>Ga0209382_10000557_pt1 | contig 61629 bp, 53 predicted proteins | sample SoiMetdeltSBSDD5_FD_187599 | JGI IMG/M metagenome (GOLD analysis project Ga0209382, IMG submission 187599) | Bulk soil microbial communities from a Populus tree surrounding site in Tennessee, USA - Soil MetaG P. deltoides SBSDD5 (SPAdes) (version 2) | ecosystem: Environmental > Terrestrial >...
GGCGGGTGGAGTCGCAGAAGGAGTTCGTGGGAGCCGAGGCGCTCAAGGTGTAGAGATAAGCGGTCACGTCCCAACGCTCGGAGTCGTCCAGCGAGTCGGTGAAGGGCGGCATGGTTTTTTCGAGTCGTCCCTGAGTGATGACCGTGAACAAATCTTGTGGCGCGTGAGTGCGCCGGAAGTCGGTCACAGAGAAATCCGGGAGTTGTCCTTGAACCTGCGCGGCCATCGGCCCATCGCCTTGGCCGGCCGGCCCATGACATTGCGTGCAGTGCTCTGTGAAGATGACGGCGCCGGCAGCCGCGTCCGGCATCACGTCGGGATAGATTGGGGCAGACGCAGACTGTGCCGCCGCGGTTTCCGTCGCTTGAATCCCAGGCGGCGGCGTGATGTCTTCGGCGAGGGAGCAGGCGGAGAGCAGGAGAAGGACGAAGGACGAAAGACGGAGGACGGAGGAAAGAGCAGGTGGCAAGTGGCAGGTGGTAGGGCGTGAAGCGTAAGACGTGAAGCGTGCAGTGCGAGGGGCCATGACGTTTAACTGGTCTGGGTGGGAGCAGTGAGCATGGCACCGCAAGTGGAGCAGAAGCGATCATTCGGTTGATGCGGCTGGCCGCATTGCAGGCAGCGCAGCTCGGCGGAGCGAGAAGCAGCCGGCTCTTTGGAAATCTTTTCGCGGGCAGTGCGGACGGCCGCCTCGAGTTCGTCGTCCAGCGCCTGAGCCGGCGATTGATTTGAAACTTCGTCGAGCTGTTTGAGGAGGGCCACGCCCTGCGCGACGAGCGCCGCGCGCTGAGCGGCGTAATCCTCTTCGGCGATTTTGCCGGTGGCGTGATCAAAATCCAATTCCCGCAACGCAACGACGACGGTCTCACGCTCGGCGGCCAGGGTTTCGGCCCGCGTTGGCTGGCGTTCCCCGAGATTGATCCGCTCCATGAACGGGCGCGCGATGAACATCACTACCAAAAGGATTAATGCAGCGGCGAGGAGGAGGGAAGCGAGATCCATAGCAACAGAGAAGGATGAATTCGGAAGGATGAAGGATGAAAAAGTGAGCAGCTTTTTTTGGGATTTGGATTTTGGGAGTTGGGATTTTTTTTTAGAATTTTTCTTTGACTTCTTTTTCCAACCGCGCCACGTATTCATCGCCGGGCGGGGAGGCAGTCTTGTTGGCGGCCGCGGGCGGGGAGCGATGTAGAAAGCGATAAATGATCGCGGCGCCGGCGCCCAGAGCCAGGAGCGGGAGAAGGTAGAGCAGCAGATTCAATCCCCGCGCGGGCGGTTGAGCCAGCACGCGGTCGCCGTATTGCTCCGCGAAGTAGGCTTTGATTTGCTCATCCGTCCAGCCTTGCGCCAGCCGTTCACGAATATCGGCGCGCCACTCGGCGCAGGCTTGCGTCGGGCACACGTCGAGGGGCACGTTCTCGCAGACGGGGCAGTAAAGTTGCCGGGCCACGCGGTTCACATCGTTGTCCGAAGGCGTGGGGCCTTGAGCATTGGCCAACCCCGTGAAGATAAATAGACTGAGGGTGAAAAGGGTTAAGCGGTAGAACATGGATTGGATATTGATGACTATAGTCCCCGGAGCGGAGCGAAGTGGGATTGTGGATTGCTGATTGCTGATTGAAAACTAAATCCGCAATCTTCAATCAGCAATCATGATTGCGCCGGGACTTGCTCTTCATAGCGCGTGGGACATTTGAGCAGCAGGTCCGTGGCCCGGAAAATGCCATCTTCTCCCAGTCGTCCCTCGACGATGGCCTGCGCTTCCGGTTTCATTAAGTCCGGCTTGGGGCCGATGTAGATCACCGACAGGCGCGGCGCGGTCGGGTCGGAGACGGCCTCATACAAAACTTGGGCCAGCCCGCCGCGCGCTTCAATCTCTTTCAAATCGTTGGTGACGTTGGCGATGGTGAAGCTCAGGGTCAATGTTTCCGCGTCATAGTTAATGCTCTCGCCGATGACGGCCCCCGAGAGCCGCACCGAGCGGCCAACGACGCTCTGGCCTTTCTCCTGCAACTCTTGGACGGTCAGGAAGTATTGAGCGTTGCTGAGCGTTTTGGAGGCGATCAGGTAGAGGATAGCGGCAATGATGACTCCAAAGCCGATCAAGAATTTTGCCCGGCCCGGAGCGCTTACGCCTCCAGGCGTCATCACCGCAGAGGGAGTAGCCATGGTGTTTCTCCTTTTGATAATCCGCCAAGCGATTCTAACACACCCTACTCATTGACTGGGTGATAGAAGCGGATGTGCCGCCGCGAGAGCAGCAATTGCGGCGTTTTGTGAAAGAGCGGAGTTTTGACCGGCAGCAAGGAATGGACATGCGCCTCCACCGCCGTGATCCAGTTTCCGCCGACGGTATCGAACATATCCGCCACCTTGGTGTCCGGTCCATGCGAGGCTTGCGCTTGAATGACGAAGCGTGGAATGAAAATCCGCAGCTTTTCCTTGACGGGCAAGAGGGGCGCCGTCCCCTGCGAAAGCTCATCCAGCGGCCGGATCATCACCAGCTCTTCCTGGCGGATCAACAACTCCTCAACCGGATAGGCGTTGATGGTGCTCGTGGCATCCAAAGGCGTCACGGTGACTTTTTTGAACAGAATGGTTCTCCGGTCCGGGCTGTTGATGAAGATCATCATGTTACCCAGAGGCTCCCAGGTCGCCGAAAACATAAAGTCGTGGGTGAACGCTTCGATGCGATATTGCTTGATTTGGATTTGGGGGAGTGACATGGTGGGAGTTCCCTAATAGGTCGTTTTTAAATTTCTGTTGTTTCACCACCAAGTCACGAAGACACTAAGATTTTTAATTGATTTTCTTCGTGGCTTGGTGTCTTGGTGGTTAAAGCATTAGGTCAATCTCACCGGCGTCGCTGCCTGTTCGCCGACGACGGTGGTCCAGGGCCGGACGCGCCAGTGCTTGACCAGCCCATTCCGCACATACGGGTCTTTGGCGACAAAGTGCTCCGCGACCTCGGGCGAGTCTCCTTGAAAGAAAAAGACGGCGCTATCGGCGGGATCGGCCAAGGCTCCGGCGAGGATCAACTCGCCGCGCGCCTGCGCCTCCCACGCCAGCCCCAGATGTTCCGCCCGAAACTCGCCACGCCGTTCGAGGTAATCGGGGGAGAGGTCGTAAAAGAGTAGGTAGTGCATAAGCGCTCCTTCACAATAAGCTTGGCAAGATGGCTTGCGTTACGTCCCAGCCCCCATACTGACTCCGCTTCAAATGAAGCATGGCTTGTCCTTTCGTCGCAACTATCTGAGTAAGATTCCGAGATGAACTTTCCCATGATAAGGCCATCTCTACGGTAGCACGATCCCCCTCGACTTCACAGGTCAGCGTCTCGGCCGCGAAGTTTGAAATAAACGCATAGCCGGCGTGAAATTGCGCCATGCGTTGGTGCATCTGGGCCGGTGTGATAGGCTCACCCTGCTCATCACGTAACTCCTCGTTGCTGACTGCAACGGTAAGTTGTTCCTCATCGTTCGTGAAGAAAGCGTTCAAGAATTCTTTTGCCCACATTTGGGCATCTTCTTTGTCATTGGGGTGGAACTCTTCATAAATGAAGTGCGACTGCATGCCCGGAATACGGATGTTGTCAACTTCTTCGTCGAGAAGCTCTTCGGTGATGAAACGGTAAGCTTCAGCGGTCTCTATGTCATGTAGGAAATCCACAAAAATCTCATGTTCAGCTAGGAGATCAAGCAACTGATTGAGTTCAGTTTCCAGTCCGGCGGAGGGAATGTCAGCCAGCGGGCGCGGGGACGGAGCGCCGACAAATTCGCGGAGAGGGATGCGAGTTGCATTTTCGAATTGGCGCTCGAACTCCTCAATGTTGTCAAGCCATTGAGCCTCGACCTCCGGCGGTAAGTCGGAATCGTCTTCGAGGGAGAACTCCGCGCCGTATTTCTCGCTCAGTTCTTCGCGTTTCTTCTCATTCAGAATGCGTTGGATGCGATCTTGAAAGTCGTCGTCAGGAGGGTTCATGGGTTTATCCGGGTTGGTTCACGTTTTGAGAATTGTGACATGACTACTTGAGTGCTTAAAAGTTTGCGTAACTCAATGCTTGCATTTATATTCGTCGTAGCAAGCCCCTTTGTTTAAAGTCATTCTAAGCAAATCAGCAAAGGTCACTTTAATCATTTCTTAGACTGCGCTTTCCTTCAGCGGTTATTTCCATCTTTAGCTTTAAGATTGAAGTCTTCCCGTCTTTAAGATGCTGGCCTTGCTGAAACATAAGAGCTGCCTCCCGCCATTTTAGATATCTCTTTTGTTTACGTGTTCTAAGAGGATACTTGTCTATTAGTGGAATAATAATGTTGCAGACTTCGTTGATTGCTGAAACCCTATATTGAAGACCATCCGCACCTAATTTGCCATGTAATCTGGCGGACCGATTAGACATAGCGCAAATATGTCCGCATTTGAGTCTCATCTTTATTTCATTAAGAACTTCCTTCTCGTCTGCGCGTAGCGCAACTTTTAGCTCAACTCGTTCAGGTTGTCCACGAATGGCGCGAATAGTAAAGCATCCTTCGCCATCCACAAGACCAGCAAACCATGCACACCATAGAGGCTCGACGTTGAAATCCAATCCGAATACAGGAGCATCAATTCGTTTGCGTGTCATTTTCGTTTATTCCGTTTTATTCAGACCACCCACTATATGAACAGGTGGCAACCTTTTTGCAAAGCACCCTATTCTGCTACGAGTTAAGTATAGCGCAGGTCGTTGAATCACTGAAGCGCTGAGGCCGCTGAGAAACGCTGAAAGTGCTAAATCAGCGTGCTCATAATCTTTCAGCGCCCTCAGTGATTCTAGGGGTGTTGAATCACTGAAGCACTGAGAAGTGCTGAAGACACTGAGAGCACTGAATCAGTGTTCTCATCTTCTTCAGTGGTTTCAGTGATTCTATGGGCCGGTTGAAGCACTGAGAAGTGCTGAAGACACTGTGGGCGCTGAATCAGTGTTCTCATCTTCCTCAGTGGTTTCAGTGATTCTCTCTTCATGACTCGAATGCGGTTGGTGGCAGGAAGCTAAATCGGCCATCGGCCTCGGGCTGTAATGGGATCACGGCCTCAATCGCTTGAATAGGCAGTTGGCCGTAAATATGCGGAAATTCCGTGCCGCCGCCATACAGATCTTCAAAAACAATCCTGGCCGAAACCTTTTCCGGATTGATGATCAATAGCCAGAGTGACGTCCGACCGGCAAAATGCCGATTGGCCGAAGGGAGGACTTGCTCGGCGGAGGAGCAATGAATAAAACCCTCCTGCGCTAGCGAAGGCGGTGCGTAAAAAGTATCATCTTTTAACCGTTCCCACTGTTCGGGAGGCACCAGGTGATAGAGTTTCAGGGTTGCTCCTCCACATAAATAAAAAGAGCCGTCAGGCCTAAGCCCACGGCTCTTGCATAGTTATCTGTGTATCAACCTCACGCGCTACTTATCATTTAACGGTGAGCAAGTAAGCAATCATGTCCGCGACATCTTGTTCGGTCAGCGAGTTGCCGAAGGTCCCCGGCATGAGGCTCGGTTGGAAAGGCGGAACCAGGTGGGCATTCGGCTGGACGATGGCCTCGAACAGGTATTGTTCGGCGGTCGTCGCTTTGCCGGTATAGCCCGTATCCTTGAAGCGGTGTTCGGCGCGCGTGCCAACGCCTTCTTTGTTCGGATCGCCACTGGCCAGCCAGGCCGGCCCAACCGCGCTGCTGATGTGGCAGCCCACACAGCCTTTGCTCTCGGTCAAGGTCTTGCCATTGGCTGGATCACCGGTCGGCAGTTCAATGGTGATGTCGGTGCCCACTCCCACAACGACCGGAGTCGGTTGAGCGCCGTTGGCATACGCCGGGGCAAAGTTCATAATGAAGGACACCAGCGAATTAATTTGATCGGTGCGCAACGGGCCGCCGTACTCCTGGCCCCAGGTGGGCATTCGCTGGGGATAATTGGCGAACGCGGCCGAGGGGCGCGGGCGTCCACCGGCAATCGCCGCGCGGATGTAATCTTCCGTCGAGCCGGCCCAACCGATTTCCTGAAGCCGCGGAGGCTTCGGCTCGCCCACCAGCAAATCGGCGGCGTTGAGCGCGGGCGCTACGCCTTCAATGCCTTGGCCTTGATCACCGTGGCAGGGTTTGCAGGTGTTCTCAAACAGCGCGCCACCAACCTCCACTTGCCGCGCTTCGTAGGAGGCGGTGAAATCCACCATGCGATCCTGTTCGGTGATGGCGACATAGCCGAACAGGATGGTGGTAATCACGAGACTTATCGTACCGAGGATAACACGCCAGGTCATGGATTACTCTCCCTGCCCGTAGTTGGAAAGGCGATGGAAATAAGTGGTCTGGCAGAATTCGTGCGCTTGACCCAGCACGCACACATCCGGCGGACCACCGTTCCAGATGACCCGGAAGGTGATGCGCTTGAGATCCGTCTGCCAATCCTGGATAATCATGTAGCCCACGCCTTGCACCAGGCAATTGTTGGCCGCCCGGCACTTGGCATTGTCCGCGGCCTTTTCCATTTCCTCGTCGTAAATATGGAGCAGGTTACGCAGCGTCGGCGTCGGCGCGGATTCCCACTCGGCGGCGGTGTACGTGCCGGGCGTCATCTCGCCCCAGTTGGCCGTGCGCAGCGGGCCGGGGTGTGTTTGCGGCAGCAGTTCGGCGACGATTTCCTGATCCGGCGAGGAACTCACCGCATAATTGGGCGTGCCCATGAAGGAGAGGACCGCCAGCGTGGCGATGAACAAAAAGCACAGCGTCAACCCAACGCGGCGGTCACCGTAACGGCGGCTGGGGCCGACTTCCAGGTAAGGGATAACGAGCAGGAAGTTGGTGAGGATGCCGGGGGCGATCACTCCCCAGAAAAACTTGTCGCCGATCTTTAGCATCCCTTGCAGCCAGAGAAAGTACCAGGGCGCGGTTGTGTGCAACGGGGTGATGAGCGGGTCGGCGTGCGGTTCCAGCGGCGCATGGTAGAAAAAGACCGTCCAGGCCACCAGGATAAATGTAACGAGAGAAACGTACAACGTCTCGCGCGTAAGCACATCCGGCATGAAGTACGTGCGTTGATCCGTCGGGACGCGCTTGGCCGTATCCTCCCCCACCGGTTCGGCTTCGGGCGGGAGGCTGTGACCGTGAATCACCACTTTATAGTAGTGGACGCCCAGGAAGACGATGCCCACAATCGGCAGCAAGAGAACGTGGCCGAGATACCAGCGCAGCAAGCCGCCCTCATTGAACTGTGGGCCGCCGCGCAGCAGCAGGTTGGCAATGTCGCCCACAAACTGCGGCTGGATGGCCTCGGCCATCGAAGCGCCGATCGTCACGGCCCACAGTGAAAGTTGATCCCACGGGAGCAGATAACCGGAAAAAGAAAGCACCAACGTCACCAGCAGCAGGACGACGCCGGTGGCCCAAGTGAACTGGCGGGGCCGCTTGTAGTTGCCGGTGAGGAAGGTGCGCAGCATGTGCAGACACACCACAATCACCATCAATTCCGCGCCGAGCTTGTGCAGATCGCGCATGATCCGCCCGAAGGGCACGTTGCCCAGGATGTTGAGCATGTTCTCGTACGCCACCAGCGGCGAGGGCGTGTAGAAAATCATCAGGAACACGCCGGTGATGATCTCAAAGACGAAGAAATACACGGAGAGCCAGCCCAGACGGAAAGAAGGATACAGTCCGGCCGTCAGGTTGTGGTAATACGTGGGCCGCATGTGGAACCAGAAACCGTCGGCGTGCGGCTTGACGCGCGGATTCGGGCGCGGCGCGGGGTCGCCGCGCAGCACCGAGCGAATGTCTTCGATGTCCAGCCCGGCGGTGAAGCGTTCGACCGCTTCGTTCGTCTTGGCTAACAGGGCGGGAACGAGTCCCTTGGATTTGATGTCGTCTAGAATGGGGGCATAAAATTTGAAGATAGCCATCGTAACGCTCCTACTTCCCGCCGCCCGGCTTGGAATTGGGCCCGCCGACGATACGTTTGCCGGTATCAATGCGGAGCTTGGCGACACCGGTCAGGTCAATCGCCGAGCCATCCAGGCCGTTGTCGGTCGGAGTAGTGACTTTATTTTGGATCACATTGCCACTGGCATCCAGCGCTTCAATGATGAACACATCCAGGTTGCGCCGGGCCGGCCCATCCACGCGCACCCCAGAAGGCAGATACTTGGACCCATGACACGGGCACTCGAAGCGATCATTCGTCGGCACCCACTTGTAAAGGCAGCCGAGGTGAACGCAGATTTTATATAAAGCTTTCACGCCTTTGGTCTGGGGATAATCGCCGGGGAGGCGCGGGTCGCTCACATCCTTATCGCCCAGATTCACCAGCCAGAAGCGGCCTTCATCAAAAGAGCGGGGGCCGGTATCGGGGGCGGGCAGTTGGCTCACGTCCAGTTCAAATTTGCCGCCGAACGTGCCGGCTTTGAAACGCGGATAAGCAAACCACAAGATGGCGCCGCCGGTCTCTGCCATGAACAGCGCCATCGAAGCCGCCCAGATATAATAGAGGAACTCGCGGCGGGTCATGGGCAGCGGGGTGGGGGTGTTACTCGCTGGAGTAGCTGCAGCCGTCATACTCTTTTTCTAGCCTCCCGGATATTTGTAAGAGCGAAGCGTTCGCGCATGACTATTTCTTCAGTTAAACTCAGTGTCATCGCGCAAATGCTTCGCCCCAACGATAATCTCAACGCTGGTAAAATCTATCACAAACACAGGGGTAAGTCAAACAAAAATCATCACATTTGACACCTTGCCCGCCCGTCCGATAATAGACCTATGCCTGCCTCTCTCCTGCCGCCGCCGCTGCTCATCGCCGAGCCGGGCGGATTGACGGCTCTCCTCCAGCGCTTGGCCGGTGAACCGGCGATTGCGGTGGATACCGAATCCAACAGCCTGTTCGCTTATCGAGAACAGGTCTGCCTGATTCAGTTTTCGACTCCGGCGCAGGACTACCTGCTCGATCCGCTCAGCCTCCCCGACCTGCAAGCGCTGGCGCCGGTGTTTGCCAACCCGCAGCAGCAGAAAGTTTTTCACGCCGCCGAATATGACATCCTGTGCCTCAAGCGCGATTATGGCTTTGAGTTCGTCAACATTTTTGACACCATGATCGCCGCGCGCGCGCTGGGCCGCCCGCAAGTGGGCCTGGCCCCGATCCTGGAAACGCACTTCGGCGTCAAAGTGAACAAGAAATATCAGCGCGCTAATTGGGGGCAGCGGCCGCTCACGCCGGATCAACTCAGTTATGCCCGCTTAGACACCCATTACCTGCTGCCCTTGCGCGATTTGTTAGCGACCGAACTCTCGGCGGCTGGGCGGTTGGAAGAAGCTCAAGAAGAATTTGCCCGCCTGACGCGTGTGAAAGCCATGACGAATGAACCGGACGGGACAAGTTTCTGGCGGATCAACGGCGCGCGCGATCTCACGCCCGCGCAAGCCGCGGTGTTAAGTGAACTGCACGCCTACCGCGAAGCGCAAGCCGCGCACGTGAATCGGCCGCCGTTCAAAATCATGAACGATCAAACACTTTTAGAAATCGCTCGGCGCTGCCCCCACCATCCCGCTGAATTGCAAGGTGTGTCGGGCATGACCGCCTCGCAAATTCGCCGCCATGCGGACGGTCTCTTGCAAGCGGTGCAGCACGGTCTCGCCGCGCCGCCCCAACGCCCGCCACGCTTGACGCGCGAACCGGACGAGGTGCTCGAACGCTACGAACGCTTGCAAAAATGGCGCAAGCAAAAAGCTCAGGGCCGGGGCGTCGAGTCGGACGTCATCCTCCCACGGGACGCATTGTGGGAACTGGCCCGGCGTCCGCCGCGCACGGTGGAGGAGTTAGCCGCCATTGAGCACCTTGGCCCGTGGCGGCGCGCGACCTATGGCGCTGAAATCCTGCGCCTGCTCAATGGAACGAAGCCGAATGCCAGACCCTAAAGGTCTCGTGGATCACCCGCAGCGCCTCGCGAAAGGTGTAGAGACCTTTAGGGTCTCGTAAAGGGAAATCAATTGTGGCTGAACTGCTCCTGCTCGGGACTGGCGCGGCCCTCACCGACGGCAGTCGCGAGCCAACCATGCTGGCGCTGCGCGGCCGGCAATCCACCGTTTTGATTGACTGCGGCGCGAATCCTGTTCGCCAGCTTCAGCAACTCCACGTGCCGCTGGATTCGATTGAACGCCTCCTCCTCACGCACTCACATCCTGATCATACTTCCGGCTTTGGGCTGCTCATCGAAATGCTCTGGTTGAGTGGCCGCCGCCAACCGCTGCCCATCCATGGCCTGGCGGAGGTGCTTGATCTAGTCCGCCAGCTCTTCGCTCAATGGGATACTCGCGATTGGATCGGCCTCCCGGAATTGCAGTGGCAGCCTGTTTCCACAACTGAAGGTGGCGGGCCGATAGCGACGGGCGTGGACTTTGAGTTGACCGCGGCGCCCGGCGTGCACAGTGTCCCGGTGATTGGAGTGCGGGCCCGCGACCTGCACGGTGGCGGTGTCCTGACCTTTGGCGCGGATGGTGAACCCTCACCCGGCATCCAGGCCTTGGCGCAGAACGCCGACTTGTTGGTTCACGAAGCGACGGGCGCGTATCCCGGCCACAGCACCGCCGAAGGCGCCGCAGAATTGGCGCGGGCGGCCGGTGCGCGGCGGTTGGTCTTGGTCCATTTAGCGCCGGGCGTCAACGACTTGCAAGCGCAGGCGGAGGCGGCCTTCCAAATCTTCGGTGGCCCGGTTTTCATCGGGCGCGATCTGGATCGGTATCAGTTTTGATTGGGTGCTGAAAAGCTTGTAACCGCAGAGAACGCAGAGTGCGCGGAGAAAAAAATGAAACTCTGCGCTCTCCGCGCTCTCTGCGGTGAGAAATAAACAGGATAGAAAGGACTCCTCATGGAAATCACTTTTCACGGCGCGGCGCAAACGGTCACGGGCTCACAACACTTGCTCTCAATCAACGGCTCCAAAATTTTGCTCGACTGCGGTCTTTACCAAGGCGCGCGCCAGGAGGCCAACTTCCGCAACAGCCACTTCCTGTTCGAGCCGACGCAGCTCCAAGCGCTCGTCCTGTCACATGCTCACATTGATCACTCCGGCAACATCCCCAACTTAGTGAAGCACGGCTATCATGGCCCGATTTATGCCACGCCCGCCACGCAAGATTTGTGCAACTACATGCTCCGCGATTCCGCGCGCATCCAGGAATCAGACGCTGCGTTCGTCAACAAGCGGGCCGCCAAACACGGCGGGCCGACAGTTCAACCCCTCTACACCGAAACCGACGCCCTGGAGGCGTTGCGCGGTTTTGCTTCGTATCCGTATGAAAAGTCATTCGAGGTCATCCCCGGCGTGACGGCCACGTTCTATGACGCCGGACACATCCTGGGCTCGGCCATGATGATCTTGGAGATCGCCGAGAAAAACCGCCGCTATCGGCTGGCCTTCTCCGGCGATATTGGCCGGCGCAACCTGCCTATCCTGCGCGATCCGTCCTTCCTCAGCGAGGTAGACTATGTCATCATGGAGTCCACCTACGGCACGAAGAATCACCGGCCACCGGAAGCAGCCTTTGCCGAACTCACGCAGGTAGTTAAGGAAACCATCGCGCGCGGCGGCAAAATCATCATCCCTTCGTTTGCGGTGGGCCGCGCTCAGGAGTTGGTTTACGAACTTCATCGGCTGATCAAAGCCAAAGAGATTCCGCCCATCCCGATCTATGTAGACAGCCCGCTGGCGGTTAATGCGTCTCAGGTCTTTCGGGACCACGCGGAGAATTTCGACGAGGAAATCAAAGAGTTCATCCGCGCTAACCGATTGGACGATGCCTTTGGCTTTGGCAGTCTGACCTACACGCACTCGGTGGAGGAGAGCAAAGCCATCAATGACCAAAAAGGGCCGGTGGTCATCATCAGCGCTTCCGGCATGTGTGAGTCCGGGCGCATCCTGCATCACCTGCGCAACAACATTGAGAATCCCAAGAACACAATCCTGATCGTCTCCTGGCAGGCGGCTAACACCTTGGGCCGCCGCATCGCCGACCGTGAGCCGGAAGTGAGAATCTTCGGGGACGTGTTCAAACTCCGGGCGCAAGTCGCCACCATCAACGGTTACTCGGGCCATGCCGGACGCGATCTATTGCTCCAATGGGCCAAGGCGCTCAAGCCGCGCGTGAAAAAAGTCTTCCTTGTCCACGGTGAACCGGAGTCCCTGACGGCTTTGACGGAGGCGCTGAAGGCGGAGGGCCTACCGGAGGTCTACGCGCCCAAGCTGCACGAAGCGGTTGAGATTTAAGGCAGCAAAAGGCTATGCTATAATTCCGAGTGGAGAGGTGGCAGAGTGGTTGAATGCGGCGCTCTCGAAAAGCGTTGTGGCTGCAAGGTCATCGTGGGTTCGAATCCCACCCTCTCCGCTGAAGAGGACGAAAGACGAAGGACGGACGACGGAAGAAAAAAGCTTTCGTATCCGTCCTTTGTTATTCACTCTCTAGTTTCTTCTTTGCCCTCCGTCTTCGGTCCCCCGTCATCTTTGTTACCCCTCTACAACCCTCCTTGTAACCGGCGTACTCTATAGTAAGCTTAGGTAGCCGCGCTGCTTCGAATAACGAGCATGGGTTAGGCCTAGTCGTAGACGGATTAGGTGATTGTCATTGACATCAGAGAAAGAAAAGTTGAACTTTCAGCATCCATAGCTATCTTATTCATTCGTTTCATCAGTTCCATCCGTTGACCAAAAACCAAGCGCTGTCACCGGTTTGTCACCCGCGTGGCTCCGGATTGTCACCAGCAAGGAGAACCATGTCCGTCGTCTTGGAACAACTTACGAAGCGTTACGAGGGTCACCCCGTCGTCAATCAAATCTCCTTGGAAATCGCCGAGGGGGAATTCTTTGTCCTCATCGGGCCAAGCGGGAGCGGCAAAAGCACTGTCCTGCGCATGATCGCCGGCCTGAACACGGTGGACGAGGGCCGGGTGTCGCTGCATGGGCGGGAGGTCACGCTCATGCCGCCGCAGCAGCGCGGCGTGGGCTTCGTCTTTCAACACTATGCCTTGTTCCGTCACATGTCCGTCGCCGAAAATATCGAGTTTGCGCTACGCGTTCGTAAAGTCGCGGCCAAGGAACGCCGGCGGCGGCGCGATGAACTGCTAGAGTTGGTGGGGCTGGCGGGCCTGGGCCAACGCATGCCCGCGCAGCTCTCCGGCGGTCAACAGCAGCGCGTCGCATTAGCGCGCGCCCTCGCACATCAACCGGAAGTGTTGTTGTTGGATGAACCCTTCGGCGCGTTGGACGCCAAAATTCGCATCGAACTGCGCCGCGCGCTCCGGCGCATCCAAACCGAATTGAAAATTACGACCATCTTCGTCACGCACGATCAGGAAGAAGCCTTCGAGTTAGCCGACCGCCTGGGCGTCATGAATTTTGGTCGCCTGCTCGAAGTCGGCCCGCCGGACGAACTTTACCAGCGCCCACAAACCGAATTTGTGGCGACCTTCTTGGGGACAGCCAATGTCTTGGTCGGTCAATGCGTCGCCGGCGGCGTGCAAGTGGGTTCGCTTCACTTTCCACTTAGCACCGAGGCGAGCCAGATCAACCAGGCGGCGGGCGCACAGCGCGTGCAAGTGTTGTTCCGGCCGGAAGATGTCGGACTCGCGCCGGCCTCGGAGACGCAGGAAACGCTGGGCCGCGCTCAACTGGGACAAGGCTTGGGACAGGGCGAAGTCGAACAAAGCACCTTCGTCGGTTCCTTTCAAAGACTGCGGTTGCGCCTCCCACCCATCCCCGGTGTGCGGCCGATTGCGCCGCCGGTTGCGTTTGGGGACAACTCCATCCTGGTCGAGGCGACGCGCCCCCAGGATCAAGTCCGCCGTTTTCCAATCCAGACGGGCGATAAAGTTTGGGTGGGCGTGCGCCGCATCCACGCGCTGGTACATCCCGGCCTCAGCTTCTTGATCCTCACCGATGGCTCGGCGTCGGCGCAAGCCGCGCTCACGCTCGGCGGGCAGATGGCGCGGGTGGCTCACGCGCGCGTGAGTCTCTTGGGTTATGGATTAAAAGCCGAAGCGCTTCAGCGCCATCTGCAAGAAGCCAAAGAAAAACTCGGCAGTGGTCTGGCCTCGCTGGAAGTTCGGACCACGCCGGACGCGCCGGCGAAGGCCCTCGCGCGCGAGACTGAGCGCCAGCCGCATGACTTGGTTGTCCTCGGTTTACAGCCGAAGGGTGACCTGACGCTGGCCGAGCGCATCCTGCAAGCCGGCGATCACCATCTGCTGCTGGTTCCCAATGCCCCGGCCGCACCCATGCCGACGCGCGCGCTCATCTGCGTTACTGGCGGCGAACCGGGCAAGCAAGATGTACTCTTCACCGGTCGCTTAGTTCGTCACTTGGGCGCGGCGGCGACGCTGCTCTGTGTCATTCCGGCGACGAGTAAGGATCCAGCGCTGCGCGAGCGGATGGAGCGTTTCTTGCAGAATGGCGCGCGCACGTTGGGGCTGTTGGGTGTGCCGGCGGAAACAATTGTCCGCTCCGGCCCGGTGCGCGACGAGATTGCGAGTCAAATGAAATCCGGGGGACACGACCTGCTGGTGTTGGGCGCGCCGTTGACCGACCGGCATGGCACGGTGTCATTCGACGGTCCCGTGGGTCAAATCCTGGAAAGCGCCCAGACGAATCCGGTGCTCATCGTCCGTTCTCATCCCACCCATCTGGTCACCGCCGTGGGACCGGATGGGCGCATCACCATTGTGGAAGAGATTATTCCCTAATTGGACGGAGGGCGGTGAACGAAAGTAGTGCGTGACGCGTGATTCGTGACACGTGAATTTCACGCCTCACGAATCACGCGTCACGAATAGTTGATTCAAGAAGGGATTACATGCATGAACACTTCAAAATTTCTAATACTCGTCATGTTGCTTAGTCTGTTAGCCGCCTGCGCCGGATCGGGCGCGAACCCCACTGCTGGGGGCACTGGCCCAATCAAACTGACATTAGCCGCCTTCTCGACACCCGCGGAGGCCTATGGCAAAATCATCCCGCTCTTTGTTGATCAGTGGAAGACGGACAAGAATCAGGACGTGACCTTTGAGCAATCTTATGCCGGTTCGGGCGCACAATCGCGGGCGGTCATCGGCGGCCTGGAAGCCGACATCGTCGCGCTTTCATTAGAAGGCGATGTGACCAACATTGTCAAAGCCGGCTTGATTACTCGCGACTGGCAGACCACCGCGCCCAATCAGGGCATTGTCACGACCTCGATTGTGGCGTTTGCCGTGCGTAAAGGCAATCCCAAGAACATCCATGATTGGGCCGACCTGGCGCAGCCTGGCCTCGAAGTTTTGATGCCCGACCCCAAGACCAGTGGCGGCGCGCAGTGGAATGTCCTGGCGCTCTATGGCGCGGCCTTGCGCGGCAAGGTGAAGGATGTCCCGGCGAATGACGAGGCCGCCGCGACAAAATTCCTCGTCGCCGTGCTCAAAAACATGACCTCACTCGACAAGGATGCGCGCACCAGCATTACAAACTTTGAAGCCGGCGTGGGCGATGTGGCCATCACCTATGAGAATGAAGTGCTGTTGGGGCAGCAGGGAAACCAGGATTACGAATTGGTCATCCCGACCTCAACCATCCTGATCGAGAATCCGGTGGCGATCGTGGATGGCTATTCCGACAAACACGGCACGACCGAAGCGGCAGACGCGTTCGTCAAATTCTTATTCACCAAAGACGCGCAGCAGATCTTTGCCGAGTATGGTTTCCGCTCGACGGACCCGGAGGTGACTGTGGCGACGGCCGGCCAGTTTCCCAAGGTCGCCGACTTGTTCACGATCGGCGATCAGTTTGAAGGCTGGGTGAAGGCTAAGCCCAAATACTTTGGCGTGTCGGGCATCTATAATCAAGCGATTGCCGAGGCTCAAGGCCAATGACCGCGAGCGCTTCTGAAGCACCTCCGCTGGCGATTGAAGACTCTCCCCGCCGCACCCCCTGGGGGCGGTGGGGAGTACGCACGCTGGCGCTGACCTATCTGACTGTCATGCTCCTCATCCCGTTGGCCGTCATCTTGCAAGACGGACTGCGGGAGGGCGTGGGCGGTCTATGGCAAGCGATTTCCTTGCCGATTGCCTGGAGCGCCCTCCGCCTGACGCTCTGGACCGCCGCCATCATGGCCTTCATCAATGCGGTGATGGGCACGCTGACCGCTTACGTCCTGGTGCGTTACACCTTCCCCGGCAAAGCGCTGCTCAACGCCGTCGTAGATTTGCCGCTCGCCATTCCCACGCTGGTCACCGGTGTGATGCTCGTGGTGCTGTACGGTCCGCAGGGAGCCCTCGGTGGCTGGTTGAATGACCAACTCGGTTGGCGGATCATCTTCGCGCCGCCGGGCATTATCCTGGCGCTCTTGTTCGTCAATTTCCCCTTCGTCGTGCGCGCGGTTCAACCGGTGCTCCAAAGTTTAGATCGTGAGCCGGAGGAAGCCGCCGCGACCCTCGGCGCGAGTCCCTTAACCATTTTCCGCCGCGTCACATTGCCCGCGTTGATTTTGCCGTTGACCAGCGGCAGCCTGCTCAGTTTTGCGCGGGCCATTGGCGAGTTCGGCGCGATTGTGATCGTCGCCGGCAACATCCCCATGCGTTCGCAAACGGCGGCCGTGTATGTCTTTGGCGAAGTGGAATCCGAAAACCGTTTGGGCGCCAGCGCCGTCTCGCTCGTCATGCTCTCGCTGGCGTTTAGCTTGATTCTGATTGTGGACTGGCTTCAGCAGCGCAGCCGGAAACAGCGAGTGGATGGATGACTCCAGTCGTTGAGCGCCCCGTCTCGGCCCCCCGGCCTGGCCGTCTCTCGCTGACCGCTGACGTTTGGCGCCGGCGGATTGCCATCGGTATCGTCTGGGCCTATGTCGCTCTGCTGGTCCTGGCCCCGCTCACCGCGCTTGTGGCCGGCGCTTTAAGCGAAGGCCTGCGCGCCAGCCTCAGCGCCTTGACCCAACCCGATTTACTCGCGGCCTTCGGGCGCACCATTTATATTGCGCTCATCACCGTGGCGGTGCATGTGGTGTGTGGCACGGCGGTGGCCTGGGTCATCGTGCGGCATCGCTTCCCCGGCCGCCGGTTACTCAATGCCCTGCTTGATCTGCCCTTCGCGGTTTCGGCCGTCGTCGTTGGCTATATGCTGTTGCTGATCTTTGGCCGCACCGGAATTTTAGGCCCGTTCCTATCATCGGTGGGCGTGCGCGTGGCCTTCGCGCTGCCGGGGATGATTTTGGCGACATTGTTTGTCACGCTGCCCTTTATGGCACGGGAGTTGATTCCGGTGCTGGAGGAGTTCGGCGTTGAGCAGGAACAGGCCGCGGCCACGTTGGGCGCGAGCAGCTGGCAGACCTTCTGGCTGGTGACGTTCCCCGCGCTGCGCTGGGGTTTCGTCTACGGGATCGTCCTGACCTTCGCCCGCGCGTTAGGGGAATTCGGCGCGGTACTCGTCGTCGGCGGCGGTGTGCAAGGGCAGACGGAGACCACCACCTTGTACATCTTCCGCGCGCTGGATCAACGTCAATATGTGGGAGCCTACAGCGCGGCCCTGGTGTTGGGCTTGATCTCTTTAGCGCTCGTGGTCGGCTCGGAATTGCTTCATAGAAAAGAAAGATAGTGGCAAGTCACGTATCACGGCTCACGTGACACGTGACACGTGACACGTGATTTCATGCGCCGCTTGCGCCTCAGCACACTCCTAATCACCGTCAACGTGGGGCTGGTGCTATTGGCCGTCACCGGGATGGCGCTGGTGGCGGTTCGGCTGCTCCGGCAACTGGCGGATGAACAGGCGCTGGCCCGCGTCAGTCAAGCCCGGGTCAGCGCCCAAAGCGCGGTCAACCGCTCCGGCCAGGAAGTCTTCACCTCGGCCCAGCTTCTCAGTCAACATCCCACTCTCGTCAGCTCGCTACAATCGAACACCCCCGAGTCGCTCACCGACTTTCTGAATCAATTCCAGCTCGCCCATCACCTCAGCGCGTGTGTGGTTATCCGCGGAGGCCGGATCATCGCCCGCAGCGGGCCGCCGCTGGCGTGGGAATCAATTGGAGCCGAGCCGCCTCACGCTCAAAATTATTTCTTTCCGACTCAAGCCACCGGCACGCCCTTCCTTCTTGCCGCGCAGGCCGATATTCCTGCACTTTCGGAGGGGAAAGTGTTGGTCGCCGTGTTGCTGGACCCGACCTTCTCCCGTCAAATCGGCGACGAGATCGGCCTGCCCGTAACTATTTTAGGTCCACGGGATAGCGTCGCGTCAGCCGCCTCGACCAAGTTGCGCGAACTCCGTACGCAAGCGCTGACGAACGGCGAATCGCTGACGGCGCGTCTGGATGATCCGGAGCAGTATGTGGCGCTCGCGCCGCTCCGTGCGCCGACTGGCGAGGTGGTTGGGCTGATCGAGACGGAACTCTCCGGCGCCGACATTGCCCGCTCCGTGAGTCAATTGGTTCAGAACCTGCTGCTCTTGACGTTGGGCGTGGGTGTGCTGGCGGCCCTCATCAGCTTTTTAATGGGACGGCGATTGGGCCGCCCGCTCCGCGCGTTGACCGGCGCGGCCGCGCGCATCGGCCACGGTGATCTGGCCGCGCCGATTTCAGTCGCGCCGCGCCAGGCTTTTTTGTGGGGCGGCGCGGAAATCGGCATGCTCGCCCTCACGTTAGATGGAATGCGCCGACGTTTGTTGCAGTTAACGGCGAACCTGAGCCGCCAACAAGCGGAGTCGAATGCCATCGTCACCGGAATTGTGGAAGGCGTCTTCACGGTGGACCGCGAGCGGCGCATCCAATACCTGAATCCCCAAGCCGCGACGGTGCTCGGGATCAGCGCTGAGTCCGCCATTGGGCGCTTCTGCGGCGACGTGCTTGATCCGCAAGGGCCGGGCGATGTCCGTCCGTGCGAGGAGCAGTGCCCGATCATCCACGCGCGCTTCCGCGCGGGCGCGCGGGCGACGGAGCAGCTACGCCTGCGCGATGGTCAACGCCGGACGGTGGTCATCACCAGCGCGCCGCCCTCCGACGATCCACTTCTGAACAGTGATTCAGCCGCCGGTTTGCGACAAGTCCAAGTCATGCGCGATGAAACCGAGGAGGAGGCCACGCGCCGCCTGCGCGATGCGGTGCTGGCCCACATCTCGCACGAGTTCAAAACGCCGCTCTCGGCTCAATTGGCTTCCATTGAACTCTTGCTGGATCAGCTTCCGGATTTAACTCAAGCGCAGATCGGCGAGTTGGTGATCTCGCTCCAACGCGGAACGTTGCGTTTGATGCAATTGATAGATAATCTACTGGAGAGTGTGCGGATTGAAGCCGGTGAACAAAGTCTGCGGCAGCGCCCGGTGCGGTTGGATGAAGTGATTGAGCACGCCTGCGAGTCCACTCGGCCCTTGTTCGATCAGCGCCAACAAGCCGTCGTGGTAGAGTTGCCCTATCCCCTACCGTCCATTTCCGGCGATGCGCCCCGGCTGACGCAGGTCTTTGTGAACTTGCTGGCCAACGCGAATAAATTTTCGCCGCCCGGCTCTACCGTCCAAATCGGGGGCGCGGTCACCGCCGAAACGGTGACGCTTTGGGTCGAGGATCAAGGGCCGGGTCTGCCGGAGACGATCGGGCCGTCGCTGTTTGTGCCCTTCATCCGCTCCTTCAGCGAGGAGCCGGAGCAGGGCGGCGCGGGCCTCGGGTTGTGGATCGTCAAATCCATCGTCGAGCGGCATGGTGGTCGGGTTGAGGCAACGAGTCGTCCCGGAGGAATAGGCACACGCATTGCAGTGACGCTGCCGCGCGAGAAGTTAGTGGAAAAAGTCGAATGAAGATTCTGGTGGTAGATGATGATTTGGAACTGTTGGGGCTGGTGAGCTTTGCGCTGCGCCAGGCCGGCTATTTAGCCGTGAAAGCTTCCGATGGAACGGAGGCGCTCGCGACCTTTGAGCGTGAGCAGCCGGACCTGGTGATTTTGGATGTGAACCTCCCCGGCTTGAGCGGCTTCGAGGTGTGCCGCCGCCTGCGCGCGCAATCCGCGACGCCGATCATGATGCTGACCGTGCGCGGGAGTGAAGAGGACGAAGTCCATGGCCTGGACTCCGGCGCCGACGATTATTTGACCAAGCCTTTCAGTCCGCGCGCGCTGCTGGCGCGAGTGCGCGCGCTCTTACGACGCGGCGAGACCGAGCGTCCAGAGGGCGAGCACAAAGATCGTTTCTATGAATCAGGGGACTTGAAGCTGGATGTGGAAAATCAGGCGGTCAGCATGCGCGGGGAATCACCGGTGCGCCTGACGAACTTAGAATTCCGGCTGCTTCAGTATTTGCTGGTGAACGCCGGGCACACGCTGCCCTTCGAGCGGCTGACGCGGCACGTCTGGGGACAGCCCGGCGCGGGCGACCGGCAGTTGCTCAAGCAGTTGGTTCATCGCCTGCGCCAGAAACTTGAGCGCCAGCCGGCCGAGCCGGAATATCTCGTCACTGTTATTGGGGTGGGGTATGTGTTGCAGACGTCAAATTAGCGCCGCCGCAGAGCATCCCGCAGCTTTTGCCAGGCGCTGCGCACTGCCGGCACGTCCGGGTCGCCGGGTTCATGCGCGCTGTAGCGGGCCTGGATGAAGGCCTCCGTCAAAGCGTTCAAGTCGGCTTGCTGGTCGGGGACATGCGGCGCGAGTTTGGCGGCGTATTCCTCCGGGGTTTGCTGTGGTGTGCGCTCAACCCCGTACGCGGCAGCGCGCTTGAGGAGCGTGAGGTAGTAACGGCGGATACGCGCGCGCGGCGTGCGCGCCGCCAGCCAGCCTGCCGGTGCGGCCGATTTCGGTTCGTTCAAAGGCTTCGCGCCCCAGGCGCGAATTTGATTCCAGGCCAGGGAAGTCCGCGTACGCATGCGTCCCCACCACATCCACAATGACCGCGCGACCCAATTCAACCAGTTAAAGAAACGCCGCAGACTCGCGCGCGGCAGGTTCCGATCTCGGAAATAAATATAAAGAATAAAGACGACGACCGCCAGCACGAACGCCCACATCAGCACCAGGCGCACGATCAGCAACCAGTTGGGAGTCCCGGACAAAACTTCCGGAGGTAACGCTTGGGGTATTTCCGGTGGGGGCGCGGTCCTGCCCCGGCTGGAGAATAAGTGTGCCAGGAGAGCGATGGGGAAAAAAATCATTGATAAAAGAAAATAGAAGAGGAGGGAGATGTAGAGCAGGCTGTTGATGAGCGATCCCAATAGACCGCCCGCGCCCAGCGCCTGCCCGGCCGGCAGGAGCGCCGCCAGGAGAAAAATGCCGACAGTGATTAGCAAGCCCCACCGGATCCACCGGCGGCCAATTGTCTGCGGAATCGTCATGCCGCCGAGTGACCATTCGACGCGCCGCTGCAAGTATTGCGCGTGCGCCAACAGAAAGAGCGCCAACGCGAAGTAACAAATCATCGCCGCCTGCATCGTCTCCGAGAGACTGCCGTGGAAGGCCGGATAGAACCGTGAGAAGGCGATGATCACACCGCCGAAAAACAGCAGCCAGACTCCGCCGCCGACCACAAAGCTCTGGAGTTGCTCTTTAGCTTTTTGCCGATCCGCGCCGATCTCGCCCGGATCGCCGATTTGATCCATCGTCGTCTGCAGCATTTGGGATAAGTGCCAAGCCAAGACGACGAGCGCGATCAACGGGATCGTCTCGCCATAAAAGAAGGCTAGTGGTTCTTTGGCCCAGACTCTCGCATCGGCCAGCAGGGCCGGGCCGTGTCCCAGATAACTGGCTAACTTGGCTAGGATGATGAGCACCCCGCCTTCCGCCAGCCACGGCCCCAACAAATCCGTCCCGGAGATTTGCAGGCGCTGATAGAGGCGCTGCGACCACAGACCCTCCAACGCGACCAACGGAATGACAAGCAGGAGATACTCGCCACGCCAGTTAGGAATGAAGCCTTCGCCTAAGACGACCAGCGGGGCGACGAGACAGGCCATGAGCGCGGCCAAAATCATCGGCCGGACGAGCCCCGCCCACCAGCGCGAGGCCCCCGGTCCGGCGGCCTCTTCCTCGGAGGATGGGAGGTTGGCGTTTGTCGGCTTCGGGGGAATGAAATCGCCGGTCAACGCGCGCCTCCGACTTTGGCGCCTCTGGCATCCCGCCAAATATCCAGGTCTTTCTCCGTCTCGATGAGGAAACACGGAATCCCCAAAGCCTTCGCCTGGGCTTGCGTAACTTCAAAGCGCTTCTCCGGAAAGGTGAGCACGAGCACCGGCTGCAGCCCACGCCGCCGCAAGTTGGGGAGGAGGTCGAACACATTCGCCTCTGCCGAGGCGCTGATGATAAACGTCGTCGTGCCCCACGGCAGTCTGGCGCTGCGCTGCTGCACGGTCTGGGCAAACGTCATCGGCGTCGGCGCTTTCTGGATGCGCGCCAACAATTCCAAGAGCTGCACCAAATGCCCATGTCCCTTCCGGATGGGGATGAGGTGTGCGCCTACCGTTTCGGCGAGCGGGTCCAGGCCGAGCACGGTCATCCCGACCGCTTGCCGCCGGTGGCTGAGATAAGCGGCCAGCGAGGCCGCGACCGTAATCCCCATCTCGGTCGCACTATATAAGCCGCGCATGGGATAGTCATCTTGATTGAGATTTAGAAACAGGTAAGCATCCAGCGCAATTGAAGATTGAAAGCGTTTGACTTGTAGATTGCCGGTGGCGGCCGTCGTCTTCCAATCTACTTTCCGCAGACTGTCTCCGGCTTGGTAGGGACGGGCGCCGAAGGAGCGCGTGGGGTCTTCGATCAGTCGCTGCGGGCTGTGCAGATCGCCAAACGGCGCTTGCGAAGGCAGATTCAGATGACCAAGCGGAATGATGTGAGGATAGACGACCAACCGTTCGCTGGCGATGCGCGTGTAACCCTCGAACAATCCCCAGAAATCGCCCGTCTGAAAATCGAGCGGGCCGATCGTATAGTAGCCGCGCTGCCGGCAGTTTATTTTGTATTCGAGCCAGAGGCGTTCACGCGGCGCGACGGAGATCAGGCTGCGAAAAAAGTTCGGGGTGGAGAGTTCGATGGGGAGGTTTTCGTGCGCCTGGAGCCAGAGGATGGGCCACAGGCCTTTGTTACGCAGGTCGAGACGGACAATTAATTGCTGACCGTGAAAGGCGTGGTGATCAAACTTGCGGGCGACGGAGAGACTCCGCAGATTGGAACTGACCCAGACCCAGACGAGCAGGATCAATCCACCGAGCGCATACAGTAGAAAGTAGAAACTGGCATTGTTGCTGAAAGCGGCAATGGCAATCAGACCCAACAGGAGGACGAACGCGCCCCAGCGCACGTTTTGATGATGAGTGGCGAGGGAGGGGGTGGGAGAGGTGGACTTGGGCATGGGAGTTGATGGCGAAGTGACGAGTGACCCGTGACGCGTGAAGAGCGGTCACGGGTCACTCGTCACGAGTCACGTTGTCGGTGTCCCCAAAGGCACTTCAGTATTTTCCAGCAAATCATCCACGATGACGCTGGCGGTCCGCCCACGGAGTGAGCTTTCCGGATGCACGATGAGCCGGTGCGCCAGACACGGCCGGACCAAGCGCTTGACGTCATCCGGGAGGACGAAGTCCCGGCCTTGCAAAGCGGCGTAGGCCTGCGCGCTCTTGAAGAGCGCCAAACTGGCGCGTGGGCTCGCGCCTAAGGCGAGATCATTATGCTTGCGGGTGGCCTGGACGAAAGTAAGAATGTAATCTCGGACTGTATCGTCCACATTCACTTCCCAAATTTTCTTTTGTAGCTCAAGCAGTTGGTTGCCGTCTACGACCTGACCCAACTGTTCAATCGGATGAGCACGCTGCAAGTTGCGCAGCATTTGTCCTTCTTGCGCAAAATCCGGATAGCCAACGCTCAGGCGCAGCAGAAAGCGGTCGAGCTGGGCTTCGGGTAGGGGGAAGGTGCCCTCGAATTCAATCGGGTTCTGAGTTGCGAGGACGAGGAAGGGTCGGGACAAGGGTCGGGTCGCGCCATCCACGGTCACTTGCCCCTCGCCCATCGCCTCCAGCAGCGCGCTCTGGGTACGGGGCGTGGCGCGGTTGATTTCATCGGCGAGCAGAACGTTGGCGAAGGCCGGGCCGGGCCGGAAGTCGAACTCGCCCGCGCGTTGGTTGAAGACGGAGACGCCCGTCACATCGTTGGGCAGCAGGTCAGGCGTACATTGCAAGCGCTTGAAGGAGAGGCCGAGTGAGACGGCGATGGAGCGCGCCAGCATCGTTTTGCCTGTGCCGGGGGCGTCTTCGAGCAAGACGTGGCCTTCGCACAGCAGCGCCACCATCAAAGTTTCGATGACCGGGCGCTTGCCGACGATGACTTTTTCAACGTTCTCAATCACGGTTTGGGCGAAGGTTTGGATTTCAGTCACGGGGCCTCATGGATGGCAACGCCTCTAGATAATAATTGCTCCCCAACCGCGTCCGCGCGGTTGGACACGCCCGCGCGGACGCGGGCTTTGAGCATACTTGGCAGATGAATAGCAACGCCTTTGTTTGGGAGGGCGCTGAGTGGGGCTAATAATACCTCGAAAGCGATTTTAGCACGATTGATTTGCGACTTTATTGAAAAGGGACGATAAACCGGGCCGGTTCCATTTCGGCGAGACAGGAACGTGACGGCTCGGTGGAGGGATCATGGAGAAACGCGAGCGCGATGTCCAGCGGGCAACTCGACGCGCTGTTGATGGTCGGGGTATGACTGACGTTGGGAAATTCGAACAGATAGCTGTGGCTCAGGTGGCCGGCCAACTGCCGGGCAAAGGTCGGAGGGGTCATCGGATCATACTGGCCGGCGACGATCAGCGTTGGAATGTCGCTGGTCACCGGCTGGTTCTCATCCGGGGCCAGGGGGGCCGTGCCCCACAACCGGCACACATCAAAGACAGTTTGTCCACTGCCGAAGACACCTGTCAGGCCGAGCGCCTCCGCTTTAGGATGAGCCGCCAGCGCGGCCTCGATCTTTTCCGGCGTCGTGGCGTAAACCTGATCATGACAATTGACGGAGATAGAGGCGCCCAGGCTAAGACTCTCGAAGGTTAACGGCGGAAGGGCTAACGCATAACTAAGCGCCGAATAATCGCCGCCGCGCATCCGGTGAATGGATTGCGGAAGCGTGGGAATTAAATCTGTTCGGCCCAACGCCCACAAGATCGCCCCCGTCAAGCTGAGACCGTTCACTGGCGTTTGATGCGTCTGCGCCTCCGCCGGCATCGTCACCGTGACCGTGACCGGCTGCGCCTCCAACTGCTGCCGGAGTTCAGCAAAATCCGTTTCAAGTTGAGGATAGGCTGCATGGCACGCGGGATCTGCTGCGCAACCGGCGAACAGCGTTTGCAGCGCACCGTCGCTCACCGCGGCGCTCTCATCGTACATTTTGACTTCAACGGGCACGACCGAATCCAAGACCGCGCTCCGCACGCGCTCCGGATAAGCGCGCATTACCATTTGCGCCACGCGCGTCCCATAAGAAGCGCCATACACGTTGGCTTGTTGATAACCGAGCGCGAAGAGAACGTCGTTGACATCGGCGGCGCTGGCGGTGGTGGTGTAAGCCGAGAGCTGCGTCCCGTCGCGAGTGAGTCGGTCACGGCAGGCGACCAAGGCCTGAGCATAGGCGATGACTCGCTCCTCGGCCGGAATTTGTTGTTTCAGGTCTTGAAAGTAAACGGATTTGAGTTCCTCACACGTGAGCGCCGGCTCGGACAAACCGATGCCCCGTTGATCGAAGACGATAAAATCGCGCTCTTTCAGGATAGGGACGATGAAGGAGGGATAGACGCTGGCGGCCCATTCGAGAGCGCCGGCGCCGGGGCCGCCTTGCAGAAAGATGACTGGATCCGCGGCGGCTTGGGCCGCGGCGCTGTGATAAACCGCGACGGCTAGACGGATCAGGCGCGCCGGCCTACTCCGGACTTCCGGCACGACGACAAAGCCGCAGTCTACCCGCGCGTCTTTTGGAATCTCAAAGGCGCAGGGCGCGGCGACAAAAACAGCCGGGTTGGGGGTGGTAGTCAGCGGGACGCGGGTGGGCGTTGGCGTTAATGTGGGAGGCGGAGTGGGAGTCCAGATGGTCTCCGCGACCGAATCAGTCAAGAAGGTAGCATCACCGGAGAGGAACAGGTAGGCGGCAAATAGGCTGCACAGTGAAAGGAGTAAGGCTAGCCCGCTGACCGCGGTCCAGATTTTGATATTTTTCCGATTCATCCGTTGACTTGTCTTAAGCATCTAAAAGAAGGCAGCACCCTGAGCGGAGCCCCGCGTCCTGAGAGGCGCGAAGGATAGTAGAAGAATAGCGGGGCGCAGTCGAAGGGTGCGTTTCACTAACGAGACCCGGCTTGGAATCGCACCCTTCGACTGCGCACGGAAATGCACCGTGCTCCGCTTGGGATGCTTGCGTGCGTGATTTGTTAGGACCTCTAAAGGACGTGACTCGTGAAGTTCACGAATCACGCGTCACGTCCGAACTAATTATCCCTCCGCATCAAACTAAAACTCTGCGCGGTCGGGCCGAGGTCCGGCTGCGTTGCCAGAAAGAGTGCGAGTTTGGTCACCTCTTCCGGCGTCTTAAACCATTCGCTCTCAAAACCGGGCAGACTTTTCGTTTGGCTGGGCTGGCCTTCATCTATCGTCGTCATGACCGGCCCCGGAATTAATTCGTTGACGCTGATGTTGTCGGCCTGCAACTCTTGCGCCAGCACGCGCGTGAGCATCCACAATCCGGCTTTGGAACACGCGTACGCGGAATAACCCACCGCGCCGCGATGCCCCAACCCTGAGCCAATGGTAATTATTTTACCGGCCCCGCGCTGTTTCAGGTAAGGGATGGCAGCTCGCGCGCAATAGTAAGCTCCGACCAGATTGACTTCGAGCGTGCGCTGCCAATCCGTTGGGAGGCTTTCCGCAACCGGACGGCGATCATAATTCCCGCCCGCGTTGATGACCACAATATCAATACCGTTAAAGTGGTTCGCGACTGTTTCAAATAAACGTGTGACAGAGGCTAAGTCCGTCACATCTGTTTGGACGGCGAGGGCTTGCCCACCCTGCGCGACGATGGTCTGCGCGATGTCGGCGATCTCGGCTGGCGTGCGCGCCGCGCATCCGATGGCGGCCCCGGCGCGAGCGTAGGCCAGGGCGATGGCCCGGCCAATCCCACGGCCCGCCCCGGTGATGACGGCGACTTTGTTTTTTAGAGGGAGTTCACTCACAAGAAGAAATTCCAAAATGGAACCACGGATTACACAGATTACACGGATTGTGAGAGCTTTTAAAAATCTGTGAAATCCGTGTAATCCGTGGTTCCAACCGCATTAGGAGCACGGATCGTTAATGTCCTTCGATTCGATAATCGCAGCGCCTCAGGTCTAAGAAAACAAGGAACTCTCTCAAGTTCCCGCGGTTCCTTGAGTTCCCTGATTTATCGCTGCATGCTGGGCAAGTAGACTTGATAGGTCGCCGTCGGCGGCACCAAGGTATTCGTGGGCGTGAAGGTCGCCGTCGACGGCATCAGGGTATTCGTAGGCGTGAAGGTCGTCGTCGGCGGTACAGGCGTGTTCGTACGCGTAGGCGTAGAGGTAGGCGTCGCGGTCGTCCCGCCGTTAGGCTGCAGCTCTAAGAGCGTGATGGAGTTCGCGGGAAACGTGGCGCTGAAGCCGGTTGGCCCGACGCTTTGGCTGAAGGATTGAATCGCGTTCAGGTTCGCTGTGCTATAGCGGTAACCCTGCGCAGCTGAGAATGGCGTGAAATTCGTCAGCGTCACATTACTGGTTAAGCTGGAACTGGTCTTGTTGATGATCATGAGTGTCAGCGCGCCATCGCCGCTGCGCGTGGCGGCGTAGATGGCGAGTTGGCTTTGATCCGTGCTGGTGGCTGAGACGCTCGTCTCGCCGAAGGTGCTGCCCGCGCCGTCATAATTGAGATACATGCGGAAGGCAAGGAAACCGGGTTGAGTATTGGTGATCGGGGGATCCCACAACGTCGCTAAATCCAATCCCTCGCGCCCGAAGATACCCAAGACATCGGCTTGCGCCAGCGCGCCGTTGATGTGATCGAGCGCGCCCCAGTTGTATTCGCTAATCGCTAACTTGGTGCCAGGATAGTACGTGTCCACCCAATCCTGCATACGCGGGATCAGTTGGATGGCGATGTTGCCCTCCTCGGTATTTGCGATCCAACTCTCATCCACGTACGTAGGGTCCCAAAGAGCGCGGGTGGAGCGCAAGCGCAACGCTTGTGTGGTGGAGTTCCCGGCGGGGGAAAGGCTGACGCCCGGAGCCTGGGGATAGTAGTGCAGATCGAAATAATCTATCAGGCGCACACTGTTCGTATCCTCATAGTCCTTCAACTGTTCCAGATACCATTGGACAAAAGGTTTGCCGCCATGCGCATCGCGATCATTCTGGGCGACGGTGTCCGGGTCATCTGTGTAAGAAGCGTAGAAGTAGCGCGCCCAGCCGTCCTGCACCGGGCCGAGAATCTGTGCGCCGGAGTCAACCGCCTTGATGGCGGCGGCATAGTCGTAAGTCAGGTCAACGAGTTCTTGGTAGAGCAAATGATCCGGGTGAACATCGCGGTGGGTCTCGTGCCACAGGCCCGGCTCATTGTCGAGGTTGTAAAAGCGGACGCCGCCATTGGAGGAGTCACCGTAACTCCCGACGAGATAGTTGGCCCAATCTGAGACAAAGCTTTGGGTGATAACAACGCTAGTACTCAACGGATCGTTGCCGGTAATAAACGGATTGCCAGCCGCCGTGCTGATACCATTGCCACAATCAGGCCGCCACTCCCAATCGTTATCCGTCTGCGCGCCATAGGCCGCGATGCTGAACCCGCAGGCTGTGTCATCATTGTTGGAGACGTAGCCAATCAGGGGAACAGTGAGCAAGGTCTCAGTATTTGTGCCCTGGTTTTGCTCGATGAAACGATTCACTGCCGACTCATTAGTGTTACTCTCTTTGATGTTCTCAAAATACCAATCGCTGGCGTGGTTGGAAATGTCGTTTTGCCAGTTGTAACGCGAGGTCGCGTTCCCGCCCCACCGGTTCACCGGCAGTCCCAATTCATTCGCTAGACTCTGGTTCGCAAAATTCATTCCGTAAATGTAGGGGCTAATGGCGTGCTGGTTGGCGGTGGCGTTTACACTGAGCGCCGGGATGACAGAGAGTGGGGCGAGATGTGGCTGAGGCTGGGCTGACGCCAAGGTGCAGAGGAGGGCGAGGATGAAAAGGAGACGGTGGAGGGAGGATGATTTTTTCATAATGGGTGCCTAACCCGCGCAGCGGGTTTGATGTTCGCAAGCCGTCGGATTCCATCCGATGGCGTTCCGGTGTCACAAAACGGCATCGGATAAAATCCGATGCCTAGTATTCCGAAACCTGCTTCGCGGGTTGGAGTTACCTGGCTAAATTGTGCTCAAAAAAGTAACTCACTGTGCTTTCTGCATGACCCTTTCGAATTCGACGCTAGTCAGGTTATTCTAGAACAGAAATGAGCCAGAGGAAAGGAGAAATGGGTCGGGTTTCAAAATTTTGTTTCAGCACTTCCACACGTATGTCCATTAACTTGTGACAAGCGTGTTAAAATACCTGAGCGCTCTTCATAAGTTATTCAAAGGAAAGGGGATTTAATATGCCAGCGTTTGAACCGATAACCCGCAAAGTGCTCGTCATCAACTTTCGGCCGGCGGCCATTCCGGCGACTTGGTCGCAGGCGGACGATCTGATTCCGCAGTACATCGAAAAGATGAAAACAGCCAGCGGGAACCAACTGGTCTATCAGGTGGTGAAAAAAATGGACGCGCCTAACTATCCGGTCTTGCTCGGTGAGCGTCAATACGACGATGTCAGTTGGGCGCAGGCGCGGACAGATGATGCCCAAGCGTACCGGGATCGAAATAACAGTTACCAGATGGTGGATTACCAGCGCCTCATCCAAGAGTACAACTTCCTCCAGGCGATCCAGAACCAAGCCGTGGATGAAGTCTGGCTGTTCGGCGGGCCGTATTTCGGCTTTTATGAGAGTTGCATGATTGGTCGCGGCGCCTTTTGGTGCAACGGCCCGGCCATCGAACGGGATTGTACGCGCTTTGTGATCATGGGTTTCAATTATGAGCGCGCGGCGCGGGAGATGGTGCATGATTACGGCCATCGCGCCGAACGCATCCTGGCCAAACACTTTCGCTCGGAAACTTTCCTAGACAAACTCTACCGGCTTGAGCCTACGCCCGCTCCGCGGAATGCGTTCGAGCAATTTTTGTTGGATCACGGAACTGTCCATCGTAAACCGGGCGGTGAAGAATATAAGCAGGACGAATTCGCCTGGCTCTCGGCGATGCCGCCTGAATGGTGGCCGCCGACGATTGATCCCAATCAAGTTCAAACACGGCCCGGCTGGTACGAATTTCTGGCGAACCTTGTCTCTCGCTTCTGGCCGAGGCGGTAGATACGGAATACGGAATACGAAATATTTCGTATTCCGTATTCCGTAAGCAGAGCTAAACCATGCCCAAGAATAAACATCTCATCCTGATCGCTATCCTGATGCTGGTCGTCGCGCTGGATGTCCGCCCGCCGTTCAGCGTGGACACCTGGCAGCATCTGCGTACCGGGCAATGGATTGTGGAACACGGCTCCGTGCCGCACACCGACCCGTTCTCCTGGACCTTCAATGGCCGTCCGTGGGAGTTCCCCGGCTGGATCGTGCAAATCATGCTCTATGGTGTCTATACCACCTGGGGCATCGTCGGGATTAACCTGTGGACAATCCTGTTTGTGTTGTTGAGTTTCATCGTCGTCTACTTCACCTGCGAAGGCCCGGTGGTGTTGCGCCTCATCGTCCTCCCGTTCGCCGCGCTGATCGCGAGTCTCTTGTGGGTCGCGCGTCCGCTCATGATCTCGGTCTTGCTCGCAGCGGTCTTTGCCTATCTATTCAATCGCTATCGGCAGCAGAAACAAACGCGCACGCTTTGGCTACTGCCGCCGTTGATGCTGTTATGGGCCAATGCGCACGATGGATTTGTGATCGGCTTCGCGATGATCGGCGCGGTGATGGCTGGCGAGGGCTTGAAGGTGGTGCTGCGTCGAGAGCCGTGGGTGGCCCTTTGGGAGACGCTCCGCCCGTGGATCGTAATTTTAGTTGCGTGCCTGGTAGCCGCGTGCATAAATCCGTTCGGGCCAAGTTTGCTGCTGCATCCTTTCCGGCAGGTCAGCATTCAGTGGGTGATGACGCACATCTTTGAATGGATGCCGCCGGACGAGCGCGATCCGTCTACCTGGATTTTCCTGGGATTGACGGTGCTCAGCTTGTTCGCCCATCGAAAGTCGGTGGACTTCGTTGACCTGATCTTCGTTGTGCTGTTTGGCGCTCTCGCCATTCAATCGCGCCGACACATTCCTTTGTTCATCGTCATCACGACGCCCATCGTGGTCAAATATCTCAATGAAATCTGGTACACGCGGTCGGCGGCCTCGCGCCGTTCCGGGAAGACGGTGAACTGGCTGCGCGATGCGCGCCACGCGCTTTTGGACTTGGAGGACGCGCGCGGAAACTGGATCGGTTGGGGGCTGGTGGGGTTGCTCGGGGTCGTAATTACGCTCAGGTTACCGTGGGTTTTATCGCCATCGGCGGTGGAACACTACAACCAGACCTCTCTCCCGGCGCGGGCGGTGGACTTTATTCTGAATCATGATCCGCCACTGCCCAAGCCGATGTTCAACGATTACAACTTCGGCAGTTACTTTCTGTGGGCGCTGTATCCGGAGTATCCGGTGTACGTGGATGGCCGCGCCGATTTGTACGGCGATGAATGGCTAGAGCGTTATTACCGAATTACCTCGGCGCAGCCGGATTACCAGCGGCTGCTCGACGAGGACGGCGTCAATTTAGCTGTGGCGCAAGCCAGCTTTCCGCTCGCTAAACTGTTGAAAGAGAATCGCTTGTGGAATCAAATTTACGCGGATGACTTGGTGCAGATTTATGAGCGGGTGACGCTGGTAGAGTAAACTATTTTCTTATCGTTCAGCGATAGACATCTCGGCGATGGCCGACATGCATCACTGTTACTCGGCGTTGTTGATCATCAATTTCATAAAGCACTCGATAGTCGCCGACCCGAATACGCCAGCCTTCTCGTCCGGCTAACTTGAGACAACCAGCGGGTCGAGGATTCTGGGAAAGGGAGCTAAGAGAATCACGTACCCGTTGATAATCCTGAATGGGCAAGTCCGCCAGTTCTTTCTGGGCCCGCCGCAGGACGAAGACACTATAACTCACTTCCGGCCCTGCTCGATTTCAGCTACCGCTTGATCAAAAGGAACAGCTTCATCGCCGGCGGCTTTGGCAGCATCGTAAGCGAAAATGGATTCCAACTCTTCCAGGGCCTCTAAAATCTGGCGGAAGTCTACCATGTCCAGCAGCACGCCTACGCGCTGGCCGTTCTCATCCACAATGTAGCGTTCTTTGAAAGTCAACATAGTTCTTAAACTCCTACGACCGCTTGCGTCAGTGCAACCTCCAGATAGAACTCTATTCCACAGAAATATACTACCAGCGCTAAAGATGGATTGCAACCGGTTATTTAATCCCTGAAGCCAGGGAAGGCTTATTCAAGCCTAAACACTCACGATAGTGCCGCTCACTCAAACTGCGCAGGCGCTCGGCGGCGGTCTCGGGGGTCAGGTCGCGTTGCGGCATCGCCAGCATCTCATAGCCGACCATGAACTTTTTCACCGTCGCCGAACGCAGCAGCGGCGGATAAAAATGCGCATGAAAATGCCAGGCTTCGCGCTCCGTGAGCGAAGAACGAGGGGGAGCTTGGTGGAAACCCATCGAGTACGGAAAAGAAATCTCGAACAGGTTATCGTAGCGCGCGGTCACGCGGCGCAGCAGATCCGCCAGCGCGGCCACCTCCGGCGGTGTGAGATCGGTGAGCGCGCCGCAGTGTCGCTGCGCGATCAGCAAAATCTCAAACGGCCACACCGCCCAAAAGGGGACGAGTGCGGCAAAGTGCGAATTGGCGGCGACGATACGGTCGCCGCTTTTTATTTCGGCGGCCAGATAATCGCACAGCAGGCAGGTGTGGTGATCGCGGAGATAATCGTTTTGGGCGTGCAGTTCTTTGGCCGGTTCGTTGGGCAGATGGCCGGAGGCCCAGACCTGGCTGTGCGGATGCGGGTTCGAGCAGCCCATCATCGCGCCTTTGTTCTCGAAGACTTGTATGTAAGCGATGAAGTCGCGTTCGCTCAAGTCACGCGTCTGGTCGGTCCACGTCCGAATCACGTCTTCCACTTCGGCTTGGGAAAGTTCGGGGAGCGTCAAATCGTGGCGCGGTGAGAAACAGATCACGCGGCACAGTCCGGATTCCGGTTCAGCGGTGAACAACGGATTCACGTCGGGGATGGGCCGGTCGGCGGGGGGCAGGAGCGCAGCGAAATCGTTATCGAAAACAAAGGTGGAGGAGTAATCGGGATTCCTTCGTCCTGCGGCGCGCTCGTTGCGTGGACAGAGATAACAGGTGGGATCATACGCCGGTAGATTTTCCGGCGGCGATTTTTCCACCTGGCCGAGCCAGGGACGTTGCGCGCGATGAGGCGAGACGAGCACCCATTCGCGCGTGAGCGGGTTGAAGCGGCGATGCGGAAAATTGAGTTGGGAGGGTGAGGGCATGCGGGGAGTTATAACACAAAATTGTGGGTACACGGATTACACAGACAACCCCCTCCCCGACCCTCCCCCATTTCGGCGAAAATTGCTTGTAAATCGAATTCGTTGGTCGCCGAAATGGGGGAGGGTCGGGGAGGGGGTTTTAGCTCGCTACCGGCAGCTCGAACGAGAACGTACTCCCCTGGCCCGGTTGACTCTCGACTTCGATCTGGGTGTGGTGCGCTTCGACGATGCTCTTGACGAGCGCTAAGCCTAATCCGGTCCCGCCATAGTAGCGGGTGGACGACCCATCCAATTGATGAAACGGAATGAAGATTTCACTCAAACGCTCCGGCGGGATGCCAATCCCCGTATCTCGGACTGAAACCCGCAGACGATCGGCGCGCGGCTCGACGGATACTTTCACCTCGCCGCCGGTCGGCGTGAACTTGATGGCGTTGTCCAGCAATTGAAAGAGCACCCAACTGATTTTTTCCTCGTCCGCCTGCGCCGGTGAAAGCCCGGCCGGGATTTCCAGACTGATCCGGACGTTGTCCTTGGCCGCTTTGGAGGTGGAAAGGTTCAAGGCGCGCTTGGCAACCGCCGCCAGCGAAACGGGAGTCAGGTTGAGCACCAATTCGCCGCGCGCGCCGGAGGCAACCCGAATCAAATCTTCGATCAACCGACCTAATTGCTTGATTGCCACGCCGGCGCTGCCGAGCGCTTTACCCTGGTCCGGATTGAGGTCACCCAAACTGCCATCCGTGACCAGATCCATGTAGCCGATGATTTGCGAGAGCGGCGTGCGCAGTTCGTGGGAGATGTTGGCGACGAAGTTGGCTTTGAGCCGATTAAGCTCGGCCAGTTTTTGCAAGGCCTGCTGTAATTCCTGCGTGCGCTCGGTCACGCGCTCTTCCAGTTGGCGATTGCTCTCTTGCAGCGCCTGCTGCAATTGCCGAACTTGCTGAATGCTGGCCAAATCCAGTTTCTCGCGCGTCAGCGCTCCCATCTTGAGCAAAATCTGCCCGATGGTCTCCCGCCGATTCTGAGCGCCTAATTCCTGTTGCCGCGCGAGCGCCGCTTCCAGTTCGGCCTCGGTGATGTCGCCGTTCTTCAAGAGAAAGTCGCCGAAACGCGGCAGAATAATGTCGGCGACGTAAAAGCTGCCGGCCGGCGCGGACTTGATCGCCAGGACTTGTCGCTCGGCCAACGCCGCGGCCAGCGCCAAATCTACTTTGCAGACCGGGCAATGCACCGCCTCCGCTTTGACGGATGAGCCGCACTGCGGACAGATGAACGTAGAAACAGAATCCGTCTCGGTGGTTTGAGTGTCTGGCATATCCCCTCCTAAAATGAAAGTGGCAGGTGGAAAGTGGTAAGTGTGACGTGAGGCCTGAAAATCACGGGTCACGCCGCACAGGTTACTTTAGCCTTAATCTGATTCTGGCGCAAGAACTCCTTGCGCCGTGTGCATGTGCGTAAACGAATGATAGTCGAGCGGCCGGTCGCCGGACCACAGCGCGGGGGGCGCGACGGTCAGGCCGGCCAAGGCAAGGAGGACGAAATCGTAATTGACGCGCCAGCCCGCGAAGTCGCGCCAGGCTTGATCGCGATCGGCTTTGAGCGGGACGCCTTGCGCGACGAGTTGTTCGCAGGCGGAATCGAACTCCGCGCGCGTGACGTGGATGGGGTCGGTCGGCGCGGGTTTGGGGTCGTACGGGATCCCGAACGTCTCGGCGATATGGCGCAACGCCAGGTAACCCGCGCGGATGCACAGCGCCGCGGCCGGATCATTGGGGATGTCTACGGTTGAGAGGGTGAGCGAAGCCGCGTCGAGCACGGTCCCCGCAGCGGTGATCCAGGAATGTCCGGGCCGCGGTGAGCGGAAGAAGACGAGGGGGGCGAGCGAGGTGTGACTCTCCTCGATTTCCGCGAACCACGTTTCCCAATTGCGCCATTGCTCCGTCAAACTCGGCAGCCCGTGCAGGCGTTGAAAACGCCGGATCATCTCCACCGCCGAGGGTGGGTCGCCGGCGCGTACTTCGAGCAACGTGACCGCCGTCTCGCGCCGTGCGAAGGCGGCGTACATCGTCGGCAGATAACCGATGAGCAGCGCGATCACCATCAGGCCGATAGTTGCCTCGCTGAAGATCAGAAGCGTTTGCGGCAAGCCCTCGCTGGTGGCGGAGCCCAGGGTGAAGAGGGATGAGCCGCTCATCTGCAGCGCGTCCAACCAGGTGGGAGCGCCGAGCGCCCAGAACATTCCCATGTATCCAAATAGAACCAGGACCAACCACGTGGGCAGGAGCGTTAACAGGCTGAACGGCGCAAAGAAGGCCATCACCCGGTCCCGTTCGGCGTAGGAGTGGAAACGTCGCAGCCTTAACTCGAAGACATAGCGCATCACGCCGAACACGGCGCTGGAGAGCCAATCCCGGGTGCTGCGCGCGAGGACAAAGGTTTTGATCGTGGAAAGAAGTGTGACCGTGACGATGCCAAAGCCAAGGAGGAAGACGAGCAGGCGAAGGAAGATCATTCTGTATTTTTACGCGCGCCGGGCTAACGTGCGCCGCACCTCGAAGGTGCGGCGCACGTTAGCCCGAGGTGAAGTCGGCAAACGTCTTGCCTTCCAGGTAATCCGGGAAAGTGATGATACTGTTGAGTTGCAAGAAACAGCGTCCCGGATGTTTGGCCCAACCGCGTGATAGCCCGATGCGCAGATAGACGGTTTTGGATTTTAGCGTCTTCGTCAACGCTTCCGCGATTTGGGCGGGATCGCGGGCTGTGCCGCGTTGCGCGGCGCAATAATAATTGCAGGTGAGGTCGGTGATCTTGAGCCGATAGTATTGATCGTCCCGATCATAAAATCCCAGGCGGTAATTCCACGCTTCATCCTCGCCTTGCTCGTAGAAAACTTGGTGAATGGCGTGCGGCCGGATCGTCCCGACCGAGCGCGGGCCGCATCCATCGGCGACGTGAAAGCCGGGCGAGCGCTCAAGGGGTTGATCGAAAATCTCACTCACACAATCAAACCCCGACTTGAAAAGCACTCGGCGTTTTTGCTCGTCGGTGAGTTTTCCCGCCAAACGCACCGAGGCCGGGTTGTAGAGATGATCCTCGGTATGCGGCGGTTGGGGCGTGGGTTTCAGGAGATCAAATTCGACCGCGGCAAAAGGAAAGACAGTGGCTTTGCCCTCGGCCAGCAAGCTGGTTTCCGGGATCCCGATTGGCGGGTTGACCGGCCGGATACAGTTGCCATCACTGTCATAGCCCGCAATGCACACTTTTCCCCGCTGCATGCGGGTCAGGTCGGTAATCGCCAACAGCTTTTTCATAGATGAATGATCTCGACATCCGGCCAGTGGGCGGCCAGCCGCTCGGCGACCAACCGGCGATGGCATTGCTCCGGAGTCGCTTCACTGCACAAAAGGCAGGCCGGCAGCGTTTCAAAGGTGGAGCGATCCAGCGCGTTGGGAATATCGCGCTCGTCCATTAATTGCTCAAAGCGCGTGACGTAGCGCGGCCAGTCATGATCGGCATGATAGTCTTTCAAGATTTCTTTGGTAGGCGCCAAGGTTGGCACATACACATATTCGCAACCGTCGGCAAGTTTGTCTAAAAAAAAGGCGAGGTCGTCTTGTTTGGCGAAGCCGGACAACTGCCCGCCGGGATGTAGGCGAATATCCACCAGCCGCCGAACGCCGTTCGCGCGCAGCCGTTCAAAAAATTCTTGCGCTGTTTTTTGGGTGAAGCCGATGGTGTAGAGTTTCATGCTTCAGATTCGCTTACGGAATACGGAATACAAAATACGCGCCCGTGTGACAAGCTATTTCGTATTCCGTATTGCGTATTCCGTGTGGAGACCCCTCTAAAGCAAAGGTGGCTGCTCAGCGTGTTCTTCTTCAACCGAATCCAGAATGGACGCCGCGCCAAACACATTGCCGTCGCCGCGAATATGCTGAATCGTAACCTCGGGATACTCGCGCATCAGAAATTTGGCAATGAGGTGATGGCGGTGGCAGTGGGCCGGGTTTTCTTCGCTGCACAGAATGGCGGTTGTCTGTTCGTCGGCAAGTTCCAGCAAGCGGTCAATGCCTTTGATAAACCACTCGCGCCGCATGACTTCGGGATAATTCACAGCGTGCAGATAGTCCACTCCTTCGCCGGGTAATGCGCCATCCTTGTAGCACGTCGGATCAGTGGGGCGGCCACCAAGATATTTGCCGGCCCAGGCATAGTGGATACCGCGTGGCGGCAGTCCGTGTTCCAAGCTTTCTTTGTTGAATTGAGGGTGGTACCGGCTGAACGGCGCGGAACGTACATCGGCCACCAGCATCACGCCGTTGTCTTCGAGCAAGCCAATAAATTTTTCGAGCGGATGGCTGCCGTGGCCGAGGGTGAAGAGCTTCATGGCGTTATTTTAGTCGAACCCACCTTAAAAACAAAACGCGCCGAATCGTAGAGATTGGCGCATTTTTATCACTAGAAGATTTTTTAACCGCAGAGAGCGCTGAGTTCGCAGAGAGTTTCTACCTTTTTCTTTCTCTTTCTCTCTCTTTCTCTCTTTCTTTTCTCCGCGCCGAAGGTCTGCGAACTCCGCAGTTAAAAATGTTTTTGACCTACGGCAAATGCGTCTCGCCCATCAGCCAGCGATCGGCCTCGCGCGCGGCGCCACGGCCCTCGTTAATCGCCCAGACGATCAGGCTTTGGCCCCGGCGCATATCGCCCGCCGCAAAGACGCCCTCCAAGCTGGTGTGGTATTTGCCATGCTCGGCTTTCACATTCGTGCGCGCGTCGCGCTCCACGCCGAGTTGGTTGACGAGCATATCTTCGGGGCCGCGGAAGCCCATCGCCAGCAGCACCAGTTGCGCCCGCCAGACTTCTTCGGTGCCGGGAATCTCGGTGAACTGCATCCGGCCATCGGCCAATTTCATTTCCACTTTAACGGTATGCAGTTCCTGCAACTGACCTTTTTCATCGCCCACAAATTTTTTGGTCGAGATTTGATAGGAACGTGGATCAGCGCCAAAACGCGCCTGCGCCTCGGTCTGCGCGTAATCCAGTTTGTAAACGCGCGGCCACTGCGGCCAGGGATTATCTGCGGCACGCGCGTCCGGCGGGCGCGGCACAATTTCAAACTGCGCCAGGCTGCGACAGTTGTGGCGCAACGCGGTTGCCACGCAGTCCGTGCCGGTATCGCCGCCGCCAATCACGATTACGTCCTTGCCTTCAGCGGAGATGAGCTTGTCATACGCCGGGAGGCCCTGGCGCATGTCCAATAAATTCTTGGTGTTGGCCTCCAGGAAATCCATCGCAAAGTGAATGCCCTTCAGGTCACGTCCGGGGATGGGCAAATCATTGGGCTTGGTCGCGCCGCCGCATAGGACAATCGCGTCGAAATCTTTCCGGAGTTTATCCGCCGGATAGTCTTTGCCGACTTCGCATTTGGTCACAAAGCTGATGCCTTCAGCTTGCATCAAATCTATGCGGCGTTGCACAACCTGTTCTTTATCCAGCTTCGGATTCGGGATGCCGTACATGAGCAACCCACCCAGGCGATCTGCGCGCTCAAAGACGGTGACCAGGTGACCGACTTTGTTCAACTGCGCGGCGCAAGCCAGACCCGCCGGCCCCGACCCTACGACGGCCACTTTTTTGCCGGTGCGCGCCGAGGGCGGCTCCGGCACGATCCAGCCTTCTTCAAAAGCCTTGTCTATGATCGCCTGCTCGATGCTCTTGATGGTGACGGCCGGATCGTGGATGCCCAACGTGCAGGAGGCCTCACATGGCGCGGGGCAGACGCGCCCGGTGAATTCCGGGAAGTTGTTGGTCTTGAGCAGACGCTGCAGAGCTTCGTGCCACAAGCCGCGATAGACCAGATCATTCCATTCGGGGATCAGGTTGTTGATCGGGCAACCGGAGGTCATCCCGTTGATGATTTGTCCGGTGTGGCAGAAGGGGATGCCGCAGTCCATGCAGCGCGCGCCCTGCGTTTGCAGCGTTTGGTCGGCGACGTGCAGATGGAATTCGTTCCAATCGTTCAGCCGCTCGAGCGGGTCGCGCTCGGGGGCCGTTTCGCGTTGATATTCTAGAAAACCGGTGACTTTACCCATGTCTATGTTCGTTTCTCACAGAACTCCTTACTTGGAATGGCATCACCTTTCGCCCAAATGAGTGATGCGCCGCTGGCTTGATCATTGCATTCCTAACGCAACCGTCGCGACAATCCGCGTGGATTGGATTGATCCTTCGCTGGCTCGACTGTTGGTTTGCTTTGTCGTGACAGCAGCCAACGCTTAATCGAGTTTTCGCTCTCGACACTTCGACCGCCCTCCAACAGGCGCAGCAGGTTTATATCCTCGTCCAGGTCCGGCCAGTGAATCGTTTCTTCGTCACCGGTTAGTTCGTAATGATTCCGTTCCGCGGGTGTGCCGTGCAATAGCCGTGGAAACCAAGCCAGGGGTGATGAGAGGGTACGACCGTCCTGCAAATAAACATCTAAATCACTGTCCGTGACATGAACGTGATCAACTTTGGGTGGGTTCTGCAAGATCAGAAGCTGCGTTTCCGGAGGTAAGGAGGCCATCTGACTCAATTGGCCTATCAACTGAAGCGGAATCGCCACCGCCCGTCCATCCGCCAACGTCACCAGCAACTGGTCGTCGCGCACAGCCACGCTGGTGGGTTCGCTCCCCAAATAGAGGTTACTCAAAGTATTCGTTCCAGGCATCCAGAAATTCCTGTTGATTTTCCTCAACTAACTGAGCGATTTCATTGAGTTCATGCTGGCGAAAGTGGCCTGCCCGCCCCAAGTGAACCATCGGGGTGAGCCAAAACTTTGCCTCAAGCCGTCCGCTCCGCACATGGATATGGGGTGGCTCATTCGCTTCACCTCGACTATAGAATCGAAATTCGTAAGGTCCGATGACTTTGATTAATGGCATCGTGTTTAGCCATGGTTGGCTTGTGCCACTTCTTCAAGTCGTTGAAAATTCTCAACAGATCGCTGAAGTCGGAGTTGACGAACATCCTGTCCCTTCACTTTTGCGGCGTGGACAATCAAGTCCCAGGTCGCATTGAAGCGGACTTGCGCCGGCTGCGACTGCCAGAATTTCAGGTCAAATGACCTATCTAAATCTTTTAATTTACCTTTGCGTTCAGTGAAGTTAGTTCTCATTGGCTCACCGATCACATTCTACCGCCGAATCTTGGGGAAGCAAACTAATTACCTCCCACCCGCGCCACATCGCGCTTGTTGCGCTCGAAGGCCGCCATGACCGCTTCTTCGCCGCTCAGGCCTTGCGCCTTGACTTCTTCAAAGGCCTGCATGGCGCGTTTGTAATCCTTGGGCAACACCTTGACGAACTTGGGCAGCAGTTCCTTCCAGCGGAACAAGATGCGCAGCGCCAGATCGCTCTTGGTATATTCGGCATGCTTCTGAATGATCTGCATCAGCTCGGTAATCTCGGCGCTATCTTCCAAATTTTCCAGCCCGACCATTTCCGGGTTGACGCGCGTCTGGAAATCACCGTCCCAATCCAGCACGTAAGCGATTCCGCCGGACATCCCCGCCGCGAAGTTGCGTCCGGTCTTGCCGAGCACGATCACCCGACCGCCCGTCATATATTCGCAACCATGATCGCCGACGCCCTCCACGACAGCCTGCACGCCGGAGTTGCGCACGCAGAAACGCTCGCCCGCCAACCCACGCACATAGGCCTCGCCGCCTGTCGCGCCATAGAACGCGACGTTGCCGATGATGACGTTCTCTTCGGCGCGGAAGGTGCTCGCGCGCGGCGGGTAGACAATGATCTTGCCGCCGGAAAGTCCTTTGCCGAAATAATCGTTGCCGTCACCTTCCAACTCCAACGTCATCCCGCGTGGGACGAACGCGCCGAAGCTTTGTCCGGCGGATCCCTGGAAGTGGAAGTGGATGGTGTCTTCCGGCAGGCCCTCCGGCCCGAACCGGCGCGTGACCTCGCTCCCGACCATTGTGCCGACGACCCGATTCGTGTTGCGAATCCCGAGCGTGGCCTTGACCTTCTCGCCGCTGTCGAGCGCGGGCTGTGCCAATTTGAACAGTGTGGTCACATCCAACGCTCTCTCCAGACCGTGCTCCTGCCCAATTTGGCAATAACGCCCAACACCCTCGGGAACGTCCGGCTCCTGGAGCAACGCGGAAAGATCAATCCCACTCACCTTCCAATGTTCAATCGCTTGGCGGGCCTCCAGCTTATCTATCCGTCCGACCATCTCGTTAAGGGTGCGGAAGCCCAACTGCGCCATGATCTCGCGCAGCTCTTCGGCGATGAAGAACATGAAGTTGATCACGTCTTCCGGCTGGCCGACGAAGCGCGCGCGCAGTTCGGGGTTTTGGGTGGCGACGCCGACCGGGCAGGTGTCCAGGTGGCAGACGCGCATCATGATGCAGCCCATCGTCACCAAGGGCGCGGTCGCGAAACCGAATTCTTCTGCGCCGAGCAGCGCGGCCACGGCGACATCGCGCCCGGTCTTCAACTGGCCGTCCGTCTCAATCGCCACGCGGCTGCGCAAGTTGTTGAGCACGAGCGTTTGATGCGTCTCGGCGACGCCCAATTCCCACGGCAGACCGGCGTACTTGATGCTCGTTTGCGGCGACGCGCCCGTGCCGCCATCGTGCCCGGAGATGAGGATGACGTCCGCGTGGCCTTTGGCGACGCCCGCGGCGATGGTCCCGACCCCGACTTCCGAGACGAGCTTAACGCTGATGCGCGCGTCTGCGTTAGCGTTCTTGAGATCGTGAATCAACTCGGCCAAATCTTCGATGGAATAAATGTCGTGGTGCGGCGGCGGCGAGATCAAACCCACGCCGGGCGTGGAGAGACGCGTCTTGGCGATCCAGGGATAGACCTTGGTGCCGGGCAGTTGACCGCCTTCGCCGGGCTTCGCGCCCTGCGCCATCTTGATCTGCAACTCTTTCGCATTGACTAAATAGTTACTTGTGACGCCGAAGCGACCGGAGGCCACTTGTTTGATCGCGCTGTTCTTGCTATCACCGTGCTCGTTCATCCACACGTAGCGCTCGGGGTCTTCACCGCCTTCGCCGGTGTTGCTCCGCCCGCCGATGCGGTTCATCGCAATCGCCAGCGTCTCGTGCGCTTCTTTGCTGATGGAGCCGTAGCTCATCGCGCCGGTCTTGAAGCGCTTGACGATTTCAGTCGCCGGTTCCACTTCATCTAAGGGAATGGAATTCTCGGTAATCTTGAAATCGAGCAGCGCGCGCAGCGTGCAGAATTCTTTTTCCTGCTCGTTGACCAGCTTGGAATATTCCTTGAAGACTTTATAGCCCTTGCTCCACACCTCGCCGTCGCGCATGCGCACCGCGTATTGCAGCTTGTGGATCGTCTGCGGGTTGAAGAGGTGGCGCTCACTCTCCGCGCGCCACTGATATTGACCGCCGGAGGCCAAAACTTCCGGGTCGGTCTGGCGCTCCGGGAACGCGCGCCGGTGGCGCATCTTCACTTCCTGATAAATCTGTTCCAGGCCGATGCCTTCAATGCGGGTCGGCGTCCGGGTGAAATATTTGTCCACCAGTTTTTGACTCAGCCCGAGCGCTTCAAAGATTTGCGCGCCGCAGTAGCTTTGCAGTGTGCTGATGCCCATCTTGGAACAGACCTTGATAATGCCCTTGAGGCTGGCCTTCCGATATTTCTCCACCGCTTTCTCGTACGGGATGTTGGTCAGCATCCCATCGTCAATCAGTCCGCGGATTGTTTCGTAGGCCAGGTAAGGATTGAGCGCCGTCGCGCCATAGCTGATGAGCAGCGAGAAGTGATGGACTTCGCGCGGTTCGCCGGATTCGACGATGAGTGCGCAGCGGGTGCGCGTCTCGCTCAAGATCAAGTGATGATGCAGGCCGGAGGTCGCCAGCAGCGCCGGGATCGGCGCCATGTCGCGGCTCACCTCGCGGTCCGAGAGCACCAAGACCTCAATGCCTTCCTCAATCGCCGCGTCGGCTTGGGCAAAGAGATCCGCCAACCCTTTTTCCAGCCCTTGCCATCCCTCTTTGACCGGGAAGAGCATAGAGAGCTTGCGCGCCTTAAGACCATGCACTTGAATGTGAGTCAGCTTGGACAGTTGTTCATTTGTCAGGATGGGATTCTTGATGTGGATTTGACGACAATTCTCAGCCACCGTTTCGAGCAAGTTGCCCTCATTGCCGAGCATCATATCGCTGGCCGTGATCAGTTCCTCGCGGATCGCATCCAGCGGCGGATTGGTGACCTGCGCAAACAACTGCCGAAAATATGTGTAGAGCAACTGCGGCTGGTCCGAAAGAACGGCGATCGGCGCGTCATCGCCCATACTGCCCAAGGCTTCGACGCCGTCGCGCGCCATCGGAACCATGAGCATGTTCAAGATTTCAGTGGTGTAGCCAAAGGCGTGTTGATGCTCCAGCAGACTGGCATGACTCTCAGGGTCGGGCAAGTCGCTTGGGGTCGGCAAGTCGTCCAATTCCACCAGATTTTCTTTTAGCCATTCTTGGTAAGGATGTTCCTTCGCCATCGTCTCTTTAATTTCTTCATCGCTGATGATGCGGCCCTGCGCGGTGTCCACCAGGAACATGCGCCCCGGCTGCAAGCGCGATTTGAGTTCGACGTTCTCCGGCTCGATCTCATCCGCCAGCACGCCGACTTCGGAGGACATGACGACCAGCCCGTCCTTCGTCACGTAGTAGCGCGCCGGACGCAGGCCGTTGCGGTCAAGCACTGCGCCCACGGTCGTGCCATCCGTGAAGGCGATGCAGGCCGGGCCATCCCATGGCTCCATCAGCGCGGAGTGATATTCGTAGAAGGCGCGCTTCTCCGGCGACATGCTTTCGTGGTTCGTCCACGGCTCCGGGATCATCATCATCGCCGCATGATGCAGCGGACGACCGGCCAGATGCAGGAACTCCAAGACGTTATCAAAGCGACAGCTATCGCTGCCCTCGGTTTCAATAATTTGTTTTGTAATCTTCGGCAGGTCAGCGCCAAATAACTCGGACTTGAAGGTGGCCTGGCGGGCGTGCATCCAATTGACGTTGCCGAGGATCGTGTTGATCTCGCCGTTATGAATCAGGTAGCGATAAGGATGCGCGCGTTCCCAACTGGGGAAGGTGTTGGTGCTGAAGCGCGAATGGATGACGGCAATCGCGGCTTCAACATCCGGGTCAGATAAGTCGGGGTAATACGGATCCACTTGATCCGCGAGCAGCATTCCTTTATAGACGATGGTGCGGCTGGAGAGGCTGGGGATGTAGAACTCGTTGACGATTTGCTCGCCGCCGTAGCGCAGCGTCCGCTCAACGCGCTTGCGGATGACGTACAGCTTGCGTTCAAAGGCCAGCGGATCATTGCCGATCAGCTTGGCCGCATTGCGCGCGATGAAAAGCTGGCGGATACATGGTTCGCCCGCGATTGCCGTCGGGCCGAGCATGGTGTTGTTCGCCGGCACGGTGCGCCAGCCCAGAACCGTCTGCCCTTCCTCGCGGACGATCTGCTCGAAGCGCTGTTCAAAATCGCGGCGCAGCGCCGGGTCTTTGGGGAGGAAGATCATCCCGACTCCATATTCGCCTGGCTCCGGCAGCTTGAATCCGATTTCGGCCGCGACCTTGAGGAAGAACTTGTGCGGCAGTTGGAAGTTGATCCCGGCCCCGTCGCCGGTGTTGGCTTCGCAGCCGCACGCGCCGCGATGATTGAGATTGAGCAGCACCGTCATCGCCTGGCGGACGAGCGCGTGCGACTTTTCGCCTTTGATGTTGACGACGAACCCGACACCGCAAGCATCTTTTTCGTAAGCGGGATCATACAGTCCCTGCTTGGGGGGCAGACCGTTAACGAGGGTGGGTTGGTTGTTCATGGTCATTCCTTCCACGGGGCATGAAGCGAGATGCCGACTTGCGCGAAGCGTTCACAACTCCCCAAAAGGGGTATATCACGTGCGTAGTGTAAAGTTTATGTCATTGCTTACGCTGGGTCGCCCCTAAAGCAGGCCATTTAGCGGGATTACCCGTTTGGGCCAGCGGAGGCAGGTGGCAAGTGGAAGGTGGAATGTGACGAAGGACGGAAGACGAAGGACGGATGACGGAAGACCGAGGGCGGAGGATAAAAAAACCGCTGAAGCAGTGCTCTCAGCGGCTCAAGTTTATTCCGATAAAAAAGACCCTAAAGGTTTCCAAAACCTTTAGGGTCTGAAATGCTAGGAAATTTTTTTCCGACTCTGCCGCTTAGGGCGAGAAGAGAGCTTCTTTTGAATGCGCAGGCGCTTCAACTGGTAGGCGGGTTCAGATGCTTTCCATGCCTTGCGGAACTCAGGGTCTTTGAGTTGTTCGTGGAGAAAGTCTTCGTGGGGCATCCATTTGTCAATCTGGTTCATGTCTTACTCTCCTGAGTGGAGCTGGCCTCCAGTTCTTTGCAAGGATAACGAAATCGCCATTATCAGTCAACTGTTTTCCTGAGCTATCTGTAACACCTATCGCAATCTTCTGACAATCCCCCTTGGTAAGGTTGATATGAAAATCTTTGCCTTGGGCCTGCTTCGGTTTATAATCAATCATCCTAACTAAAAGGCCTACAATCTTATAGTTCCAGGCCGCCGGATGGTGACCAAAGTAAAGCTTTCCATGTAAAAGGAGAGATAACATATGGCTAAAACGGATATTTCTGTTGGGCGGTTAGTAGAGATGATTGCAGATGGAGAACTCAGACTCCCCGAGATGCAACGCCGCTACGTCTGGCCAGCCACGCGCGTCCGTGATCTTTTAGACTCACTATACAGAGAATATCCATCCGGCTCCATCCTTGTCTGGGAGACCGAGCAAGGAGCGCCTACACGCGAGATGGCTGTGGAACAGGGCCAAAACCCATTTAGCGGACACAAATTGCTACTAGATGGGCAGCAGCGTCTTACATCGCTCTCATCTATTCTGCGTGGCGAGCCAGTTATTGTCCGTGGTCGGAAGCGCCCCATTGAGATTTTATTTAACTTAGAGCATCCAGATGGGCCGCCGGTCGAGGTCACTGAGGTTGACTCAGATGAGGCGGCGCTTTTTGTGGATGAGGATACTGACCCAGATCTCGATCTAGATGAGGAACAGGAGGATACAACCGAGTCGGTTGCCAACCGTCTTTCAAAGAGGACTTTTGTGGTTGCCAGTCGGGCTCTGCAAGCCATTCCAACTTGGCTCCCTGTTTCCGAGATATTTAATGACCAAAAGTCGGATTGGCAGTTACTCAAACCTCTTGACATTACCCCTGATGACTCGCGCTGGGATAAATATACCAAGCGCATGGCAAATGTCCGCAAGATTCGCGACTACCCTTATGTGATGCAAGTGCTGGGCAAGAATCTCTCTTATGAGGAAGTGGCCGAGATTTTTGTTCGCGTCAATTCGTTAGGGATCAAGTTGCGCGGCTCTGATCTGGCTCTAGCTCATATTACGGCTCGGTGGCGAAACTCCTTAAGCTTCCTGGAAGAATTCATCGAAGAATGTGAAGAAAGTCAATTTACGCTTGATACTGGCCTTCTGGTTCGAGCTATCGTGATCTTTGCTACCGGCCAGAGCCGGTTCAAGACAGTCGCTAATCTACCGCTTGAAAAGTTACAACAAGCGTGGGAAGACGCCAAACGTGGGATACGCTTTGCCATCAACTTTCTTCGGGCAAATGCTGGGATTGAAGATGAGAGCCTTTTGTCGTCGCCTTTTTTGATATTACTCATTGCCTATCTTGGTGTTCGGAAGAATGAGCGCCTGACGGAAAAGGATGAACGAGCGCTCAGGCGGTGGCTGTTTATCGCTCATGCCCGCGGCCATTACTCACGTGGGTCAAGTGAGTCCATACTTGATGCCGACTTAAATCTAGTCGAAAAGGGAGCAGGTCCGGAGCAGTTAATTGAAGTCTTGGCGCAGCAGTTTGGGCGGCTGATGGTGGAACCGGGTGACTTTGTGGGGCGTGGGATTCGTAGCCCACTGTTCTCAATGGCTTATCTGGCATTGAAGAAACAGGAGGCGAAGGATTGGTGGAGTGGATTAGCCCTCTCGCTATCACATCAGGGGCGTAACCACTTTATCCAGTTTCATCACATCTTCCCCAAGTCGCGGCTCCAGACGTATGGGTATGAGAAAGCCGAAATCAACGAGATTGCAAACATGGCTTTCATCTCAGGCAAAGTCAACCGCAACATTTCTAATAAGCTGCCGACTGATTATTTTCCCAAGATCACCTCTCAGCATGGCAAGAAGGCACTTGAAGCGCAACTCATCCCCACAGATTCGCAGTTCTGGTCGTTGGATGCTTATCGCGACTTCCTACAACACCGACGTGAACTCTTAGCTCAAGCAGTTAATCAATTCTTGGAAGCAGAAGAATAGAATCGGAACTGTATAAAATAAAAACAAGCCGGAGATAAAACTCCGGCCTGCTCTGACACATTTTCAATCCCTTCATCAACGATTGATCCCTGTCAGCCAGCTACCAGCCGCCAGCAACCAGCAACCAATCACCAGCCCCTAGCCCCCAACCCCTAGTTCTTCATCAACCCCCTCAACACCGTCTGCAAAATCCCGCCGTTCCGGTAGTAGTCCACATCCACCGGCGTGTCCAGGCGAGCGATCACAGTAAATTCTTTTTTCCAGCCGGAGTCATCCGTCGCCACCACTTTCAATTCCTGGCGCGGCTTGATCTCGTTCGAGATTCCCAAAATGTCATACGTCTCGCGCCCGGTCAGGCCAAGCGAGGCGGCGTCTTGTCCGTCTTGGAAGACGAGTGGTAGCACGCCCATGCCCACCAAGTTGCTGCGGTGAATGCGCTCGAACGATTTGGCGATGACGGCCTTGATCCCGAGCAGCGCGGTGCCCTTGGCGGCCCAATCACGGCTGGAGCCGGTGCCGTATTCCGTGCCGGCGATGACAATCTGCGGGATGTCTTCGGATTTGTATTTCATCGCCGCGTCGTACATCGTCATCTTGATTGGCGCGGGATAGCTCGAGTCCGCGGCCGCCGGGCCAAAGTAGTAGGTCGAGCCGCCTTCTTCGCCGCCGAGCATCAAATTCTTGATGCGGATGTTCGCGAACGTGCCGCGCATCATCACCTCGTGGTTGCCGCGCCGCGTGCCGTATTGATTAAAGTCTTTAGGCTCGACGCCACGCGCGACGAGATATTTGGCGGCGGGCGAATCTTTGGCGATGCCACCCGCGGGTGAGATGTGATCGGTCGTGATGCTGTCGCCGAACAAGCCGAGCACGCGCGCGCCGTGAATTTCGGTCAGCGGCAGTGTCTCGGGCTTGAGATCAATGAAGAACGGCGGCTCTTGAATATAGGTCGAGGTCGTGTTCCACAGGTAGCTCTCGCCGCCGCTCACCGGGATCGCGTTCCACATCGGGTTACCGTCAAAGACGTTGCCATATGATCGGGTGAACATCTCCGGCTCAATCGCTTTCGCAATCGTCTCGGCGATTTCTTTCTGAGTCGGCCAGATGTCTTTGAGATAGACCGGCTGGCCATCTTTGCCTGTGCCGAGCGGCTCGCTGTTGAGATCAATGTCCGTCGTCCCGGCGAGTGCGTAAGCGACGACGAGCGGCGGGGACGCGAGGAAGTTCGCCTTCACTTGCGGATGGACGCGCCCCTCGAAGTTGCGGTTGCCGGAGAGGACGGCGGCGGCGACCAGATTATTTTCGGTGACTGCTTGCGCGACCGGCAGCGGGAGCGGGCCGCTGTTGCCGATGCACGTCGTGCAACCGTAGCCGACCACGTTGAAGCCAAGTTTTTCGAGATAGGGCAGCGTGCCGGATTTGACCAAGTATTCGGTGACGACTTTGGACCCGGGCGCCATGCTGGTTTTGACATACGACTTGACCGTGAGACCGGCTTCAACCGCTTTCTTCGCGAGCAGCCCTGCGCCGAGCATCACCGATGGATTACTTGTATTTGTGCAGGATGTGATCGCGGCGATGACGACTGCGCCATGACCGATGGTCGCGGAGTGACCGTTATCTTGGACGGTGGCCGTGCGTGCCGCCGCGACTTCGTCCAGTCCGTAACCCCGCTCGGTCACCGGCGCGCGCAGCGATTTCTGCAACGCGGTCTTCAAATCCTTCAACGGCACGCGATCTTGCGGTCGCTTGGGCCCGGCCAAGCTCGGCTCGACATCGGCTAAATTCAATTCCAAGGTATCGGTGAAGATCGGATCGGGCATGTCGTCGGTGCGGAACAGGCCTTGCTCTTTCGCGTAACGCTCCAGCAGGTCGGCGGATTTCGCGCGGCCGGTGCGGCGCAGATAATTCAAGGTCTCGGCATCGGTGGGGAAAAAGCCCATCGTCGCGCCGTAGTCCGGGGCCATATTGCCAATCGTCGCGCGGTCGGGCAGAGACATGGAAGATAAACCGGAGCCGTAGAACTCGACGAACTTGTCCACGACGCCCTTCTTGCGCAACATTTGCGTGACGGTGAGCGTGAGGTCGGTTGCAGTGACGCCATCGCGCAGTTGACCGTACAGTTTGAACCCGACGACTTGCGGTGTGACCATGTAGAGTGGCTGCCCGAGCATGACCGCTTCGGCCTCAATCCCACCCACGCCCCAACCGAGGATGCCGAGACCGTTCACCATCGTCGTGTGGGAGTCCGTGCCGACGAGCGTGTCCGGGAAGAGGACGTGGCCACCGTTTTCGGGCCGGGTGAGGACGCCCTGCGACAGAAACTCCAGATTGACTTGATGCACAATGCCGGTCGCCGGGGGGACGACGTGCAAATTGTTGAAGGCTTGCGATCCCCAGCGCAAAAATTCGTAGCGCTCACGGTTGCGATCAAACTCCGCTTCCGCGTTGCGGGCCAGCGCCAACTCCGAGCCAAAAAAGTCCACCTGCACCGAGTGGTCAATCACCAAATCCACCGGGACGAGCGGGTTGATTTTCTTCGGTTGGTCGCCGAGGCGCTTGACGGCATCGCGCATCGCGGCCAAATCCACGACGCACGGGACGCCAGTGAAGTCCTGCATCACCACACGCGCCGGCAGGAACGGCAGTTCGCCGTCGCCGGTGGCTGTGGCATTCCACTGCGCCAGACGCTTCACATCCGCCTCGGTCACCAGATAACCATCGCAATTCCGCAAAACGGATTCAAGCAGAATTTTGATGGAGAATGGCAGTTGCGGCAGGTTGGGCGCGAGGCCGGACTGCGCCAGATGGTCGAGGCGATAGAGGTAATGATCACCCAATTGAGCGCGCGCGCCGAAGGAGTTATGGAGTTTAGTAGACATGAGATTCCTCGATGAGTAAAGAACAGTGCGTTCCAGGTTTTCTTTTTGGATTATAACACTCGCGGGGTTTCAATCAACGGGGGCGAGCCGAGGGGTGGATTCGGGTTTGGCGAGGAATAGCAGATAGCGAATGGCGGATCGCTGATGGTAAAACAACGACTATCAGCCATCGGCTATCTGCCATCAGCTATAATCCCGTAAGCCCATGAACACCGACCAACTTCGCCTCTTCCTCGTCATCGCTCAACATCGTTCGCTCAGCCGCGCGGCGGCGGAGCTTGATTTGGGTCAGGCGACTGTCTCTGACCGCCTGCACGCGTTGGAGGCCGAACTTGGCGCGCCACTCTTTGAGCGGCATGGACGCGGCGTTGTGCTGACGCCAGCCGGGGAGAGCTTTCGGCCGTATGCCGAGCGCGCGTTGGAAGTGTTGCGCGAGGCGCAGGACTCCGTGCGCGGCGCAAAAGAAGGCGAGCGCGGCCAGGTGAGTATCGCCGTCACCGTCACTTCGGGCGCGTATCTGTTTGCGCCGGCGCTCGTCGCCTTTCAACGCGAGCATCCAAACGTCGAAGTCCGCGTGCGTTCGGCGCACTCATGGGATGCGCCCGGACTGATCCTCGATGGTGTGGCGCAGTTGGCAATCATCTCCGGCCCCAGCCTCAATCCGCAAATCGAGAGCCTCGCCACCTTCACCTCGCCTCTCATCTTAGCGGTTGGCAAGAACCATCATTTGGCCCTTAATCACCTGACACTTAATCACTTGACTCTTGAGCACTTATCTCAAGAACAACTTCTCATTTCGTATTGGAGTCCGGCCAGTCAAGCTTTTATTGAACGCATTCGCGCCGCCGCGCCGGAAGGCAAAACAGGTTTATGGCTGGAACTGAGTCCGGTGGAGTTGGTGAAGGGAATGTTGTTGGCGGGGACAGGCGTGAGTCTGGTCCCGGAGATTGCCGTGCGCCGCGAGCTGGCTACCGGCGACCTCCTCTCTCTCCACTTAGCCGACCCGACGATTCGTCTCCCGGTTTGGGAGATTAACTTGATCCGTCACCGCCGCCGCCCGCCGAACCCGGCGGCGGATGCGTTGGCTGAGACGTTGATAAGGGTATTGCCGACGTTGACATGAAAAAGAGAGAGAAAAAGAAAGAGAAAGAGAAAAATCTCTGCACTTTCTGCGAACTCTGCGGTTAAAGCTCTTAAGCGATTTAATGGAAACGACGCTCCTTATCTTTCACCTCCGCCAAGCTCGCCGAAAGGCGCGGGCCGCTGGCATTGCGGAAGCGTTGGGCCTGCTGCGGGATTTGCAAGCAACTGCTCCGGAAAGCGGGCCACTCTCCGAACGCGGCGGACTTTTTTGGATCAGCCTTCCTACAGAAGTATTAGATCAAGCGATAGAGCGCTTGCCGCGTTTGGGTTACACCGAAGCTGTTGATTTGTTGGAGCGAACGACAAGCACCCGACGAAAATTTGCATCCGAACAGGTGCGCTGGCGCGGTGAGGATTACAAACTGGTGCGTGTTTATGAAGAGAAGACGGAAGCGATGCGGGAGCAGGCCCCGGACCGGCGCGTCTTTTTATTTGAGTCCACTGCGGGAGAAGTTCGCCCGGTCAAAGGTTATCGCGGTGACGGGAAACCCTTGAGTCGGCGCGCGCTGCCCGTCTACGACGCGCGGCTGTTGGTCAATCTGGTTAATAGCTCGCGCGGTGGCGTCTTCCTCGACCCGTTTGCGGGCGTGGGAGGCATCGTCTTGGAAGCGCTGGCGAGTGGCTATTCTGTGTTGAGCGTTGACGTTGACTCCACGCTTCGGCATGGGCTAGCGGAATTAGGCGCGCACCACTCGGTGGCCGACGCCCAACAGTTGCCCTTCAGCGCTGAGACAATTGAAGCCATCGCCACCGAGCCACCGTACGATCCGCAGGCCGAAAGCGCGGTGATTAACTCATTCGCTGAAATGCACCGCGTCTTAAAAAAGGAAGGTAGATTGGCGATGCTGTGCGCGGCCTGGCAAGCGCCCGGGCTGCGGCAAAAGGCGGAAGCGTTAGGGCTGGAGCCGTACCTGGACTCACCAATCAATCGGAAAGGGATAGACTGCGTTGTATTGGCGTGGAAAAAGAAGGTTGAGATGCTATAATCCGTTCAACTTTCACACTCAAGGAGATTTTCTCAATGCCTTATCAACACCTCCGCGTCCCCGCCGGGGACCGAATCACCATCAGCAACGGCAAGCTCCAAGTTCCTGATCATCCCATCCTCCCGTTCATCGAGGGCGACGGCACCGGGCCGGACATTTGGCGCGCGTCCGTGCGCGTGCTGGATGCCGCGGTGGCGAAAGCCTACGGCGGGAAGCGCCAGATCGCGTGGATGGAAGTCTACGCCGGCGAAAAATGTTTCAACCAGTTCAACACCTGGCTGCTCGATGAGTCGGTGGACGCCTTCAAGGAATTTCTGGTCGGCATCAAAGGGCCACTCACCACGCCCATCGGCGGCGGCATCCGCAGCTTGAATGTCGCGCTGCGTAAACTGCTGGACCTGTACGTCTGTCTGCGCCCGGTGCGCTATTTCAGCGGCGTGCCCTCGCCGGTCAAGCGCCCGCAGGATGTGGACATGGTCATCTTCCGCGAGAACACGGAAGACATCTACACCGGCATCGAGTTCGAGAACGGGACGCCGGGTAACGCCAAATTCAAGACACTCCTCAAGGACGCGTTCCCCGACGAATACAAGAAAATCCGCTTTCCGGATACCGCGGGCATCGGCGTCAAGCCCGTCTCCATGGAAGGGACGGAGCGCTTGGTGCGCGCGGCCATTAAGTACGCGCTCGACAACCAGCGCAAGAGCGTCACCTTCGCGCACAAGGGCAACATCATGAAATACACCGAAGGTGCGTTCCGCAATTGGGGCTACGCGCTGGCGGAGCGTGAGTTCGGGGATAAAGTTTATACCTGGGAACAGTGGGAGCGCACGAAGAAGGATAAAGGTGAGGACGCGGCGAACGCCGAACAAAAGGCGGCGCTCGGTTCCGGCAAGCTGCTCATCAAGGATGTGATTGCGGACATCGTCTTCCAACAGACCATCACCCGTGCGACCGAATTTGACGTGATCGCGACGATGAACCTGAACGGCGACTACCTCTCCGATGCGCTCGCGGCGCAGGTGGGCGGGATTGGGATTGCGCCGGGCGGCAACATCAACTACCTCACCGGCCATGCGGTGTTCGAGGCGACGCACGGCACCGCGCCGAAGTATGCGAACTTAGATAAAGTGAATCCTGGCTCGGTCATCCTCTCCGGCGAGATGATGCTGCGCTACCTGGGTTGGGGCGAGGCCGCGGATCTCATCATCAAAGGGATGGAAGGCGCGATCGGCGCGAAGACGGTGACGTATGACTTCGCGCGCTTGATGGAAGGCGCGAAGGAAGTGAAGTGCTCGGAGTTTGGGGACGCGATAATTGGGAAGATGTGAAAGTTTTGTGAAGTCGTTGACTCCAGTGTATCTCATTGAGCACTGGAGTCAACGAGATGCAATGATACTCAAATGCCGAACCTTGCCTTTTATTTACTGATTGCCATTGGTGGCATTATTGTATTGGTTATGATAGCAGCTGGACTTTTCGGCGAGAAGTTAAAGCGCTTCGGTTTCCATATATCATTTGTGGATGGTATCAAAGCAGATATTGAAACCCATATTCCTACTTCCAAGACTTCTAAAGATGAGATTGAAGGTTTTAGAAAAAAGTTGGATGAAATGGGGAGCAAATTACTTGAACTGGAGAACAAGAATTTTCTAGGTTATTATCACATCATAGTCAAGTCTAGTAGCAAATGTTTAGATGTTTATGGCGGAAGTAAAGACGACGGTGCTAATGTACAACAATGGGCACTTCATGGGGGTGATAACCAACAATGGATGTTAGTCAGAACCGATGATTCTCATCATTTCATTTTTGCCAAACACAGTGGCAAGTGTTTAGACGTTTATGGCGGAAGTAAAGACGACGGTGCTAATGTACAACAATGGGTATTTCATGGGGGCGATAACCAACAATGGGAGTTGCGGCAAACCAATGATGGCAACTACCATCTTATTGCCAAACACAGCGGCAAATGTTTAGATGTTTATGGTGGAAGCTGGGATGACGGTGCTAATGTGCAACAATGGATACTTCACGGTGGTGATAACCAAAAATGGGAATTGAGAGCTGTAAAATAAGTGCCTAGGCATATTTGATGAAGAAAGACTCTCCTCAACATCACTTCCAAATCCAGATTTGGCTTTGATCTTTTCGAATAAGAAGGCAGTACGATTCATCCCATTCACTCTGTTCGGTCATTTGAAATTACAGCGCCCTATACTTTACGCGTGCGCTTCGGTGATGATACTGAGCAAACAATTAACTTTGAAGCTGTCCTAGCCGGAGAACTCTACCGACCATTAAGGGACTTGTCCGTGTTCAATCAAGTCAAGCTTGATCCGGAAGTTCGCACCCTGGTTTGGCCCCACGGCGCAGACTTTGATCCCGCAACGCTGCATGATTGGCCCAAGTACGTTCAGGCGTTGATTGAACGTGCCAAACAATGGGGTCTCGCACCCGTTTAAGCTCGGGAAATCCATCTCATTCGTCTCAGGTTCTACAGTCTTGGGCGTGATGTTTGGAGTGCTTTGCTTTTATCCTAATTAATTATTCGTGGTATTCGTCCATTCGTGCCATTCGTGATAAGCAGTTAATCTCCTAGGAGATACCTCGTGATCGTTAATCGAACCTTTGACGCTGTCGGAGCAAAGCCTGCCAAGCCGCGCGGGCGCTGGCTGGTCCATTACTCGACGATCGCCGGTCTGATCTTCGTCTCGCCGTGGGTGCTGGGCTTCATCTTGTTCAAATTAATTCCCATCGTGGCCGCGCTGGGTTTTTCCTTCACCAATTTCCATATGCTGGAGCCGGAAAAGACGCGCTTCATCGGCCTGGCAAATTATTTAGCTATTTTCCGGGATCAAGAAGCCGGCGCCAGCCTCTTTGGGTCCATCGGCGATTTTCTGTTTCTGGTTCCGGTGGAAATGCTCGTCGCGCTCGGGTTGGCGACGTTTTTTTCAAGCGAACGCTTGCGCGGCAAACAGCTCCTGCGCACACTTTTCTTTCTGCCCAGTATCATTCCGGCGTTGGCGATCTTCTTTATGATTGACGGATTGGTGGACCCGCGCACGGGGTGGGTCAATCGCCTGATCTTCGAGCCGTTGCATTTGCCGCCCACCAGCCTGTTTTCTGTCTTTCCGCTGGTGTTGGCGCTGTGGAGCATCGGGCCGGGTTTTCTGATTATGCTTGGCGCGATCCAGGGCGTCTCCCACGAACTCTATGAGGCGGCGCGGGTGGATGGCGCCGGGCCGATCATGCGCTTTTTTTCTATTACGCTGCCCATGATTTCTCCGGCGATCTTTTTCAGCTTGATCATCAACATGACCAACGCCTTTGGCGGTGTCGTGCTTTTGGATCGCGGCCTGCCGTTCAACCAGAGTCTCTCGGCCATGGAGGCCTACATCAATTTCCAAATGTTCAGGCGCACGGACTTGGGCTATGCCAGCGCCCTGGCTTGGGTTTTGTTTCTGGTCGTCATCGTCATCATCGCGGCAGTTTTTCGCTCCGCGCGCTATTGGGTCTATTTTCCGGAGGAGGTAGACGATGAAGGATTCTAAACGGAAACGGCGCGGCGAGTCTTCCACCCTCAGTCTGCGCTTATGGGAATTTACCGGGACGGCGCTGGTCAATCTCTTCATCTGTATTCTTTTGGTGGTTTGTCTCTCGCCGTTGAGTTACATGATTGTGACGTCGCTTAAAACCCACGACCAGTTTCAGGACGCCAAGGCGCCGATCTGGCCGGCGGAGGCAATGATCTATACCTATGAAGGCAAAGACTATCCCGTTTACCAGGTTCCGACTGAGACCGGCCTCCGCTCGTTAGCGTTGGTCAGAAAGGGGCGTCAGGCCAGTGGTTTTATTGATCCGGCGCAGCCGGAGTCCGGCCTGATCGAATGGCAAGGCTCGTGGCGCGCGCTGGATCGGGTTTACTCGCCTAAAATGACGCTGGATAACTTTGTCCAACTGTGGAAAACGGTGAAGTATCCGCGCTACTTAAAAAATACCTTCTGGCTGGTCGGGGTCGGCGGCCTCGGCGTCCTGCTCTCATCCATTGCGGTCGCCTATGGGTTGTCGCGCTTCCGCATCCCGGGAGGCAAATACTTGTTCATCCTCCTCATCGCGACGATCATGATTCCCCAGAGCATCCTCATCGTCCCCTCCTTTGTTATTTTTACGCGCGTCCTCGGTTGGAACGGCTCCTTCCTGCCGATGATCGTCCCGCAATTCTTCGGCAGCGCCGTCTACATCTTCCTCCTCCGGCAGAACTTCAGGAGCATCCCGCGCGATTTGGATGAAGCCGCGATGTTGGACGGCGCCGGCCCGCTGCGCATCCTCGTCTCCATCATCTTGCCGCAGGCGATCCCCAGTGTGACGACGGTGGCGCTGCTGCATTTCTTTAATACGTGGAACGAGCTGCGGGTCTCTAGCCTGTTCCTGGGCATTCGCCCGGATTTGCATCCCTTGGCCTTTACCGCTTCCATCAACCCGGTCATTGGCTTCACGCCAGAAGTGCTGGAAGCCAGCACGGTCATCCTGCTGGCCGTCCCGATCATTGTGCTCTTCCTCTCGCAACGTTTATTTATGCAAGACATGGTCATCACCGGATTGGAGAAGTAGACTGTTGAAAAAGACTCCTTTTCTTCAAATACTTTTCCTCTGGTTGGCCTGGGTCTTCATCGTCATTAGTTTCCAGGCGTTGGCCACGGCCCGGTTGAAGCCGCAGTGGCCGGACAAGGCTCAAGAATGGACCACCCGCGAGACAGATAGCGCCGACTACCAGGCCGGACATCCCTATCTCCTGGAGCCGTTTCTCAATGACCAAGTGGCGTGGGACTCGGAGTATTACCTCGGGATTGCCACCGGCGGCTACAACGATCCGCAAATAACGCATCTCTCTGAGTCGGGGGTCACCGCTCCTTCCCCGAACCCACCGCCGGCTGACCCACGCAGTTACTCATTGAGCTACGCGTTCCTGCCGCTCTATCCCTGGATGATGTGGCTGGTGTCTTGGCCGCTCAAACTCTTGGGCCTCAACCCGATCGCCACCTCCACATTGGCGGGTATCCTGGTTTCGGCGCTCGGCACTTTCGGCGGGATGTTGGCGCTGTATGATCTGACGCAAGACTCGCTCGGCGAGGACGGAGCGCTGCGCGCCGCCTTCTACCTGATCATCTTCCCGACCGGTTTCTTCCTGGTGCAGGTTTACACCGAGGGCTTATTTGTGGGACTGGCGTTTGGCTGTCTGGCCATGCTCAAACGGAGGCGCTGGTGGTTGGCCGCACTGCTGGGCGCGGCGGCGGCGCTCACGCGCGCGGTCGGCGTCGCGCTGGTTATTCCGATGGCGATTAGCTGGATTCGGACCGGCGAGTGGTATAACCTTGATGTGGAGTGGCGGCAGATTTTCTTGCAGGGCATTCCCTGGCGTTCGGTGGGCAAAGCGCTGTTGGCGTTTGCTCCGCTCGTCGCCTTTGTCATTTGGAAATTTTCCTATCTCGGCTTGGCCTTTGATTATGTGGAAACCAATTTTTTTGGACGAGGTGTGCTCAATCTGGGTTATGGCTTTTTTGCCTGGACGGAAGCTTTCCGAGGCTTATTCAGCGGCGTTCCGGAGCGGACCGCTTATTTCCTGACGGAGTTCATTGGTCTGGCCTTGGGCCTCGTCACCTGTATCGCTTGTCTGAAACATGATCCGGAAGTCGCCTGGTTTAGTCTGGCGGTGTTCATCACCTCCTGGGGAAGCGGGCCGGCGCAGGGTATTCAACGCTACATTCTGGGCGCGCCGGCCGTCTTCATCATGTTGGCGCGCTGGGGGAAGAACCCGGTCTTTGACCGCGCCTGGACGACGTTCAGCCTGCTCTTAATGGGGCTGCTGGCGATGCTCTTTGCTTTCAATTTTTGGGTGGCTTAATTTCCAACTGGACTTACGCAGTTCACAAAAGTTTTTATCACGAATTACTCGAATAGGCCGAATGCCACGAATTTTCGAGACTGTAGCAACTTTACTGATAGGACCCAGGTGACTGTCACGGGGGCGATAAAAAGCCGTTCTTTCCGCGTCGTTGGCGCCCCCGTGACAGTCACCTTCAGTGACGATGCTACAGTGTCGAATTTTCTTCTGTTTTATTCGCGCGAAGCGATTCGGCCCATTTGTGTTATTCGTGATTAAACAAGGATTGATTTGCGTAAGTCTAGTCCAACTTTCATGGCGACGAAAAAAAATCCAGCGAAGTCCCACCCGACTTCCCCCGCTGACCCCTCGAATGCGGCGAGCACGATTGCGCGGCTGACGGCCATCATCGAATCCGCGCCGATGGCGTTGGTGATGATTGACGCCGCCGGTTCCATTGTGTTGGTCAACGCCGAGACGGAAAAACTGTTCGGTTATACCCGTCAAGCGTTGTTGGGCCAGAGCGTCGAAATCCTCGTTCCCACTCAATTTCATTCTGATCATCCGCACCTGCGTTCTCAGTTCTTCGCCGCGCCGGAAACGCGGCGGATGGGCGCGGGCCGCGACCTGTTCGGCTTGCGGAAGGATGGCAGTGAGTTCCCGGTGGAAATCGGCCTGAATCCCATCGGGACCGACGAAGGTCTGTTCGTCCTCGGCGTCATTGTGGACATCACCGAGCGCAAGCGGGATGAGGCCGCGCTCCGGCAGAGTGAAGCGCGGGTTCGGCTCATTGTCGAATCGGCTTTGGATGCCGTGGTGACGATGAATGCCGAGGGGCAGGTCAGCGGATGGAATCCGCAAGCCGAGACCATCTTTGGCTGGCGGCCGGACGAAGCCCTGGGTCAATTCCTGGCCGACCTGATCATCCCGGAGCAACACCGCGCCGCGCATCGTCAGGGCCTGGCTCACTTTTTGACGAGCGGGGAAGGCCCGCTGTTGAACAAGCGTCTGGAACTGACCGCGCTGCGCCGAGGCAGTTATGAGTTTCCGGTTGAATTGACCATTGCCGCCATTCAACTGGGCGACCGGTTTGAGTTTAGCGCGTTCATCCGCGACATCACCGAGCGCAAACGGCTGGTAGACCGGTTCCGCGCGACGGTGGAATCCGCGCCGACGGCGATGGTGATGATTGACGCGGCCGGTTCCATCGTGCTGGTGAATGCGGAGACGGAAAAACTGTTTGGCTACCCTCGCCAGGAATTGCTGGGGCGAAGTGTGGAAGTGCTTGTCCCGGAACGATTCCGCTTCGGGCATCCACAATTGCGAACGGAATTCTTTGCGTCGCCCGAAGCGCGGCGGATGGGGGCGGGCCGCGACCTGTTCGGATTGCGAAAGGATGGCAGTGAGTTCCCGGTGGAAATCGGCCTCAACCCCATTGAGACGGACGAAGGCTTGCTTGTCCTGAGCGCGATTGTGGACATCACCGAGCGCAAACGACTGGAAGAGCGGTTCCGCGCGACGGTGGAATCTGCGCCGACGGCCATGGTGATGATTGACGCGGCCGGTTCCATCGTGCTGGTGAATGCGGAGACGGAAAAACTGTTTGGCTATCCTCGCCAGGAATTGCTCGGCCGGAATGTGGAAACGCTCCTTCCGGAGCGGTTTCGTTTTGGGCATCCACAATTGCGAACGGAATTCTTTGCGTCGCCGGAAGCGCGGCGGATGGGGGCGGGCCGCGACCTGTTCGGCCTGCGGAAGGACGGCAGTGAGTTCCCGGTGGAAATCGGCCTCAACCCGATCCAAACGGACGAAGGCGTGTTTGTTTTGAGCGCGATTGTAGACATCACCGAGCGCAAACGGCTGGCCGCCGCTCTCCGGGCAGCCAATGAACAACTCGAGGAACGCGTTGAGGAGCGTACGGCGCAGTTAGCGCACCGGACGCAGGAATTGGAGCGAGCGATTGAAGCCCTGGAACGCAGCAACCTGGAGTTGCAACACTTCGCGTATGTAGCTTCCCATGATCTGCAATCCCCGCTCCGCAGCATCAGCGGTTTCGTCCAACTGCTCCGAGCCGAGTACGCCGGCCGGCTGGACGAACAAGCGGATGACTGGATTCGCCGAACGGTCCAGTCCATCCAACAGATGCAGACACTCATCCGCGATTTGCTTGAGTATTCGCGCGTTGATGCGCGTTCCCGCCCGTTCCAACCGGTTCCCTTCCGGGAGGTGGTCGCCGACGCGGTTGGGCTGCTGCAGGCCTCCATCAACGACTCGGGCGCTCACGTCACGTCTGACCCGCTACCGCAGGTCGTGGGTGACCGGGCGCAGTTGGTGCAGTTGATGGAAAACCTGATCGGGAATGCGCTCAAATACCATGGCGACCAGTCGCCGCTCATCCATGTCTCCGCCGAACGCCGCGAAAACGACTGGGTCTTTTCGGTCCGCGATAATGGGCTGGGCATTGACCCCAAGTATCACGAGCAAATCTTTGAGATCTTCCAACGCTTGCATGACCAGCAGGCTTATCCAGGCACGGGGATCGGGTTGGCCATCTGTCGCCGGGTTGTTCATCGGCATGGCGGCCGGATTTGGCTGGAATCCGAGCTGGGCCGCGGCAGCACCTTTTACTTTACCCTACCGGAAAGGACACGGAACGGCCTATGAATAGCGGACGGACGCCTGGGCGGCTGCCGGAAATTCTGCTCGTCGAAGAC
>Ga0209382_10000558_pt1 | contig 61604 bp, 58 predicted proteins | sample SoiMetdeltSBSDD5_FD_187599 | JGI IMG/M metagenome (GOLD analysis project Ga0209382, IMG submission 187599) | Bulk soil microbial communities from a Populus tree surrounding site in Tennessee, USA - Soil MetaG P. deltoides SBSDD5 (SPAdes) (version 2) | ecosystem: Environmental > Terrestrial >...
CCACCCCGATCCGCAGCCCGGCCCGAGCACCCTCATGAGCCACACCAGCTCTGATCGGCCGGCCACACCCCCAGTTGACCCTTTTATGCTGGCGTACTGGCGAGCCGGTGGCGGCCGCCTGTCGCCGGACCGGGGTACCGGTTGATCCCCCAGACTCCCCACTAGATCAAGACAGCCGCCCTCGCCCCGTTCATGCCACGATTACTTCATGATCGCTAACAGAGTCACAGCAGGTCAGCCATGGTGGGCGCGGCAGGGTTCGAACCTGCGACCACCCGCGTGTAAGGCCGCCTTCCGACGTTGTCCACGCCCTCTACCAGCACTTTTGTAACACTGATCGCGCCGATAGTAGCCCGCAGCCTCTCCTGTAGCTGACATTTCATGCCACGACTCATGCCATGGGCGGGGCCGGATCCACAATCGCACTTTCGGTCACCGACCTATGGCAGGACCTCGGTCTCGGCGTGACTGGCCCGCTGACACTCCGCCGGCTACCTCCTTACCAAGTCAGCCGGATCGTCCCTGCCTGCGCTGCCTCAGATGCGCCTCGGATTGTCGATGCCAGCATCAGGCACAACCTGGGTTGCGTCGGAGGCAACGTGGATGTGGCTGCCTGGTCAGCTGAGGAAGGGACTTGGTGGGCCGGAGTAGGAGATGGTCAGGGCGTCGCGGGCTCGGGTGCAGGCGACGAACAGCAGGCAGCGTTCGCGGTGGATGTCCTGGTCGTGGGCGATGGGGTCGTCGTCCACGGCCGCGACCGCGGCGGGCTCGGGAATGGAGCCGGCCGAAACCCCGGCGACGGCCACGCAGCGGAATTCCATGCCTTTCATTCCGTGCATGGTGGTGACGCGCAGGTCGTCGGGCAGGTCAGCGTCTCGTAGCGCGGATCGGATGGTGCTGGCCCGCCCGGTGGTTCGGGCGGCGACGCCGATGGCGTGCGGCTCGACCCCGGCGCTGAGCCAGTTGCGGACCTGGTCGACGATGCCGTTCAGCTCGGTCTGCCAGTCCGGATAGGCGTGGACCGCGGGGTGGCGACTGTGCACGGGCGAGCGGTACCCGGCGAGCGTGTCGGGCACGCCGTCCAGACCATCCGACGGGCGGCCGGCGAGCATGCGTACCGCCCAGACCAGGATCTCCTGGGTGGTGCGGTAGTTGATGGTGAGCCGGGTGCTGCGGCCGCGGACCTCGATACCGAGCCCGGCCAGCGACACCTTGTTGTGGTAGATGCGCTGGTTTGGGTCGCTCACGATGAGCAGGTCGTCGGGGCCGCGGGAGACGGCGTGGCGCAGCAGTCGCCACTGGGCCGGATGCAGGTCCTGGCCCTCGTCGACCAGGACGTGGCGGTACGGCGGCTCGGCACGGGTGGCCAGCACGGTGGCGGCATCGGCGGCGACCTGCGTGTGGGTGCGCCGGCCGGTACGGCGTAGCTCGCCGACACCCAGGAGATCGCGGCCCACGCCTTCGCCCGCATGGCGGGAGTGATCGGCCGGCCGCGACCCCGGCGTTCACACCCGAGATAGGCGGCCTGGTCGGGCAGCGACTGGGCGAGGATCACCTGTTCCCACTCGCGTTGTAGGAACTCCGGCGACAGCGCGCCGCCGGTGGATTCGCTGGCCGACTGCCACACGGCGGTCAACGTCTTGAGGTCGGCGATTACCGGGCGGCGGCCCTCGGCCTGGGTGAGCACGCGGTGTGCGAGCCGGTCAACGTTGGTCACCTCGACCCGACCACGCACGGCCGGGTCGTCGACCAACAGGGCGAGCTGTTCTTGCAGTGTGTCGGCGAGGCCGCGGGTGAAGGTCGTCAGCAGGATGCGACCGTTCGGTGACTGCCTGGCAAGGAAAGCTGCCCGGTGCAGCGCGGTCACCGTCTTGCCGGTGCCGGCACCGCCGCTGACCAGCACCGGACCGCGGTGTGACGGCCGGTAGGCAACCTGCCGTTGGCGGGGGTGCAGGAACGTGCGCCACGCGGCGAAGGGGTGCGCGAGGATATCGGCCAGTTCGTCCGGTCCGGACACGCTCACGTAGCGGTCCGGGGTGCGCTCGATGGCGGCGGCCAGGTCCTGCGGGTCGATGCCGACGGGCCGCTCGGCGTCGGCGAGGTAGGAGCTGACCTCTTGCCACGCCTGCTCGGCCGTCATGCCCGTGGCCAGCGCGAACAGCACGTCATACTGCGGAGCCGGCAACAGGTTGGCCAGCGCCAGCAGGTGGTCCTCCGCGGTGAGCAACCGCACCAAGGGAAGCACCTCACGGTCTACGCCCAGGCGGACCAGGTCCGCGTCGTTGACCGCGTCGAACAGCCGGGCCGGGGTGTTGCCGGCGGCCTGTCGCAACGCCGGCTCGACCGAGTCCAGCGCGCCCTGGTCACGCACCTCCAGCACACCGATCGCCTGGTTGACAGTGAACTTGCGGCTCACCGCGTAGGCGATGGCGTCGTCGTGCGGCAGCACCGTGAGCAGCAGATGGTCCTCGCCACCCTCGGGTGCCAGCACCACGCCACGCCAGAATTCGGTCATCCGAATTGTGCGGATGCGCGGGTCCTTGGGGTTGTTCAACCGCTCCAGGTGCAGGCCGGCATGGGTGTGTTCGGCGAACTTGCCGATCGCGTCCAGCACCGCTTTCTGCACGGGCTTCTGGAGCTTGGTGTAATCAGGCAGGAAGTCCTTGGCGATAGACAGCCGTGGCACGCTGTGCATCCCTCCAGACGCCGCGGTATCGGCGGCGGCATCGCAGTCACCCAATAGTATTTCAGACCGCGCCCGATTGGTGGCGTTACGTAACCGTCCAGCGGCTCCGACCATCGGCCGCCGCGTGGCAGAGGAGCGCGAGTGACCAGCGTGCTTAGCGCGGCCGTGGTTCCCACCCAGGGGCAGCTGGTGACGGTACGCAACCGGCAGTGGATCACCGCGGACGTGGTGCGCAGCGAGATCGCGTCCAGCGACCCCAATCTGTTCTCGGTGAAGCCGACGAACCTGGTGCGGCTGGTGAGCATCGAGGACGACGCCCGCGACGAGGAGCTGCGGGTGGTGTGGGAGCTGGAGATCGGCGCGGCGGTGCACGAGTCGACCGCGCTGCCCGGCCCCGGGCACGGCCTGGACGACCCGGCTGAGCTGGACGCGTTCTTGGACGCGGTGCGCTGGGGTGCGATCGCCTCGGCCGATACCAGCGCGTTGCAGGCGCCGTTCCGCTCCGGCATCCAGATCGAGGACTACCAGCTCGACCCGGTGGTGCGGGCGCTGTCCATGCCGCGGACGAACCTGCTGATCGCCGATGACGTGGGCATGGGCAAGACCATCGAGGCCGGGCTGGTGATGCAGGAGCTGGCGCTTCGGCACCGGGCCCGCACGATGCTCGTCGTGTGTCCGGCCGGGCTCACCTTGCAGTGGCGCGATGAGATGCGCGACAAGTTCGGCCTGGACTTCCGCATCGTGGACGCGGAGCTGCTGCGCACCCTGCGCCGTACCCGCGGCCCGCACACCAACCCGTGGACGCACTACCCGCGGCTGATCGTCAGCGTCGACTGGCTCAAACGCGACCGGCCGCTGCGGCTGCTGCGCGAGGTGCTGCCGACGGCGCCGCGCTACCCGCGCGAGTTCGACCTGCTGGTGGTGGACGAGGTGCACACCTGCGCCCCGTCCGGGCGCGGCCGCTACGCGGTGGACTCGTTGCGTACCAAGGCGATCCGCACGCTGGCGCCGCACTGCGAGCACCGGCTGTTCCTGTCCGCAACGCCGCACAACGGCTACCTGGAGTCGTTCACCGCGCTGTTGGAGCTGCTGGACGACCAGCGCTTCGCCCGCGGCGTGCGGCCGACCCAGGAGCAGCTGCGCCGGGCCATGGTGCGCCGGCTCAAGAGCGAGCTGCCGCCACGCTGGGACGGCACCCCGTACTTCGGCACCCGCGAGCTGGGCTACCTGGAGGTCGCGCACACCGCAGCCGAGCGCCAGGCCCACGAGCTGCTGCGCAGCTACGCCGAGAGCCGCCGCGCCACCGCGGGCGACACGCGCGGCCGCACCGCCGCCGAGTTCGTGACCACCCTGCTCAAGCGCCGCCTGTTCTCCTGCCCCAAGGCGTTCGCCGAGACCATCGACGTGCACCTGAACACCATGTCCGGCAAGGAGACCCGCCCGGTGTCGGGGAGCCTGCCGGTGCTCATCGAACGGGTGGACGAGGCGGCAGCGGAGGACGACGCCGACAGCACCCACTACCGGCAAGCCGAGACCGAGGCGCTGGCCGCGGCCAGGCACGGCGCCGCACCACTGTCGTCGCAGGAGCGGGCAATGCTGGAGCGGCTGCGGACGTGGGCGCGCGGCGCGCAGGACCGCCCGGACTCCAAGGTCGCCGCGCTGCTGGCTCATCTGGCGCCGATCGTGCCGCCGCGCGGCGACAGTGCCGAGCGGGTCATCGTGTTCACCGAGTACCGCGACACCCAGCGCTGGCTGCACGAACGTCTGATCAGCGCCGGCTACCCGGCCGACCGCATCGCGCTGCTCTACGGCGGCCAGGACCGCGACGAGCGCGAGCACATCAAGAACGTGTTCACCGAGGACCCGTCGCTGCACCCGGTGCGCATCCTGCTGGCCACCGACGCCGCCAGCGAGGGCATCAACCTGCAGCGGCACTGCCACCGGGTGCTGCACTGGGAGATCCCCTGGAACCCCAACCGGCTGGAACAGCGCAACGGCCGGGTGGACCGGCACGGCCAGCCGGCGCGGGTCGTCCTGGTGCACCACTTCGTGCCGGCCGGCTGGCAGGCCGCCGAGTTCACCGAGGGCTCGCTGGAGGACGAGCTGGCGTTCCTCCAGGTGGCCGTGCGGAAGATCGACATCATCCGCACCGATCTGGGCAGCGCCGGTGACGTGATCGCCGCCCAGATCGAGCAGAAGATGACCGGTGGCCGCGCCGACTGGACAACAGCCGACGCCGAGATCACCGCCCGCACCGGCAGGGCCCGCCTGCGGGTGGACCGCGACCTCGCCCGCGACCTGCAACGCCTCACCGACGAGCTGCGCGGCAGCCGCACCCGGCTGAACCTGCACCCGCACACCGTGCGCCGCATGGTGTCCACCGCGCTTCGCCTGGCGCACAACCAGGGGCTACGTCCGGCGGCGGCGCCGGCGGGCTTCGCCGGGCAGGTGTACCGGCTGCCGCCGCTGCCCGGCGCCTGGGCCGACGCCCGCAACGACGGCCTGCTGCACCCGGTGACCGGCGCCGAGCGCCCGGTGAGCTTCGACCAGGATGCCGTCGCCGGCCGCACCGACGTGGTGCTGCTGCACCTCGGGCACCGGCTGGTGCAGATGTGTATGCGGCTGCTGCGCGCCGAGCTGTGGGCCCAGGCCCGCACCGGCGGCGGCGCCGCGGCGAAACTGCGCCGCATCACCGCGCGGGTGGTCCCCGGCGACGTGCTGCGGGTGCCGGCGGTGATCGCGCACGGCCGCGTGGTGGTGACCGGCGCCGACGGAGCCCGGCTGCACGAGGAGATCGTCTCGGCCGGCGGGCTCGTCGAGGGCGGCCGCTTCGCCCTGCTGCGCAAGGTCGAGGACGTCACCGCGCTGCTGGACGCCGCCTCCGGCGAGCCGGCCGAGGCCATGGCCGAGGTGTTCACAAGCCTGTGGCCGGTGCTGGCCGAGCCGCTGGCCCGCGCCCTGAACACCCGCGCCGACCAGCGGCTGCGCTCCATGCGCGCCCTGCTGCGCGACCGCTGCGAGGAGGAGGTGGCCGGCATCACCGCCGTGCTGGCCGAGCTGGAACGGTCGATCACCGCCGCGCTCGGCGAGGTCGGCCGCTGGGACCAGCCCAGCCTGTTCGAGGTCGACGAGGGCCAGCGCCAGCAGCTGCGTGCCGACCACGAGGCGCTGCGCGCCCGGCTGGAGTCCATCCCACGCCAACGCGAGGACGAGATCGCCGCGCTGCGCCGCCGCTACGCCGACCCGACCACCCGCTGGTTCCCGGTCGCCGTCACCCTGCTGGTGCCGCCCGCCGTGGCCCGCGAGGCCACCGCCCGTCAAGCGACTGCCCATCAAGCGGCCGCCCGCCAGACTGCCGCCCGTCAGGCCACCGCCCATCAGGCCACCGCCCATCAGGCCACCGCCCGCGAGGCGGACGGCCGATGACCATCACCCGCCGCGCTCGGCCCAAGCCGCCCACCGTCGCCGAGCAGCACGCCGACTGGCTGGCGCTGCTCGCCCCGACCGGCCCGTTCCTGTCGCTGCCGGTGCTCACCGCCGCGCTGCCGGCCGGGCTGGAGGCGCTGGACACCCCGACCCGCCAGCGGGCCCGCCAGGCGTGGGCCGAGTTCGACGCCGACCCGGCCACCCTCGCCACCGCGTGGGTCGACTTCGTGCTCACCGACCTGCTGCGCTACAACCACTCCGTCCTGCGCGACGCCGCGCTGGCCGGCGCCGACCTGGCCGGCACCCCACGCCCGGACCAGGTGCTGCTCGGGCCCGACCCGCAGGCCGGTCCGATCACCCGGCTGCTGCTCTACCGGCGCCCGGCCGGCACCCACCCGGCCGACCTGACCGACCTCGCCGAGGACGCGGCCCGCGTCTGCCGCGACAGCGCCGTACCGCTCGCGCTGGTGACCGACGGCCGGCACTGGCTGCTCGTGCACGCCGTGCGCGGCGGCCCCACCAGCATCGCCACCTTCGACGCCGACCTGTGGCAGGAGGAACCGGTCCTGCTGCGGGCCTTCGCCACCCTGCTCGGCGCCACCCGCGTGCTGCGCCCGCCCCGCACCACCGACGGCACCGCGAGCGACGGCCTGGCCGCGCTGTTCGCCCGCGCCGCCGACGCCCAGGCCGAGATCACCACCACGCTGGGCCTGCAGGTCCGCCAGGCCGTCGAGCTGTTCGTCGCCGAGCTGGCCCGGCTCGACCGCGAGACCGGCGGCGCCCTGCTGCGCGGCGTACCGGACCGCGACATCTACCGCGGCTCGCTCACCACCCTGCTGCGCCTGGTGTTCCTGCTCTACGCCGAGCAGCGCGACCTGCTGCCGGCCCGCGACCCCGTCTACGCCGAGGGCTACGCCGTCACCACGCTGCACCGCCAGCTCACCGAGGCCCGCGACCGCCACGGCGACGAGGTGGCCGACCGGCGCAGTGCCGCCTGGCCCCGGCTGCTCGCCACGTTCGGCGCCGTACACGGCGGCTGCGAACACCCCGACCTGCGCATCCCCGCCCACGGCGGCTCCCTGTTCGACCCGGCCCGCTACCCATGGCTGGCCGGCGCCGCCGTCACCGACCGCGTCGTGCACGAGATCCTGGACGCGCTGCTGCTGTTGCGCCACAAGGGAAAGGCCGCCGAGCGGCTGAGCTACACCGGCCTGGACGTCGAGCAGATCGGCCACGTCTACGAAGGCCTGCTGGAGTACTCCTGCCTGCGCGTCACCGAGCCGCACGTCGGCTTCGCCGGCAAGCACGAACCCGAACTGCCGCTGTCGCAGGTCGAAAACCACGCCGACCTCGACGCGTGGCTGGCCGAGCGGTGCGGCCTGAGCGCCACCCGCGTCGCCAAGGCACTGGCCGCCGCACCGAGCACGGCCGAGGCCGCCGCGCTGCATGCCGCCTGCGACAACGACGGCGCCCTGGCCGCCCGGGTCACCCCGTACTGGGGGCTGCTGCGCACCGACCTGCGCGGCCGCCCCACCGTGTACCCCGCCGGCTCCATCCTGTTCACCCAGGTCGGCGACCGCCGCGCCACCGGCACCCACTACACCCCGAAGGCACTGGCCCAGGAGATCGTCGAACACACCCTGGCCCCACTGTGCTTCGTACCCACCGAACCCGGCGTGCACCGGCCACGCACCGCTGCGGAGCTGCTGGCGCTCAAGGTGTGCGACCCCACCATGGGCTCCGGCGCATTCCTGGTGGCCGCCTGCCGCTACCTCGCCGACCGGCTCGTGGCGGCCTGGGACCGCGAGGGCCTGCCCGACGACGTCACCGGCACCACCGACGACGTACACCTGGCCGCGCTGCGCCGGGTCGCCGCACGCTGCATCTACGGCGTCGACCGCGACGACATGGCCGTCGACCTCGCCAAGCTCTCGCTCTGGCTGGTCACCCTGGCCAAGGGCAAACCCTTCGGCTTCGTCGACCACGCCCTGCGCTGCGGCGACTCGCTCATCGGCGTGCGCACCGAACGCCAGATCGAGCGCCTGCACCTGGACCCCGACGGCATCGGCTGGCACTCCACGGGCCGCCTCGCCGGCCACATCGACGAACACATCGGCCCGGCCCTGGCCGAAGCCGTCGAACTGCGCCAACGCATCGAGCACCACCCCGCCGACGACCTCCCCGACATCAACGCCAAGACCGCGCTCCTGCGCCGCGCCGAAGAACTGACCGTGAACCTGCGCCTGGTCGCCGACGGCGTGGTCGGCGCCGCGCTCAGCACCGCCGGCGAGGGCGACAACCGCTACATCGACCGTCTCAGCGGCATCTCCCAAGAAGCCGGCGACCTGCTCACCGGCCGCGCCGACTCCCCCACCGAGGCCCGCCTGCGCGCGTTCGTCACCGACTGGCTCGGCCGCAACCGCACCGTCCCCATCCACCCCTTCCACTGGCCCCTGGAATTCCCCGAGGTCATGCGCAACCGCGGCTTCGACGCCGTCGTCGGCAACCCCCCGTTCATCGGCGGCAAACGGGTCAGCGGAGCCATCGGCGTCGACTTCCGCGAATACCTCAAACAGCGCCTCGCCAACGACAAACCCGGCAACGCCGACCTATGCTCCTACTTCCTGCTCCGCGACCTCGACATCGTCGAAGGCGGCCGGGTCGGCATCATCGCCACCAACACCATCGCCCAGGGCGACACCCGCGAGGTCGGCCTCGACCAAGCCGTCGGCAACGGCTGGCAGATCTACCGCGCCACCAAGTCCCAACCCTGGCCGGGCACTGCCTCCCTGGAGGTCTCCCTGCTCTGGGTCGGCCACACCCAGGAAGGCGAAGTCTTCCATCTCGATGGCCGCCCGGTCGCAGGCATCACCCCGTCCCTGGACCCCCGCTCCCGCGTCTCCGGCAACCCCCACCGCCTCGCCGCCAACGCCGGCCAGGCATTCCAGGGATCTGTCGTACTCGGCACCGGTTTCATCCTCGAACCGGACCACGCGCACGAGCTGATCGACCGCGACCCCCGCAACCGCGACGTACTGTTCCCGTACCTGAACGGCGAGGACCTGAACACCCGCCCCGACAGCTCGGCCTCCCGGTGGGCGATCAACTTCCACGACTGGTCATTGGAACGCGCAGAACAATACGGCGACTGCTTAGCGATCGTTGAGCGAGAAGTCAAACCGCAGCGACTGGCAACAAACCAACGCGACTACCGCGAGCTGTGGTGGCGCTACGCCCGACTGGGTCTAGCCCGAACTAAAGCAACGTCGCCGCTCGATCGGGTTCTGGTCATAGCACTGGTCAGCAAGACTGGACTGCCCATGTGGGCGCCGACCGGGCAGGTCTTCTCGCATGGGCTGGGGGTATTCGCGACGGATCGGGATGCGCATCTGACGTTGTTGTCGAGCAATGTGCATTTCGCGTGGTGGACGACCAAAGGCGAGTCGACGCTACGGACGGACGCCCGTTACACGCCGTCGGATGGGTTCGAGACGTTTCCGCAGCCGGAGTTGACGGAGCGGATGGATCGGATCGGGGAGGAGCTGCACGGGTTCCGGCGGTCGGTGATGCTGGAGCGGCAGTTGGGGCTGACCAAGCTCTACAACCTGGTGCACGACCCGGCCCACCGCGACCGCGAGATCAAGCGCCTGCGCGAGCTCCACACCGAGGTCGACCATGCCGTTGCCGAGGCGTATGGCTGGACCGACCTGGAGTTCGGCCACGGCTTCCACGACACCCGGCAGGGCCGCCGCTTCACGATCGACCCCACAGTCCAGACGGAGATCCTGGACCGCCTGCTCGAGCTCAACTTCGAGCGTTACGCCGACGAGGCCCGTCAGGGTCTCCACAACAAGACGCCCAAACGCAGGACCGGCCCCGAACCCACCACCTCTGCCACCGGGGGACTCGTCGCCCCCGCCGACGCCTTGTTCTGACCGCGCCGACTCGTCGTGGAGCAGGTGGTAGCGGCCGCGGTCGAGGTGTTCGAGGTCGTCGTAGGTGACCGCGACTGGCTGCGAGGACATCGCGGTGCCTCGACCATCTCGGCGACACGAACACGCGCGAGCACCAGCGTTCGAACACATGTTCTATACTTCTCTCATGGTGTCACGTTCGGCGGGCGGGGCGGGGGCGTCCTACGCTGTCGCGGTGCCGGATCACCGCGATGACGAGCATGCCGCGCTTGTGGCGTTGCTGCGGTCGTTGCCCAAGGGTGGCCGGTGGAGCACGGTCGCTGACCTGGTGCTGGAGTGTGGCAGCGCGGTCGAGGTGTGGACCGCGGCGGAGGCGGATGCCCTGTTGCCCCGGCCCGAACGGGCCGAACTGCCGGCGCAGGCGGCCGCCGACCTCGCCCGCTGGCGTGCCGAGGGTCGGCGGTTCGTGGGCATCCTGGATGCCGACTATCCGGTTCGGCTGCGCGAGGTGCACCAGGCGCCACCGTTCCTGTTCGCGGCGGGGCAGCTCGTTGCCGATGATGCGGCGATCGCGGTCGTGGGGTCGAGGAAGGCCAGCCCGCGGAGCATGGAGATCGCCTCGGCCGTCGCTGCCGAGCTGGTGAAGGAAGGCGTGACCGTGCTGTCCGGGTTGGCCGACGGGGTCGACGGCGTGGCACACCGGACCGCGCTCGAGGCCGGCGGCCGGACCGTCGCCGTGATCGGCACCGGCATCGACCGCTGCTACCCGGCGGTCAACCGCGAGCTGCAGGACCGGATCGCGGTCGATGGGCTGGTGCTGTCGCAGTTCTGGCCGGACGCGCCGCCTCAGCCGCACAACTTCATCATGCGCAATGCCGTGATGTCCGGTTACGGTCGCGCCACCGTCGTGGTCCAGGCCGGTGAGAACAGCGGCGCCCGCGCCCAGGCCAGGATGGCCGTCGAGCACGGCAGGCCGGTGATCCTCACCGACCAGGTCGTGGCGGACACCGAATGGGCCAAGCGACTACTGGGCCGACCCGGGGTGCACGTGGCGGCGAGCCTGTCCGAGGTCATGGACCATGTCCACGCCGCGCTCAACCAGGACAGCGAGGTCGACGCGCTGCTGTCCGAGCTGGCAGGCTCGATGCTGTGACCGCGGACGCCCGCCTCGCGGCGCTGCGGTCCCGCGTCGTCGCCACGGCCGGGGGCTACCTTCGCAACCTGGTGACTGACGGCACCTGTCGGCGGTGCTACACGCCGGTCGACGGTGTCACCATGTGCGCCCGGTGCCGCCGTGACGACACCGACGCTGACGCCGGACTGCCCGATGCGCGGGGCTTTATGACCTATGCCTCCCACCATGAACCCATCGCTCAATCCGGTCGGCTCATGTGGGACTACAAGTCGCCGATCCAGTTATCGGCCAGCGCTCAGCAAACGATCAAACTGCTGGCCGCGCTGGCGTTGCGGGGACATCGTGACTGCCCGCGCGCACTGCTCGGAACCGCCCCGACCGCTTGGGCCGCGGTTCCATCGCTGCCAGCCAAGGGCCCCGACGACCACCATCTGGCCCGCATTCTGCGGTCGTTCGCCAGGTCGAACAGCACTGAGATCAGCCTGCGTGGCGTCGGAGACCCGGAGTCGCCGCGCGATCTGCGTGCCGCCCACTTCGCTGTGCTGTCACGGGTTCCGCGCCGTGCTCATGTGCTGCTCGTCGAGGACACCTGGGTCAGCGGCGGCCATGCGCAGTCCGCCGCCCTCGCCCTCCGTGCGGCCGGCGCGGAACGTGTCTCGCTGCTTGCGCTTGCCCGTTGGCTCACACCGGAGTGGGGTGCCACCACGGCCGGCTGGATGAAGGACACGCTGTCCGGCGTGGACTATGACCCGAGCATCTGCCCGTGGACCCAGGCGGCCTGCCCCACCTGACGGCGGACGGCGCACGTGGTGGGTTCGGGGGACCTGATGTCGGTGGGCGTCGCTACCGTACGCGCATGACCGACCAGGCGGTGCTCGCGGCGCCGGATCCGCAGGCGGTGCGCGAGGAGCTGTGCCGGCTGGTGCTCGCCGATCTACTCGGGCCGCTGGACGGCGAGCATGAGGAGTTCCCCCGCGAGGACCCGCTGGACCGCTACCCCCTCGGGCGGCTGGCCCCGCGGGGTGTCGAGGTCGAGCCGGACACTCAGGACGACCTGGCCGAGGCCGAGGCCGGCGATCCGGCGGAGGGCGATCGGGAGCCGAGCGCGCCCAACGCGCCGAGCCTTGCGCTGTCGTCCGTCGGGTTCACCGCGACGGTCGCGGGAACAGCCACTGAGCTGCGGGTGACGGCGAAGTGGGCTCGGTATGAGCGGGTCACCGCGCTGACCGAGGGCTCGGCGCCGGATCGGGTGTGGCGGCGGGTGCCGATGGGTGGTGTTGTCACGCTGCCGCTCGCCGAGGGTGTGCTCGACCCGGTGCCGCCCGACCGCGAGCTGCGCGATGTGGTGGTACGCGGCCGGGTCCGCCGCCATCGCGGCGACTGGCTGGTGTCGCTGTTCCTGGAGAACCGCCAGCCGCAGCCGCAGAGCCGGGCCGCCGGGAGCTGGATCTTCCAGGTGGAGCTGTCGGCCGCGGCGGCGGACGAGACGGAGGTGTTCCTGCCCCGGCCCGACCGGCCGGCCGGTGGCGACGAGTCGGACAAGGCGGAGCAGCGGCGGCTGGCGATGGTGTACCGGTTCCACCCCGAGTTCGCGGTCGGCCACGGAGCGGCGGTGCACGCCGATCGCCGGGCCGACGACGCGCCGGCCGCGTACCGGGTCAGCACGCGCACGGTGCCGCAGTATGAGATGGCCGCGACTGACGTGCCCGGCGCGGACACTGACCCCGATCTGCCGGCGCTGGCCGACGTGCGGCTGGACATGGCGGAGCTGGCGGCGCTGGCCGCCGGGCCGCCGGCAGAGTTGCTGGCCGGGCTGCGGCCGCTGGTCGCCGGCTACCGCAGCTGGATCCTGGCGCGCGAGGCCGAGGCCGCCGACCCGCAGCACCGGCTCGACGGGCACCGCGACCAGGTAGCGCAGTCCCTCGGTGCGGCCCGCCGCGCTGCCGACCGGATCGAGGCCGGCATCGAGCTGCTGGGCACCGACGAGGACGCGCGGCGGGCGTTCGGCTTCGCCAACCACGCCATGGCGTTGCAGCGGGTACACACCCTGGTGGCCGCGGCCCGGCGCACCGACCCCAGCCGGATGCTCGACGACACGGCCCGCGAGCTGGACCAGCCAGGCAACCACCGGTGGCGGCCGTTCCAGCTCGCGTTCGTGCTGCTGAATCTGCCGTCGCTGGCCGACCCGGCGCACCCGGAACGGGCCGACGACGCCGACCGCGCAGTGGCCGATCTGCTGTGGTTCCCCACCGGTGGCGGCAAGACCGAGGCCTACCTCGGGCTCGCCGCGTTCACCCTGGCGGTGCGGCGGCTGCAACCTACCCACGGCGGGCTGCGCGCCGACACCGGGCTGGCCGTGCTCATGCGGTACACGCTGCGGCTGCTCACCATCCAACAGTTCGAACGGGCCGCCACCCTGATCTGCGCCGCCGAGGTGCTGCGCCGCGCCGACGAAGCCACCTGGGGTGCGGCGCCGTTCCGGCTTGGCCTGTGGGTCGGCGGCCGGGTCACCCCGAACCGCACCGATGACGCCGACGAGTGGCTGCGGGAGGCGCGCCGTTCCACCGGCCGGCCGTCGCGCGGCCAGGGCTCGCCGCACCAGCTCACCAGCTGCCCGTGGTGCGGCACGGTGATCGACAAGGGCCGCGACATCGAGGTCGACCTGCGGGTGTACCGGCGCACGTTCGTGGTGTGCCCGGAGCCGTTCTGCCCGTTCGGCACCATCACCGGCCCGGCCGATGCGGAGACCAGGGGCCTGCCGGTGCTGGTGGTCGACGAGGAGATCTACCGCCATCCGCCGGCGCTGCTCATCGGCACCGTGGACAAGTTCGCGCAGCTGCCGTGGAAGGGTGAGACGGCCGCGCTGTTCGGCCGGGCCACCACCCGCTGCGAGCGGCACGGCCTGCTCGGTGAGGACCTGGAACGCGCCGACTGGGAACGGCCGCAGCACCAGCCCACCAACACCGCGCCCGCGGCCAGGACCGTCGGCGTGCAGCCGACCCGGCCACCGGACCTGATCATCCAGGACGAGCTGCATCTGATCTCCGGCCCACTCGGCTCGCTCGTGGGCCTGTACGAGACAGCGGTCGACCGGCTCGCCTCCTGGGAGCTGGCCGACGGCCGTTTCGTGCGACCCAAAGTCATCGCCTCCACCGCCACCGTGCGCCGCGCGAACCGGCAGATCCGGGCACTGTTCCACCGGCGCACCGAGGTGTTCCCACCACCGGGGCTCACCGTCGATGACAGCTACTTCGCCCGCCAGCGGCCTGTGACACGGCAGCCCGGCCGCCGCTACGTCGGGATCTGCGCCCACGGCACGCGCATCAAGTCCACGCTCATCCGGGTGTATGTCTCGGTGCTCGGTGCGGCGCAGAAGCTGCACGAGAAGTACGGCCGCAACGAGGTGACCGACCCCTACATGACGCTCGTCGGCTACTTCAACAGCCTGCGTGACCTCGGCGGCATGCGCCGGCTCGTCGAGGACGACGTGTCGACCCGTCTGACCAGGGCCGACAGCCGCGGCCTCGCCAGGCGCTACGACCCGATCCTGGACGAGCTGACCTCGCGGCGATCCTCCGACGAGATCCGCCCACTGCTGGACCGGCTCGCGCTGAGCTTCGCCGGCCCACGCCGCCGAGGTGGCCCCTACCCGATCGACGTGCTGCTGGCCACCAACATGATCGCGGTCGGGGTGGACGTGTCCCGGCTGGGCGTGATGGTGGTGGCCAACCAGCCCAAGTCCACCGCCGAGTACATCCAGGCCACCAGCCGCGTCGGCCGCCAGGCGCCCGGCCTGGTGTTCACCGTGCTGAACTGGGCCCGGCCCCGCGACCTGTCGCACTACGAACGCTTCGAGCACTTCCACGCCACCGTCTACCGCAACGTCGAGGCGCTGTCCGTCACCCCGTTCGCCGACCGGGCCATCGACCGCGGCCTCACTGGCGTGCTGGTCTCGCTCGTGCGCGAACTGGAACGGTCCTACAACGGCAACCTCCGAGCCCAGGACTTCGACCGGCACTCGCCGCTGGCCGACCACGTCGTGCGCTTCCTGGCCCGCCGAGCCGGCCTGGACGGCGACCGCCGGGTCCGGCGCCGCGTCGAGGACGAGCTGGACAGCCGGCTCGACATGTGGGCGAGAGCACGGTTCACCCCAGGCCGCCGCCTCGCCTACGACCGGCCGCGTAACAGCGACGACACCGCCGGCCTGCTGCGCCGACCCGACGAGGGGCCGTGGGGCCGGCTCACCTGCCCCACCTCGCTGCGCGACGTCGAGCCGGGCGTTCCGCTGCTGCTGCTGGCCAGCGCCGACCTGTTCGGCGCCGACCCGGCGTTCCGCGCACCCGAGCCGGCCGACGCCGTCGAGAGCCCGGCATGAGCACACCCGAACGGCCCGTGCACCGGGTCGGCGCATTGCGGCCCAACCAACTGCTGCACACCTACGGCGTCGGCTCCGTGGCCGACCTGCCCAACCTCTCAGTGATCATGATGGGCCTGGACTTCTGGAACCTGCCGCACGCCTCGGTGGTCGTCGAGGACCGGCTACTGGCCGCGGTCCGCGCCCGGCTGGGACACCAAGTCGAGGCGCTGCGCCGGCCCCCACACCTACCCGAGTCCCCCGACGTGTTCGCCGAATGGGCACGGACCGGAGTGCCGGTCGGCGTGTTCCCTGGCTGGCTGCGCTGCTCCGACACCCGCTGCAACCGCCTCGCCCGCGTCGACTCCGAACTGTTCACCCTGCTCGGCCACGCCTATCAACCCGACAAAGTGCGCTACGTGCACTCCTGCCGCGGCAACGGCAACCGCCGCCCCACCGCCGTACCGGCACGGTTCGTGCTGGCCTGCGACGCCGGACACCTCGACGACTTCCCCTGGCAGTACTTCGTACACCGCGGCAACGAACCCGACAGCGGGCACACCCTGCAACTCACCGAGGCCGGCACCACCGGCGAGGCAGCCAGCGTGTTCCTGCGCTGCGACTGCGGCCAGAGCCGACCCATGTCCGACGCCTTCGGCCGCGCCGCCGAAGCGAACCTGCCGGTATGCCGCGGCCGCCACCCCCACCTCGGCAGCTACGAACCCTGCGAACACCACACCAGAACGATGGCCCTGGGCGCCACCAACAGCTGGTTCGCCATGCAGCTGCGAGCATTCAGCCTGCCGCTGGCCACCGAACCCGTCGACCAGGTCGTGACCCAATTCTGGGGACAGCTCCAACTGCTCGCCGGCCTCCCCCCGCAGGTCGGCAAACCCCTGATGCGAACCCAGTTCTTCTGGCCGGAGCTGGAACCCTACGGCGTCGACCGGGCCTGGGACTCGCTACAGACACACGCCCACCGGCTCGCCGACAACAACACCAGCCACGAACCGGACGAGGAGCTGGACCTACTACGCCCCGAATGGGACGCCTTCTCCGGCGGCACCGACATCGACCTACCCGACTTCACCACCCGCACCGAACCCCAACCAGCCGGAACCGACCACTGGCTCGACCGCGTCGTGCTCGTCTCCCGGCTACGCGAAGTATCCGCCCTCTACGGATTCACCCGCATCGACGCACCAGAATGGGGCGAAACAACCAGTACCGACCCGCGCCGAGCACCACTATCCGAACGCGAACCAACCTGGGTCCCATGCGCCGAACTACGCGGCGAAGGCATCTTCCTGCGCTTCGACGAACAGCGCCTCACCCAGTGGGAACACCGCCCAGCCACCCGCAACCACGAGCACACCCTGCTACGGCCCGCCCACGAACTATGGCGCCAACAACGCCGCCTCCCACCGGGAAACTGGCCAGGCCTGCGCTACCTGCTGCTACACACCTTCGCCCACGCCCTCATCCGCGAACTGGCCCTGGAATCCGGCTACAGCGCCGCCGGCATCGGCGAACGCATCTACGCCCGCAACGGCGAACACCCCATGGCAGCAGTACTGCTCTACACCGCCGCACCGGACAGCGAGGGCACCCTCGGCGGCCTGGTGTCCCTCGGCGACCGCCACACCCTAGGCGCACTAGTCGAACGAGCCCTGGAAGCGGCCCGCCTGTGCACCAGCGACCCACTTTGCTCCGAACACGACCCACGCGTACACGGCCGCCTCTACGGCGCCGCCTGCCACGCCTGCCTATTCGCAGCCGAAACATCCTGCGAACGCGGCAACCAATACCTCGATCGCACCCTACTCGTCGACACCCTCACCGTCTCCGGCTGCGGATTCTTCGAAACGTAACCAGAACCCAACAGCCGGCCGAACTGGCCCGGCGACCGGATCGCGGCCAACTTCGAGCGCGGTCAGCAAAGCTGGAGGTGCGAGCCGCCGATGGACGTCCTCGGCGCGCCGGGCGGCAGCTCGGCGGTGGCGCGCATCGCCACGGCGCGGGTGGCCGCGGTGTGCCCGTACCACTCGGCGCGCGCGGCGTCGGCGCGCTCCAGCTGCTCGGCCTAGCGGTCAAGGACGTCCGCCAGTGCGGCGGCGTCGGCAGCTTCGCGCTCCAGCATGGCGCGCTTGGCCGGGTCCGTTATGGCGGCTGCCTCGGCGGCGCGGAGGGCCGCCGAGCGGCGGTGCGTGGCGGCGGCCTGGGTGGTACCGGCCAGCTCGTTGGCGACGTAGTCCGGCGCCCAGGTCTTCTCACGCTCGTAGGCGCGGACGCGGACGCGCAGCTGGCCGTCGCTCATCTCCAGCTCGTCGCGGTCGGCCTCTGGCCGGCCGAGCGCACGCCAGGCCGCGCGCCAGGAGGCGTACGCCTCGGCCTGGCCCCAGCTTCGGGGGCCGCGCCAAGGGCGCTCGCGGCGTCGTCGTGGCCGACCAGCTCGCGGTGTGCCGCCACAACTCCGGCCTTGTGGTGCCAGCTGCGGCGGTCGATCTCGTCCTCGGGGAGCGGCCCGAACGCTTCGACCGCCCATTGCGGCTGCTCGCGGGCGACGTCGCGGCCCAGCTCGCGGCGCCGAGTGTCGGCGGCCTCGGCCAGCGACGACCGGTAACGCTGCCACTGCGGGTCATCGACCTTCGGTGTCCAGTCGGTGTAGGTGTCGCCGATGGGGTCCAGGGTGGTAGCGCCGGCGATGCGGTGGTGAATGACGTTGGTGAGCTGCCGGGCGTCGTCGAGGGGTCGGCTGGTCACGGCCTCGTGCAGCACGGCTTGGGGGTCGTGGCCGGCGAGTTCGAGGCGGCGCAGCAGCCGGGAGAGCGTGGGTCCGCCGTCTCCGGCGGCCACGGCAGCACGCTGGTCGGGGGTGAGGTGGCCGGCGTCGGTGAGCTGGTCGAGCCAGCAGGCAGTGCGGCCGGCGGTGGCCAGCTCGGCCGCGTCGGCAAGGAGTTCGGCGGCGGTGCGGACCGGATGGTTTGCTGAGCGACGCCGGTCGGGGCGTCGGCGAGGACGGCGAGGGTGGTGACGTGTGCGGTGTTGGTGAGGCGGCCGCGGCTCATGCCGACGTAGAGGGCCTCGGGCAGGGTCATCGGCTCGCCGCCCTTGACGGGTTCGACGACCAGGTCGCCTCGTCGCGGGTGGCCAGGACGCGGTAGGTCTCGCGGTTGATCGGACCGCGGCGGTTGTCCTCGTGGCCGGCGAGGTGCCAGCCGTTGAGCCGGGCCTGGACCAGATCGCCGACGCCGGCGTAGCTGCCTTTCAGACCGAGCGGGACGCCGTACTCGTCGACGCGGCCGAGCCGAACCAGATCAGCGCACAGTTGGGCGGAGAGGCGGGCTGCCTGTTCGTTGGTGTCGACCAACAGCACCGAGTGCTGACCGGCGAGAGTGTCGGCGAGCCACGCACGGCTAGGCCAGCGCCGAGGCGCTGTAGGCCTGGACCTACAGCGGCAGCGATAGCCCGTAGCCGCCACCGTCGAGACCAACGGCACAGTCTAACAAGGCGGACAGGGTCGCCAGACTCCCCGATCGCAGGGCATGATGATCTGCATGACCGCACCTCAACTCCTCACCGTCGGGTACGAAGGGCGTAGCGCACATGAGATCGTTGCAGAACTTTGCGCTGCCGAGGTGACAGTTCTAGTCGATGTTAGACTAACTCCACTTTCCCGCAAGCCGGGTTTGTCAAAACGACGTTTGGCCGAGGAGCTCAACAGGGCAGGAATAAAATATATTCACCTGCCGAGCCTCGGGAACCCGCGAGACAATCGAGACTCCTTCCGACTGGGCGACCCTGGAGCGATAAGTCGGTTTCGAAGGATTCTGCAAACGCCAACTGGCGCAGCAGGCGTTGAGCAAGTGGCAGAACTAGCCGAGGACACTACCGTTGCCCTACTATGTTTTGAACGAGAACACCACCGCTGTCACAGGCAGATCATTGCGGATCGCCTGCATGAACTGTACCCACACCTCACCGTACGGCATGTCTAGCTCTAGAAAAGAGCTGGCCCGGATGCGGTTGTTCCGACCTTAGGGTAGTAAGCTCCCAAGACGCTGAACACGTTTCGCTTTCGCGGGTTTTCCTGGTTGCCCACATAAATGAGGGGCGAGGTTTCGCGCGTAAACATTTTCCTGAAGAAGTTCTCCGTTATGATTTTCTCTTAAGCGATTCATCCGACTCTGCGCGAAATCGATGCTGGAGCGCAGTGAATTCCCAGTCAATAATGCCTTGCTTGTGGCCTCCACAAGCAGGGGCATCGCAACGGTAATGGAGGACGCCCTTAAACCGGGGCGGCTCCAGGAGCCGGGGTGGGGCGTCTCTAAAAAGATCCTCCTGTCGAGCATACACATCGAAGCGCGCCAACTGATCAGGCGTCCAGCCTTTATGCACTGTTAGTTCCAACCTAGACACCTCGCGGGGGCGTATCACTCCTAGCGAAGCGGCGTTCATATTGAGCGCAATTGCGCGATTCATATCACACATCGATACCGCTTCCAGCGGTTCAACCCATCGCGACCGCTTCAGCCAAGTGTCCAAATGGCCCTCAACGCGAACGCTCTCCGCGTTGATCTTCCGGCTCTCCGGGCGCCCGTCCGCACCAGCAGGCCGGACGTCCACAGCAATTACGTCGTATTTCCGAAACTGCCGCTCTCGGTCCAGGTAGCGGAAGGGCACCGGATATCGTACAAGCGAACCCACTGCGACTCGGCGTCTAACGTCACGCCTGCCACGCACACCGTGTCCCCGTACTGCCTTGACGGCTGTGGAGCAGCCTTAACGAGGACCAGGACGCGCAACCTGCCACTGCCGATCATCAAGCCACCTCCCGATCTGCGCCTTTACTGGACCCTCAGTCAAGACGCCACGCCGTCGTGGGCGACGCCTCGAAACACCATCACTTGGAGCGTATCGCGGCCGACACGCCCACCCTCCTGGGCGTACGCGGCCCGGGCGAGTACGGTTTACCCGTGGCCCCTCGACCGCGCTGGTGGCATCAGCTACAGGCATCCAAGAACGAGGCATTGCTCGCCGTTGATCTATATAATCGTTCCGGAGCCGAGCGGCAACTCGAAGCCTTTATTGTCCACATGTCGATGGCATGGTTAAAGCTACTTCAAGCCAACTTCGAGAGGGACGGCAAGGATACCCATATCCGCGATCGACGGGGGCGACGCCAGCGCACGAGCGGGGGCGACTGGGCCACAAAATCCATTAACCTCCACTTCTTCATACTGCTGCGGAACAAGATCGAGCACCGATTCGAAAGGGATATAGCGGCACTCGTTTCCGGGAAGACCCAATCGTACCTTCTTAACTATGAGAGATTTCTATCCGAAACCTTCGGTACGACCGAGGGGCTTGCCAACTTGCTTCGGTTCCCCTTGTTCATCTCGTCAATTACAGATGACGCAGTTGAGGCCCTTAAAGCAGTGCGACGACGCGTCCCGAAGGCGATTCTAGAGTTCGTCCAAGACTACGAGTTGGCGCTAGACCCCGGCGTTACCAGCGACCAAACTTACGAGTTCCGCGTCCACCTGATGCCCCAATCGGGACCCGGACAAGCGCTGATGTCGCGATGAGCTTCGTCCGAATCGACGAACCGGACGAAGAACAGCGAAATGTGATGGAGCACGCCATGACCATCATCCGCGATAAGCAGATTCCCGCCGGAGACGCGTGACACCGTCCTAGCGGCCAAGGTTGCAGAACGCGTCGAAAAGGCCATAGGCATGAGGTTTAGCACAAACGACCACACTAAAGCGTGGCGCCACTTTGGCGTTCGTCCTCCCGCCGACAGTAGCAACCCCGAGCGCACACAAGCCGACTTCTGCCACTACAACCCAGTCTTCAAGCGATACGTATACACGGAAGCGTGGGTAAAATACCTAACTCGCAAGCTTGGGGATGAGCCGACTTACGAGTTAATTGTCGGCCGAAGCGCAAATACGGGGAAGAGACTGCTCGACCCCACGCGATAGCGCCATCTTTCTACCGCACAAGCCGATTCCGGCGTGGGAGTCGTCCGCCGAGGATTTCGGCGGCGCGGCGGTCGGAGTCGGCTACCCAGGCGACGTACGATAGACGCGCAGGGTGACGGCGCCGCCTCGGCCGTGGCCCAGGCGGCCGGCGACGGTGCAGAGATCGACGCCAGCGGTGAGTAGTTCGGTAGCCGAGTAGTGGCGTAGGGCGTGGAGGTGGCTGTCGATGCCGAGCGCGGCGCACATGTCGACGTAGCGGTGGGCTGGTGGCCGAGGGGCGCTCGTAGGTCACGCGGTGGGCCTGGAGGACTTCGATGGTGGCCGGGTCCGGGGAGATGCGGCGCATCTGGTGGGGGTCTTGGTGTCCTTCTCGACGCCGCGGCCGGCGGTCCAGACGTAGCTGCGACGGATGTCGAGCTTGGCGGCCTCGAAGTCGACGTCGGGCCAAGCGCAGGGCCAGCAGTTCGCCGCGGCAGCGAGCGTCGAGCTGATCGCGGTGTGCACGTGGCGGATCGTGGTCGAGGAGAGCGGCTTGCAGCGCACGCGGCAACGGCGCAGCTCAGCGTAGAAGCTCTCCAGCATCTTCGCGGTGATCTTCCCGACCGGGACGTTGCCGAGCGCGGGCCGGATGTAGCGGCGGATGCAGTCTCGTAGCCCTGCCGGGTGTTGTCCTCGACGTCGTGAATCTTGATCCACTCAACGTCCTCCGATCCCGGGTCGTCACCGACGGAGCAGCCCGCCCGCCGTAAGGCACACCCTGCACAGTCGCACGACATGAATCGACGGGACGCCGATGGACGACACGCCGATCCGCATGCCACACGATCTGCGGGCGAGTCAGCCTGGATGGGTGAGCGGGGCGTGGGCCCGTAGGCGCAGGCCAAGAATCGCGGCGGCGCGGCCACTGGCGGTCAGGGTGTTCTCCCCACCAAGGTGGCGATCGTAGGCGATGAGTCCCATGCTGTTGCCCGGCCGCAGCCATTCCCACACCGCATGCTCGACGTCGCGCCGGTCAGCCGGGCTGCCGTCGCGGTGGCGGAACCGCGGCGCCAGCGCCTCGGTCGCCAGCGCCAGCAACCGCTCGGCCGGGGTGTTCTGCAGCATCAGCGCGGCGGCCACCTCGGCGGCGTAGACCTCGATATCCGCGCCGCTGAACCAGGCGGCCGCGACGGTGGGCAGCCACTGCCCAGGGTCGGCCAGAGCGGTCCGACCCAGCTTGCTCACCGTCAGGCGCCGGCCACGTCTGGTCAGCAGCTTCGCGCGCCGGGCGAACTCCCGCAGGATCATCAAAGGTGGCAGATCCGACTCCGAACGCATGACAAACCCCGGCAACTGCCAGTCCCCGAACCACAACTGCTTGGCCTCGGCCACCACCGCCGTCGGCAGATACCCAGCCGGGGTCAACACCAACCCATCCCCGACCCGCGCCAACAACCACCGCAACGACCCAGCCACCTCCACCTCCACCTCAGCCGGCACCTCCACCGACTCCGGTGGGGCGTCCAGCAACGGCAGCACCGCCTCCAACACCAATCGATGCGCCGGCGCGCGAGACCGCAGCCACGCCTGCCGCCGCTCGGCATGCACCACCTCGACCGGCCGACGGCCACCATGAGCCAACGACGGCGTACTCAACCACGCCTCGGCCAGGCCCGCCTGAACCCGCCGCCACCCAGGACGGCCCACCACCACAACACCATCCTCAATCGCCCGCTCCAACACCCGCGCCACCCCCGCATGCACACCAACCTCCACCACCCCCATCACCGAACCCCACACCAACAACTCGGTATCCGGCGGACCGTAGCCACAACCGGCCATCGCCCGCTCAAACAACCCCACCGCCACAGCCCGATCCGACCGCCACGCCCGCTGCACCACCGGGGTATCCCCAGACCGGATCACCCCCGCCACCCCACCACGCCCAGCGGCCTCCATCACCGCCGCCGCGGCCGCCGTCAACTCCGCCAACTCCCCCTCATCAACCATCCACTTCGTCGGCAACCCGTACCACACAAACTGCAACATGTCATACCCGGCAACCTCACCAACCGGACAACCCTGCCCCAACACCCAGTCCAGCACCTCCCCGGCCGGCAGCCGCAACCCGTCCGGCACCCCAGCCAGCACCTCAGCACGCGTAACCACCAACCCATCCTCACCCACCCGCCCCCAACCCCAGCGGCCAGCCCGATCACCAAACCTCCGAGCCAAGACCCCACGTTTGCGTCAACGTCGGGTGAACTCGTCGCGACCGCCGACATCACTGACTGCTTGATCCTCGGCCACTGTTTTCCGGCCCTTGATCGACTTTGCAGCCAGGCTGCTTTCTCGGCGCCTGCGGGTGGCCTCGCCGCTGGGCGCTCTGCGGTAGCTATTGTCGGGCTGCTGCGATAGTCCGTTGGGTGGCCCGCCGAGCAGCGGCAAGACCACATTCCTGGCCGCGCTCTACATCGCCAACGCCCGGGACGACGGCCCGAGCAACTGGATCATGAGCGGTGCCGACGACACTGCGTCCGCGTTCCTGCAGGAGTCCATGTACCAGCTGACGACGGTCAGACGTTCCGACCGGCACCTCGCACCCGACTGGCATGACGTTCCGGTTCAGCGGCGAACAGCAGGCCGTTCGACGCAGCCGGCTGGGCCGGCGGGTCACCGAGCTCGAGCCCGTCGCGTTCGAACATCGACCGCGACAACGAGCAACTCCGCACCGACATGCAAACCCTCTTCCACGACCTGGCCATCACGACGCCGGCCGCGGCATAGACAACACCTTGTCGATCGGTGTCCTGCAAGCTTCTAGGGTCCTCCATGCGATGTGACACCGGTAACGGCATGGCTCGCCTACGCAAGTCGCCACCACCGATTGACCGATCACAGGATCCCGACGGCGGCGTGCCGCCCATGTCGGACCTGGATGGTTGACTGGCGGCGGAGGAACGGGGTGCGGGAAGACGAGCTCGCTCAGTTCGTGAAGCTGGGTCAGGACAACGCAGGCGCGATCGATTTGGTGCGCCGGCACTGCCGGCACGCCCGGGTCGAGATGCCCGACGGCAACAGCCCGGTCGGCAGTACGTGCAACCTGCCGATGGGCCGGCTGGAGGTGCGCTGCGGCTTTGCCTCAGCCCCCCGCATCTCTGGGCATCGAGCGCTGGAGCTGGCGGTCGAGTTCTACCGGGAGAACTGCGTGGGTTGCTCGCACCGGCTCGGCACCGGCGAGCTGCCCAACCTGGCCACCATAGTCGCCGAGCGCGACGCTGAAGCCGACAAGGCCCGGCAGTGCGCCGAACGCGCGACGCGCGAGCGGGCTGCCCGGCACGCGCAGCGGCGGCAGCGTCGCCGGCAGCTCGTGTCGGGTGAAGGGTACGTGGCGCGCGAGCTGGCGCAATGGCTAGACCGCCTCGACGCGGACAACCCTCGTGGACGCGCGCTACGGCCCGAGGAGCACGACGCAGCCCGGCATCTGGTCGAGACGGCCCGCCACGCACCGGAGCTGTTCAGCCCACCGCTGGTCCAGACGCTGCTGCACCTGGCCGTCGACACCGCTGAGCCGACCGCGTTCACCGCCATCATCCACCTGGTTCGGGGTCATCGCTGCGACGCCCGCGCCGCTGTCCGGGCGGCTCTCGCTGTCCTGCCAGCTCACCGAATTCCCGAAGCGGCCCGGCTGCTGGATGCGTTCGACGACCAGCTGCGCGCCGACGACCTTCCGCCCGTCCTGGGCAGGCTGGTACAGATGGCCGCCGTGCGGCACGCGTGCCTCAGCCCGCCCCAGGCGGTGCCGGAAGGGCTACTCGCCGCAGCCAGGACGGACCTGTCCGCCGTAACCACATGCCTGATCGAGCGCCTCGGTAGCGATGACGAGTGGACCCGGGCCGACGCTGCGGATGCAACAGCGGTGCTGCTACGCGAGGATCCCGGCCGAGTCGTTGCATTGGGGCCGGCGCTGGTGGCCAGCATCCGAGGCGAAGACATCATCTACGCCGACTACCCGCACCCCGCTTCGGCGGCGACTCGAGCCCTAGCCGAGGCTTGGCGGGGCCAACCAGCCGCCACGGTGGCGATCACCGAACGCGGGGCGCAGGGCCTGACCGCGGAGGGCCGCCGCGAGCTGATCCGCACCATGGCCTTCCTCGACGACGGTCGGGAACCGCTCGACGTCACCGAGGCGGCCATCGGATTTTGCCTGCGACGGCTGGGCGGCGACTGGGGCGAGGAAGCAGCCCGGGCGGCGGCAACCGCAGTGGAAGACCTTGCCCGCGAGATGCCAGCCCAGCTGGTGCCACACGTGGATGCGCTGCTCGGTGAACTGCTTGCCCTGTGCGCCGTACCGCCATCGACTCCGCTGACGGTCGAACTGGCCTCCGCCGAAGCCGCCGATCTGGCTGCGCTGGAGGCCCTCCAACGCAGGGTGACCCGCGACGCCCGTCGCGGCACCATCGCCCGCGCGATTGGCCGGCTGACCCGGTACAGCCCCGAGCGTGTGCTCGACCGCGTGCTGCCAATGTTCGAGGCCAGCAGCGGCGACCCCGACCAGGACCGCGACATCCGGGTAGCACTGCTGGATGTGCTGACCGACGGCGCGAGCGCCGCGTCGCTGCGCGACCTCCTGCCAGTGGTGTACTCCGGGCTACTTGGCACCAACCAGACCGTCCGCCATGCGGCGATCCGTCTTTGGGCGGCGTGTGCCGGCGTCGCCGACGACGCCATCCCCGATGAGCTCGCCGACCTCGCCGAGGTGCTGCTCACCGACGAGTACCTCATCGTCGTGCGCACGATGCTGGACAAGCTGCCGGCACTTCGGCTGCCCACCCGGCTCGCCCCGCGGCTGCTGCCCATCGTGGCGGCCTCGGCCCAGGCGTACGTCGACGAGCCAGTCATCCTCGAACACGCGCTAGCCGCATTGCGACACCTCGCCGAACAGCTCGACGACGAGCAGCAGGCGCTGGGCTGGCAGTCGCTGGCCCTGGCGCTGGTAGACCGACTCCACCCCTACGACCGTGAGCGGATGCTGACCTGGCCCTGGCCGCCGCGGTTGCGCATGCATCCGGCGTGGACCCGCGCGGCGCTCGGCGCGATCGCCAGCCCCGAACTGCTCGACCGGTTCCACCGTCGCGAGGACGACCTGCTCGGCGAGCTCCTCGACCACCCCGCGCCCTTGACCGACGTGCCGTTCGACGAGGTCGCCGCCGTAACTGAGACCCGGCTTCCGATTGGGGCGTGGCGGGCGCTCGAACCAGTCGAACTCCTGCAGAGCGTCGGCCGGTGGGCCGAAGCCCACACCATCGCCAGCCGAGTCCTTGCGGCCGCACCCGCTGGGCGGGAAGGCCAGGAACACCGCCGCCTAGCCGCCTTCGTCGAACTTGCCACCCGGCTAGCCGAGCAAGCCAGCAACGAAACTGACGTGGGCATCGCCAGCCTCGCCGATACCGCTCGTACAGTCCAGGACAACGCTGCCGCCCTCGCCGAGGCGTGGGCGCTGCCCGACGACGACAACGACCGCCGAGCACAACACTTCCTGGTCACCGCCACAGCGCCGGCCAACGCCACCCTCGCGCTGCTCACCCCCGCCACGAACGCCATGCACACTGCTGACATCCTCGACGCCGCGGCGCAGCACCTGCAGACTGCCACCGGCGAACGAGGCGCACCGGCGATCCAACGAAGCCGGCTCGCCCAGACCTGGGAGATCGCCGCACATCTATTCCGCTATGACGCCGCCGTGCAGCAGGCCGATGCCGACTCCTCCCGGTTCCTGCAGGCCGCCCACCGCAGAGCACAACGACTTCGCGAACAGCTACACGGCATGCCCGCGATCCCCGCACCGGATGCGCTGAGCCGCTTCTGCGCGACTGTTGAAGCGCTCGCATCACCCAGCGAGGTGGCCGCCGCCGCCGCGCAGCTCGCCCACGTCATGGCGCCGGTCCGGCTCATCTTCTTCCGCCGGCACAGCCCGCAGCCACCGGAGGCGACGTCAAGCGAAACCCCGGAGGACCCGCCGTACGCGGTCTGCGTGGCCAGCCTGCATGGCGCACCCGTCACCGACGTTCTTGTCCTGCGCCCCCACGAGATGTACCAGCTTGGCATGACCGTGCGAGTGCCCAATTGGCCAGATTGGGCCGACATGTGCCGGGTTCGGCCGGTCACCACGCTGTCCCGCGCGGCGCTGTCTCTGCCGGTGTACACCTTCACCCGCGCGGACGCGATCACCGACGACGCCGGCATGCTGCTGACCGCGACACAACCGCTGCACTGCACCGTCGAGCAGCCGATCCAATCGCCAGCCATCGACTGCCCTCTAGTCATCGAGTTCATCGGCGGCGACCGCCAGGAAACGATCAGCGTTGCCGGATACCGGCGGCTACGTCTTCGCCCCTTCGACCCCAGCCGCGACCGGCTCACCGAGCACGAGCAGACCGACGCTCGGCTACTCGCCATGTATGACGCCCTGGCCGGGCCGGAGTTCGACACTGAGGACGTCCGCGCCTTCTGCCGGCTGTTCAGCGCCTGCGTCCGAGCCGCCCAGTCGATCATGTTCCATAAGGTGTTCCATCGCGGCACCCGGATCACTGAGGCGATGTTCCACGACGAACTCGAGCAGCGGCTACGTGCCGACCCGGAACTCGGTGGCCGGCTCACCCGTCGCGACGCCGTCGCCGGCGGCTTCGACGACCTCCTCCACGACGATGTCATCGCCGAACTGAAGGTCGTCTCCAACCGACCCGTCACCATCGACGACTGCACCAAATACCTCGGCCAACCCACCCAGTACGGCGTCGGCCGCGGCAGCCAACTCTCCGTGCTAGTCGTGCTCGACCACTCGCCTAAACAAGCCCCACCCGGCGTCATCGACAACTACGTCGGCTGGCTCAAACCCCGCCTCCACGGACTAGAGGATCCCAGGTACCCATCCCTCGTAGGCGTGCTGATCATCAACACCAACCTGCCAGTCCCCAGCACCTGGTCCCGCAGAAAGATCGCGACCGTGCCGTGGACTTCGACGAGCATGGCGGCGGGCTGAGCCAGCCACGCCACGAAGTTAACGCCGACGGGCGACGGCGAGAGGTGACGACTACGCCACACGCCGCCCGGAGCAAATCAGTCACGTCGAGGCAGTTTCAGGTGGCACGGGCGGCGCCACGTTCTCCATTGCTGGCGGCCAGGTCTTGGGGCGGTAGGCGGCGGGTGGTTGGCGCTGGCCGATGGGTGCGGAGCGGATCTTGTCGGCGGACCAGCCGGCTTGGCGGGCGGCATGCCAGGCGAACCACCAGCGCCCTCGGCGGCGCACGATCTCGGCCTCGGCGGCGTCCAGGATCTGCTGCGCCCTGGCGCGCGGCCGCTTGCAGCTCGTCGTCAGCCTGATCCCGAACCACCCGCTCCAGCTCCACCTAGCTACGTCGGCAGGCCCGCCGACGAGGTAGAGCACCAGTTCTGCGAAGCTATCGAGCACTGTGCCGGGCTGTGTTCGGGGCCGTCCCGCGCCACCGCCGAGGTAATCATGTCGCGGACGGCTGTTGTCGACGAGGCAGTGCTTCCTGTTAAGGATTTGGCAACCATCCCGCCACATCCTGCGTGCTGATGAGTCCGGGCTCATGGAGGGGCTCAGCAGCGGTTGCGCAGCGTAAGGGGTGGTATTCGATGTTCAGACTTCTGTTGTCACGGCCCGGGGTGTTCTGTATCGCGGTCAGCGTGTTGGCCAGCTTGGTCGCGATCAGCCAGGTCGAGGCTGAGCCGGCGGTCGCCGCGCCTTCGGGTGTCGCGCTAGCTGGCGTACACTTCTACAATAGTAACCCTGAGCTGACCGGCCTTCCCGGCCTACTGGATAATGCAGTGCCCCTTGGCCAGCGCGGTTGGAATGTCGAGTACATTCCCAATGTAGCCGGGTGCGATCTCAGAATGCGCGACTTCGCCCAGCAGGCAAAGAATGCCGGCCTGGTCAATATCATCCGCATCGACTATGGAAATGGCTGGGCGGTTCCGGTCAATCCCCTGGAATACGAGACGTGGAAGAACGCATTCAAGAACTGTATAGCAAACTTCGGCGACGTTGCAAGCCTCTACATCGTCGGCAACGAGCCGAATCTCGATTGCGGACCGAAAGACCCCGCGGGCCGTTGCCTGGCCCCTCCAATCACAGCAACGCAATACGCAAATGCCTTCAATTATCTGTTTGACCGTAAGGTTGAACTGCTTGCGGGTACCGAACTGTTGGCGGTGGCCAACTCGCCGTTCACTCCGCCGATCTGGATGTACAGTATGACGAGCCGGTTGCACGGGGCGGACGGATTCGCGTTTCATACCGGCGGATCGGGAACGTCCGGGAGTCGGCCGGGTTGCGTCGATCCCCGGCAGCCGTGTACCGCATTCAATAACCGGTGGGACGGCACCTTCCGGTACTACCGGGACGTGATCAGCCAGCTTGATCAGCGGTGGTGGAGCAAGCCCGTGTACCTCACCGAGTTCAACACCTTCACCGGTGGCCCTGGTACCGAACCGATAAACAACTACCCACCCGGTTGGATCACTAAGGCGTTTCAGGAGATTCGGCATTACAACGCCAACCGGAACGGCCGCCCGGAGATCAAGGCGCTGATCTGGTTCATTGACGTGGACCAGCTTCGCAGCAGAGCTTCAGCACCAAATAATTGGTGGGACTGGGCACTGAGCAACCCAGACCCGCAGACCCAGCAGGCGCGTGCGGACCTAGCCAAGGAGTTTAGCAATCCGCTCAACCGCGCACCAAGCACAGGAGTTAATCCGCACTTTGACGCGTTCGTAAAGAATGATCAAAACCAGATCTCACACTACTGGCGGTCCGGTAGTTCGTCTGCGTGGGAGAACCTGTCGGTTTGGAGCGGCGGCATCGTGTCGGATCCGGCGGCGGTCGCGTGGGGCAGCCCGCTGGCTAACGGCGGGTCGGGCCGGGTCGACGTGTTCGCCCTGTGTAACTGGTGGTTTGAGGTGCATCTCTGCCATTCCTGGTTCGACGGCCAGTGGCATGCCTGGGAAGATTGGGGACGTCCGCCCGGGGTATCGCTGATCTATGCCCCTGACGTGGCGTCGTGGAGCTGGGGTGACCTGAAGGTGTTTGTGGTTGGCTCCAATCGGCAGATCTGGCAGATCAATTACACCATCGAAGGTGGACGATCGGTGTGGCATCAGCCGTTCGCCGATGGTGCCGCCTATTCCGGCGTGTCCGTTCTTTCGTGGGGCAGTGGCCGGACCGACCTGTTCGTGCGTGGCGCCGAGAACCAGCTCTGGCACCGGACCATGACCCAGCAAGACGACGGCTCGTCCGAAGGTTGGGGCGGTTGGAAGATCGGCACCGGAGTGCTGACCACAGGGCCGGACGCGGCATCGTGGGGTGCCGGTCACATCGACGTGTTCGTGGCTGGGGTCAACAGTGTCCCGTACCGCCTGAATTGGAACGGCGATCAATCGTTGACCTGGGAACAGGTGCCCGATGGTTCGTTCGCATTCGATCCGGGTGCGGCCGCACTGGCCCGCAACCAGGTGAGCCTGTTCGCCCGGGGCATCGGAAACGACGGGTTGTGGCGCAAGCCATGGGTTAGTGGGTGGGGAGCGTGGGAACCGTTCTACGGAGTGTTGACATCCGGTCCCGACGCTGCTTCGTGGTCGCTGCGTTGAGCTACTAACTCCACATGGTTCGGGTGCCACCTTGCGGGACCGGGCACCCGAACCCACACACCCAATCAGCCCGCGAGTTTGGCGCGGAGTTCGCCGGCGTCGGGATGGTCGAGGTCATCGAGGATCGTCAGGGCCTGCTGCCAGGCTATGCGGGCGGCGTGCGGATGGCCGGTCGCGCGGTGGGTGTCGCCGAGGTGGCTGAGGATGATCGCTTGGTTGTAGCGGTCGCCGAGGTCCCGCAGTAGCGCGAGGGCATGCTGGTAGCAGGCGAAGGTCTGGGCGTGGTGACCCAGCTGGTGGTGGATGTAGCCGAGGCTGCCCCAGGTCGAGGCCTGGCCACCGCGGTCGCCGAGCTCCTGAAGCAGGGCCAGGGCCTGCTGGCAGGCGGAGAGCGCTTGGTGGTGATCGTCCAGTAGTGCGTGGTACCAGCCGACCTGGTTGAGGGCGCGCGCCTGTCCCTGCCGATGTTCGGCGGCTCGATAGCAGTCGAGGGCCTGCTGGGCGTGGTGGAGGGCTTGCGAACGGCAGCCTCGCAGCTCACAGAGGTGGGCCAGCCGGTAGTGGGTGTGGGCTTGTCCCGACTGGTCACCTGTCTCAGTGGCCAGGTCGAGCGCGCGCCGTAGCTGGCATTGGGCGTCGTCGAACCGGCGCAGCCGGGTATAGGCGTCGGCGAGGTTATGCAGAGCCCTGGTCTGTTCGGTCGGTTCGCCCAGGCGCTGCGCGGCCGTTATTGCGGCGGTGCCGATTGTGGCTTGGTCATGCCAGTGCCCCTGTCGGTGAAGGAAGACCCACAGGGTCCAAGTGAGCTGCCATGTGTGGGTGTCGAAGCCGGTGGCAGCAGCGTGGTCGATGGTGGCCAGCAGCACCGGGCGCTCGACAGCGAACCAGTCCATGGCCTGCTGATGGTCGGCGAGGTGCTGCGCTATCACGCCGGGCTGGGATGGGCTGAGAGTGAGCGGATCCCGGGTGGGGTCTAGCAGCCGTGCGGCGTTGTACGCGGTGTGCAGGTAGTGGTCCAGCACACGGTGAATGGCGGTGCGGCGTTGCTGCTTGGTGTCGCTGGTGCGGGTGAGGTCGATGGCGTAGGCCCGCAGCAGGTCGTGGAGGGCGTACCGGCCCCTGGGGTGTTCGGCTATCAGGCTGGCGCGGGTCAGCTCGGTCAGCAGGGGCCGTACCGTGTCCGCGGGGGCGCCGGCCAGGCTGGCCGCGGCCGAGACGGTGCAGTCCGGGCCGGGATGCAGGCTGAGTAGCCGGAACAGCCGGGCCGCCGACCGGGTGAGGGTCGTGTAAGACCAGGAGAACACCGCTCGCACGTTGATCGCTGGATCGTCCGTGGTGAGTGAATCAAGGGCAAGGTCGACGCTGTGCAGCGCGCCGGCCAGATCGCCCAGCGGCCGCCGGGGTTCGAGCGGCCGCCGGGGTTCGATGGCCGCTCGAGCGGCAACGATGGTCAGGGCCAGGGGTAGCCCTGCGCAGCGAACCATGATCGCTTCGATCGCTTCCGGATCCGCCGCCACCCGTTCGGGACCGAGACGGTTGGCTAGCAGCTCCCGCGCCTCGCCCGGGCCGAGCAGGTCCAGCGTGATCGGACGAGCGCCATCCGCCGCTACGAGTCCGGACAGCTGGTTACGGCTGGTGACGACGACCAGGCACCCGGACCTGCCCGGCAGCAGTGGGCGTACTTGGGCGGTACAGCGGGCGTTATCCAGCAGGATCAGCATTCGCCGTCGGGCCAGCTCGCTGCGGTATAGGGCGGCCTGGGCACCCTGGTTGGCTGGAATGCGCTGTGGGGACACGCCGAGCGCATCCAGGAATTCTCGGATCGCCGTGGCGGGGGTGAGCGGCTGGCCGTGCGGGTCGAACCCGCGGAGGTTGACATACAGTTGCCCATCCGGAAACTTCTCGCACACCTGGTGCGCCCAGTGCACCGCCAGCGCGGTCTTGCCTACGCCGGCCATCCCGCCGATTGCCGAGATGACCACCGCGCCACCGGACTTGCCGCGCTTGTCGAGCATTGCGGTCAAAACTGCCAGCTCGGCCGACCGGCCGGCGAAATATGGCACCGCTGCCGGCAACTGGCACGGCACCTGCCGCCCCCTGCCGCCAGTGACCGGCGCGGGTAGCTCCCCGCGAAGAATCTGCAGATGTGCAGCCTGCAGCGCCGGTCCCGGATCGGTGCCCAGTTCGTCAGCCAGCCGTTGCCGGGCGGTCTCGTACAACGCCAGCGCGTCGGCCGGCCGGCCGGTCACAGACAGCGCCCGCATCAGCACTTCCGTAAGCGATTCGGTAAGCGGACGCTCGCCGACCAGATCGGTCAGCGGACCGATCACCGTCGCCGGATCGCCCATGTCCAACTCGGCCCATGCCCAGGCAACCACCGCGTCAAGTCGTTCCTGCCACAACGTTCGCTGAGTCCGGGCCGCCCACTGCCCAGGCAAACCGGCCAGCGGCTCGCCTCGCCACAACCCACACGCCTGCTGCAACAGCGCCAGCCGCCCCGAATCGGCACCGCCCAAGTCTCTGGCCTGCTGCACCAGCCTGCGAAAGCGCACGAGATCCACCCGCTCCGGATTGACATCCAGGGCATAGCCACCACCACTGCAATCCACCCGAGTCGACTCATCCGGCGATCCGGCCTGCTCCAAAACCCGCCGCAACCGACTGATCAGCACCCGCAGCGTGCGCCGCGCGTCCACCGGCGCCTCGTCCCAGATCCGGTCAACCAAGACGTCGAAAGCCACAGAACGACCAGCATCCACCGCCAGCGCTGCCACCAACAACCGCTGCTGCGGCCGACCGAGCACCACAACATGCACCCCGACGCGCACCTCCACCGGCCCCAGCAAACGAAGATCCACCACAACGCCACCCCCGAGGTACGAACTCACCCATCAGAGCAGGCAGCCACCAGGTGACGTACAGATCAATGAGGCGGTTGAGCAGCGTGTGACTGGCCGCGTATGGGCCGCGCAGACAGAACGAGATCGTGGCCCAACCGACGAATACGCGGCCAGCGGCATAGAAAGACGTTCTCGTGTCGATGCAGGACGAGGGAACGTCCTCCTGATGCGCTGCGGGCTTGGTGTCCCATCGCAGGAGGAGGACGTCCGTGGTCAACGGTAGTGGCGTGCCCCGGGGTGATCACAACCGCAATGCGAGGCTGCCTCGGCTGCGTGATCTGGTGCCGGTGACGAACGCCATCGTCGGTATCGATCTGGCCGATGCCAAGCAGATGGTGGTGGTGACCGATCCCGACTCGAAGGTCTTGGCGCGCAAGTCGTTCCGGTGCCGCGCGTGGGATCTTGGCGCTGCCCTGGACTGGGCAGCTGGTCGGGCGGGCGGCAACGGCTTCGCCGGCGTCACCATCGCCTGCGAGCGACCGGACACCGGTGGCGGGTGCTCGGTCAGCTCACGGCGGACCGGTCGATACCGTTCGTGTGTGTGTGCAGCCGATGCTCACCTCGCGGTCGCGGCGGGCCGAGGATCTAACGGTCGATAAGACCGATGTGAAGGACGCGGTGCTGATCGCCCGGCTGACCGCGCAGCTGCGCTGCTATATCCCGGAGCCGGTCGATGAGACCGGCCGTCACCGAACGCGTGGACGCCGAACTCGAACGTGACGTCGTCGAGCTTGCGCAGGGCGAGGTAGGCCACGGCGCCGCCGGCCACGGCCGCCGGGCAGGACCTGCGGTTCTGCGGTGCGACGAGGCCGGTATCCAACGCCGCATCGACGGCCAGGTGGCAGAACCCGTCCATGCTGGTGGCCAACCAGAGCTGCAGCGTGTCAAACGGTTGCATCCGGCCAACGGTCACGCCGCTCCACGCCTGGACCCGTGGGCCATCCAACGCACCCCCGAGCAACTCCGGCGCCGCCGGCCAGCCGTCGTCGAAGCGCAGCACGACCTCCCTGCCACGCAGCGGCAGAACGCGTTGCTCATGCGCACCGGCCCCCTGCATCTGCACGAACCCGCACACCCGTATCGACCGCGCGAGAAGACAGCCCTCACCGCGCTCGAACGTGACCGAGCGCGTCACGCCGCGCATCCGCAACGGCACGGTCACGGTGCCCAGCGGGGCCAGTTGCGCGACCCAGGCCGGCGGGATGTCCCACGCGCCGGCAGTGACGATGATCTGGTCGTACGGCGCCCGAGGCGGCCAGCCGTGCTCCCCGTCGCCCAGTCCCACCTCGACCCGGTGGAAGCCGGCCCGCGCCAGGCACGACCGGGCACGGGCGACGACATCGGCGTCTATATCGACGGTCGTGACCCGGCCGTCCGGGCCGGCGACCTCGGCCATCAACGCGGCGTTGTACCCACCCGAGCCGATCTCCAACGCCCGGGACCCCCGGCCGATCCCGGACTGCTCCAGCATGAGCGCCTGAATGCTCGGCGCCGACACCGAACTGACCGCCACACCCTGCTCATCGCGTTTAGTAACCACCGCGTCGTACGCCGCGTACACCTTCTCCAGCGGCGCCTCCAACGCGAACAGGTGCCGCGGCACGGCGCGGATGGCGGCCTCGACAGCCCGCGACCTAATCGTGCCGTCCGCCACAAGCTCATCGCCGAGCCGCTGCCGGAGATCGGCGGCGGTGCCGCTTCTCGTTTCGTTCACATGACCTGCTTTCGGGGTCGCGGGCGGCCAATCGGCCGGCATCGGGTTCCTGGTCACGGGCGTGGTTTCGACTCAGCGGCGCGAACCTCACGCAAGTGCTTTTCTAATCTGTGCACCGCCGTTGTCCACCCGGGTACCGGAATCGTCTGAATAAAGTCAACGTGGACCCCGGCGTGCGCGTACAGCGCGACAGGACGGGATATGCGGCGATCGCTGGCAGATAGCGGTAGACAGTAGCAGCGTGCACAGCAACCACCAGCTCACCGTCAATCGACAGCATTCCCATCCACCCCGCTCCGATCTCGGCAAAATTCCAACCCGTCAGGTTCCGTGATCAGCAGGCTAGACAACAACCGCGTGGCCGATGCCGCACAAACTGTGCGCTGCTCCGTGCCGGGCCCGGATCGATCACGGGTTACGCTAGGCCGGCGAAACACTCGATGCGCCGATCGTGTCAACCCCGGGGGACGGTATGCCGCAGCGGGAGACGGCCAGCAGGTCACAGATCGCGCAGCGCGTCGTCTACTGGCGCCGCCGCCGTGGCCTGACCCGGCAGCTGTTCGCCGACCGGATGGAGCGCTCGCTCAGCTGGGTGGACATGATCCAGCGCGGTGACCGGCAACTGGACCGGCTCAGCGTGCTGGAACAGATCGCCGAGATCCTACAGATCAGCATCTACGCGCTGATCGACCGCGAAGCCGCCCAGCGGGCCGCCGCCTGCGTAGACCAGGTCGAGGTGCGGGCCATCCGCCAAGCGCTGAGCCGCTACCCCAACCTCACCACAAACCCCGACCAGCCCGTCAGCCTGCCAGTAGTGGGCCGGCAGACCGCCTACCTGGAACACGCCTGGTTGTCCTCCCGATTCGCCGTGGTGGCGCAATACCTGCCCCGGCTGCTGGACCAGGCCCAACTCGCCGCGCACACCGCGCCAGAGGCGCAACGGCTCCACGCCCACCGCACGCTGGTCTCAGCCTACCGGCTGGCATCCTCCATGCTGCTGAAGTTCGACGCCAACCACATCGCCTGGCTGGCCGCCGACCGCGCCATGCACACCGCCACCACGGCCGAGGACCTGTGGTCGCTGGCCCGCGCCACCCGCAGCGTCGCCCGCGCCATGACACGCGGTCAGCAAACCACCGACGCCATCGCCGTCCTACTGGCCATGGCCGACCGCATGCGCCCCGAGATCACCAACAACGAACACAACCTGCTGCCGCTGTACGGAATGCTCTACCTCGCCGCCTCCACAGCCGCAGCCAGACAAGCAGACACCACCCTCGCCCACGACATGCATCGACAAGCCGAAACAACCGCCCACCGCATGACCCCACACCACCCGATCCAATACACCCAGTTCGGCATCCCCAACGTGCTCATCCACCGCGTCAGCGCCCTGGTCCGCCTGCACGACACCGGCCGCGCACTCGAATTCGCCGACACCATCGACCCGACCTCCATCGCCCGGCTCCCCCCAGAACGGCGCGCCAACCACCTCCTCGATCTCACCCAGGCCCACAGCAGCACCGGCAACCACCACCACGCCGCCCACCTGCTGCAGCAAGCCGAGCAGATCGCACCCGAAGAAGTCCGCTGCCGGCCCCTGGCCCACGCTCTGCTGCGCGACCTGCTCGACCACACCACCGGCGAACCAGCCCGCCTCGTCCGCGCCATGGCCGCCCGCGCCGCCCTCACCACATGACCCCACGCGTGCTCTACCTCATCATCTGCGCCGCCGGCCCAGCCGACCGCATCCACATCATGATCAACCTCGCCCACGCCGCCGGCTGGAGCGTGCACTGCCTCGCCACCCAAGCCGCCGTCGACCACTTCCTCAACCTCGACACACTCACCCGACTCACCGGCCACCCAGTCCGCACCAACCACCACCGCACCGGCCAACCCACCCTGCCCAAACCCGACGCCGTCATCGTCGCACCCGCCACCTACAACACCATCAACAAATGGGCCGCCGGCATCGCCGACACCTACGTCCTAACCCAACTCGCCGAACTCACCGGCCTAGGCACCCCCATCGCCGTCCTCCCCTTCGTCAACACCGCCCTCGCCGCCAACCACACCTTCCACCACAGCATCAACCAACTCCGCGCAGCCGGCATCACCATCCTCTACGGCAACGGCGCATTCACCCCACACCCACCCCGAACCGGCAACAACCACCTCGACCACTACCCCTGGGCACTAGCCCTAGAAACCGTCACACGCCAATGCACCACCTAACACCCGACGAAGCGCGCTCCATCCGCCGTCGTCGAGCACAGAATGGCAGACGAACAAGCCAACCGGCCGCGGCCGCGGATCGAGTTCCCCCCTCGGACACCCGCCGGTGGCATACCTGCCACATCTGACGTACCAGTGTTCAAGTGCACCTGACCACCTGCCTGCGTGGCGGGGGTGGTCGCGGTGAGCGCATCCGTGATCAGCGCTGTTGTGCCCCCGCTGCTGCCCAGTCCGGTCGGGCGGGTTGCGGCTGGTGATTCGGCGAGGCTCTCGCCGGTTCGGGGACCGCTGCCACTGCCGTCGTTGATCTCTCCTCGAACGTCGAGCCTGGTCTATGGGTTGGCGGCACTGGATGATCGGGGCCGGGTCGCCGATCGAGTCGTGATGCGGGCGTTGGGTTGGCACGCCGGGCTACGCCTTGCCATCGCGGAAACCGGCGGCGTGCTCACCATCCACCCCGAACCCCACGGCGCCTACCAGGTCACCGGCCAGGGCCACCTACGACTCCCAGGGCCGCTGCGTCACCGGTGCGGGCTCGCCGCCGGGGACCGCGTGCTCCTGGCCGCTGATCCTGACCGGTCCCGACTGGCCATCTACCCGCCTGCAGTGCTGGACCACGCACTGGCCCCCGGCGCCGACCTGGCAGGCGGTGAGCCCGCATGACTCAGCAGTCCGCTCCCAGCGCCGCCGACGTCGACGCCGCCCGGCTCCTGCTCGCCCGGCTCGGCGTCTCCGCAGCCGACCTGATCGCAGCGGCAGACGACCACGCTCCCGCGCCGACCTTCGCCGAATACATCCCCATTGTGCGGGCGGCCGTCACCGACGGCACCCGCCGTGTCTACGGGTCCTATTGGAACCGGATTGTCGAGCACTGGGGCACACGGCGGCTCGACGAGCCCACACCATCAGAGATTCAGCAACTCGCCGAACACATCAAAACCCACGTCGTCACCCGGCGGAACGCGCGTGGCGGACGCAGCGCCGCCGAGCATCTGATAGCCGCCGTCCGGTGTGTCTACCGGCACGCCGAAAACGACGGCCACATACCGGCAGCCGACAATCCCGCCCTGAAGGTCACCAAGCCCCGGCGGCTGCCGTCCACACGCCGAGCGGTGCCAGACACCCGGCTTGCGGAATCAATCACATCGCCGCCACGACCGGCAACGATCCAGCACTCGACGCACTCCTTCTCCGACTGCACACCGAAACCGCGTGCCGTCGAGGCGGCGCGCTCGCGCTCACGCCCGCCGACCTCGACCCCGACCAATGCCTCGTCCGACTTCACGAGAAAGGCGAAACCGTCCGCTGGCAACCTGTCTCCCCAACCCTGATGGCGCATCTCCAGCAGCACGCCGAACAACGCGCAGCCCCGGCCAACGGCCAACTCCTTCGTTACGCCAATGGGCGACCAATCACCCCGCGCCGATACGACCACCTCTGGGTGCGCATCGGACGACATTTGCCCTGGGTGGCGACTCAGCAGATCAGCACGCACTGGCTGCGCCACACCACATTAACCTGGGTCGAACGCAACTTCGGCTACGCCGTCGCCCGCGCCTACGCCGGCCACACCGACTCCGGCAACGCCGGCACCACCGCGACCTACGTCCGGGCCAGTCTCGCCGAGATCGCCGCCGCGCTGGCCGCGCTCACCGCAGAACCCCACCCACTTGCCCTCGGCGAGTCTCGCCACCGCGCAGGCAGTGATGCCCAATGACCGAGACCGCCGAGACCAGGACCGAGACCGCACGGCCACACAGCCGAGACCGTGAGATGTGGCTGCGACGCGGGTGCGCGCTGATCGTCGCGGCCGTCGCCGCGTACGGCTCCTACGAACACCAACGCGACTTCGCCCTACACGGCGGCGCAGACCAAGTCAGCGCCGGACTGTGGCCGCTGTCGGTCGACGGCTTGCTACTGCTGGCCACAGTAGGGCTGCTCAAGTCCGGCCCACAGGCCAGCATTCGAGTCCGACTCGCGGTCTGGCTGTCCTTCCTCCTGGGAACCGCGGTCTCGCTAGCAGCGAACATCGCCGCCGCCCCAACTCTCGCCTGGCAACCGGTACTAGTCGCCGGCTGGCCACCCATTGCACTCCTGCTCGCAGCCGAACTCCTGACCCACCATCCCCGCCCCCGAGAACAGACCGAGACCAAACCGGCCGCAGCCACGCCGGAGCCAGACCGCGAGACCGGTAACGAGACCAAACACGCCGCCACCCCAAAAGCAGTAGCCTCCAAGCCCACCAAACGACCTGCCGAACAAATCATGTGGCAACACCTCCTTCGCGAACAGGCCCGCGGACGCACGCCGAACGGTGCGGAGCTGGACCGGATCGCCGGGACGAACAACTACGGACGCACCGTGCTACGCCGATGGCGCGAACAGGGCCGAATCCCACTAGCGGACCCAAATAGCAGCAACGGGCACCAACCGGTGCCCTGATCCTCAGCGCGCGTACGATAAGCACCAAAGCGAGGCCCGGCTAATGATGCAGCTGTAAAAGCGCATCAAGGCCGGGCCTCTCTCAAAGCCACTGTACCCGCGATTGGGAAACAGCATGGCTGTTAGTCGAGGGTCCATTGGATGGTGGGTAGGGTGACGCGGTGGGGGTCGATCTGGGCGAGCCGGCGTAGGCCTTGGAGCAGGGTGAATAGTCCTTCGTTGGTCCAGGTCGGGTCGCTGATCAGCTCGGTGATCAGTTCATCGTCCTGGGTGGAGTAGCATCGCACGCTGCGTGCTTCCCAGTTTGCCTCCACATGCCCGCTGAACTGGTCCCAGAATCGTTCGTCTTCGACCGCGACGAGGTTGGCGAACTCGTAGTTGCCGGTGACCAGGTTGATCCCGAAACCGGTCGCCTCGACGCGCAACCGGTCGGCGTCCATCGTCAGCCACCGCATCGGTTCCGTGAGTTGTGTCGGGTGCATCGGGTCGGCCTTGCGATGACCGGACATCGTATTGTCGAGATCCTCACGTCCGAACATCTCCTCTTCCAGCTCACGCATGAGTGTGTTCGCGATACGCGTCTCCACCCGGTAGTCAATCATCGGCTGGTGAAACCCCTGCGTGACCGACAACCGCCGGGCAGAGTTCACAACATGCCCCGACCGCTCCTGAACAAGTATCAGATAATCTTGCGCACGGTGGACCGTGGCCGGTCGTGCGATCGCGAACAACGCCAACGCACCGCCGGCACACAACCTGCCCGACACGTCAACAACCGAGGCCATATCAGGCAGGTACCGACCACGCAACGGCAGATCACGACCAGACACAACGCCCGTCCCGGCCCCGATGGCATCGACGATCTCGTTGCCGAGCAGATCCAACGTCAGCGCGTACTCAACAAAGCTGGCCATACCGACCGTACCGCCCACGACCCCGGGCCGAACGTCGATACTGAGCAGCCGGTACAACGGCAGATCGTAGATACGAGTCCCGGCCGCTACAGCCTCCACCAACCGACCAACAGCACGGTCCGCCGCGAACTCATCAAGCGTACCGACCACCGCCTTAGCCGACGTCAACCGCAACCGGTCGGTCTCGACCGTCAACCCCGTCTTCAAATCCAACCAACCCGACCGCGTCACTATCGTCGTACCAAACGAATCAACCCCACAACAACCCCGATATCTCCCATACCCCGGACACGAACCATAATACGCAGACAACGCATCCGCCACACCGGCCTGCGAAACCCGAATACGACCCTGCCGCCGCTCATTCAACTCACCCCGATCCACCACCGCAAGCCGCTCCACAACCCTCCGACGAGCCGTCCCCGAAACCCACCCCACCCGCCGATCAAGCCACTCAAACAACACCCCCAAATCAGAATCCACCACCAAACGACCAGCCCCAACAACCCCAACAACACCCAAATCAGCTGCTGGGTTCAACAGTTCCCGCAGTTCGCCGGTCGAGATACCGAGCAGCCGCCTAAGCTTCGGCCAGTAGTAGGGTTGCGGCTGGTTGTCGCCGGCCTCCCAGCGAATGACCGTGGTGCGGTCCACATCGAGCGCGACTGCCAACGACTCTTGCGTGTAGCCAGCGGCTTTCCGTGCGCTGGCCAACCGCGCTCGCTTGGACGCCACAGCCCGTCACCTCCCGTCACGGCTGTCGCTGCCTGTTGTCTACAGTAGCGGAAGGTTGCGGTTCTGCCTGGTCAACCGCCAGCAGCTCCGACCTGGTTGCAACGTTTGTCTGGCAATCTTGCGGTGGCGTCATCGGCTCGTGCCCGCTTAGCTCATCCCTGGCGCCCGACCCCGGCTGACGAAGCGACCCATCCCTGATATGGAACTCGCAGTGGGGGCGCCGGGGTCGGCGCGCCGCTCGCGACCATCAATCCCCGAGCAACCCTACGACATGCGAGGAACCGTCCAGGTGACCGAATCTGAGATGCGCAGGGAGCCATCTTTTGCATCGATAGTGCACGTCGGGATCGGCCGCCGTCGCACGGCCAGGCCATGGTGCGCGCCGGTGCCGCCCCAGCGCACAGTGCCACAGCTGGCACGAGACGGATTGTTGGCGGCATGTGACGATGACCACGCCCGATGCATTGTTGAGAACGTCATCGATGGCACGGAGGTCAACGACGAGGCCATCTGGGCCTACGACGGGGTGTACTGCACCTTCGCCGCCTTACGGGCATTGCTCGCACCACACACTCCGACGAACAGCCATCGCTGCGTTGCCTGCCGAGAAGCGTGGCCGTGTTGGACCTGGCGAGAAGCGTACGCGTGGATCGTTCTGTACGACCCGATACACGGCCGCCGTGTCTACGACTGGTGCCACCACACCATCGGCGACACGACGAGCCTGGGGCTGAAGCCCGAACCGGCGAAATCACACCCGAAAGCGTAATAGATGAACGACGCCAAGCCAGCAGCGCATCCCCATTGGGAGCCAGATAGTAGTCATCCGCGTCCTGGAACTGTATGGCGCAGTTCTCTAATATGCCAAGAGGAAGAGGGGCTGCTCGCCGACCTCAACCGGGTGTTCAACCAGCAGGAGCTGTTTGCGCTAGAACTCACCTCAGGCGAACTGTCAACAATCGCCGAGGAAGCCTACGCATGGCGCCTGATAGACGTCGGCGAACAGCTACTACGACACGCAAGGAATCGCGCTCAGGAAGGATAGGACCGGATGGCCAGCGAGCCCGATGAGGACCAGCGCGGCAAGCTGGTCGAGATCACCGTCAATCGTGTGCGCGCGCTGGTGCGGGCGGGCAACCTTGCCGGCCGGGAACTGAAGCAGGAAGCCATCGCCCAAGGCGCCCGGTTGCAGCTCGGATTCCAACTCTGGCTCCAGCATGGCAACCGCTACCGGGCGGTGTACGACGACGATCTCACCGACATCCGCGCTGGTCAGGAATACCTCGCGATCACCACAGACGACCACGGCCCACCGTCACCGGTACCCGCGCAGGAACCGGTACACGGCCACACCGCCGAGGGGTGGAGCCTGACGCTGCCACCACGGCTGCGAGCGGCACTGCCTGCCTACCTGCTGCGCGAGGACGGCGGCGAGCACGCCGCGGTGATCCTGGCCGAACAACCCCGCGGGCTGAACGGTCGGCAGTTGGTAGGTGCCGTGTTCATCGCTGCCGTGGACCATGTCGACTACATCGAGGGCAGCCCCGGCTACGCCTCGCTGGACGTGGAGTTCATCCGGAACGCGGTAGTCCGCGCCAGGGACGAAGGACTGGCCTACCTCGCGGTGCACAACCATCACAGCAGCACCAACCCGGTTGGGTTCTCGCACATCGACCTGGCCAGCCACGAACGCGGCTACCCAACCTTGTGCCAGATCACCGGACAACTCGTTGGCGGACTGGTCCTCACCGAGCACGCGATGATCGGCGACCTCTGGCTACCGGACGGCACCCGCGCACCGCTCACCGACGTTGACCCGTTCCCAAGCCCATGACCACGGCCGATTCGGTACGCAGCGCTGCACCGCCGGGAGCAGTCCTCGGGCTCTGGCCACCGTCACGCTCACGGCTCCAGGTCTGACCGTCATGATCGTGGGCGGTCGAGCGGTGCAGGGAGATCTTGCGGACCGTGCCCAACTCGATCGAATCGGTGCGTCCGGCCCGACGCCGACAATGACCGACACGGTCGTTTGCGACGTTCTGAGATCATTTGCGCGTACACTGTAGTCTGCATTCGTGCATCTACTGGCTGTCGACCCACAACCCGTGCATCACTACACAGCCGGGGAGTCCATTGGCCTGTGGCTCCTTATCTTGACGAGCATCCCCCTGTACCTGTGCTACCACCTCGGGTTCAAGATCAAAGCCAAGTGTCTGGTGATCGGCAGCACTACAAAGAAGCCATGCCAAAACGACGGGACTGTCGTCCTCGGCTGCCGCCTACACCACCGTTGGAAGAAACCGGTGGCGTGGGTGCGGCACATGGGTGCGGCCAGTTGGCTCGATCCATGGCTCTACCGTCTGCATATCGTGCCGCCCTCCTTCGCTCCCATGCCGATACCAACTGTTGCTACACCCATTACCGAGGCCCCTAGCACACCGCTAGTGACTCCCGGATCGCGGATGAAACTAGAGGCTCGGATCGCAGCCTGGGCCTTGGTCTTCGGCATAATCCAAGCGGGCACGGGCGTCATCGCCTTGGTCATCGGGATCTGACCACCAAAGTTCGCGGCCTGCGGCAAGTCGGCATGCCGGCGAACTCGCCGCGCTGCCGCCGGAGTTCGTGACCGTCCCTGGTCGACCGACTCGGCGGCACCCTCGGCCTGCCAAGCCCGACGGACGTGGTCGGCGCCATGCAGCGCGCGGTGAGCTGCCGCCAATCCGCTCCTCGGCGCCGGGGAACCGCTGCCGCCGGACGGCAGGGTGGGCCGATGAGGTCCGTGACGTCGCCCAACCGGCCGCCGCCCCGCCGCGCCGGGTCCTGCGCCGCGCGTTCGCCGGCTCCAGAATTGCCTCGGCAGGTGAGTCGTCAGCACCATCCTGGACACTGGGCGGGTGAAGATCGGGGACCAAGATCCGGAGACCTACCGGCAGCGGCTGGAGGCGAAGGTACGGCCTGAGCGTATACGGGCCACGCTCGGCTTCGCTGGCCTTTACCAGATGACTCATGAACTGATCAAGACTGCAGTTTTGGATGAGGTGCGTGGGTTCTACTGGCGGGGGATCAAGGACGGGGTCGTTGTCCACGACGAGCAGGCTTACGCTGAGAATGTGCTGGCGAGAGCACCCAGGGACAAGTTTCGGTCGTCACTGCTATGGTTGGTCGATGGCCATGCTATCACGTTGACCCAGGCCGACCGGCTGAACGACATTTACGCCCATCGCCACGATCTCAGCCACGAACTAATGAAGTACGTAGTGGATCCAGACTTTGAACCTGACGTCGATCTGCTTAAGTGACGCATTGACGATCTTGAAGTCCATCAGTCGCTTTTGGGCAAGCATCGAGAAGGACATCGGCTCGTTTGACGAATTCGGCGACATTGACCTCGACGAAGTAACACCACTGTCGCTAGCCGTGCTTCAGATGTGCATCGATGCGCATGTCGCCGGGCTGCCCACGTCGGAGTAACGATCAGACACCGACGGTGTGGCCGACGCTCCGCGAACTCGGATAGTGCTGCCCTGCCAGCCATCGGCCAGCCGGTGCCGATTCTGGTCCGGGCGCCGAGCGGAGGGCACGCGATGGCCGTCCCGGTTCAGGCCGTTGGCGAATTGCCCGGTCACTCGGCGAAGATCCGGCGGACCAACCATCGCTAATCACCCGCGCGTCCGGGTTCAGCGCCGTGGCCAGTCCGAGGTCTCTTCACGCGCTCGCGCCGTATGCCACTCCGCCAGGCACCACGGCGACTCGAAGTACCGGGGCGACAGCACCGCCACCAGCACCCGGCCGTCCTGTAACCGCCGCTCCAGCAAACCGGGCCAGAACGAGCCGGTCTCCGCCTCCACGTCGATGAAGACCTTCGGCTCGTGGTCCAGCTCGTCGGCCAGGCAGTCGACCAACAACGGATGAAAGTGGTGCCGGACCCACGCCCCCGCATTGCCCCGCCCGGACCGCCGGTAGCTCAGGAACACATCAACTCGTAACCCGACCCACACCCACATCCTGGACCAGTGGTCCCACTCACGCCGGCACCACCCCGCACCTGCCGGATCGGGCTCGCCGACCAACCGCGCAGGCGCGCCGAGCCCCGGGGTTGTGAGCTCACAGTCAACTCCGGCGAGGCGGGGGCGAAGTCTGAGTCAGCCCGACGAGCGGGACGGACGTTGGACTCGCATCCATCGAACCCGGGGCGTCCACTAATTAGTTGCCGTTGACCGCACGCCACGCGTCGGAGATTATCCGAGTGAGACTTGACCGGCTCGGCCGCCAGCTCAACTCTGCCATTGCGCGGGAGGGGTCGGCAACCAGTACGGGCGGCTCGTTGACCGGTGGTGCATATCGTACAGGTACGGGCTTGCCGGTCACTTCTTCTGCGACGGCCACGACTTCGCGAATAGTGGACCGTCGGCCGCTGCCAATGTTGTATGCCCGCCAGTTGCCTGGTTCGCAGACCTCGATGGACCTTCCGAATGCGTCTGCCATGTCATCAACGTGCACGAAGTCTCGGATTGCGGAACCGTCACCATTTATTGTGACGCCGTCAGCATACCTGGCTTGGACGGCAAGTATTTTTGGTATCAGCCGGGTGAGATCGTGGTCGGCACGCCCTGACGAAGCACCGGCAATGTTGAATGCGCGTAATGACACGGCTCCGATGGTGCCCATTCCTGCGACATTTGATGCCGCGAGATCTGCCGCAAGCTTTGTCGTTGCGTAAGGATTGCCTGGTGACGTGTCCTGATATTCGTTGATCGGTTGATGCTTCGGCGTTCCGTAGACGGCGCCACTGGAAGACAGGACGATGCGCTTGGGGGCTTTTCGTGTCGCTGACCGAGCGAGGGCATCGAGCACGTTCAGAGTTCCGCCAACGTTCGTCCGCCAGTAGTCCACAGGCTTATCGAGCGAGTCTCGTACGCGGACGAGTGCGGCGAGGTGGCAGACGGCGTCAGCGCTGGCTACGACATCGGCGATGTCGGCGATCGACCGCACATCCGCGCGAACGTACCGGTCAGCCCTGGGGGGCGCATCGGTGCCGCTGCGGCCGAGGGCAGTAACAGCGTGTCCACGATCGGCCAACGCTGTGGTCACGGCGTGCCCGAGAAAGCCCGTCGCTCCAGTTACCAGGACTCGCACGGTCACGAGTGTGGCAGGTGTGGTGTGTGGTGTTAGTCGAGGGTCCATTGGATGGTGGGTAGGGTGACGCGGTGGGGGTCGATCTGGGCGAGCCGGCGTAGGCCTTGGAGCAGGGTGAAGAGTCCTTCGTTGGTCCAGGTCGGGTCGCTGATCAGCTCGGTGATCAGTTCGTCGTCCTGGGTGGAGTAGCGACGCACGCTGCGTGCTTCCCAGTTTGCCTCCACATGCCCGCTGAACTGGTCCCAGAATCGTTCGTCTTCGACCGCGACGAGGTTGGCGAACTCGTAGTTGCCGGTGACCAGGTTGATCCCGAAACCGGTCGCCTCGACGCGCAACCGGTCGGCGTCCATCGTCAGCCACCGCATCGGTTCCGTGAGTTGTGTCGGGTGCATCGGGTCGGCCTTGCGATGACCGGACATCGTATTGTCGAGATCCTCACGTCCGAACATCTCCTCTTCCAGCTCACGCATGAGTGTGTTCGCGATACGCGTCTCCACCCGGTAGTCAATCATCGGCTGGTGAAACCCCTGCGTGACCGACAACCGCCGGGCAGAGTTCACAACATGCCCCGACCGCTCCTGAACAAGTATCAGATAATCTTGCGCACGGTGGACCGTGGCCGGTCGTGCGATCGCGAACAACGCCAACGCACCGCCGGCACACAACCTGCCCGACACGTCAACAACCGAGGCCATATCAGGCAGGTACCGACCACGCAACGGCAGATCACGACCAGACACAACGCCCGTCCCGGCCCCGATGGCATCGACGATCTCGTTGCCGAGCAGATCCAACGTCAGCGCGTACTCAACAAAGCTGGCCATACCGACCGTACCGCCAATGCCAGGGAGATGAGGGGTTTCGGGCAGTGGCCTGACTTTCCCCTGTGGTCACGTTGTGTGCGGCGAGGACCCAGATCAAGGCCTGATCAAGGCCAGGCGGCGGACCGACCGTTCGTCGCGTGAGCGGTCCAAGGATCGCAGGCGGGTGGTCAGCCGGGTCGTAAGGGCACTGGGTTGATGCCGACGCCGGATCCGGATCGCATCGAGCGGGTCGAGTCCCCGTCGCAGTGCCGGGACTGTCACGCCGATCTGGCTGATGCGGCCAGATCGGTCGATGGGTGGGCGCAGGTGTGGGACGTCCTGCCGGCGGTGCCGGAGAAGGTGCACTACCGGCTGCTGACCGGACTGCACTTACCGTGCACGCCAACCCACGCGGCACTGAACGCGGTATGGACGTCGTGATTTCGGTGCAGGGCAACATGGGGACGGTGCGCCATGGCTGACGCTGGCCGACGAGGTGGGGCCGAGCATTCCGCTTTCGGCTACCTCGACTTCGGCTGCTTCGACATGGGCCGCGTCAAGCGCCCAGCCGGCGAGCGCGCGTCGCGGTTCGAGATCGATCTCGCCCGGTTCCGAAAGCTGGCCACCGCCACCGTGCAGGCGCAGGGTCGCGGCGACAAGGCAGCGGCGGCCGAGCTGTTCGGCAGCGCGCTGGCCCAGTGGTCCGGGGAACCCTTCGCCGATGTGCCCTTGCTCGCCGCGCACCCGAAGGCCACGGCGCTGCTCGATGAGCGGCACGCGGCGCTGCTTCGCTACGGCGAGGCGATGATCGCCGTGGACGCGGCGGACCCCAGCGGGTGAGGATCCGCCGGCAGCACCCCCGGTTGACCTCGTCGGCGCGCGATGTCCGCGGCGGCCACAGGCTAACGGACCCAGGTCCGAATCCTGTCATCGCCGAGCCCGCACGCCGCTGCCAGCATCGCGCCACTCGCGGCAAACGCGACGTCCTGGTCGCAGCCCGGAGAGGTGAACGGAGGTTCCTGCGGTGCGCCGGTCCTGGCATTCCATAGCCTGAGCTTGTTGTCGGTTCCGACCGTGGCCAATGTGCCGCCGTCTGGGCTGAACGCCACGCCGCCGGCCCCGACGTGAACCAGCGGCGTTCCGATCGCGGTCCCGCTCGGAACCGCCCACCGGCGGATATCCTCACCGGCGCTGGCGAGGACCCGACCGTCAGGGCTGAACTCGAGATCGATGACGCTCCGCTCGGAGTGCCCCTTCAGCCTGCCAACCGGGGCACCGGCCACCGGGTTCCAGAGCACGACGTCGTAGCCGTCGTTATAAGCCAGGAGGCCGTCTCGACTGAAGGCCACCGCGATGGTAGTGCCGACATACCGCGGCGAAATGAGGATTGGCTGGCCGATCGGCGCTCCGTTCGCGGGATTCCAGAGCCGAACCGTTCCGTCCCCGCCGCCGCTGGCGGCCAGCTTGCCATCCGGGCTGAACGCCACGTCGTATACCGGCTTGCTCTGGTGCGGCGTGAGTGGTGGCATGACGAGCTCGCCGGTCGCCATGCTCCACAGCCGGATCTCACCCGAAGCCTGCTGGGCGCCGACGACCGCCGCGGCCAACACTCCACCGTCCGGGCTAAACGCCACGTTGTTGACCGAACCAGCCGTCGTGCCAACGATCTTGATCTGCCGCCCGGCCGCGGTATCCCAGAGACGCACCGTCAGGTCGCCCCCGCCACCGCTTGCCAGCACGCCGTCGTTGCCGGGCTGGAAGACGACACTCCACACGGAGCCGCGGTGCCCCGCCAACACCTGAGCGGCCCGAAACTGGGCCGGAGCCGCTGGACTCGACGCTGGTGGCGTGGGCTCGCTCGTCGTGGCCGCTGCCGTGAGAGTCGTGGTGGTCGGGTAGAGTTCGACCGGCGACGTCCGCTCGCCCTCCAACGGAGACGCGCCCGGGCCCTTTGGCAGTTGCGGTGGCTCCCACGGTCGCAGTGCCACGACGAATCCAGTGGCTATCACGACGATGGCGAGCACGAACGCGGCCATCCGGCGGCGGTTTAGCCGCAGGAACCAGGCGTCGCCGAAGCGACGTCGCCAACGGGATTGCGCCCGACGATGTTTAGCGGTTGTTGGCCGCCTCGGCAGTGTTGCCGGCTCGCCCGGGTCCGCCGCGACCGCAGCCGGTTCCGATGGGAGCTCCCGGGCGGCGGCCGACCGGTCCGTTGCGCCGTTCACGCTCACCCGCAGGCGCTCGACGAACGCCGCGCTCGGCATCCGTCCGTCCGTGACGTCCTCATAGTGCAAGTCGGACAGATGAAACAGCGGGTCGCCGGAGCGCAGCAGCGGCAGGATCGGTTTACCGGCCCGCTCCGCTCTTGTGATCTCTCGGCTGACCCAGTCGGAGTTTTCCGCGGCGGGCGTCATCACCACGACGAAGGCCGCGCAACCGTCGATTCGGCGCCGGATGACCTGCTGCCAGCGCTCGCCCGGGTCAATCGACCGGTCAAGCCAAACCGGTAGACCTGCCGCCGTCAGAAACGCCGCCAATTCGGCGACGTAGTTACCGGCCCCGGTTCCGCGGTGATAGCTGATGAACACCCGCGCCTCGGCCGCATCCTGGTGGTGCTCGGCGGTGGTGGGCGTTATCGGAAGGGCAAGGGTTGACCACCAGGCGAGCGGCAACGTGGTGAGCGCCGCCACCAGTCCCGCCAAGGCCAGCGCGGTGTCGCGTTCGACTCGCGCCAGCCCCTCGATCACCGCCCAGACAAGAGCGAAGGCACCCGCTCCGGCCGCGCAAGTCACCGCCCAACGAAAGAAACGCCTCAACAGGGCCCTCCCCCTGTACCCGCCGACGGCCACACGCTGACCGGCGCCGCAGCAGTGTAGGCGACCACTCACCGTCGTCGTACCCACTCCCACCTGTGGCCGCCGATCGGCCTACGCTGCCTGGGCGAACGCGCCTTCGCCCTCACACCAAGCAGGCGGCTCGTCGAGCCGATCTGCCATGTCCACCATTTCCGCAGTCCTTGTGGCCCAGCCTGGGTGGGAGCACTGACAGCGCCAGGCAGGCGGACGTCTCGGGCAGGTCGATGAGTCGGGATCTGAACGCCTCGGCACTGCCACCGGCGTGCCCGTTCGGTACCGTCGGTGCCTTCCCCTAGAGTCGGGTCACCATGACGATCAGGACCGGCGACAGCGATGAACTCCGCAAGGAGCGGGGGGCGTTCTTCACCCCTCCGGCTATTGCGGAGTACCTGGCGCGCTGGGCCGTCCTGGACCAGGCCGACGCCAAGATCATGGACCCGACCTGCGGTGAGGCGGTCTTCCTCCTAGAGGCCGGTAAGCAGCTCAAGGACCTGGGGCGTGACGCCGCTGAGATCGGCGAGCAGCTCTTCGGGTTTGACCTGCACGTCACGTCTCTGGAATGGGCTAGCAAGTTGCTCGAGGAAGACGAGCTTGATGCAACCCTGAAGCAGGCCGACTTCTTCAGCGTCGCCACCCCGGATCAGCTGGCCTCACCGGTGCCCTGGATGGACGCGATCATTGGGAACCCGCCGTTCGTTCGCTACCAGCGGCACATCGGCGAGGTTCGAGACCGCTCGAAGCAGGCCGCGCTCCGCCAGGGGGTGCGTCTCTCGAATCTCGCCTCTTCATGGGCTGCGCTGCTTGTGCACGCCTGCGGCTTCCTCAAGCCGGAGGGGCGCCTGGCTATGGTCCTTCCTGCCGAGCTCCTCACGGTCGCCTACGCCGAGGCGGTGCGCAACTGGCTCAAGCAGCGCTTCGGCCAAGTCCACCTCGTCATGTTCGACCGCCTCCAATTCAATGATGCCATCGAGAAGATCGTGCTGGTGCTGGCCTCCGGCGAGGGTGGCTGCGATGCGTTCTCGCTGTACTATCTGGATGACGCGGCGGACCTGGCTCAGGTCCGCCCGATGAGCAACCACGCAGCGCCTGTGTTGGATGGCGGCAAGTGGACGCACCTGTTCCTCTCGAACAAGCAGCGGACGCTGTTTCACCAGGTCAGCACTGACGGGTTCTCGACGCTCGGTGACTACGGCAGTCCCGAGCTGGGCATCGTGACCGGAGGCAACTCGTTCTTCACGCTGAATGAGGCGACGAGGGTCAAGTACGGACTGTCTGAGGAAGCGGGCCAGGTGGTCAAAGTCTGCCCGCCCGGTACGAAGCATCTCAAGGGCCTCTCGTTCTCGCTGGCGGCTTGGAAGCTCCTGCGCGATGCCGGAGAGCGCGTATGGCTGTTCCGGCCGGACGCCACGGATACCTCGCCAGCAGTCATGGCGTACGTCGCCGAGGGGAAGCGACTCGAAGTCGACGGCGCGTACAAGTGCTCAATCCGAACGCCGTGGTGGCGGCCACCGATCGTGACACCGCCCGACCTGTTCTTCACTTACATGAGCCATCGCTACCCGCGACTCATTGCGAACACCGCCAAGACCATCTTCGTGAACTCGATGCATGGACTCTGCCTCAAGCCTGGTGTTCCTCGAGATTCCCGCGATGCGCTACCGCTGCTGGCCTTCAACAGTGTCACAATGCTGGGCGCCGAGGTACGCGGGCGCTCCTATGGTGGCGGGATCCTGAAGATGGAGCCACGCGAAGCTGCGGCACTCCCCGTACCGACGTTCGACGCGCTCCAAGCAGCCTGGACGCTTCTCAAGCCACAGAGGGCAACGCTGGAGCGCACCCTGCAACGAGGCGAGTGGACAAATGTGGTCAAGATCGTGGATGACGCCCTCATGATTCGCACACTTGGACTCAGCCGCGACCAGGTTGTCGAGCTACACGACGGCGCAAGAAGTCTCAGAGCCAGGCGCATGGGCAAAGGGGCCGACTAGGCTTCGACCTGCGCTCATCTTGAGAGGGTCTACCGTGAGTAGCGATCGTGTCTTCCAGTTCGAAGACAAAGTAGGCAGTCCGTTGGAACTGTGGACCGCTCTAAAGGAGCGGACCCAGCAGGAGGACATCAAGCGGTTCTCCGAGATCGCCGACGACTTTCTTAGCGTGCTCTGGTGTCTCGATCAGTACAAGATCCACGGGGTCTCTCCGCGGGACATGGGCCGGGACCTCAGCGGCGCATACCGGATGAAGGGCAACTGGTTCGCCGACCTCATCAGTCTGCTGCTCGTGAACCAGACAGCGTCGCCCTTGGCGCCGCGCTCGAATATCCAGGGCTTCTCGCAGACCCACCAGATCGCCATTGCGTGGCCGTTCCAGCAGCAGGTACCGCTCGTATGCGTCGAGACCAAGGTTATGGGCGGCCCTCCGGTCGGGAGTACGACCGCACGAGCCGCCACCGCCGACTGGACGAATCGGCGCAAGGAACTCAAGTTCCAGGCCACCGACCTCAAGCTGTTCCGTCGGCAGGCGGCAACTCACATTGACCACTGGGACAATTGGCGCAAGACGGCACCGCCAAGCATCTACTTCCTGTGGTGTGCCCGCATGAAGCCTAGCGCTGACAGGCTCGACAGGATGGTTCGCGAGGTTCGCGCTCTCACCGAGACCTACCTCGACGGTGCTGGGATCTTCGCGTATCGGGCAAACAGGAACGACACCGCATACGAGATCGTTCCGATCCCGTGGGCCGATCGGGTTGTCCACCTTGACGACCTGGTGCATCGCATCGCCAACCAGATCAACGACCTCGCCGCCTCAGGTGCCGCCTCGGAGAGCGACGTCACCTCGAGGCCGGCGCTGGACGTCGCGGAGCTGGAGCCAGACGCGGCCGACCCCGAGGAGTAACGGTGCAAGCACCAGTCCGGATACCCAACCACAGGCGATGCGATCTTGGGCGCCTGGTACGACCTACGAGGAGGCGAGGTGAGGCTCAGCAAGTCGGATCTCCAGGTGGAGACGATCGTCAGCCGAATCACGAAGAACGAGCTTGATCTCCAGCCAAACTTCCAGCGTGGTGAGGTTTGGGATCTCAAGCGTCGCCAGCGACTGATCGACACTATCCTTCGGGACTGGTACGTCCCCGCCGTCCACATCGTCGTTGAGGCGAACGGTCGTGAAGTGGTGCTTGACGGGCAACAGCGACTCGCCGCGATCCGTGACTTCATGAAGGACGGCTTCAGTGTCGACGGCAAGATTGATCCGCCCAACCCGAAAATCCAAGCACTGGACGGAATGCGTTTCTCCGGCCTCCCTGCCGCCGAGCAGTACGCCGTTAACCGATTCGTGCTACAGGTCATCACCCTGACTGACTACGAGCCACAGGAGCCAAACGAGCTCTTCTTCCGGCTGAACCAGTCATACAACCTGACGCCACCGGAAAAGCGGAACGCGCTGCATGGCGTGGCTCGCGACCAGGTGAGGAAGCTAGTGGACGACCTCGTCGGCACAGGCTTGCTGACCCGAGATCAGATCGGATTCTCGAACGGCCGGCTGGCCTACGACGACATTATCGCCCGCACCTGCGTAGCCGTTTCGTTCGGCACGCTGGGCAAGCACATCAACAACAACGTCGTTGAAACCTTCTATCGTGGACAGGAGTTCTCTTCGGAGACGACAGATGGCGTTCGGGCTGCTGGCGAGCGGCTGCTCGAACAGGTCAACGCCACGCCCGATCGGATCAAGTTCAACAAGGGCACCCTCCAAACGTGGCTCGTCTACTGCCACTGGGCGCCGTTGCTCACCGGCGAACTTCCGAGGGAGTTGTTGAGTCTATTTGAACAAGACCGAGCGCGAGTGAAGCGGGGTGACATAAGCGGTCGCGAGGGCGGCGCGCGAGGTGTCCTCGATGTTGTTGCGGTCTACGACGATCGAGCCTCCTACCGCGTTACGGACGTCTCCTCAGTGCTCACGCGCGATCTCGCTGTTCATTTGTTCTCCGTCGCGAACTTTGATACTCCCCCGCTCCACGATTCAGACTCGATCCTCCGTCGCCGCGGTGCGGGAGGGGTGGGGACTACCAGGCAAGCACTCTTCGACTACGTCGACGTCGCCGGGTGGGATCCACTCCTCGAACTCGCTCGGGATCGATGAGAGAGGCAAAGGAGCGAGATGCCTGGGCCTCGCTCAAGAAATCTTACGCCACATCGTCGACGACGCCCTACGCAGTCGGAAACTCGGCGATTGACCTCGCGGCGGGTTGCACTGTCATCAGCGGAAAGAACGGGACGGGCAAGTCCCGACTCCTTCGCAGCATTCGCGCCGCACACGAGGACAGCACGGTCCTGCTCGACATCCATCATCTATCGCAACAAGCTCTGGCGATCCTCAGGTCACGAACTGACCTCGGCGAGATGGTCGAAGAGTTCGATTCCCTCGGTCCTGACAACGATCGGCTCGATGATGTCCAGCGAGTCGTCGGACGGAAATACGAGTCAGTCGAGTGGTACGCACTTGAGATGGCGCCTCCGGACGCTGACATCGCCGCCACGTTTCGATGGGCAGGCAACGAGGATGATGAGCCGTTAGTGCCGTTCTTCCGCGTCCAGTACAGGTCGCGAACCTACACGTCGAAGGACATGGGCCTCGGCGAGTTCTCGATGCACTTCCTCTTCTGGATCCTTGAGCAGTACCGCGACGTCAAGGATCTGACGCTCCTACTGGACGAGCCCGACGCGTATCTGCCACCAGTCGGCGTTGAAAGCCTGCTGGCGCGGCTGCTGCACATCTGCCTGAGGCGCCGGTGGCGGGTGATCATTTCAACTCACTCCGAGGAGATGATCGCGCGAGCTCTCGAGGAGAATTCGCTCACCGTACTCCGAGTCGACGGTACCGGCGATACCGTTGCGCTTCATTCCGCGACCCAGCCAGACGTGGCTGCTGAGTTGCTCCCGCGGCCGCCAATCGATCGAGTCCTCTTCGTTGAGGACGAGTCAGCGTGGCACTTCACTCGCGCTCTGCTGGATGCGCATAGCACCAGGCTTTCACGGGCTACGTCGGTGGTGTGGGGCGAAGGTCACGGATACCTGCGAGAGCTTCACAAGTCCTTGCCGCGCCCAGCACGAAGCGAGCTCAAGTTTGGCTTCGCCTTTGACGGTGACCAGCGAGGAACCGAAGTCCCACTGGATCGCCGGTGGCCAGCCGTTTTCCTGCCGACCTCTAAGGACCCCGACACCCTGTTTCAGGCAGCCGCCCGGGATCCGGCAAGGCTCGCCGACCGGCTTGGGGTCGACCCTAATTCGCTTCAGTTGCTACTCGACGCCATCGAGGCAGATGACGTCCATGACTGGGTGAACAAACTTGGCGATCGATACGGGCGGCCGAACGCTCTTCGCGCCCTCGCTACCCTCTGGGTGGAAGCGAATCCGAACGCCGTTAAGGAATTCGTGGCCGACCTGGATTCGCAGTAATCCGTCGCAGGGCGATGTACGCCGATCGCGCCCGCTCGTAGTCGAACGCGACGCCGGCCTCGGCCTGTAACCCGGTACCACGCCAGGAAGTCGCAGAGAGGCCGCTCAAGCGGCCAGCACGACAGGCACACCGAGCATGGTAGCCTCTTCACATGGATACCTGCATTGCGCAGGTATGCCACGGGGCCGTGTTGGTGTCCCCCACCCGATGCGCCTGCGCCACCTCGGCCACTATGACGTGCACGTGAAGGGAACCACGGTGTGCGAGCGCAGCGCCGCGACGAGGTCGGGGAAGAACAACGGGCCGGGCACGAACCGGGTGTCTGAGGCGTCGATGTGGAAGGCGTCGGCGTAGGGGCTCAGCCGGGCGACCTCGGCGCCCAGCCTGGCCAGGTCGGCCGACCACAGCGACACCTCGACCGCGAGCCGGTTCGGTGGGTAGAGCTCAGTCAGTAGCAGCATCGCGGCCTGTCCGGGTTGCCGGGGTGTGGAAGTGCGCCCGGCAGTGCTCGACGGAGCTGATGATCAGCTTCAGCACGTCGGTGGAGGGGTCCTCGAACCGGGGGTAGATCTCCAGGATCACCGCCACGTCGGCCAGGTTGTTCTCGGCCAGGCAGCGGGCCAGCGCGCCGACATCGAAGGTGCCCTGCCGGTGCGGCCAGCCCCAGTGCGGGTCAGCCTGGCCATCGGTGTTGTCCAGGTGGATCTGCCGGATCCGCGGGCCCAAACCCAGGATCCAGCTCTCGATCCCGGCGTCGAGGCCGTGCAGCGGCCGAAACAGCGCATGCCCGGTATCCAGCGTGATACCCACGTTGCCGATCCCCCGGTCGCGCAGGTCGTTCAGCAGGTACTGGCAGTCATCGATGTATGCGGGGTACTCCCGCAGGATCGGTGTCGGCTCCACCAGCAACTCACGCACCCCAACGTCGGTGGCGCGGCGGGCGAGGTGTTCAAGATGCTCGGTCAGCTCCTGCAGGCGGGCCGCCCGCACGGTGGCGTGGGTGGCGTCGGCCTCGCTGATCGTGCCCATCGGCCCACCGACGGCGGGGGCGCCCAGTTCGGCGGTGAGGTCGATGGCGCGCTGCCACCAGGTGAGCGCGGCGGCGCGGGCGTCGGCGTCCGGGTCGAGCAGCCCGCTGGGCACGTAGTGCGCCAGCCCGACGAAACACGAATCGATGATCAGGTCCTGGGCCGCGGCGGCGGCGCGCACCCGGCGGGCCAGGCGGGTACGCAGCTCGGTGGGCCACCACGGGTCGAGCAGATCGAAGGTGAACTGCACACGGTCAAGTCCAAGATCCTCACGCACGAACGCGGCCCAACGCTGCGGTTCTGGTATCCGCTTCACGGCGAAGCACAGGTTGACACCAAGTGGCACAGCAGGCTCCCTTGTCGAAAATTTCGGTAATGGTCAGTTTTGAAGTGAGCCTTTTCAGGAGGCCGGGGCGAGCGCGCCGAGGTGGGCGCGCAACAGAGTGATCAGCTCATCGACCGAGCGGGCGATACCGCCATTGAGCGAGTAATCGATCATCAGGTTATTCGAGTCGGTGCCGCCGAAACGGCGGGAATCGGTCTGCAGGCCGAAGCAGACCGCGCCTGTCAAGGGGCATTGAGATCTGCCCAGAGGTGGTCGTGAAACCTGCTCGGTGACGGTCACGAGATCGGCCCGGTGGTGGCCATGGGATGTGCCTGCTGCTGGCCACCACCGGCGCTCGGCTCAGGTCAACGGCCTCACCCCTTGTCCGGCCAGCGCTTGGGTGAGTCGAACCGAGTCGCCGCTGGTTTGGCAGACGTGGGCGTGGCGCAGCAGTCGATCGACTGTCGCGGTGGCCAGTGTTTTGGGCATCAGCTCATCGAACGCAGCGGGGTGAAGGTTGCTGGAGACGGCGATGGAGCGTTTCTCGTATGCGGCGTCCACCAGGCGGTAGAGACCCTCGGCGGCATCTTGGGCGACCGGCAGCAGCCCAATGTCATCAACGATGACCAGGTCGGCGCGCAGCACGCGGGTGATGGCTTTGCTGACGGTGTCGTCGGCGCGGTGCCGGCGCAGCAGCACCCCAAGGCCTTCCAGGGTGAACCAGGCCACCTTCAGCCCCGCCTCGACCGCCTGTTGGCCGAGTCCTTCGAGCAGGAACGTCTTGCCTGTGCCCGACGGGCCGCAGACCACCAGGTTCTCCCGGCGGTGCACCCATTCCAGGGTGCGCAGCGCCTGCTGGGTGGGCGCGGGGATGGAGCTGGCCTCGGGTATCCACGCGTCGAAGGTCTTCCCGGTCGGGAATGCCGCGGCCGCTCGACGAGTAGTCAGCGCGGAGCGTTCCCGGCCGGCGGCTTCCTCGGCGAACAGGGCGCGGAGCACCTCGGCCGGTTCCCAGCGTTGCGCCTTCGCGGTGGCGATGACCTCCGGGGCGTGGCGGCGGATGTGCGGCAGCCGCAGCCGCCGCAGCAGCGCCTCCAGGTCTTGCGGCAGCGGCGGCGGGGTGGGAACACCTGCGGCGGTCGGGACGGTCGTGGTCACGCGATCACCTCGCCCTGGCCGGCGCCGAGCGCGGCCCAGCCGGAAGTGCCCTGGGTCAGGCTGCGTTGCTCACCCGCACGGTGCGTCGGGCCGGGCCTGGTCCGGGCCCGGTGGTCCAGGATCGAGGCCAGATCATGCTCGCCGAAGCGGGCGTTGACCGCGGCGTGCCCGAGCGCCCGGTCCACCTCGGCCGCGCCGACGAGCTTGGCGGTGCTGACCGCGGCGGCCATCTTGATGCGCATCCTCCCGGTGCCCGCGGCGGCGGCCTCGGTCAACCACAGCCTCGCCCCGTCGCCGAGGGCGAGGAACTCGGCCTCCGCGGCGGTGCGCGCCCTCGGCGCCCGGTCCAGCGCGCCGGCCGGGGCGGGCGGGAAGTGCGCGTCCTGCAACCGTGGGCTGCCCGGTGTCGCCCGCGGGTGGCGGGCCACCTCGACCGGGCCATCCGCCCCGACGTGCACCACGATCACCTGCTCGCCGTCACCGACCCCGTGGGTGCGCACCCACACCGTCTCGCCGAGCAGGGTGTACGGCACCGAGTACTGCCCACTGTCGAAGGCCACCAGCGGGGTGTTGGCCGGCACCGTGCGGGTCACCCCGAACGCGACCGTGTGCGGCACCGCCGCAAGCCGGTGCAGCCGGGCCTGCTCCTCGGCGAGCATGTCGACAGGGACTCGGCGGGTCACCCGATGCACCCGGGCGTTGACCTGCTCGCAGAATGCCTCACAGGCCTGCTCCAACTCGGCGAACGAGGAGTACGCGGCGAGCAGATTCGCCTCGGTCGGGACCAGGTCGGCCTTGGCCAGCTTCACCGTCGACTCGCTGCCGCCCTTGCTGGCCGGTTATCCGGCTCACACGTGTGGACTGTCACCGAGTAGTGCCGCGCGAAGGCCAGCATCTGCCGATTGCGCACCGCGATCCCGGCCACATGCTCAACGGTGACGGTCTTCTCGTTGTCGGTCAGCACATACGTCGGCGCGCCTGCCAGCCGGCGCAACGTCACGTCCAACGCGGCGAACACGCTCGGCATCGTCTTGTCCAGGATCGGCAGCACCACCCGGAACCGGGACCAGGCCAGCCACGCGCAGAACAGGATCGTCCTCACCCCGTTGATGACAGGGCCATCCCCGAAGTCGTACTGCAGCCACATGCCCGGCTCGGTCACCCACGGCCGGTGCACCCGCACCCGCCCGGCCTGGTATGCCGCCCGCACCGTCGCGACCGCGCGCCGGGTCGTACGTTCCGAACCGGCATAACCCAACGCGACCAGCTTGTCGTGCGCCACGTCGGCGCGGATCTTGCCCTTCGAGTGCTCCATCCACTCCTCGACCTTGGGCAGGTACTCCTCGATCAACCGCGGCCTGGCCACCGGCTGATCGATCACCCCACCCGCGTCCCGGACGGCCACGTACCGCGCGACCGTGTGGTGTGAGCAGCCGGCCAGTTCGCCGGCATCACGCAACGACCGGGTCAGGTCGTACGCATCGAGAATTTCCATGATCTCCTCGGCAGACTTCAAGGTGTCCCTTCCTCGGGTGACGGCGCATCAGCACCGCCAACCACACCCGAGGAAGGGGCCCCAACCACGCAACGCGGCGAGGCGAACGACGTCGTGTCGGCAGATCCCATGACCGTCAGCGGGCAGTTCTCATGTCCACCAACGGGCAGCCACGTGGCCGTCTCCGAGCAGTCTCCCGTGGCCGCTGACAGCGCCATCGATACACATCGACGTCGGAATTCGCTCGAGTTGAACCACCCCCTTCCCTAGGCTCGAGCCAATTACGCAAGCCCGCCAGATCAACCGACCGATCACCCGCGACACATCCAACGAGAACCACACCGGCCCATTATCGCCCACGTTCATACCCGCGGCCGCACAATAGGGGGCACATTCATCGCCGCCCCCATGTCACCGAACGCCGCGTTGAGCGCATCGCGCAACCGACCACCGCAGGCCGGGCTAACGTAAGCCGACACGCCCGTCTGGTAGTCCTGGACCAGGAACGCTCCCGTTCCCAGTTCGGTAACAAGAACCGACACTGGACGAGCAACCCCCGGCTGGATGCAGGCGTTTGCCTGCACTAATCCATGACGGCCTGCGTCGTGTCGTGAAGATGCTGCAGCGCCTTCACCGCACCACGAAACGCCATCCGTTGCGCCCGTTCGGGTAGGAACTCGTCCAATGTCGCCGGCTCGGCGTCCACCTGAGCTGCCACCGTTACGAGCGCCTCGACCTGCGCCCATGTCAACCGCACCCATACCGGGCTCCTCATAGCACCACGTAGTCGTTCACGACCTGACTTTGACACCTGCGGGTATCCCCGATTTGGCCGCCGAGCACTCGACATGAAGGCGAGAGCCGAACGCCTGACACCCGGCCGTGCCTAACGCTGGTCGTCATGCTCGCTGTCCTTCTGCCGCTACTTTGTACTGCTTTGTTTGTTGTGGACACCGCCTGGCACCCAAGGCGAGACAAACCCGTTGGCGGAGGGTTCGTCCGTGGCCAGCTCGGGCGCCAGGCGGCTGGACTGCGACGTTAGCCAGCGACCTGGGGCTAATACCGCACAAACTGTGTGGCTTCCCGGTCCGGCAGCTGGACACCTGCAGACAAGGGTTCACCCCGTGCGGTAGTTGTCAAGTCCAATTGAGACGGGTTGTGCCTATGAGGTTGGCTGGGGCTGGTCGATGGGTTGGTTGATCCAGGCCACCGTGGGTAGCTTGGGTGGTCTGGGTCGGCGGGTGAAGCGTGCCG
>Ga0209382_10000559_pt1 | contig 61516 bp, 60 predicted proteins | sample SoiMetdeltSBSDD5_FD_187599 | JGI IMG/M metagenome (GOLD analysis project Ga0209382, IMG submission 187599) | Bulk soil microbial communities from a Populus tree surrounding site in Tennessee, USA - Soil MetaG P. deltoides SBSDD5 (SPAdes) (version 2) | ecosystem: Environmental > Terrestrial >...
TCGAGCGCACCGGCCTGCACGACGCGCACGCCGGGGCCCAGGATCTTTTCCATCTCGGCGACGATGTCGTCGCGCGGTGTCTGGCCGATCGTGATCGCCGCGACGGTCTTCATGCCAGGCGCCCCGCAAGTGGCGGCACCGGCGGCGCCTCGGGCAGATACTGACCACACCCCGGCTTCTGCTCGAGCTCGCCGGCCGGATTGAGCAGCACCTGACCGCGCACCAGCGTCGTCCACGCACGGCCGCGGATGCTCCAGCCCTCGTACGGCGTGTAGCCGGCCATGCTGAGATGGTCGCGCTGCCGGATCGTCCACTCGGCGCCGGGATCCCAGATCGTGAGGTCGGCGTCGGCGCCGACGCGAATCGTTCCCTTGCGCGGAAAAAGGCCGAAGATCCGCGCGGGATTCTCGGAGAGCGCGCGCGCCATCCACGACGGCGGCAGGCCGCGCTTGATGACACCTTCGTGCCACACGAGCGGTGCGAGCGTCTCGAGCGACGGGGCGCCGAAGGGGATCGGCACGCCCTGCGCGTCGACGAAGATGTTCGTGCGGCCGGGCTCCTTGAACTTCGGCAGCCGCGGCGCGTGGTCGCTCGCGATGGTGTGAATGGCGCCGGCGGCCGAGCCCGCCCACATCGCCTCGCGGTCGCGTCCGTGCGCGGGACGCAGCGGCGGGCCGATCTTGGCGAACGGCCCGAGCTTGGCCATCTCTTCGTCGCTCAGGAGGAGGTACTGCGGACACGTCTCCGTCCACACGCGCTGGCCCTCCGCCTGCGCGCGCTGGATGCGCTCCAGCCCCAGCCGTGTCGAGAGGTGCACGATGTAGACCGGACAATTCGTGAGGCGGCCGATGAGGATGGCGCGGTTGATCGCTTCCTCCTCGGCCCAGTCCGGACACGTCGCGGGATAGTCGGTAGGCTTCGTGCGGCCCTCGGCGATCGCCTTGTCCTCGAGGTAGCAGAGGATGTCGCCGTTCTCGGCGTGGATCTGGCAGACGCTGTCGAGCGCGGCGATCTTTTCCATCGCCTTGCAGAGGAACTCGTCCGACACCATGCGCTTGCCGCGCTTCTTGTAGGTCATGAACATCTTGAAGGAGCGCACGCCGAGCCGGACCGCCTCGGCCAGGCCGTCCAGGATGGCCGGCTCGTGCTCGAGGATGAAGTGGAAGCCGAAGTCCAGGACGGACTCGGCCTCGGCCTGCTCGCGCAGGCGTCGCGTCGCCTGCGGCAGCGTCTCGCCGGCGGTGTAGTTCACGAACGGCACGACGCTGGTGAGCCCGGTGCGCGCGGCCGCCTCGGCGGCGATCTTCCAGTCGTCATACTCGGGGCCGACGTGTAAGTGGCAGTCGATCAGGCCGGGGAAGACGAGCTTGCCTGTCGCATCGATCACGCGGTCCGCCGCAGGCAGCCACTCGTCGGGCGCCAGCGCGACGATGCGACCGCCCTTGATCGCGACGCCGGCCTCCACGGCGTCCGTCGCCGTGACGACGCGGCCGCCTTTGATGACGAGATCGACGGCACGCGCGCTGGCTGGCGTCATCGGTTCGGCTCCTTCTCGGTCACGGGCTGAAGCAGGACGTTGTAGTGCTGGGGCTGGCGCCGGCCGAGGAAGTTCCAGCGCTTGCGCACAGGCGTCATCTGATCGAGGTCGATCCGCGCACTGATGAGCTCGTCGCTCGTCGTCGCCGCCTTCGCGATGATCTGCCCGAGAGGATTGATCACGCTGGAGCCGCCGATCAGCTCCACGCCGTCCTCGATGCCGGCCTTCGCCACGCCGACCACGAAGCACGCATTGGCATAGGCGCCCGCGCGCATGCAGAGGTCGTTGAGGTCGAGCGCCAGCGCGGAGATCGGCGTGTTGTAGCCGATCAGGATGATCTCGGCGCCCTGCAGCGCCAGCGCGCGATAGCTCTCCGGGTAGCGTCGGTCCTGGCAGATCGCGATCCCGACCCGCGCGCCCGCGCAGTCCCACACGCGATAGCCGGTGTCGCCGTGGGCGAAATAGTAGGGCTCGTAGACCTGGGCGAAGCCGTCGGCCGCCTTCGTGCCGGGCAGGTGAATCTTGCGAAACGTGCCGCAGAGCCGACCGTCGCGATCGGTTAGCAGCGCCGTGTTGAAGTACTTGCCGTCCGCCTTCTCGCAGAACCCGACGTGCACCGCGATCCGCGCCTGCGCCGCACGCCGCAGCAGCGGCTCCAGCGCCTTGGGCGGCACCTCGGTCTCGAAAAACTGGTCGAAGTCCGTCCGGATCTTCTTGGGGAAGTACGTCGTGAGCGCCATCTCCGGATAGACGATCAGCTCCACGTTGTCGCGGGCGGCGCTCTCGAGCAGCGCGAGCATGCGATCCACGATCTCCTCGCGCGGCGTGCCTTCATTGTTCGGTCCCATCTGGGCGGCGGCGACCTTGACGTAGCGCGGCATGGCGGCTCCTTGTGTCTGTGTCGATGAGACTGCCCTGCATGCTGAGCCGGCTCGCCGCGCGCGTCAAGTGTGGGGCACCGCGTTGGGTCGCACGCGCCGCGGCGCTTGCCTGGCGTTCACATCACTGTCGAACGTGAGCGTCAAGTCATGAGGGGTACCATCGGCGTCTGCCCACGCCGCGCGCTTCGTTCTGCGCGCGTAGTGCTTCGGCCGGATCGACGGGCACCTCCGGCTGAGGCGGGACGTCGGGCACGACGAAGCCGTGCGGATGCGTGAAGCGCAGCGTTCCATCCGCCTTTCGCTCGACCTGATAACCCTCTTCGTGCACCGCGCGATGATGCCGGCGACACAGCATCGTGAGATTCGACAGCGTGGTCGGCCCGCCACGGGCCCAATGTTCGATGTGGTGCCCTTGACCGAAGGGCAATCCACAGCCCGGAAAGCGACAGCCCTTGTCGCGATGCTGGAGCGCGCGCCGAAACGCGGGCGGAATCGTTCGCGTCCGCGCGCCGACTTCGGTGATCCCGCCATCGGGGTCGTGCCACATCACGACTCGAGTCGCGTCGCACGCCAAGCGCTGCGACGTTTCCGCGGAAACGTGCGTGCCGCCCTGGAGGGCCGTCTGGCCCGGCGCATTCGCATCGGCGAGCACCGGCGCGTCGACATGGACGACGACCTGGTGGCGTTCCGCAGGCGCACCAGAATCGAGCTCGTGGTGAAGCGCCGCTTCGGCAACGAGCACCAGCGCGTCGGCCAGTTGCTGCGCCCGGGTCGGCGAATTGGAGACGACACCGCCCTCCACGTCGAGATCGACGACCGTTTCTGCGGAAGCGTCGGCGCGTCGGCGCCGGTACAGCAGTTCGCGCGCGGCTTCGAGCGCCTTGCGCAGGACGGCACCCGTCTCCGGCTCGAGCCTGCCGTGGATGGCGACCATGCCGTCTTCATCGTCATAGATGTGTAGTGCACGGTTCCTGTGGCGTTGCCCCGCCTGCTTCGCCTCCTCGTTGCGGTCCGCGTACCGCCACGCGCGCACGATCCGTTCGACGTCGGCCGCTGTGCGCTCGCCGCCGATCTTCAGCAATCGTTCTTCAGTCTCGGGTGTGGCGATCCGCGTCAGTGCGCGGACCTTCGAATACGACAGCTCGCCCTGCGCCAAGGCCCGAGCGAGTCCTGGCAATGTTCCCAGCGCTCGCGCGACGCGGACACGCTCACGCGCGGCGCTGGGGTCGAGGCCCACGCGCCACGTGAGCCAGTGCGCGCAGTTTCGAAAGCCGGTGCCCCAGCCTTCGCGCGCGTCGAATTCGCGAATGAGGTCGAGCAGTCGGGCGGTGGCGGCGTCGAGATGCGCGGAGAGCGCGGCGATCTCGTCCGCGATGCGTTCGAGCTCGGCCGCTTCAGGTTCCACATGAATCGCGCTTTGCATCGGCGCGTTCCTCCTGCTCTGCGCCGACTCTACATCGTGTTTTTCTCGGCCTCGTCGCGCCTCCTGGCGCGCGATCACACCATAGTTCGTGATTTTCACGATCGCGCGCGCGAACGTCGGCCAGAAAGCAGCGGGAGCGTGCAGACGGGGAATTCTGGGCGACCGAACGAGGGGCCCTCGTGGCCACTTCGAAATGTGTCAAGAGCAGACTTTTAGATACACGCTTACCGACATCTTCCCCACCGTCACGGCTGCCGCGGTCGCACGAGAACGCTTCCGGACCGCCGCCGCGATCGTCATCCCGCGCGTTTTCCCAGCCCGACGTTTTGGCGTACAGTCCTGGCCATGCGCTACGGCTTCTATCTCCCCACGCGCGGCCGCAGCGCCGAGCCCGACGCGCTCGAGGCACTGGTCAGGCGCGGCGAGGCGCTCGGTTTTCACTCCACGGTCATCGCGGACCACGTCGTTTTCCCGACGACCATCACGTCGAAGTATCCGTACACGGTCAGCGGGACGTTTCCCGGTGGCGGCGACGCGCTGGAGCAGCTGACCCTGATGGCGTTCGTCGCGGCCAAGAGCGAGCGGCTGCGGCTGATCACCAGCGTGATGATCCTGCCGTATCGCAATCCCGTGCTCACCGCGAAGATGCTGGCGACGATCGACGTGCTCTCGCGCGGGCGCGTGACGGTCGGCGCAGGCGTCGGCTGGCTGCGCGAGGAGTTCGACGCGCTCGGCGCCACCGCGTTCGATCGCCGCGGCGCGGTCAGCGACGAGTATCTGAGGATCTTCAAAGCCCTGTGGACCCAGAACCCCGCGTCGTTTCACGGGCAGTTCTACCGGTTCGACGACCTCAAGTGCCTGCCGCAGCCGGTGCAGAAGCCGCATCCGCCGATCTGGATCGGCGGCCACAGCCGCGCGGCGCTGCGGCGGGCGGCCCGCTATGGCGACGGCTGGCATCCGGTAGGCGCCAATCCGGCCGCCATGCTGGCGCCGACGGAGTTCAAGACACTGCTCGACGAGCTACACCGTCTGACCGAGGCCGAGCGGCGCGATCCCCGCGCGCTGACGATCTCGTACAAGGCGCCGATGTACGACGAGGGCGTCGCCGCCACCGGCGGCGTGCGCCGGCCGTTCTCAGGGACAGCCGACCAGATCCTCGAGGACATCGCGACCTACGCGGGCCTGGGCGTCAGCGAGCTCATCTTCGACTTCAGAAGCGAGGAGCCGAACGAAAGCCTCGAGCGCATGGAGCGCTTTGCTTTGCTGATGAAGCGGGCCCGCGTGTAGCGCGCGCGTCTAGCTCTCAGCCAGATCCACCACCAGCGCGGCATGGTCGCTAAGCCAGTCGCGACGACGACGGCTTGCCGCGCCGCCCCAGACGTACGCCGCGTCCTTGAGCCGTGCGAGCAGCGGCGCGTTGACGAACGCCTGGTCGATGCGGAAGCCGTTGCGACCGTTCGGTGAGTACCACGTGTACGCGCGCGCCTCGACACGGAGATGACGGAACGCGTCCGCCCAGCCGCAGCCGGCGAGCGCGTCGATCCAGCCCTCCTCGCGCGCGTTGAAGGCACGCACCTGCTCGTCCAGGCCGCGCCGGCCGGAGTTCGTGTCGCCGATCAACAGCGCGGGGCCCAAGCGCCAGCGTCGGGCGCAGCCGAGCACCGCGTCGAGGAACGGGTACTTGCGGCCCGTCACGCGATTGGGCACGTGCATGGCGCCGACGACGAGCGGCACCGGCGCGTCCACGCCCACGAGCAGCCAGCGGCAGCGGTCGCCGGGCGCGGCACGCAGCGAGAGCCGCCGCAGCGGCCAGCGCGACGCGACGAGCAGCGCGTTGCGGTGCAGCGTCCGCGGATCGCAGGTCGCCAGCTGGTGCGTCAGGCCGCTCGCGGCCAGTCGGGCGGCCAGCCGCACGCTCGGCGGCGTCGCACGGAACTCGGACAGGGCGGCGACGTCGGGTTGCCAGCGCGCGATCTGCCGCGCGATCGCGTCGGCGCGCGTCCCGCCGCCGGCGCGGATGTTCCACGCGACGACGCGCATCGCGCGCCGCGGCTCAGCGCGGCTCGAAGCTCACGGCGCCGAACAGCGCGGCGCTGCGCGAGCGGGTGTCGTTGGAGTGGGATTCGAAGCCGACCCACTTGATGGGGCGCGGCGCTTCGCCGAAGATTCGACGATAGTCGGCGAGCACGTCCCGCCGCTCCCGCTTCCAGCGGCCGGCCTCGTCCGGGCCCGAGCGCACCACGATGAGCACGCGGTCGAAGATGTCCATCTCGTCGGGGCGCGCTTCCGTGCCGACGGGCGCCGTCGTGTCCCAGACGTAGAGCATGCCTTTCATGCCCTCGAACATCAGCATGATGCGCGCCGCCTGATCGTTGCGCTTGAGCTCGCGAACGTCGCCGTGCGGCGGCAGGTCGATCGCCTTCCATTCCCACGAGAGCCACGGCGTCGTCTTGAGGTCGATCTTCAGCGATCGGCCGATTCGCATCGCTTCGGCTTCGGTGCGTAGCGCGAGCACGCGGCGGCCGTCGTCGAGAACGATGGCCGGCGGCGCCTTGAACTTCGATGACTCCGTGAACGGATAGACGCGCCACATCGACAGGTCGACGGGGCCCGGGGAGAGCGCCGCCCAGTTGTCCACGCGCACGACGCCTTTCGCCGCTGCGCCCATGAGCAGCGCAGCGGCGACCACGACGAGCGTCGTGCGCGGCAGGCGTCGAATCACGCGCGCGGTGTGAACTTCTGGAAGGTGTGGGTGTCCGCCGGCGCCAAGCCGCGGCTGACCGCGAACGTCCACGTGACCTCGGCGACGTACACCGCGGCCTTGCTGTCGACGGCGATGCCGTGCGGCGCCGCGAAGCTGCCCGGCTTCGTCGCCTCCGGTGTGCCCCAGCGTGCGAGCAGCCGGCCCTCGCGATCGAACACGCTCACGCGTCCGTGCTTGGGCTCCTGCGTGACGCCGTTGCGCCGCGAGACCTGGCCCTTGTGCCACCAGAGCTCGGACACGTATGCGCGCCCCTCTCCGTCGAACACGATGTGTGTAGGTCGCTGCGTGTTGGTCCACTCCGACAGGTACTCGCCGTCCGGGCTGAAGATCTGGATGCGATCGCTCTCGCGGTCGCAAACGAACACGCGTCCGTCGGCGGCCACCGCGATGCCATGGGGCAGATAGAACTGTCCCGGCTCGGAGCCCGGCTCGCCCCACGAGCGCTTCAGCGTGCCGGTGGGCGAGAACTGGTGCACGCGGCAATTGCCGTAGCCATCTGACACGTACAGGTCGCCACGCGGACCGATGGCCAGGTTGGTCGGGCGATTGAACGGTCCGCCCGGCCGCGTGATCGTCATGTAGTCCTTGCCGTCGTAGCCGGTGTCCGAGGGCGTGTTCAGCGTGCCGAGGGTCTTGAGCAGCTTGCCCTCCGGCGTGAACTGCCGGACCGTGTGATTGCCGTCGTCGGTGGCCCACACGGTGCCGTCCGGCGCGATCGCAATCCCGTGGGTGCGGTACGTGAAGTCGCCCTCGCCCCACGAGCGCAGGAAGCTGCCCTTGGCGTCGTAGGCGATGATGGGATGGTCGCCCCGACAGATCAGAAAGACGCGGTCCTCGCCATCCACTGCCACGCCCGCCACGTCGCGGTGCTCGAATCCCTTCGGCAGCTGCTCCCAGCCCTCGACGACCTCGTATCTCATGTCGGCCTCCTGCGCGGAATTCTACTCCCGCGGGCTCGCCGATGCGGGCCGCGCCGGTTGCGCCTCCGCGGCCGATCGTATACCGTGGCGGCGCTCAGCCGCTCGCGACAGCACACGCACGGAGGCTCGCGATGACGATGCCCACGGTCTGGCTCTCGCTGCTCGTGCTGCTTCTCGCCGTCACGCCGGTCGGCGCCCAGCCCGCCGGCACGCTGGTCGTCGGCCTGGTGGCCGAGCCGGTGAACCTCGATCCCGCGCAGGTGACCGATCTCAACTCCAACCGCGTGGGCCGGCGCATCGTCGAGACGCTCGTAACGTTCCCTGACGAGAGCACGCAGATCGTGCCCGGGCTCGCGGAGTCGTGGACGATCTCGAATGACGGCCTCAAGTACACCTTCAAGCTGCGCAAAGGCGTCGCGTTCCACGACGGCACGCCGTTGAACGCGGAGGCCGTGAAGTTCTCGATCGAGCGGCAGATCATGACCGAGCATCCCTTCAACAAGCTTGGCAAGTATCCGTTCGCAAACTACTTCTTCGGCAACGTCAAAGCCGTGGAGGCCGTCGAGCCGCACACCGTCGAGTTCGTGCTCAAGGAGCCGCGCGCCTCGTTCCTGGCCGTGCTCACCGCGGGCGCGGCCTCGATCGTGAGTCCGACGGCGGTGAAGAAGCTCGGCGTCGACTACGCGCTCAGCCCCGTCGGCACCGGACCGTTCAAGTTCGTCGCGTGGGACCGCGGGCAGCGCGTGGTGCTGGAAAAGAACGCGAGCTACTGGAAGCACCCCGTGCGCGTGGATCGCGTGATCTACCGTCCGATCGTCGAGGACCAGGCGCGGCTCACCGAGCTGCTCACGGGCGCGCTCGACCTCATCGTCGGCACGCCACCTGACTTCGTTGCCCAGCTGGAGGGAAACCCGCGCGTCACGCTGCTCAAGCAGGTCGGCGCGCACGTCTGGTACCTCGGGATCAACAACCAGAAGAAGCCGTTCGACGACAAGCGCGTCCGCCAGGCGCTGAACTACGCGGTCAACAAGGACGCGATCGTGCGCGACGTGCTGAAGGGCACGGGCTCGCTGTCGCGCGGCCCGGTGCTGCCGAATACATGGGGCGCGGACCCTGCGCTGAAGACCTATCCGTACGACCCCGAGCGAGCCAAGAAGCTGCTGGCCGAGGCCGGCTACCCGAGCGGCTTTTCCACCACGCTGTGGGTGCCCGAGTCCGGCTCGGGCATGCAGTCGCCGGTGGCGATGTCGACGGTGATCCAGTCCAACCTCAAGGCGGTCGGCGTCAACGTCACGCTGCAGACGATGGAATGGGGCGCCTATCTGGCCAAGCTGCGCACCAAGGAGCAGGATCTATTCGCGCTGTCCTGGATGGCGGGCAATGAGGATCCCGACATGGTCATGTACCCGCTGCTCCACTCGAGCCAGTGGACGCCGAACGGTCCCAACCGGGCGCTCTACAAGAACGACAAGTACGACGAGCTGCTCCATCAGGCGCGGCTCACCACGGACCAGAAGAAGCGTGCGGAGCTCTACCGCGAGGCGCAGCGGCTGCTCATCGAGGACGCGCCCTGGGTCTTCGTCGACCACGAGATCCAGACGGCCGCGCACGCCAAGCGCGTGCAGGGCTTCAAGCTGCACCCGAGCTTCGATCTGCGCGTCGAGACCATTTCGCTGAAGTGAGCGTGCGAATGCGGAGAGGAGTTGCACGATGAAGAAGACGATCGCGCTGCTGTCGGCGCTGCTGTGGCTGTCGAGCGTCGCCCTCGTCCACGCCCAGGCGCTGCCGAGCGTGAAGCCCGAGCAGGTCGGGCTGTCGTCGGAGCGGCTCGGCCGCATCATGACGATGCTGCGCGCGGACTCGGACAAGGGACAGATCCCCGGCGCGATCCTCCTCGTGTCGCGGCAGGGCAAGATCGCCTTCTTCGAGACGGTCGGCGTGATCGATCCGGCGACGAAAGCGCCGATGACGAAGGACGCCATCTTCCGCATCTACTCGATGACCAAGCCGATCGCGTCGGTGGCGGCGCTCATCCTCGTCGAGGAGGGCAAGGTCTCACTCAGCGATCCCGTGGCGAAATACATCCCACAGATCGCCGAGATGAAGGTCGGCGTCGAGAAGCCGGGCGCCGACGGCACGCCGACGCTCGAGCTCGTGCCTCCGAAGCGGCAAATGACCGTCCAGGACTTGCTCCGGCACACGTCCGGACTGACGTACGGGATCTTCGGCGACACGCTGGTCAAGAAGGCGTATCGCGAGGCCAAGCTCCTCGAGGGCGACCCGACAAACGCCGAGTTCGTTACCCGGCTCTCGAGGCTGCCGCTCGCCAGTCATCCCGGCACGATGTGGGACTACAGCCACTCGACCGACGTGCTCGGCCGCGTGGTCGAGGTGGTCTCCAACAAGTCGCTCTACGAGTTCATGAAGGAGCGCATCCTCGACCCGCTCGGCATGAAGGAGACGACGTTCGACGTCACCGACAAAAGCAAGCACGCGCGCATCGCCGAGCCGTTCCCGAACGATCGTACCATCGGTCCGAACTCGGACTTCTTCGACCCGCGCATGCCGCAGCGCTGGCAGTCGGGCGGCGGCGGCATGATGGGGACGACCGCCGACTACGCCCGCTTCTGTCAGATGCTGCTCAACGGCGGCGCGCTCGACGGCAAGCGCATCCTGAGCCCGAAGACGGTCGCGTACATGGCGTCGGATCATCTCGACGCCTCGATCGCGCCGGGTGCCTTGTACCTGCCGGGACCGGGCTACGGCTTCGGCCTCGGCTTCGGCGTGCGCCGCGACGCCGGTGTCGCGCCGACGCAGGGCTCGGTGGGCGAATACTTCTGGGGCGGCGCCGGCGGGACGTACTTCTGGATCGATCCCAAGGAAGATCTCTTCGTCGTGTTCGCGATGCAGTCGCCCAAGCAGCGCGCGTACTACCGTCCGCTGCTGAAGAACATGTTCTACAGCGCCATCACGAAGACGAACGGAAAGTGAGCGCAACGCGCTGACGTGAGGCCGTGAGGCGCTACCTCGCGCGCCGGCTCCTGCTGCTGGTGCCGGTGCTGGCGGGCGTCTCCGTCATCATCTTCATGGTGCTGCATCTCTCGCCGGGCGACCCGGCGGAGATCATGCTCGGCTCGCAGGCCACGAAGGAAGACCTGGCGCGCCTGCGGACCGATCTCGGCCTGAACGAGCCGCTGCACGTGCAGTATTTGAAGTGGATCGGGCACGTCGTGCACGGCGATCTCGGGCGCTCGCTGTGGATGAAGCGGCCGGTGCTCGGTGAGGTGCTGACGCGCTTTCGCGCCACGCTCCTGCTGACGGCCACCGCTCTGCTGCTCTCCACCATCATCGGCGTCGCGCTGGGCGTGGCCGCCGCGACACGTCCGAACTCGATGCTCGACCGTCTGAGCGCCGTGGCCTCGCTCTTCGGCGCCAGCATGCCGTCGTTCTGGCTCGGGATCGTCTTGATGGTCGTGTTCGCGCTGCAGCTCGGCTGGCTGCCGGCCTCCGGCATGTACGCGCCGCACGGCGGCGGCGACCTGCGCGATCTCCTCAGCCATCTGGTGCTGCCGGCGGTGACGCTGGCCGCGGCGTCGGTGACCATCGTCGCGCGTCTCACGCGCAGCGCGATGCTGGAGACGCTGGGCCAGGACTACGTGCGCACGGCGCGCGCCAAGGGCGTCAGCAATCGCGCGGTCGTCCTGCGCCATGGCCTCAGCAACGCGCTCGTCCCGATCGTCACCGTCGTCGGCGTGCAGGCCGGTTACCTGCTGGGCGGGGCCGTGCTGACGGAGACGGTGTTCGCGTGGCCGGGCGTCGGCACGCTGATGGTGCAGGGCATCCTCGCGCGCGACTTTCCACTGGTGCAGGGCTGCGTGCTGATCGTCGCGCTGTCATTCGTCCTCGTGAACCTCGCCGTCGACCTCCTGTACGCGTGGCTCGACCCGCGGATCCGCTATGAGTGACGCCGGCGCCGCTGCGGTGACACTTGCGCGACCGACCGAAGCGCCGCGCCGTCGAAGCGCGCTCGGCCGCCTCGCCGGTGGGAACTGGCTCGCCGTGGCGGCCGCGCTCGCGCTGCTCATCGCCGTACTCGCGGCGGTGCTCGCGCCGTGGCTGCCGCTCGCCGATCCCGACGCGGTGGACACGCCGCACCGGCTGCGGCCGCCGTTGTCGCCCGGGCACGCGCTCGGCACCGACGAGTTCGGGCGCGATCTGCTCGCGCGGCTGGTCTGGGGGGCGCGCGTGTCGCTGGCGGCCGGCGTGGCGTCCGCGGCGGCGGCGATGCTGATCGGCGTCACGCTCGGGATCCTCGGCGGGTTCTATACCGGCTGGATCGAGACTCTGATCATGCGGCTCACCGACATCCTGATGGCGTTTCCGTACGTGCTCCTCGCCATCGCGATCGTCGCCGGTCTCGGGCCGGGCCTGCGCAACGCGATGGTGGCCATCGCGATCGTCGGATTTCCGCTCTACACGCGGCTGGTGCGCGGCGTCGTGCTCTCGCTGCGCGAGCGCGAGTTCGTCGAGGCCGCGCGCGCGCTGGGTGCCAGCGACGCGGTCATCCTCGGGCGGCACGTGCTGCCGCACCTGCTGTCGCCCGTGATCGTGGCGTTCAGCCTGGACGTCGGCGCCAAGATCCTGGCGACGGCAGGATTGTCGTTCCTCGGCCTCGGCACCCAGCCGCCGACGGCGGACTGGGGCAGCATGCTCGCCACCGGCCGTCAGTTCGTGATCCTGAGCCCCCACGTCGTGCTGCTGCCGGGCCTGGCGATCTTCGTCATCGTGCTCGCGCTCAACCTGGTCGGGGATGCGTTGCGCGACGTGCTCGATCCGCGCGCCGCTCAGAGATGAGCCGACGAATGAAGCGGTGGTATCGTAGCGGGCCATGAACATCTTCAAGGCGATGGCGGTGAAGGACGTCGCGGAAGTCACGCGCACGATCCCGGTGATCGACGTCGGTCCGGCGTTTCGTGGCGAGCCCGGCGCGCTGGATGCGGTCGCCGCCGAGGTGCGTCGCGCGTGTGAGCGCATCGGCTTCTTCTATCTCGCGGGGCACGGCGTATCGGCGCGCATAGTGCAGGCGGCCTTCGCCGCCTCGCGGGAGTTCCACGCGCTGCCGCTCGAGGACAAGCTCGCCCTCAAGCTGAACGAGAACAACATCGGCTATCTGCCGGTCAACCAGAGCATGCAGCGCGCCTCCACGGTGCACAAGGCGACGCGGCCGAACTTCAACGAGAGCTTTTTCATCAGTCACGAGCGCGGCGCCGATCATCCCGCTGTCGTCGCCCGCGTGCCGCTGCGCGGCCGCAACCAGTGGCCGCACGGCCACGATGGCATGCGCGCGATGATGGTGGCCTACTTCAAGACGATGGAGGCGCTCGGCGAGCGGCTGCTGCCCGTGCTCGCGCGGGCTCTCCATCTGCCGCCGGAGTTCTTCGCGCCGTATTTTGCCAACGAGGCGCACATCAATCTCCGGTTCCTGCACTATCCGCCCCAGGAGATCGACGACGACGAGCAGTTCGGTCAGGGCCCGCACACCGACAACTCGTTCATCACGATGCTCGCGCGCGAAGACGTGCCCGGCTTGGCCGTGCGGCTGCCGAGCGGAGACTGGCTGGCGCCGCCCGTCATCGACGGGACGTTCCTCGTCAACCTCGGCAACGTGATGAAGCGGTGGTCGAACGACCGGTTCCTGTCGACGCCGCACGGCGTGCTGAACGACTCCGGGCGCGATCGCTACTCGATCGCGTTCTTCTATAGCCCGAGCCCCGACGCGCGCATCGAGGTGGTGCCGACGTGCACGGATCGCGACGATCCGCCGCGCTACGAGCCGGCGGTCTATCGCGATCTCGTGCTGCAGTTCTACAACGCGAACTACTTCCACCGCGCGGGGTACACGGGGCCCGCTAGTTGAACGTGGGGGCCGCGAAATGGCCCCCACACCCCCAGCGTTCGGAAGCGCCCCGGCGTAGCTGTGGCGCTCCTCTGTTACACGGGCACGCGCACCAGCCGCGGGCCGCGGACGAAGCGGGCGAAGTCACCGCACTTGAGCGCGATGTGGCCGGGCAGCCGTCCGAGCGTCCACGACCAGTTCAGGTGCGCGTGTGTGCGGCCGCGCACGAGCGCGTCGCGGAGCGCCGTCGCATCGCAACCTTCGAAGCGCGTGAGGGCGCTGGCCAGATAGCGCACGTCGTGGGCGTCGCTGCCGCCCGTCACCGGCAGTCGCCAGCGATTGTTCGCGAGGAGCGCACGCGCGTCGTAGTACGTCGCGAAGGGTCCCGTGTTGTTGACGACCTCCAGCGCGTCGACTGGCAGGTCGGCAACAAGTTCGGCCAGCGGCGGATGTCCGCGGCGCGCGTAACGCAGCGGATGGAACAGATGCGGCGCGACGGCCAGCCCTCCCTGAGCGTGGATGAGCGCGAGCGTCTGCTCGGCGCTCAAGCCGGGTGGGATGTGCCCTTCGACGAACAGTGCGAGCAGATGGCCGTTGAGCGTGCTGACCTCTTCACCGACGACGACCTCGACGCCGAGCTCCGGCCGCTGCCGCGCGAACGCGCGCGCACGCAGCGCGCCGGCGATGGTGTCGTGGTCGGTGATGGCCAACACGTCGAGCCGGCCGGCGGCCGCGCGCACGAGCGCTTCCGGCGACTGGCGCCCATCACTGAATGAGGTGTGCAGGTGGAGGTCCGCGCGACCCAACGACGGCGGGCTCGGCCGCGGAGCGCGCGGCCGAGTGAGCGGTTGGCCGGGGCTTGGGGGGTCGGCCATCGTGCCCAGTCTGCCGGCCGCGGATTACGGAGCGGGCAGCGCCCGTATGAAGTTTACGTGACGCCGGCTGCAACGAAGATTTCGCCGGCCGGTCATCGGCCGGTCACCGGGCACGGCTATCGTGCGGCTTGGAGGAGGGCGGAATGCCCGAGCCATTCGATTGGCTCCTTGCGACGATCGCCGTCGCCGCGACCATCGCGAGCGCGCTCATCGACTGGGTATAGGTCTCGTCGGTTACTTTCCGAACCAGTCCCGCAGCGGCTTCACCACGGCGCCGGCCTTGATGAGGGCGTCGCGGACGGCGGGGACGATCTTCTCGGCGCCGGGGCTGTCGCCGTGGATGCAGATGGTGTCGATCTTGGCGTCGATGATTTTGCCGGTGATCGTACGGACCTTCTGCTCCATCACCATGCGCACGGCCTGATCGGCGGCCTTCGACGGGTCGGAGACGAGCGCATCCTTGCCGAGCTTGCGCGAGACCAGCTGACCGTCGTCGGCGTAGACGCGATCGGCGAAGCCCTCGGCGGCGACACGGCAGCCCTTCACCTTGCGCGCCTCGCCGTCGTACTTCGTCATCGCCATCGTCATCAGGATGATGTTGGGGTCGAGCTCCACGACCTGTTCGGCGGAGGCGCGCCCGAGCGGCAGGTTTTCCTCGAACATGTGGTACTGGATGCCGTGCGCCTTCACGTGCTGCAACGTCGTGCCGGCGGCCTCCGCGAATGCGGCCAGCGCGCCGACCTGGTAGCGATGGATGTCCTTGATCTCCTGCGGCGAGACCTCCATGCGGCGCCGCCCGAAGCCCATGAGATCCGGGAGCCCCGGATGGGCGCCCACGGCCACCCCGTGCTGCACGGCGAGCTCGACGCTCTTGCGCATCACGTGCGGATCGCCGCCATGAAAGCCGCAGGCGATGTTGGCCGACGTGATGTGCGGCATGATCTCTTCGTCGGCGCCCAGCGTCCAGCGTCCGTAGCTCTCGCCCATGTCGCAGTTGATGTCGATGTGCACGCTCATGAGTGCGCGCCTCCTGACGGATGCCTTGGTGAAGGGGAGTATACTGCGCCGCCAGAGGAGGGACCATCATGGGCGCGAAGGCCGAGGCATTGGCGAAGCAGTTCGAGGCGAAGGTCCAGGAAGCGACGGCCGTCCTCGACAAGGTCAGCGACGCGGATTGGAAGAAGGTCACGTCCGCGGAGAAGTGGCCGGTCTGCGTCGTCGCCCACCACATCGCGACGGGCCACGAGGGCATCGCGGGGCTCGTGAAGTCGGCCGCCTCCGGTCAGCACAAGCCGTCGTTCGGGTCGAAGGAGCTCGACCAGATGAACGCCCAGCACGCGAAGGACTTCGCCAACGTCGGCAAGGCGGAGACGGTCACCCTGCACAAGAAGAACGCGGCCACCGCCGCGACGATGGTGCGTGGTCTGGACGACGCCGCGCTCGCCCGCTCCGCCGAGCCGCTCAAAGGCATGTCGGCCATGACGACGGAGCAGATGATCCAGGCGATCCTCATCGGTCACATCGACGAGCACCTCGGCAGCATCAGGAAGACGGTGAGCGCCTAGCTGCGTGGACGTCGGCGTTTTCGACCACCTCGACCGCCGCAACGTACCGCTCGACGAGCACTACGCGAGCCGGCTGCGCTTGCTCGAGCGCTACGATGCGGCGGGCTTTCACGCGTACCACCTCGCTGAGCACCACGCGACGCCGCTCGGCATGGCGCCGGTGCCCGGCATCTTCCTGGCCGCGGCCACCCAGCGCACGCGGCAGATCCGGCTCGGCCCGTGCGTCTACTGCCTGCCGCTCTACGACCCGCTGCGCCTGATCGAGGAGATCTGCATGCTCGATCAGCTCTCGCGCGGGCGCTTCGACCTTGGCGTCGGGCGCGGCATCGTCCCGTACGAGATGGCGTACTTCGACCTCCATCCCTTCGAGACGGAGGAGATCTACCGCGAAGCGCTCGAGGTGATCCTTGCCGGGCTCACCAACGAGGTGCTCGAGCATCGCGGGCCGCGCTACACGTACCGTAAGGTGCCGATGGTGCTGCGGCCGTTTCAGAAGCCTCATCCGCCGATCTGGTACGGGCTGGGTCACGACCGCGGCGCCGAATGGGCCGCCACCAACGGCGTGCACGTGCTCAGCAACCATCCCGCCGAAGGCGCCGCCGAGCTGTTCGCGCGCTATCGCGAGGTGTGGCATCGCAAGCAGGGGACGGCGCCGATGCCGAAGGTCGGTATGACGCGACACGTGGTGGTGGCGGCCACCGACGCCGAAGCCGAAGCGATCGCGCGGCCGAACTACGCGACCTGGTACGCCAATCTCACCAAGCTCTGGCGCGACTTCGGCTCGACGCCGATCCGCTTCGCGCGCGACTTCGACGAGGCGCGCCAGCGCGGCCTGGCTGTGGCCGGCACCGCGGCGCGCGTGCGCGAGGAGCTCGAGCGACAGGCGGCCGTCAGCACGTGCACCTATCTCGTCGTGCGCCCGATCTTCGGTGACGTCACCGAGGCGCAGGCGACGGACTCGATCAATCGCTTCGCCAGCGAGGTGCTGCCGCACCTGACCGCGCTGAAGCCGGCGGCCTAGGCTCGCTCGCGTGGACCGCTCGCTCCGGGACGACGTGCGCGTCATCGCGCTCATCGGCTCCGGTCACACCGTCAGCCATTTCCTGCAGCTCACGCTGCCGCCGTTGTTTCCGCTGCTGCGCGACGAGTTCGGCGTCTCGTGGGTGGCGCTCGGTGCGATCTCGAGCGTGTTCTATGCGGTGTCCGGCGTGGCGCAGCCGATCGCCGGCTTCTTCGTGGATCATTTTGGCGCGCGCCGCGTGCTGCTCATCGGCATGGTGCTCTTCGGGGCCGCCATGGCCGCGGCGGGACTGGCGCCGACGTACTGGATGCTGCTGCCCATCGCCGCCCTCGCCGGCCTCGGCAACAGCGTGTTTCATCCGGCGGACTACTCGATGCTCAACGCCACCGTCAGCGCGCGGCGCATCGCGCGCGCGTACAGCCTGCACCAGATCTCCGGCAACATCGGCTGGGTGCTCGCGCCGCTGCTCGTGGGCAGCGTGACGCACGTCGCCAGCTGGCGCGTGGCGCTCGTCACGGCGGGCGGTGTGGCGCTGGCCGCGACGCTGGTGATCGCGCTGCAGACGGCGGGTCTCGGCGCACGGATGCCGCCGGTGCCGCGCCCGCACGGTGCCGGACTGCGCGGCGATCTGCGCATGCTCATGGCCGTGCCGATTCTCATGGCGTTCGGATACTTCGTGCTGCTGACGGCATCGACGAGCGGCATCCAGACGTTTGCGGTGCCCGCGCTCGGCGCCATCTACGACGCGCCGCTCGTGCTGGCCACCGGCGCGCTCACCGTCTATTTGCTCGGCAATGCGACGGGCGTGCTGATGGGCGGCTTCCTGGCGGACCGTGCGACGCGCCACGACCTCGTCGCGGCCACCGGCGTGCTGTCCGCGGCGACGCTCATGCTGGTGCTCGCCTCCGGCACCCTGCCGCTGGGCGCCGTGAGCGTCGTCATGGCCCTCACCGGCTTTTCGATGGGCGTCACGGCGCCGTCGCGGGACATGCTCGTGCGGGCGGCCACGCCGCGCGGCTCGTCGGGCAAGGTCTTCGGCTTCGTCTACTCGGGACTCGACGTCGGCTCGCTGATCGCGCCGCCGGTGTACGGCTGGTTGCTCGACCACGATCGCCCGCGGGCGATGTTCGGCGTGATCGCGGCGGTGATGCTCGTGATGATCGCGACGGTCGTGCAAGTGCGCCGGCGCGTCACGCGCGCCCAGCCGGCGCCGGCCGGCGGCGACTGAGCCCTACGCTCAACGTTCTCCGCCGGGCTCCATTCCCTTTGCTTTGATCACACGCGCCGACTCCGGTGTCAGGAGATGCTTGATGAAGGCCTCGGCGACGGCGCGCTCTTTGGCGTCGGTACCGATCCCGGCCATGAAGACGAAGTCCGTCTTGTTCTGCAGCTCGTCCGGCAGCGGCCCCACGAGCTCCACGCCGGGCACCCCGAGGACGACGATCGGCTGGACGATTCCAATCTCGGCCTCGCCCCGAGCAAGAACCTCGGCGTATTCGCCGGCCGGCGTCAGTGTCGTCTTGGGCTTCATCTCGTCGGCGATTCCGAGCCGCTCGATCACGCGTGCGGCGTGAATGCCGGTCGCGCCGCCTCTCGCGGGATCCGGGTACACGATCGACCTGGCGGCCAGCAACGTGCGCTTGAGTGCTTCCGGCGACGAGATATCCGGCTTGGGCGTGCCCTGGCGCACGGCCACCGCGACGAGCGACCGAGCCACCGTCACGGCGCTGGCGGCCGTGATCTTGCCCGCCGCGTTCACCGGGTCGAACGCCGAGCGAGGCATGATCGCCACGTCGACCTGCTCGCCATCTCGAATGCGGTTTGCGATCACGCCGGCGGTGGCATACGACGTCGTGATCGTGTGACCCGTGCGCCGCTCGTAGTCGCGGGCGATGTCGTCGAGCGCCGGCTTCATCGCCACGGCGCTCAGCACCTTGATCTCCGCGGCGGCGGCGACCGTGACGTGCGCCAGGAAGAGGAGGGCTGCCAGTCCGCTCGAGAGCTGTCTCATCGTCCGCATCAGCCAGCGACGACGCGATTTTTCTGCATGCCGAGCTTGGTGATCCCCATCTCGACGACGTCGCCGGGTTGCAGATAGCGCGGCGGCTTCATGCCGTGCGCCACACCGGCGGGCGTGCCGGTCGAGATCAGGTCGCCGGCGCGCAGCGACATGAACTGGCTGACGTAGGCGACGAGCGTGCGAACCGAGAAGATCATGTCCTTCGTGTGGCCCCGCTGGCGCGACTCGCCGTTGACGGTCGTCCACACCTCGAGCGCCTGCGGATCACCGACGTCGTCGGCGGTGACGAGCCACGGCCCGATCGGTGCGAAGGTGTCCGCGCTCTTGCCCTTGGTCGTCGTGCCGCCGCGCTCCATCTGGAACGCACGCTCGGAGACGTCGTCGACGATCGTGTAGGCGGCGACGTCTTCATCGCGTCCGCCTCGACGACGTTGCGAGCGTCGCGGCCGATGACCGCCGCCAGCTCGACCTCGTAATCGAGCTTCGTCGCCCCCGGCGGACGCACGATCGAGTCGTACGGCCCGTTGATCGCGCTGTTGGCCTTGATGAACAGCGTCGGCTCGTCGGGTGCCGGGCGGCCGACCTCGCGCGCGTGGTCGCTGTAGTTCAGGCCGATGCAGACCATCTTGCCGATGCCCGCGAGGGGAGCGCCCAGTCGCGGGCGGCCGCCCACGGCGGGCAGACGCTCGATCTTCACGCCGCGCAGTTGCTTGAGGCCGGCCGCCGACAGGACGTCCGGGGTGATGTCGTCGATGACACGCGAGAGGTCGCGTACGGCGCCCGCCGCGTCGATCACGCCAGGCTTCTCCGCGCCGGCGCGTCCGTAGCGTACGAGCTTCATGCCGCCACCGCTGGGCGACGCCGACCGACGCCCGTCGCTCCCTCGAACGCGTGCGCGATCTGCAGCACACCCCAGTCGTCCTGGTGTCGCCCCACGATCTGCAGGCCGACGGGCAGGCCGTCCGGCGTGAAGCCGCCGGGCACGGAGATGGCCGGCAGGCCGGTGACCGTGATGTCCGAGCAGGCGCGCATCCAGTCGATGTAGGTCGGCAGCGTCACACCCTCGATCTCGGTGACGTAGGGCTGCGTGACGTCGAATGGCGGCACCTGCGTCGCGGGCAGCACGAGGAACTCGTAGCGCTCCATGAACTCGCGCACGCGATGGTAGAGCGCGGTGCGCTTGACCTCCGCCTCGCCGAGCTCGCGCGCGGTGAGCTTGAGGCCCTGCTCGGTGTTCCAGATGACGGTGTCTTTGATCTGATGACGATGCTCGGCCAGCATGGGGCCGTAGCGCGTGGCGAACGCGAGCGCCCGCAGCGCCTGGAAGATCTCGCGCGCGTCGCGCAGGTCCGGCTGCGCCTCGTCGACGGCACATCCGAGGCTCTCGAGGGCTTTGCGCGCGGGTTCGAGCGCCATGGTGACGCGGGAATCGAAGGGCAGCCCACCGAGATCGCGGCTCCACGCCACGCGCACGCGGCGGAAGTCCCGATCGAGTGGCCGCCGGAAGATCTCACCCGGTTCGGCGATCGCAATCGGGGAGCGCGGGTCAGGGCCGGCGATGGCGCTGAGCATCAGCGCGGCGTCGGCAACCGTGCGCGCCATTGGACCCTGCACGCTCAGCGCCGACCACGCCATCTCCCGCGGCCACGCGGGCACGCGTCCTGGCGAGGTGCGCAGGCCGACGACGTTGCAGAAGGCGGCAGGGTTGCGCAGCGAGCCGCCGGTGTCGCTGCCGTCGGCGATCGGCACCATGCCGCACGCCAGGGCGACCGCCGCGCCACCGGAGGAGCCGCCGCACGTCTTCGTCGCATCGTAGGGGTTCAGCGTGCGCCCGAACACGTCGTTGAAGGTCTGCGACCCTGCGCCGAACTCCGGCGTGTTCGTCTTGCCGAGTGTGACCGCGCCGGCCGCGCGCAGGCGTTCGACGATGAGGCCGTCCACCGCCGGCACGTGATCGCGGTAGATCGGCGAGCCGAACGTCGTCCGAATGCCTTTGGTCGGCACGAGATCCTTGTGCGCGACAGGAAGCCCGAACAGCGGACCGGTCGCGTCGCCGCGCGCGAGTGCTCCGTCCTTGGCCTTCGCGTCGTCGAGCGCGCGCTCGGCGGTCAGCGTCACGATCGCGTTCACCTTGGGATTCACGCGCTCGATCTGCGCCAGATGCGCGCGGACGACTTCGCTCACGGACACCTCGCGCGCGCGGATGCGGCGAGCCAGCTCGACGGCAGTGAGAAAGCAGAAGTCGCTCATGGCGGCAGACCTTACGACGTGCTCGCATCGTGGTCAACCGCCCGCTTGACGCGTTTCGCGCCTTCGCCGATGCTCTCGTCGGCGACGGCGTCGCCCACGAAAGAGGGTGCAGCGCTGAGGACGAGACCGCGGGCGGCGCTCGTGTTCGTGTTCGTCACCGTCCTGCTCGACATGCTGGCGGTGGGGCTCATCGCGCCGGTGCTCGCGCCGCTCGTGGTGAGCTTCCTCGGCGGCGATACCGCGCGCGCGGCCGAGATCTACGGGCTGGCGTTCACGCTGTTCGCGGCCATGCAGTTCGTCGCCTCACCGGTGCTCGGCGCGCTGTCGGATCGCTTCGGCCGCCGGCCCATCATCCTCCTGTCGAACGTCGGCCTGGGCCTCGACTACGTGGTGATGGCGCTCGCCCCGAACGTCGCGTGGCTGCTCGTCGGTCGGGTGCTCGCCGGCCTCACCTCCGCGAGCATCACCGCGGCTGGCGCGTACGTCGCCGACGTCACGCCGGAGCGCGAGCGTGCCGCCGGCTTCGCGCGGCTCGGGGCGGCGTTCGGCATCGGCTTCGTGCTGGGCCCCGCGATCGGCGGGCTGCTCGGTGGCTTCGGACCGCGCGTACCGTTCTGGGTGGCGGCGGCGCTGAGCCTGCTGAACGCGGCGTATGGGCTTTTCGTGCTGCCCGAGTCGCTGCCGCCTGAGCGGCGCGCGTCGCTTCAGTGGCGTCGGGCGAATCCCGTCGGCGCGCTCGCCATCCTCAAAGGGCGCGCCGCACTGAGGGGTTTGGCGACGATGATGTTTCTGCGTCACGTCGCGCACGCGGCACTGCCCAGCACGTTTGTGCTCTATGCCACCTATCGCTATGGATGGGACGCACGCACGGTTGGCCTGGCGCTCGCCGGCGTAGGGGTCGGCTCACTCATCGTGCAGGGTGCGCTCGTCGCGCCGTTCGTCCGCCGCTTCGGCGAGACGCCCGCGTTGCTCTGGGGGCTGGTGTTCGGCGCCGCCGGCTTCGCCACCTATGCGCTGGCGCCGACGGGCGCGGTGTTCTGCGTCGGCATCGCACTGCTGTCGCTGTGGGGCTTGTCGTGGGCGGCGTCGCAAGGCTTGATGACACGGCACGTCGCGTCGACGGAGCAGGGACGGCTGCAGGGACTCGACGGCAGCCTGCGCGGCATCGCCGATCTGATCGGACCCGGCCTGTTCACGCTGCTGTTCGCGCACTTCATCTTGCCGGGCCGCGATGCGCCCGGCGCGCCGTTCCTGCTCGCCGCGTTGCTGCAAGTGGCTGCGGTCGCCCTCGCGTGGAGGGCGACGCGTCTATAGAGGAGCGCCACGATTCACTCGGGGCGCTCCGAACGGTGGGGGGTTGGGGGGCCATGTCGGGGCCCCCCATCACGTCGTCGGCTACACGCGTCCCGCCAGCATCAGGATGATCAGGATCAGGAGGATGAGCCCCAGCCCGCCGCTCGGGTAATAACCCCAGCCGCTGCTGTATGGCCAGGTCGGTAGCGCTCCGATCAGCAGGAGAATCACGATGACCAGCAGAATCGTCGTCATGGCACCATCACCTCCCGCGGACGATCACCGCAAGAACGACGCCAGCGGAAAATGTGCAGCCCGCTGCAGCGTCGCGCCGGCGAAGCTCAGAACCAGGACGACTTGTCGACGACGTTGCGCAGCGGCTGACCCGCGATGAAGCGGCGGCAGTTGTCGAGCAGGATCTCGTAACGACGCTCATCGAGATACGGCCCGAAACCCGCCGTGTGCGGCGTGATGATGACGCCGGGCAGCGTCCACAACGGATGGTCGGCGGGCAGCGGCTCTTGCTCGAACACGTCGAGCCCCGCGCCGGCAATCTCACCGGCGCGCAGCGCGGCCACGAGGTCGTCGAGCCGCGTCGTTTTGCCGCGCCCGATGTTGATGAAGAATGCCGTCCGCTTCATCCGCTGAAACCGTTTGCGGTCCATGAACCCTTCGGTTGCCGGCGTGTGCGGCACGGTCAGGATGACGAAGTCGGCGCGCGGCAGCAGCGCATCCAGCGCCGCGGGCGGGTGCAGCTCGGCCACGCCCGGCGGCGGTTCCTTGCGGCGCGCGTCCACGCCGAGCACCGTCATGCCGAAGGCGTCGGCCAGACGCGCGGCCTCGGCGCCGATGCCGCCGACGCCGACGATCACTGCGGTGGCCTGGGGGAGATGCACGACGCCCGTGTCGAGCGGCGCCGGCTTCCACTCGCGCCGCGCCTGCTGCGGGAGATACCGGTGGAAGTCGCGTGCGAACGCGAGCACGAACGCCATGATGTGGGCGCCGATGTGATCGTTATAGATCTCCCGGAAGTTCGTGACGACGACTGGATGCTGCACGAGCGCCGCGTAGTAGTAGCCGGCGGGCGGCGCGGCCTGCGGCGCCTGCAGCCACGTCAGTCGTGTGGCCTGCGCGAGCAGCTCGGGCGCGAGCGTACCGAAGGCGCAATCCGCGCCGCCGATGGCCGCGCGTGCGGAGGCGTCGTCTTCGGCCACGACCACCTCGAGCGCGGGCACCGCGGCCTTGACACGCGCGGCCCAGTCGCGCGTCTTGGGTTCCTGCGGCGGGAGCATCAACAGCGTCGGCATCGTGGCCACACCTCCGTCGGCGGAGCATTTCATGCTCGCCAGCATCACGCAAGCGCGCGGCTCGCTGGCATCGTCGTTGCTCCGTCGCACGCTGGGAGGAGAGTGCCCATGGCGAATCGACGCAGGCCGACCGTTCGCAGGCCGACCGTGCAGCTGCCCGACCCGACGAGCGTCACCCAGACCGCGATCGACGCCGGCGTGCGGGCGATCGACATGACTGCAGCGGTTGCGCGCGGCCTCGCGCGCGGCGCCATGGCGGCGGCTCGCGCAATGAGCGAGAGCGCCGTGCAGGCCAGCGACGAAACGGCGCGCGCGACGACCGAGGTCGCCCGTGAGACGGCGGCGCGCACCAAGCGCGCGACGACGCGGCCGACGACGCGGCGCCGCGCGCCGAGCCGGACGCGGAGTCGCCGGCGGCGCGCCGCCTGAGGGGACGACCGCGCGCATGGCGCTGCCGTCACTGCAGCCGCGCCGACTCGGACGGTATCGCGACCTTGCGCTGATCCTTTTCAAGTACGGCCGCTCGGATCTCCTGACGCGCGCCGGTCTGGAGGAGATCCTGGCCGAGGATCTGCCGCCGGCCGATCCAGGCGCGGCCGCGCCCGACGAGCTGGCGCACGACCTCGAGCGCCTCGGCCCCACCTTCGTCAAGCTCGGCCAGATTCTCTCCACCCGCGCCGACCTGCTGCCCGACTCCTATCTGGCCGCGCTCTCGCGGCTGCAAGACGAGGTGGCGCCGATCCCGCCCGGCGAGGTCGAGAAGACGCTCAGCGAAGAGCTGGACGCGCCCCTCTCGAAGGTCTTCAAACAGTTCGATCGCGCGCCGCTCGCCGCGGCCTCACTGGCGCAGGTGCATCGCGCGATCCACCGCGACGGACGAACGGTCGCCGTCAAGGTGCAGCGTCCCGGCATCCGCCTGCAGGCCGCCGACGACCTCGAGGTGCTGGAGTCGGTCGCCGCGCTCGCCGAGCGTGTATCGGCCACCGCCGCGCGCTACGAGGCCGGCCGTCTCGTGCGCGAATTTCGCACGACACTGCTGCGTGAGCTCGACTACCGCATCGAGGCGGAGAATCTGCATACGCTCGGTCGGAACCTCGCGACGTTCGAGCGCGTGTTCGTGCCCCAGCCCGTACCCGACGCCTCGACCTCACGCGTGCTGACGATGGACTACGTGGAGGGCACCAAGGTCACCGCGCTGAGCCGGGCGGCGCGGGCCAAGCTGGACGCCGCCGAGCTCGCCGACGTCCTGTTCGCGGTCTATCTCAAGCAGATCTTCGTCGACGGCTTCTTTCACGCTGATCCGCATCCGGGCAACTTGCTCGTGACGCGCGACGGCCGCCTGGCGATGCTCGATCTCGGCATGGTCGCGCACCTCACACCGCGCTTTCAGGACCTGCTCCTCCAGCTGCTCGCCGCGATCGTCGACGGCCGCGGCGACGAGGCGGCCAAGCACGCGCTCCGCCTCGGCGAGGCGCGTCCCGACCTCAAGGCCGACGAGTTCGAGCGCCACATGCGCGATCTGGTCGCCGGCCAGCGCGACACGAGCCTGAGCCAGCTCGCGACGGGCCGGCTGGTGCTGCAGATGTCGCGCGTGGCTGCCGAGAGCGGTCTGCGCCTACCCGCCGAGGCGATGATGCTCGGCAAGACGCTGCTGAGCCTCGACGAGGTTGCGCGGCGTCTCGATCCGGACTTCCGCCCGCACGGCGCGTTCCGGCGCCACGTCGACGAAATTCTGAAGTCCCGCGTGGCGGACTCGATGAAAGCGGAGAGCGTGTGGGCGGGATTGCTCGAGGTCAAGGATCTCGCGCAGCAGCTGCCACGACGGGCCAATCAGATTCTCGAGCGCCTGGCCGAGGGCGAGGTGCCGGTGCGCGTCGAGGGGCTCGATCAGGCGAAGTTCATGACCGCGTGTCAGAAGATCGCCAACCGGATCACGCTCGGCTTGCTGCTGGCCGCGCTCATCGTCGGCGCCGCGCTCGCCCTGCGCGTCGAGACCGACTTCCGCGTGCTCGGCTATCCGGGGATCGCGATGATCCTGTTTCTGCTCGCGGCGTGCGGCGCGCTCGGGCTCATCTACACGATCGTGTTCCGGGACGAGTAGGCGACCGCCTCAGCTCGTTCGGCTCGCGCGCTCCCGGAACGCGACCCACATGTCGTGACACTCGATGTGGAAGAGCAACCGCACGCCCTCGACCGAGAACACCTCGACGGCTTCCCCGCCGTTGTCCAGCGGGTCGCTGCAGGTGATGCACGGATCACGCGTCGGGCGGACGCGTTTCACGGACCAGACTTGGACATCGGGCATGTGACCGTCGCGCAGCTTGGCTGTCGTCCGGCCCATGCGCGACGCGCGGGCACGCCAATCGTCCTGAACCTGGTCCATGGCGGCTATAGGCTACCAGAACGTCAAGGCCTTGCGGCGAGCAGCCGCTGCAGCTGGTCGGGGTCGACCGGTTTGACCAGATGCACGTCGAAGCCCGCGGCGAGGGCGCGCTCGCGGTCTTCGGGCTGGCCGTAGCCGGTCAGCGCCACCAGCTTGGCGCCGGGAATGTCGGCGCGAATGCGGCGCGCGACCTCGTAGCCGTCCATTCCGGGCAGCCCGATGTCGATGAGCGCGGCGTCGGGACGCAGCCGTCGCGCTTCCTCGAGGCCTCGAGCGCCGTCACACGCTTCGTGCACCTCGTGACCGAACATCCGCAGCAGATTGCGGAGCATCTCGCGCGCGTCGTCGTTGTCCTCGATGACGAGCACACGGCGCGGCGGCCCCGCGACCGCCGGCCGAGCGGCGTCGTCGGCGTCGGCGGGGCCGGCGAGCACCGGCAGGCGCACGGTGAACGTGCTGCCGCGGCCGGGCCCCGGGCTCGCCGCCTCGACCGTTCCGCCGTGCAGCTCGATGAGCTGGCGCACCAGGCTCAGCCCGATGCCGAGCCCTCCGCCGCTGCGCTCGAGCGAGCGGTCGCTCTGCACGAACAGGTCGAACACGCGCGGCAGCAGCTCGCGACGGATGCCGACGCCCGTGTCGCGGACGGTGAGGACGGCATGGTCGCCCTCCCGGCGAACGATCAGTGTGATCTCGCCGCCCGCCGGCGTGTACTTGACCGCGTTCGCGAGCAGATTCGTGACGACCTGCTCGAGACGCGTGGGATCCGCCGAGACCCACGTCGGGGTCGTCTGCACGTAGATGACGTGGCGGGCGCCCGCCGGACCGCCGTGCAGCGTCGCGACGCGACGAGCGATCTCGCCCAGGTCCACGGGTTGCAACCGGAGCACCACCTTGCCGGCCACGACGCGCGAGACGTCGAGCAGGTCGTCGACGATGCGCGCGAGATGCTGGACCTGGCGGCCGATGATGTCGCTGGCCCGCGTGGTCGCGCTGTTGCCGCCAGAGGTGCGCGACAGCACGTGCGCCGCGCTGCTGATCGCGCCGAGCGGATTGCGCAGCTCGTGGCCGAGCATGGCGAGGAACTCGTCCTTCGTGCGGTTGGCGGCCTCGGCCTCGGAGCGTGCGACCTCCTGCCGCCCGAACAGACGCGCGTTCTGAATCGCCACCGCGGTTTGCTCAGCCAGCCGCACGCAGATGGTCTCGTCCTCGTCGGTGAACAGGCGTGGAGTGCGATTGCCGATGTAGAGCAGTCCGGCCGCCTCGGCGCCGACGAGCACCGGCACCACCATGAGCGCGGTGGCGCCCGCCTCCTCGGAGAGCGAGCGGCTGTCCGGCGACACGCGGGCGTCGTGCCGATAGTCGTCGGTGCGCACCGGCCGGCCGGTGCTCATCGCGACGCCGCCGATGCCGCGGCCGGGTGTGATGCGCAGCGTGTCGAAGCCGGCCCACCACGGCCCCACACGATGACGCGGGAGCATCGCGCCCGATTCCGGCTCGCGCAGCAGGATCGCCGCGCTGTCGCTGCCGGTGAGCGCCTGTGCGCCCTCGACCACACGGCGCAGCACCGTGTCGAGGTCGAGGGAGGACGTGATCGAGCGCGCGATCTCGCCCAGGAACGCCACGCGCTCGTCGGCGCGCTTGTCCTCCGTCACGTCGGCGCAGACGCCGACGAGGCGATCCGGGCGGCCCGCGCTGTCGTAGAAGGCAACGGCACGCGTCTCGATCCAGCGCACGGTGCCGTCGGGCCGGACGACGCGGTATTCGCTGCGCGCTTCGCCCCGCTCCATGGCCGCGCGCACTGAGCTGCGCAACCGCGGGCGATCGTCCGCGTGCACCGCCGCTTCGAACGCCTCCAGCGTCCCGCGAAACGTGGCGGGCGCGAGGCCGTGCATGGCCTCCAGCGAGGGCGACCACGTGATCCGGCCCGTGGGCAGCGTCCATTCCCACGTGCCGAGGCCGCCGGCCTCGAGCGACAGCCGCAGCCGCTCGTCGCGCTCGCGCAGCGCGCGCTCGACGTCGCGCGACTCCCAGATGAGCGCGGCGATCGACAGCGACGTCACCGCGACGGTTCCGAGGAACAGCTGCAGGAGCAGCATCGCCCCATGCGGTGTCATGCGCGCGAACGCCCCGTGCCCGGTGCTGGTGCCGGCCACCGCAACGGCCGCGATCAACACCAGCAGCGCCGACGTCTCGCGCGCCCCGAAGCGAAAAGCCGACCACAAGAGCGGCGGCAGGCAGAGAAACGTGAGCGGATAGTGGCCGGGGCCTCCGAAGAGGTCGAGAAACACGGCCGCCGTGAGGGCGACGCTGAGCACGCCGAGCAGGAACGCCTCCAGCGGCCGATCACGCGCGCCGACGGCGGCGGCCGGCTTGCCGCGGAATGCGAGCAGCAGAAACGGAGCGACGATCAGATCGCCCGCGGCGTCGCCGAGCCACCACGTGAGCCAGATGGCGCCGAAGTCGTGCCAGCGCGCGTAGCCGGTGAGCGCTAGCGTGGTCACGCCGATCGACGCGCTCAGCGTCGTGCTGACGAGCGCGGCCGCCGCCACGAACTTGAAGACGTCCTCGGCGCGGTCGAAGGCCGCGGCGCCACCCGCGAAGCGCTCGACCAGGATGGCGCCGACGAGCGCTTCCAGCGTGTTGCCGGCGGCGATGCCGAGCGAGGAGAGGACGGAGCCCGCCGTGCTGATGTTGACGAGGAACGCGCTCGCGAAGATCGCGGGCCAGATGCCGCGGCCCAGGAGCAGGACGGCGGCAAGCGCGATCCCCGCCGGCGGCCACACGGCCGTCGCGTTCGTGTGCACCACCGCGAAGGCAAGCCCCAGCTTGCCGGCGAGGAAGTAGACGACGCCGACGCCGAGCGCGGCGGCAATTCTGACCGCGCGCCGTTGCATGCCGCCCCGGCAGCTACGCGCCGGGTCCGCGCTCCATCGAGTGCGGCTGCCAGCGCTGCAGCCCGCTCTTGTCGAGGACGGCTGGATTCACGCAGCTCATCGGCCAGCGACCGCCGAGCACCAGCGCGATCTCCTGGCCCACACGCCGCAGCCGCACGGGATCGAAGCGCGCCGACGCAGACGCGACGTGTGGCGTGAGGATCACGTTGTCCATCTTGAGCAGCGGATTCGACGGCGTGACCGGCTCCTCTTCGAGGACGTCGAGCCCGGCGCCGGCGATCCAGCCCTCTTGCAGCGCCTTGATCAGGGCCGGTTCGTCGACGGTGGGCCCGCGGCCGGTGTTGACGAACAGCGCGGTGCGCTTCATCGCGCGGAAGTGCTCCTCGCGCAGCATGTGATGCGCGCTCGGCGTGGACGGCGCGTGCATGGAGATGATGTCGGCCTGCGCGAGCAGCTCCGGCAGGCTGACCGGCTCCACGCCGTAGCGGCTCATCGTCAGCTCTTCGAGGAAGGGGTCATAGGCGATCAGTCGGAGGCCGAACGGCTTCGCCCGCACGGCGACCGCGCGCGCGACGTGGCCGAAGGCGATGAAGCCGAGCGTCTGACCCATGAGCCGCGGGAACTGGTAGAGCAGCGGCCGGCCTTCGCGCCAGCGTCCCTCGCGCACCATGCGGTCCATGGTGGTGAGCCGGCGGAACGTGGCCAGGATGAGCGTCATCGCGTGATCGGCGACCTCTTCGATGAACGTGTCGGGGACGTTGGTGACGGGAATGCCCCGCGCGGTGGCGGCGGCCACGTCGACCGAGTCGACACCCACCGAGCCGAGCGAGATCACGCGGCAGCGCTCGAGCCCGTCGATGATCTTTTTCGTGATCTTCCGTCCTTTGGCGTAGAGCGCGTCGGCATCGCGCGCGGCGGCCGCGAAGTCGTCCTCGCTCTTGGCGTCGATCTCGACGATGTCGGCGCCGAGCGGGCGCAGCGCCTCGAGCTCCAGCGCGTAGTCCGTCTTGGCGCCGTACGTCGGTCCCGCGGGCGTCACCACTTTGAATTTGGCCACGGCGCTCCTCCCAGCAGTCGATTCGAAGACCACCGCGCATTATACTCGCGCCATGAACGCGACTCGCGTGCTCGACTTGCTCGAAGCGGGCGACTGGAAGGCCGCTCACGAGATCGTCCAGAAGGAGTCCTCGACGCTCGCTGCCTGGCTGCACGGCATCGTGCACATTCTCGAGGGCGACCTCGACAATGCGCGCGGCTGGTACCGGCGAGCCGAGCGGGACTTTCCCGGTGGCGACGCGGCCGGGGCGGAGATCGCCGCCGCGCGCCGAAGCGTGGCCGCCGCCTCCGACCCCAAATCGCCGACGCGCTGACCCGGGCGGGCCGGATCGCCGCGACGTCCGCCCTCTGGCGTCGGCTCGACACGCCGGGGCACGACGCGTGTCGACTCGAGCGCGACGCCGAGGGCTGGCGGCTTCACGGCACCGCGGTGTACCGCGAGGACGGCGTGCTCGCGCGCCTGGACTACGAAGTCGTGTGTGACGACACGTGGATGACGCGACGCGGGAGTGTACGCGGCTGGCTCGACGATCGGACAGTGGACACCGCCATCGTGCGCAGCGCGGCGGGGACCTGGTCGCTGAACGACGTCGCCGTGCCGGGCCTCGAGGCATGCGGCGATCTGGATCTCGGCTTCACGCCGGCGACCAACACGCTCCAGCTGCGACGCGTTGCGCTCGCCAAGGGGCAGGGGAGCGACGTCCCCGTCGCGTGGCTCGACGTCGGCGCCGGCACGCTCACGCTGCTCGCCCAGCGCTACGAGCGCCGTAGCGAGAGCGCGTACTGGTACGAGTCGCCGCGCTTCGGCTACGCCGCGTTGCTCGAGCTCGCGCCGACGGGGTTCGTGCGCGTGTATCCCGAGCTGTGGGAGCTCGAGCCCGAGCGCTGACGTCGCGCCGCGAGGTGTGCGCGCTTCGCTACTTGTAGTCCAACCCCGCCGCGGCGAATTTCGGGCGGAACTCCGGCCGGCCCAGATAGTCGAGGAGCGCCCGCGCGGCGTCGGGCGACGGGCTCGAGGCGACGAGCGCGCCGGCGTAGGTCGTCACGCGGTTGATTTCCGCCGGCAGCGGACCGACGAGCGTGACGCCTTTCACGGGGATGATCTCGCTGATCTGGTGCACGCAGAGCTCGGCCTGGCCGTTGAGCAGCGCTTCTGCCGCGTAGCCGCCTTTCCACAGCACGGTCTTCGGCTTCACCGCTTCCGCGATTCCGAGCTTGTCGAGGACCGAGGCGAAGTGGATCCCGCTCGTGGCGCCGATGCCCGGGTCGAGGTACACGATCGACTTGGCCTCCAGCAACGCGCGCTTGAACGCGTCGACCGTGGAGATGTCGGGTTTCGGCGCCCCCTCGCGCACGGCGACGCCGATCGCTGTCTTGGCGAGATCCGCGCGGGTCGCGGCGATCGCATGGTTCGACTTGACGAGCGCGTCCATCGCGACGTCCGGCGCGACCACCACGTCGGCGACTTCGCCGCCCTCGAGCCGGCGACGGAGCCCGCCGCCGGTGTCGGAGGTGATGACCACCAGATGCCCGGTCTCCTTCGTGAAGCCGCCGGTCAGCTCCGTGACCATGGCTTTCATGGCGCCCGCGCTGAGGACGCGGATCTCCTCGGCAGCCGCGGGGCCCGCGCCGAGCACGACGACGATGAGCGCGAGAACGATCGCGGTGACGCTCATACCGTGTACATCGAGAAGTCGATCGCCTTTTCGGTAATGAACTCGAGCAGCGCCGGCGTGCCCTCCCGCGTCTTGGCGATCGCGCGCTTGATCGCGGGCACGATGTCATCGGGCGCGGTAACGCGCTCGCCCCAGCCGCCGAGCGCCTTGGCGAAGTCCGCGTAGTTGCCGCTGATGTCGGTCGAGCGGTACTTCTCGGTCGCCGTCGCCATGACCTTCAGCTCGATGGCCATCGAGAAGTTGTTCAGGAGCACGGAGAGGATCGGAATGCGCTCGCGCACCGCGGTCTCGAAGTCCATGCCGGTGAAGCCGATCGCGGCGTCGCCCCAGAGGTTGATGCAGAGCTTGTCGGGCTTCGCGAGCTTGGCGCCCATCGCGAGCCCGAGCCCGTAGCCGAGCTGGGTGGTCTTGCCCCAGCCCAGGTACGTCAGCGGTGCCGTGGCCTCCCAGAACGGCGAGATCTGATCGCGGGGGCTGCCCGCGTCGTGGGTGATGATCGTGTTGGCCACGTCCACCGTGTGCAGCAGGTCGTGGATCACGCGATACGGGGACAGCGGCGTGCTCTTCTGCGTCAGCCGCGGCATCCACTGCGCGAGCCATTCGGTCTTATGGCGGCTGATCTCGGCCGCCACGGCGGCGGTGCGGCCGCGCGGCTTGCCCTTGAGGCGGTCGCGGATCTCGCCGAGCAGCGCGTCGAGGGTGAGCGCGGCGTCGCCGACCAGCGCCATTTCCGCCGGCACGTCCTTGTTGATGTCGGTCGGGTCGAGCGTGGCGTGCACGATCTTCTTACCCTTCGGCATCGGCACGCCGTAGTTGGTGCGCGCGAACGAGCAGCCGATCCCGAAGATCAGGTCGGCGTTGGTCAGGAAATGGTGGAGCTGCTTGCTGATGGAACGTCCGCCCGAGCCGAGCGAGAGCGGATGCGTCTCGGGGAAGGCGCTCTTGCCCTGAAGGCTCGTCGTCACCGGTGCCTCGAGCAGCTCGGCGAGCTCCTGCAGCTGCGTCCACGCTTTCGCATAGTGCACGCCCTGGCCGGCGTAGATGACGGGGCGCTCGGCGGCGACCAGCGCGGCGGCGACCTCGGTGACGGCCTTCGGATCGGGCGCCATGCGCAGCCGCGGTGTGGACGTGTACGTCCAGCCGTCGGGGACATCCTCGCGCATCACGTCGACCGGAATCTCGATCAAGACCGGGCGCGGCCGGCCGTTGCGCACCTGCGTGAACGCGCGGCGCATCGCGTCCGGCACGTGCTGCGGCAAAATCACTTGCTCCGCCCACTTCGTGACGTGCTGGTAGTTCAAGAACGAGGAGAAGTTCGGCGTGATGTTGAGCAGGTTGCGCGGATAGCCGCCCGGCAGCACGACGATGGGCACGGAGTCGCCGAACGCCTGCGCGACGCCGCCGAACGAGTTCTCGGTCCCCGGCCCGTGCTGCATCGCGAAGACGCCGATGCGGTCGCCGGACGTCACCCGGCTCAGCGCGTCGGCCATGTGCAGGCCCACGCGCTCCTGACGCACGATGATCGTGCGAATGTCGGCCTCGGCGGCGGCCTCGATGATCTGATTGACCGGGTAGCCGATCAGGAACTTGACGCCTTCGCGCTTGAGGATGTCCGCCACCACGGATGCTGCCTTCATTCGCCGCCTCCTCTTGCCCACTCTGCGTGGGCGTGGGGCATAGTATGCACCATGCCAAGGAGGGACCCATGAGCCGCGGATTCGCCGTCGCCGCCAACGTCAAGACCGAGGTCATTGTCGCCGCCGCCCGCGAGGCCGAGCGCGCGGGCTACACGTCGTTCTGGGTCAATCACCCCGGTCCGGTCGACGGTCTCGCGTCGCTGGCGAGCGCCGCCCGCGAGTCGCGCGCCATCGGGCTCGGCATCGGCGTCATCCCGCTGCACACGCGCGGCCCGCAGTCGATCGTCGACGGCGTGCGCACGCACGCGGTGCCGCTCGAACGGCTCTGGCTCGGCGTCGGCAGCCCCAATCCGAAGTCGCTCGAGCGCGTCCGCGACGGCGTCGCCGCGCTCCGCAAGGAGCTCACGACCAAGGTCGTCGTCGCCGCGCTGGGCCCGAAGATGTGCCGGCTCGCCGGCGAGATTGCCGACGGCGTGCTGTTCAACTGGCTCACGCCCGAGCACGCGAAGGCTTCCGCCGCGCTCGTGCGCGAGGGCGCGCGGGCGGCGAAGCGGCCGGTGCCGCGGCTCTACGCGTACGTGCGCCTGGCCATGGGGCCGGGTGCCGCCGAGCGCGTCGTGAAAGAGGGCGCGCGCTACGACTCGGTGCCGGCCTACCACGCGAACTTCGAGCGCATGGGCGTGAAGCCCGAGGCGACGGCCATCGTCACCGACACACCGGCCGAGGTCGCGCGCGCCCTCGCGCGCTGGGACGGCGTCATCGACGAGGTCGTGCTGCGCGCGCTGCCCGCGGACGACGGCGTTGATTCTACGCTCGCGCTCGTTCGCGCCGCCAAGCCCTGAGCGCGCTGCGCCGCCGATGACCGAGGAGGTGACGCGCTACTACGCGCGCCGCGCGCGTGAGTACGAGCGCGTGTACGAGATGCCGGCCTGGCAGCCGGGGCTCGCCGAGCTGCGACGCCGCGTGCCCGCAGTCTTCGGCGCGCGTCGCGTGTTCGAGGTCGCGTGCGGCACTGGCTACTGGACGGAGATCGTCGCGGCGGTCGCCAAGTCCGTCCACGCCACCGACGTCAACGCCGAGACGCTCGCGCTCGCGCGCGCGCGGCCCTACGCCCGCGGCAACGTCACCTTCGCGGTCCGCGACGCCTACGCACGGAGCGACGAGCCGCCGCGCTGCGACGCAGGCCTCGCCGGGCTCTGGCTCTCGCACGTCGACGCCGGCCGGATGGACGAGTTCATCGACGCGTTTCACTCGCACCTGACACACGGCGCCGCGGTGATGGCGTTCGACGAGCGCGACGACCCGACGCGAACCGCGCGCGGCATCCGGGTCGATGTGGCGACGGGGAATCGTTACGAGGCGCGCCGACTGGACAACGGCGAGCGCTACGAGATCGTTAAAAACTTCATCGACGAGCCGGCGCTGCGGCGCGTCCTCGGCCGACGCGCGCGAGGCCTGACCTACGACGACCTGGGACGGTTCTGGGTGGCGACCTGGGAGGCGGTATGACCGAGCGACAGATCGTGCGGTATCCGGACGCATCGATGCAGATCCTGGATCAGGGCTTCGCGCGCTTTCGGATCAACAACGCGGGGGTGGAGCGGCTGAGCACCGGCTACCGGTGGTGCGAGGGGCCGGTCTGGTTCGGCGACGGGCGATATGTGCTGTGGAGCGACATCCCGAACAACCGCATGATGCGCTGGGACGAGGAGACCGGCGCGGTGTCGGTCTTCCGCCGACCGTCGAACAACGCCAACGGCAACACGCGCGATCGCCAGGGCCGGCTGGTCACCTGCGAGCACGACGCGCGCCGCGTGACGCGGACCGAGTACGACGGCACGATCACGGTGATCCTTGACCGCTTCGAGACCAAGCGTCTGAACTCGCCCAACGACGTCGTGGTGAAGTCCGACGACTCGATCTGGTTCACCGATCCGCCGTTCGGCATCCTGACGAATTACGAGGGCCACAAGGCGACGCCCGAGCTGCCGACGAACGTCTATCGCGTCGACCACGCCGGACGCGCCAGCGTGGTGACCGGCGACGTCCCGCGCCCCAACGGACTGGCCTTCTCCCCGGACGAGTCGCGGCTCTACGTCGTGGCCAGCGGCGACAGCCCGCGCACGATCCGCGTGTTCGATGTGGTCGACAAGGGCACCGCGCTGGCCAACGGCCGCGTCTTCGTCGACTGCGGACAGGGGATTCCCGACGGCTTTCGGTGCGACACCGACGGCAACCTGTGGTGCGGGTGGGGCGGCGGCGAGGGGCACGATGGCGTCTCTGTGTTCAACCCCGACGGCACGATGGTGTTTCGCATCCTGCTGCCCGAGCGCTGCGCGAACCTCTGCTTCGGCGGTCCCAGTCGCAACCGGCTGTTCATGGCCGCCAGCCAGTCGCTCTACGCTGTGTACGTCGACGCCCAGGGCGCCACGCTCAGCTGACCCGCGGTCAGCGCCGCGTCACCACCACTTCGGTTTGGCGATTACGCGCACGGCCCTCGTCGGCGTCGCTCGAGGCTCCCGCCGTCTCGATACGGTCGGCCGCCACGCCCATCTCGACGAGCTTGCCCTTGATCGCGCGGGCGCGCTCGCGCGACAGCGGCGTGTTCGCGGTCGGATTGCCGGTGGCGTCGGCGAGTCCCTCCAGGCTGACCCGAACAGCGGGATACGCCTTCAGCGTCCGGCCGAGCGCCTCGACGGTGTGTGTCGAGGTGGGTGTCAGCGCCGCCGAGCCCGGCTCGAACGTGAGGTCGTCGAAGATGAAGCGCCGAGGAACGCTCGTGTCGCTGGCGCTGGCGAGAAACGCGTTGAGCTGCTGGAGGAACGAACCGGGCCTGACGTCGACGTGGTCGCCGGTCGGCAGGGTCAGTGTGTAGACTTGCTGCGGCAGCGCGGACGGTGCGACCGACCGCTGCGCCGTCACGACGTCGCGGCCCCAGGGCGGATGCATCGCGAAGACGAGCGCGAGTCCCGCGAGCGCGGCGAGCGCCGGCACCAACCACGCGGGCAGCCCGCGCCGGCCGGCGGTCACCGTCTCGGCGTCGCTCCGATGCCGCCGTGCGACTGGCTCCGCGACGGCCGGCGCGTCGGGCACGTACAGCCCGATGACATTCGCCACCGCGGGCGGGGTGACGCTGGCGATCGATCCACCCTGCGCGCCCAGGAACGTCATGATGCCGGGGGCATCGAGCCCGCGCGCGGTGACCTCGCGACTGAGCACGCCCATGACGATCGGCGCCGCGATGGTCATGAGACGTCGCGCGCCCGCGCCGGAGATCTGGGCGGATCTGGCGACGCCGGCGGTCACGTCGTCTTGCTTTCCGCCGAAGAGGCTCGTGAGCAGGTGACGTCCCGACGTCATCAGCGTCTCGGTCGCTTTGCCGCCGCCGAGCATGCCGAGCGCCGTGTCCAGCGTGCCCGCACCGTATCCGCCCTCGTCGATCATCGTCCGTACCCACTGGGCACCGGCCGGTGTGGACGCCGTCGTCACCATCCCCGACAGAATCGTTGGAATCGCCGCCGCGAGCCCAGCACCGGTGGTGCTGGCGTTCTGGTCGATCAGCCCACTCATGATCCGCACGATGTCAGGACTTACCACGGCACGGACCTGGTCCAGTATCGACGCCATAACGACTCCTTTTTGAGGTGCGCGAATGCGCAGTGACTGTCGGAGGATGCCGCCGCGGTCGAGAGGGGTCTATGGGATCAAAGTCGGGGCCGCCCTGGGCGAGCGGCGGGACGTGCGGCGCATCTGAGCCCGGGGGGCGGCCGGTCGGCCGCCCCCCAGGCTCAGTAGGAACTACGGGTGTGTCGCTACTTCTTGGCGAACTTCGTTTCGAGCAGCGTGCGCACTTCGGCGACGGCCGCACGCCAGAGCGGCGCGCCGGGGACCGCGTACTCCGCATTGACCTGAGCGCGGAAGTCGTTCATCGCCGCATCTTGTTTGGCTTTGTCCTCTTTCGGCGCCACGTCGAGGGTCTTGGAGCGGATCAGCGCGGCCTTGTTGGTCGCGGGATGCGCGCGCTCGATCCAGCGGCCGATCTCGTTCCAGCTCGAGTCGAAGAAGACGACCACTGGAATGGAGCGGTAGCCGTTGTTGAGATAACAATCCGTGATGTCGAGGTTCTGGTCGCGCAGGAACACACGCAGCTCGGCGCCGGGGATCGCCTCGACGATCCGCGCGATCAGCGGGGAGTTGCGGTGCACGTCGCCGCACCAGTTCTCAGCCAGCATCATGACGTACTTCACGCCCTTGACGCCGCCGAAGAACTTCTTCTCGTCGTCGTTCAGGGTGGCCCGATTGTAATTCTCTTCGGTGCGCTTCTGGGTATCACCCATCTGGGCCATGTAGTCCTTCCAGGACATACCCTTCGAGAAGCGCGCGTTGTCGAGCGGAACCTGAAGCTGTGCCATGTCGTCTGTCTCCTCTCTCTAGTTGGCGCGGCCGGCGGCCTGGTGCAGATCGGCGAGCGGCACGATCCGTCCGTGCAGCGGCAGCAGCCGGTCGACGGTCAATCCGAGGCGCGTGAGATTGTCCACCAGATTCAGGGTGAACGGGCTCGGCGGCATCGGAGGTGGCGTGTTCGCGGGCGGCGGCGTGAAGGTGTCGGCCTGCGCGAGCAGGCGCTCGTTCGGCAGGTACACCATCAGCAGGCCGTCGTCGTGGGTGTTGCCGGCGATATGGTGAATCTCGACGGTGCGCGTGCCGTCGGTCAGCGTGCGCTTGTCGCGCACGCCCTCGACCGCCGCCGGCTTCTTGCCGGATGTCGCCAGGTGGTCGGGGGCGATGGTCGCGCCGCGCGCGAGGGCGCGATCGAAGAACGCGCGGTTGATCTCGTGGGTGATGACGGTGGCGCCCTCGGCGGCGGCCGCGCGCAGGCCGCCGGAATGATCGAAGTGGTGATGGCTGTTGATCACGTACCGGATCGGCTTGGCGGGGACCAGCGCGCGCACTTCCTTCACCACCGCCAGCGTGCGCTCGTCGTTGAGCGGCGCCTCGACCAGAACGACGTGATCGCTCATCTCGATGGCCACGCTGTGGTGCGTGCCGCCGGTCACGTACCAGACGCCGTCGGCAACCATCTGCGATGCGACCGTCGCGTACGGCGCGGTGGCGGCGCGGACGTCGTCGGGGACGCTGAGGTCGACGGCGACATTGGGTCGCACCTCGCTCACGATGAGCTCGAGGGTGGGAAAGCCGCCCGCCGTCTGTTTGACGCGCGTGGGGAACTTCACGCCGCCGAACTCCCGGTAATCGGCGTACTCGATCGTCACGGGGATGTCGCCGAGCACGGCGTTCGGCAGCGTCGCCGTCACGCGCTGGACGAGATTGTCGCGATCGAGCGTCACGCGGGCGACGAACTTGCCGGGCGAGGCGAACACGATGGCGCGGCCCTGCACGGAGGCGTTGGTCGACTGGGCGGCCCTCACGACCCCGTGCGGCGTCGTCCAGAGCTCCAGCTGCCGCGCGGCGAGCGCCATCGGCGTAGGCACGGCCGCGTCGTTGACCATGTTCCAGGCGTGATCGCCGGAGACCACGAAGACCTGGCGCTGCTCGCCGCGCACCGGCTGCTGGCCGCCGCCGCGCGGCGGCTCCTCGCCCTGCGTGCGCACCCAGACGTCGCGCACCGAGGCCGTCTCGTAGTTGACGGACCGCGTGAGGCGCTTGACGTTGAAGCGGGGCCACGGGCTGCCGGGCGCCGGACTCTGGCCGGCAGCCCAGCTGCTGCCGCTCGCCGTCATCTCGTACGACTTGAGGCCCGCCACCCCGAGCGCCTTGGCCGCCGCGTCCAGGGCGGCCCGCGGCTCGTGAGCGCCCGCGGGCGTCCAGGCGAGCAGCAGGGTCGTGATCGCGATCGCGACCGGGGCGCGCATGTGAACGGTCTCCTCGCTTAGATGGGGAATCGGGGCCGAAAGACTCTTCGGATCAGATAGGGATTGGCGCCGAGATCGTAGAGCCGGCGGATATCGCCGGACAGGAGCGCCGTCTTTTCGGCCTCACTGAGGTCGTGACCTGCGACCTCGGCGTCGCTGAGCCTCTCACGCGTCACGTGCGCTTTCGCCAGCCCGGTGAGGATCTTGTTGAGCGCGTACGAGACCGCGATCACGCGTGCACCCAGACGGTGCCGCAGCCGGTGATCCACTCGGGCACCGGCTCGTACGCGAGCGATTCGCCTTTCCAGCCGGGAACGGCGCCCATCAGCGCCACCCAGTTGCGAATCTCCTGACCGCCATTGCCGCCGTCACGCTCGATCTGCTCCCACGTCAGGCGCAGCAGCGGCTCGACGTCGCCGCGCTCGATGTGGTCGATGACCCAGTGGTCCCAGTCGGGGTTGATCCGCCCCGTCTCCGGCGTCCCCACCCAGTGCGAGATGCCGCCGGTGGCCACGAAGGCCACGCGTTGCACGCCGGCGTGCGAGCGCGCAAACCGCCCGACGAAGGCGCCCATCTCGTGGCAGCGGTAGAGCGTAGGCAGCGGCGGCGCCGCGCAGTTTGTGTAGATCGTTGCCACCGGAATGTCGCCCGCCGGATCGAGGAACGACAGCGGCACCGCGAGCTCGTCCCACGAGTCGATCTCGTACGAGTACGCGAAGTCGAAGCCCGCGGCCAATCCCGCCTCGAGCAACGCCATGCCGAAGCGCGGCGCGCCGCGGATCTTCCGCGCGGGAATGCGCATCAGCGTGCTGCCGCCCGGGCTCGGCGCGTCGTAGGAATCGGTGAGCCCGACGCAGAACGCCGGGAGGTTGCTGTAGGGGAAATTCTGGAGATGGTCGTTGACGAACATCACGAGCAGATCGGGCCGCGCGGCCGCCAGGCGGCGCCGCATCTCGTGGAAGCCGGCGTACAGACGCTCGCGCTGCTCCGGGCGGGCGATCTCCGGCTTGCCCGTGATGAGCGGCGCGTGCGATGCCAGTGCTGCCGCGACGATCTCGGCCATAATGTGGCTCCGGTGGGCCCTAATGGCATCACCGCGAAGCGATGCTGTCAAGGCGGAGGCTCTCATGCGACTCGGCTATTTCGCGATGCCACTGCACCCGCCGGGCGCGGATCCGGCGAAGACGATGGACGACGATCTGGGGCAGCTGGCGACGCTGGACCGGCTCGGCTACGAGGAAGCGTGGATCGGCGAGCACTTCACGGCCCAGTGGGAGAACATTCCGTGCCCCGATCTCTTCATCGCGAGGGCACTCGAGCGCACCACGCGCATGAGGCTCGCGACGGGCGTGTCGTGCCTGCCCAACCACGACCCGCTGATGCTCGCGCAGCGCATCGCCCAGCTCGATCAGATGGCGCGCGGCCGCTTCTACTGGGGCGTCGGCTCCGGCGGCTTCCCCGGCGACTTCGAGACGTTCGGCGTCGATCCCAAGAGCGGCGAGCATCGCGCGATCACACGCGAGATCCTCGACACTGTGCTGGCGCTGTGGCAGGACGGCAAGCCGGGCGCCTACGAGGGGCAGGCGGGCCGCTTCCGCTTCAACGTGCCGCAGCCGCAGCCCGACATCGGCCTGCGCCTGCATCTGCGGCCCTATCAGAAGCCGCATCCGCCGATCGGGGTGGCCGGCGTGTCGGCCAACTCCGAGACGCTCGTGCTGGCGGGCGAGCGCGGCTACATTCCGATGTCGATCAATTTCGTGCCGCCGCGCATTCTCAAGACGCACTGGGACGGCGTGGAGACGGGTGCAAAGCGCGCGGGCCGCGTCGCCGACCGCGCGACGTGGCGTATCGCGCGGGACGTGTACGTCGCGGACACCGACGCCAAGGCGCGGCGCGGGGCGATCGACGGCACGCTTGGCCGCGACTACCGCGACTATTTCCTGAAGCTCTTGCCCAAGCTGCGCGGCTTCGACATGCTCAAGGTCGATCCCGGCATGCCCGACCGCGAGGTGACGCTCGACTATCTGTGCGACAACATCTGGATCGTTGGCAGCCCCGAGACGGTCGCGCGCAAGCTGACGAAGCTCTCGGAGGACGTCGGCGGCTTCGGCACGCTGCTCGTCATCGCGCACGAGTGGACGCCGCGCGGCGCGTGGGAGCGTTCGATGCGGCTGCTGGCCGACGACGTCCTGCCGCGGCTCAACCGCGCGGGATCTGTCCGATCCCGGGCAGCCGGCCGAGGAAGTTCCCGCTCACGGCGCCGTCCACGACGAGGTCGTGGCCGTTGACGTAGCGCGCGTCCGGTCCCAGGAGGAACGCGACGACGTCCGCGATGTCCTCCGGCGTTGCCACGCGGCCGAGCGGCACCAGCGTCGCGCGCTCCGCGGCGAGCGCGGCGTTCTCGTAAACCTTTTCGGTCATGCCGGTGCGCACCATACCCGGTGACACGCTGTTCACGCGGACCCCGTCGCGGCCGAACTCCTGGGCGAGCACGCGCATCAGCATGATCACGGCAGCCTTGCTCGGCGCATAGGCGCCGAGATTCGCGTGCGCGTTGCTGCCGGACATCGACGCGGTGATGACGATGGCGCCCTTGGCGGTCGCGAGCGCGTCGTGCGCGGCCTTAGCCAGGAGCCACGTCGCGCGGGTGTTGACGTTGAAGAGCGCGTCCCAGTCCTCGACGCTGTAGGCCAGCAGCGCGCCGGGGCGGTTCACGCCGGCGTTGCTCACGAGCGCGTCCAGACCACCGAAGCGCGCGACGGCCTCGCCGACCGCGCGACCCGGGCCGTCGGCCGTGGCCATGTCGGCGTGGACCGCCAGCGCCTCGCCGTCGAGTTTGCGCACCTCTTCGGCGACGGCGTCGAGCCTGCTCTTGGCCTGTGCAATGTCCACGACGGCGATCTTGGCCGGCTTTCCCGCGGTACGCGCGTCGCGCGCCAGCCTCAGCACCGTCGCCCGTCCGATTCCGCTCGCCGCGCCCGTCACCAGTGCTCGCATGCGTGGATTCTCCGTGATGAAGGTTTCGTTCGCCGGGACGCGGGGAGTATCGCATGGCCGGGCGTGTTTGGTCGGCGGCCTCGCGGGGGGCTATGATCGAAATGCTCGATGAACCGCATCACCTCGTCGATTGTCATCCTCGTCGCTGTCACACTGCCGGTTGCCTGCGCGACCGAGCGGTCGGTGCCCGTACCGATAGGCGGAACGCCGCCCGTCACGACGTCGCCCGCCGCGACCGCCGCCGCCGCGCGGGCGCTGGAGCAGGGCCGCGCGCACATCGCGCGCGGCGACATGGCCGCCGGCGCCGTCGCGCTGCGCGAGGCGCTGCACTTGCGCCCCGATCTCGCCGAGGCGCGCGCGAGTCTCGGTCTCGCCCTCTATGCGATGGGCGATCTCGACGGTGCGGTGGACGAGCTTCGCGGACTGCTGCGCGTGCGTCCGGACTTCAACGAGGCGCGGTTGACGCTGGCGGGAGCGCTCGTCGCGCGCCAGGACTGGCCCGCGGCGCGAGCGGAGCTGGAGCGCGCGCTCGCGGCGCAGCCGGATCTAATCCAGGCCCACTACACGCTCGGCGTCGTGCGCTATGCCCAGGGCGATCTCGCCGGCGCGATCGACGCCTACCGCCGCGTGCTCTCACGCGAGCCGCGCGCGCAGGACGCGCGCTACAACCTGGCCCTGGTGCTGAAGCTCGCGCGCCGCGACGCCGAGGCGACGCCGGAGTTTCTCGCCGCGGCCGAGGCCGGGCTGCCGCGCGCCCAATACTTCGTGGGCTCCGCCTACGCGACGGGCGCCGGCGTCGAGCGTGATCTCGTCGCCGCGATCACGTGGTGGACGCGCGCCGCCGAGCAGGGCGTCGCGCAGGCGGACGAAGCGCTCGCGCAGCTGCGTCAGGCCACCTCGGGACGCTCGCGCCGCGCGCCGGCCGAGCGGCAGGCCATCGAGCAGGCGTTCGCCGAGTACCGCGCGCGGCTGTGGAAGGATTATCCCGGGCTCGCGCGCGAGGGTGACGAGCCGCTCGGCGTCGCCCTGCTGCGCCAGGGACGCGCGCGCGAGGCCGTGCCGATCCTGATTCGCGAGGCGGCCACGCTGAGCGAGCCCGCGCTGCGCGCGCTCGAGACACTCTACGAGCAGGGGATCGACGGCCAGCTGCCCGCGCACGACGCGCGCATTCTCGCCTCGCTCCGGGTCGCCGCCGCCGAGGGCCGCGCGCGGCCGAGGCCGTGACAAGAGGCTAGCGCCATTCCCGCATTCCTGAAGACCGTTGCCGGAGTTCTCCTCCTCGCCGTCGTCGCGACGCTGCTCGCGTCAGCCGTGTCGCTGCTCGGCGGTCCCGGCGTGACCGCGCTCGACTGGTCCGTGTACGACCGCTGGCTCCGCTCACGCGCGCCGGCCGGTGACACGCCACGCCTGGTGATCGTCGCGCGCGACGCCGCGAGCGAGGCGCGCTTCGGCACCGGCGCCTGGGACCGTGCCGTGCTCGCGCGCGTGGTCGCGGCGCTGGGGCGCGGCGGGGCGGCGGTCGTCGCGCTCGACGTGGCGCTCGGCACGCCGAGCGCGCCCGGCCGCGGCGGCGCCGCGAGCGATGCGCTGCTCGTGCAGGCGGCGCAGAACGGCGACGTCATCTCCGTCTTCTCGCCGACGACACCGCGCTCGGCAATCCCCGACGTGAAGGTGGGCCACGCAGTCGCCGAGCCGGAGCCGGACGGCATCGTGCGCGCGGTTCCGCTGTCGCTGCGACTCGGAGACCGCCCGGTGCCCGCGCTCGGGCTGGCGGTCGTCGCGGCACTCACCACCAGCTCGACCCGGGATCTCCGCGTCGCGACCGATGCGCGCGGCCGCACGCTGGTCGACTTCGCTGGCGCCGCGTGGCCGCGCGGCGTTGCGATCGTCTCGTTCCTCGACGTGTGGACAGCGATCGAGCAGGGCGACACGCAGCGGCTCCAGACCGTCGCGCAGGACAATGCGCTCGTCATCGTCTCCGAACCGGCGGGCGCCGTGCTGCGCACGCCCGTCGGCGAGCTCTCGCCGATCGCGATCCAGGCCCATCTCGCACGCGGCCTGCTGGCGGGATCGCGGCCGCGCGAGGCGAAGCCGGCGGCCACCGCCGCGCTCGCGCTCGGGCTGGCGGCGCTCGCCGTCGCGATGCTGCTGGGCGCACGCTGGTGGCTCGGCCTCGCCGGCGTCGTCGTTCTCGCCGGGGGCTACGCGGCCGCGCTGCCGCTCGCGCTCGCGACGACGGGCCTCGTGCTGCCCGTGGTGACGCCGCTCGGTGCGCTCGTGCTTGCCGCGCTCGGCGGTCTCGTCATGCGCCACTTGGCGTCGGGCGCGCGCATTCGGCGGCTGGAAGATGAAAACACGCGCGTGCGCGAGACCCTCGTCCGCCACGAGTCCGCCGTCGAAGCGCTTGAGGAGGATCTCGAAGCCGCACGTGCCGCCGCCGCGCGCGGGAGCGCCGCCGAGCGCGATCTCGGCCGGACGGCGGAGCAGTTGCGCGAGCAGCTGGCCGACGCGCGCCGCCAGGAAGAGGCCACGCGCCAGCGGTTGGAGGGCCTCGAGCACGAGCTTTCGCGGCTGCGCGTCGCCGAGCCGCGCGCGCAGGCCTCCGGCGATGCGGAGCACGATGCGCTGCGGCGGGCGTGCGAGGAGGCCGGCATTGTGACGCAGGATCGCGCGATGCTCGCCGTGTTCGCCGATCTCCGGCGCGCCGCGCGCTCGTCGCTGCCGATTCTGCTCGCCGGCGACCCCGGCACCGGCAAAGAGCTGTTCGCGCGCGCCGCGCACCGGCTCAGCCCGCGCGCGGCGCAGCCGTTCGTCGCCGTCAACATGGCGGCGATCCCGCCGGAGCTGTTCGAGAGCGAGCTCTTCGGTCACGTCAGGGGCGCGTTCACCGGCGCTGCCGCCGACCGCCGAGGCTATTTCGAGCAGGCCGACCGGGGCACGATCTTCCTCGACGAGATCGGCGAGCTGCGCGCGGACCAGCAGGGCAAGCTGCTGCGCGTACTGCAAGAAAAGGTCTTCCACAAAGTCGGCGCCACGCGGCCGACCGGCGTGGATGTCCGCGTCGTCGCCGCGAGCAACCGCGACCTCGAGCGTGGCGTGGCCGAGGGCTGGTTTCGCGAGGATCTCTGGTTCCGGCTCAAGGGCGTCGTGCTCCGACTGCCGCCGCTCCGCGCGCGGCCGCACGATATTCCGATGCTCGCCTCACGCATGGTCGCCGAGGCCACCGCGGAGCTCGGCCGGCCGGGCGTCACGCTGTCCGAGGACGCCGTCGCCGCGTTGCAGGCGCACGCCTGGCCGGGCAACGTGCGCGAGCTGCAGAACTGTCTGCGCCAGGCGGTGGCGCTCGCCACCGGTCCCGTGCTCAAGCGTGAAGACCTTCGGCTGCCGTCTGCCGACCGCCGTTCCGGCGATTCAGGCGGCGAGGCGGGGGACGCCGCCGTGCTCGACTGCCTGCGTCGTCACGGGTTCGACATGCAGGCGACAGCGCGCGAGCTCGGCTGGGACCGTGGCACCGTCACCCAGCGCCTCAAGGGCCTGGGCTTCCGCGCGCTGGTGGATGCCGGCGGCGACCGCGAGCGCGCCGCGCTCGAGCTCGCCGGTGACGCCACGCTCGCGCGCTCCGTCGAGGTGAAGCTGCGCGAATACCACGAGCACCTGCTCCGTTCCGTAGCCGGCTTCGACACCGCCGAGGCGGCCGTCACCGCCTGTCGCCGGCGGTTCAAGAATCTGCCCGAGCGTCACTTCCGCTCGCTCGAAAGCCTGATCCGACAAACGTTCGCGCGGTAGCGCGGGGCGCGTGCGGGGATGCGGGGCCCTCCCCGCATCCGCAATGCCCCCGCGCGAGCCAAGTGCGCGTCACGACGTATTTGCTCCTCTGGCCCACCCGTTGCGATGAGCGCTCGCCGTGCGCGGCCGCCGCATGGGCGGGCTCGGCCGACGCCGGGTGCGCAACCAAGCCAAGGAGAACGTCATGACACCGACGAACGCGCAGTCCACCCCCACCAAGAACGAGCTGCTGAGGGAGCTCGTCATCGTGACGGCATGCGTCGCGATGCTGCTGACCGGCGTGGGCGCCCTCTACTGGATGCAGACGCGGCCCGACGAGGCCACGGCCGGAACGACGACGACCGCCGCTGCGAAGTCGAGCGAGACGAAGCCGACGGAAAGCACCCGGCCGAAGGCGAGCGCGCCGGCGCCCGAAGGCCCCGTGAGCCACGCCGACGTCTACTTCGACTTCAAGAGCGCGCGGCTGCGCGCCGACGCCGCGAAGATGCTGCAGGACAAGGCCGCCGAGATGACGCGCACGGAGACGTGGGCGGTGCTCGTCACGGGCTACGCCGACGTGCACGGCCCGGCCGCCTACAACAAGGTCCTCGCCCAGCGCCGCGCCGACACGGTCAAGCAGTTCCTCGTCGAGCTCGGCGTGCCCGAGACGTCGGTGAAGGCCGTCGCGCTCGGGCCCGAGGCCGCGCTGTGCGACGACCCGAGCAAGGAGTGCCAGCAGCTCAATCGACGGGTGCATCTCGAGATCCGGCGGATGGCGCCCACCGCCGCGGCCTCGAGCCTGCCGGTCGCGGTCGTGGCTCCCGTCGTTCCCAAGGGTCCGCGGGCTGACGAGATCGCCCAGCCCTGAGGCTAACGCTCACATCCCTGGGAGGGAGCCATGCGTTCGAGTCACGAAATCGTCGCGCTGATGATGACGATGTTCTCCTTCACGCCGGTGGCGGCCCCTGCCGCCACCGGCGCCCCGCCGGCCGACACGGAGCCGCCGGTGAGCCCAACGAAGCCGGCAACGCTCGTCGTGTCGACCTTCGACGGTGAAGCGCGGCTGCACTTCGACCCCGCGGTGATCTCCGAGGAATATCTCGGTCGCGTCGCGGCGCTCGGCCCGTATCTGGCGGCGCCGCGCGCTTCATTCAACGGAGTGTGCGCGGTGCACGACGGCGAAGAAGAGTACTGCGACGAGATGATGAGCCTGCTCGGCGATCTCGCCGGCCTCGCGGTGCCGTCGGAGCTGGACGCCGTCCTCGCGTACGTCCGTCGCGAGACGGCGTTTTACGCGTGTCTCAGGAACGCCGCGCTGGAGTACTACCGCGGCGACGACTCGGCGCTGTCCGCCGTGTGCGGAGACATCGATGCGGCCGCCGCGTGTTCCGACTTCGTCCGGCGCGCGCCGCTGATGCGTACACCACCGGAGCGGTTTTGGCTGGCCGACCACGGCTGGCAGGGCTGTATGCAGGAGCACTTCGAGCAGACGCTTGGCGTCTATCCGATCGAGAACTGGCAGCTGTTTCTCCGCAATCACGGCGTCGATGAAATCGTGGAGGCGCACGGATGCTAAGACCGTCGGCAATTGTTGCGCTGCTGGTCACGATGTTCTGCTTCGTACCGGTGGCGGCCTGCGCCGCCACGGGCGGCGCACTTGGAGCCGCGCCGGGGCGCGTCACCGAGGGGACGCTGTTGATCCGCGGCGCCGAGAACGCCGTAACGCCCGCTCCGCTGCTCGCCACCGATGTCGACCTGCACGTCACCGGCCCGATCGCCCGTGCGATCGTGCGGCAGCGGTTCGTCAATCCGACCGACGCGTGGGTGGAAGGCGTGTACGTGTTTCCGCTGCCGGAAGATGCGGCAGTCGATCGGCTGCGTCTGCACGTCGGCGATCGTGTGCTAGAGGGCGTGATCCGCGAGCGTACGGTTGCGAAGGCGACGTACGAGCAGGCCAAGCGCGAGGGCCGTCGCACCGGCCTCGTCGAGCAGGAGCGCGCGAACATCTTCACGACGTCCCTCGCCAACATCGCGCCGGGCGCGGCGATCGCCGTCGAGATCGAGTATCAGCAGACGCTTCGCTGGGACGACGGCCGTTACCGTCTGCGCTTTCCGATGGTCGTCGGCCCGCGCTACATCCCTGGCGTCCCGACGGCGACGCCACCCGACGCGACGGGTTGGGCGCCGAACACCGACGTCGTGCCGGACGCCTCACGAATCACGCCGCCCGTGCTGCATCCGGACCGCGGGCCGATCAACCCCGTGAGCCTGCGCGTCACGCTCGCTGCCGGCGCGTCGCTAGCGCGCCTCGACTCGACGTACCACGCGATTCACACGACGCGCGAGGGCGACGGGACGTACCTGATCGAGCTCGCCGCGACCACGGTGCCCGCGGACCGCGATTTCGAACTGGTGTGGGAGCCGGCGCCGGGGACGATGCCGAACGCGACCGTCTTCACCGAGGGGCGCGCCGACGGCATCTACGCGCTGCTCGTGGTGACGCCACCCGCGCCGGCCGCGCTGGCTGCGCGGACGCCGCGCGAGGTCGTCTTCGTCATCGACAACTCGGGCTCGATGGCCGGCGCGTCGATCCAGCAGGCCAAGGCCGCGCTGCAGATGGCCCTCGCGCGCCTCGGGGCGTCGGACACGTTCAACGTCATCCGCTTCAATCACGCGATGGACGCGCTGTTCGCGGCGCCGCGCCCCGCCACGCAGGAGCACGTGGCGCTCGCCACGCGTTGGGTGGACCGTCTGCAAGCCACGGGCGGCACGGAAATGCGGCCGGCGCTCACGCGAGCGCTCGAGGGCGGCGAGGGCGATGGCCGGCTCCGTCAGGTCGTGTTCCTCACAGATGGCGCGGTCGGCAACGAGGAGGAGCTCTTCGCGATCATCCGGCGCTCACTCGCCGATCGCCGGCTCTTCACTATCGGCATCGGCTCGGCGCCCAACTCGCACTTCATGCGCGAGGCGGCGCGGCACGGGCGCGGCACGTTCACCTATATCGGCGCGACGAGCGAGGTGCAGGACAAGATGACGGCGCTGTTTCGAAAGCTGGAGTCTCCCGCGCTCACCGACGTGCGGCTCGAGCTGCCCGGCGTCATCGACGCCGACGTGCTGCCGGATCCCGTCCCCGATCTGTACGTCGGCGAGCCGGTGGTCGTGGCGTTTCGCGCGGGGACGCTGCCGCCGCACGCCGTGCTGCGCGGGCGGCTCGGCACGACGACCTGGGAGCACGAGCTGATATTTCAGCGGGCGGTGGAGAACGCCGGCCTCGCCACGCACTGGGCGCGCGCAAAGATCGGCGCCCTCCTCGACGCGCGCCGCGGTGGCGCCGAGGAGGAGGCGGTGCGCGGGGCAGTGCTCGACGTCGCACTGACGCATCATCTGGTGAGTCCGTATACGAGCCTGGTCGCGGTCGACGTCACGCCGGTGCGGCCCGACGGCGCGAACCTCGACAGTCACGCGATGCCGACCAATCTGCCGCACGGCTGGGATCACACCGCCGTCTTCGGTCTTGGCCAGGGCGCCACCGACGCCCGGATGCGCCTGCTCGTCGGCGGGATCGCGCTGCTCGCCGCCGCCACGCTCGCGCTGGCGCTCTCGCCGATGCGCGTGCGGATCCGGCGCGGTGATGCGTAGAACGCTCGGCATCGTCATCACGTTGCTGGTCATCGCCGGTATGTGGCAGCTCGGCAACGGCGTCTGGATCCACGCGAAGGCGCGGCTCGCTCAGCATCTGCTGCACCGCGCATGGGCGCGGACGCTGGCGGGCGAGCGCGATGTCAAGCCGTGGCCCTGGGCCGATACGTGGCCGGTGGCGCGTCTGACCGTGCCGGCGCACGACGTCGACGTCATCGTGCTGGCCGGCGCGAGCGGCCGCACGCTGGCGTTCGGACCCGGGCACGCCGCCGGCACCGCCGTGCCCGGCGCGGCGGGCACCGCGGTCGTCACCGGTCATCGCGATACGCACTTCTCGTTTCTCGAGCGGGTGCGCGCCGGCGAGACAGTTCTGGTGCAGGTACCCGGGCGAGCGCCGGCGGCGTTTCGTGTGAGCGAGGTCGCCGTCGTGGACGCGCGCACGGCGGCGGTGCTGAACGACGACGGCGTGAGCACGCTCGTGCTCGTCACCTGCTATCCATTCGATGCGGTGACCGCCGGCGGACCGCTGCGCTACGTGGTGACCGCCGAGCGTACGGACGGCTGATTCAGCTGAGGATGACTTCGACGTTCATGGTCGTGAGCCACTCGAGGACCAGCTGCCATTCGCCTGGATCTTCCGCTCGCCAGTACATGATCACTTCGGCGGGAATGACCACGACGTGAAGACGTCGTCGGCGCACGGTGTCGACGAGGCTCACGAGGTCTGTCGGACGTCCTCGGAGCTGGTGGATCACGTTCTCCGTGACCTCGCCGATCGTCGTGACGGCCATAACGGCTTGGTTCTCCGACCGGCGTAAGGGGCAAGCGGCGTGCCGGACCCGGCGCCTCGACGATTTCGAAATCGGCTCAGCGGCTTACGAGGCACAGGGCGGCGAGCGACGTGGCCACTTCCTCGCCCTCGGCCTGGTGGGAAAACATCCAGGCTGTGCTGCGCGAGCAGTCAGGCCGCGTTCGGCGTGATGATGGTTTTCGCGCCGCGGCCGGCCGTCGCATGCGCGAACGCGTCGCCGATGCGCTCGAGCGGAAAGCGCGCGGTAATCAGCCGGCCGACATGGAGCTTCGGCATCACGGCCAGCGCGCGACGGAATGCCGTGCCCCGGCCGAACGCGCCGACGATCTTCATCTCGCGATAGTGCACGTCCCAGAGGCTCAGCGCGATCTCGCTGCCCTTGGGGCTCACGCCGACGAGCTGAAGCACGCCGGCCGGCTTGACGAGCGTCATCGCTTCGGCGACGAGCTCGGGTTTGCCGACGGCCTCGGCGACGACGTCGGCGCCGCGGTCCTTCGTCAGCGCCATCACGCGCTCGCGCAGACTCTCTTTCACGGGATCGATGACGACGCTGGCGCCCAGTCGTTTGGCGATAGCGCGGCGCTCTTCGAGCGGATCCGATAGCAGCAGCCGCGTGGCGCCGCGACGCTTGGCGAGCGCCATCGTGAGCAGTCCCATGATGCCCCCGCCGATGACCAGCACGGTGGCGCCGCGCGGCATCGGGAACGACTCCAGACCGGCCAGGCAGCACGCCGCCGGCTCGGTGAGAGCGGCGGTGGCCGGATCGAGGCCGCGCGGCAGCGGATGCACGCAGTGCGTGGGCAACACCACGCGCTGAGCGAAGCCGCCGACGCGCGTGAGATTCGGGCACTGGCTCACACGTCCGGCCTCGCACTCGGCACACTTGCCACATCCCACCGTGGGCTCGCACGCGACGGCGCGGCCGATCAGCCGCTTGCTCACGCCGCGCCCGACCGCGCGCACGACGCCCGTGTACTCGTGGCCGAGCACCAGCGGCGGCTTGTAGGGAAACAGCCCCTGCGTGGCGTGCACGTCGGTGCCGCAGATGCCGGCGGCCTCGACGGCCACGACGACCTGTCCCGGCCCCGCGGTCGGCTCGGGAGCGTCATCGACCGTGAACCGCGTCCCGCCGTGCCAGGTGGCGACCTTCATCGCGTTACTTGTCGTCGAGCGTGACGAAGATGCAGTGTCGCAGCCGGCCGTCGAGCGCTTTCGAGAGATGTCCCTTGCCGGACGTGTCCTCGACCAGGATGACCTCGCCCGCGCCAATCTTGCGCGACTCGCCGTCGCTCGCGGTGATCTGCACGCCGGCGTCGAGGTTGATGATGTACTGCCGCCGCGGCGCAGGGTGCCAGTCCAGATCGTAGTCCGGCTGCACCTGGCGGAAGATGATGCCGGTCGCCGGGATCCGCTTGGACGTCTTGCCCGCGCGCCCACTCTCGGTGAACTCGACCTCGATGTCGCGGAAATGCGTCTCGCCCTTCGTGTCGACGTAGAGATTGTGGATCCTCATTCGCGGCCTCCCGGTGACGTGGTGGCGGATTCTACCAGAGGCTCTTGAGTCGACCGCCGTCGACGTTGAGCGAGACGCCGGTGATGAAGCTGGCGCGCTCGGAGCACAGAAACGCGACGGCGTCGGCCAGCTCTTCGGGGCGGCCCCAGCGCCCAAGCGCGTTCTTGCGGGCGGCGGCGCGGCGCGCCTCGTCTTCGGTCGCGACCCCGAGCTCGGCAACCAGGCCGGGGACGTTGCGGTTCCACATCCCGGTGTCGACCCAGCCGGGGCAGACGGCGTTGACGAGGACATTGTCGGGTCCGAGCTCGGTGGAGAGCGCCTTCGTGACGTTCAGCAGCGCGCTGTTGGTGATGCCGCTGCCGAGCATGTACGGATCGGGCTCCTTGCCGGCGCCGCCGATGACGTTGACGATGCGGCCCCAGCGCCGCGCGCGCATCCCGTCGACGACGAGACGAATCGCGCGCACGAACCCGAATAGCTTGGTCTCGAGCTGCGCGCGCAGGCCGTCCTCCGTCATGGCCGCGAAGCGCCCGGAGTACATCTGCCCCGCGTTGTTCACGAGGATGTCGACGGCGCCAAAGCGCGCGGCCGCGCGCTGCGCGAGGCGCTCGACGTCCCCCGCGACGGCCATGTCGGCGACCACCGCGAGCACCTCGCCTGCCGTCTTGGCGGCGAGCTCGGCCCGCGCCTGCTCGAGGCTGGCCTCGGTGCGCGCGCAGATGGTGACGCGCGCGCCCGCCTCCAGCAGCTTTCTCGCCGTCTCGCGCCCGATGCCGCGCGCGCCGCCGGTCACGATCGCGCTGCGGCCGTGAATGCCGAGATCCATGCTGGTTTCCTCCGGGCGACGGATGCTATCATCCCCGCCACTTTTCGCACGAATGATCACGGTCGAGCGCGTGACGCGAACCTTCGGTACGCCGGCCGGCGATTTCACCGCCGTGCGTGAGGTGAGCTTCCGCGTGGCGGCCGGGCGCTTCGTCAGCCTCGTCGGCCCGTCGGGATGTGGCAAGACGACCCTGCTCGGCATGATCGCTGGACTCGTGCCCGTGTCCGAGGGACGCATCCTGCTCGGCGACCGCGCGGTGATCGGCGGCGTTCCACCGGACATCGGCTATCTCTTTCAGCGCGACGCGCTGCTCCCGTGGAAGACGGCGCTGCAGAACGTGGCGCTGCCGCTGACCATCCGCGGGCGGCCCGTCGCCGAGACGCGCGCCCGGGCCACCGAGTGGCTGCGGCGCGTCGGGCTCGCCGGCTTCGAGAGCTACTACCCCCATCAGCTCTCCGGTGGCATGCGCAAGCGGGTATCGCTCGCGACGACGCTGATCTACGGGCCGTCCGTGCTGCTGATGGACGAGCCCTTCAGCGCGCTCGACGTCCAGACGCGCAATCTCATGGAGAACGAGCTGCTGGAGCTCTGGGCCGAGACGCGCAACACGGTGCTGTTCATCACGCACGATCTCGAGGAGGCGATCGCGCTTTCCGACGAGGTGATCGTGCTCACCGCCGGCCCCGGCCGCGTCAAGGCCAGCTATCCGATCCCGCTGCCGCGCCCGCGCAACGTCGTGGAGATCCGCTTCCACGCGGAGTTCACGCGGCTCTACGAGCAGATCTGGAAAGATCTGCGAGACGAAGTGCAGCAGAGCTATGCCCGCGCGACGAGTCGCTGACCGGCTGCGGCTCGCCGCGGGCCGCATCACGGTGCTGGTCGCGATTGCCGCCGCCTGGGAAGCGGGCACGCGGATCGGCGTGATCGATCCGTACTTCGTGAGCCGGCCGACGAAGCTCGCGGTCACCGTGGGCGGTTGGTTCGCGGGCGGCTTCATCTATCCGCACATCTGGGCGACGGTGCAGGAAGCCGTCATCGGCCTCGCCGTCGGCATCGCAGGCGGCGTGCTCATCGGCATGCTCTTCGCGTTCTTTCCGTTCCTCTCGGCCCTCTTCCACCCGCTGATGGTCGTCTTCAACGCCACGCCGCGCATCGCCCTGGCGCCGCTGTTCATCGTGTGGCTCGGCATCGGCCTGGCGTCGAAGGTGGCCATGGTCGTGAGTCTGGTCTTCTTCATCATCTTCTTCTCGACGTACGCCGGACTGCGTGACGTGGACGTCAACCTGATCAATCACGTGCGCGTGATGGGCGGCACGCGGCGCGACCTGATGCGCCACGTCCTGCTGCCGTCGGCGCTGACGTGGATCTTCGCGAGCCTGCGCGCATGCGTGGGCTTTGCCGTGATCGGCGCGATCATCGGCGAGTACCTCGGCGCCGATCGCGGCATCGGGTGGATCGTGCAGTACGGCGAGTCGATGTTCGACTCCAACATGGTCATCGCGGGGCTGCTCGTGCTGATGGCGTTCGTGGCCACGCTCGACGGCTCCCTCGGTTGGCTCGAGAGTCGGTTCTCTCACTGGAAACAAAAGCCCCTGTAATCGGCGGTATTAAGGAGAACACCCATGAGGCGCGTGATCGCGCTCCTGCTCGTGATGCTCGCGCTGCCGGGCGTGGCCGGCTCGGCCGGCGAGCCGGTGACGCTCGCGTACTCGCAGATCGGCCTGCTCGCGCACCTGCCGTGGCAGGTCGCGCTCGGCCAGAAATATTTCGAGGAGCAGGGCCTCGAGCCCAAGGGCTACAACTTCGAGAGCGGCGCCAAATCGATCGCCGCGCTGATCGGCGGCTCCGCCGATTTCGCGGCCAACGCCCTCGAGCACGCGATCAAGGCGAAGGTGCAGGGCAAGGATCTCGTCTATGTCTTTTCGAGCACGCGGTTGCCCGGCTTCGGGCTCGCGGTGGCGAGCACGCAGCGCGGCGAGATCAAGAGCATCGCCGACCTCAAGGGCAAGCTGGTCGGCGTCTCGGGCATCGGCGCCGCGTCGCACGTGCTGCTCGACTACATCCTCCGTAAGCACGGCGTCGATCCGAAGGACGTGAAGGTCGTGGCCGTCGGCCTGAGCACGTTCCCGCCGGCGCTCGAGGGCGGCAAGATCGTGGCCGGCATGGCCGGCGAGCCGTTCTTCAGCCGCATGGTCGCCAAGGGGACGGCGTTCTCGCTGGGCAACCTCTCGTCGCTCAAGGAGACGCAGGCGATCCTCGGCGGCGAGTACGTCTTCAGCGGCGCCATCACGCGTCCGGACGTGATCGCCAAACGCCCGCAGGTGGTTCAGAAGGTCGTGACCGCCCTCGTGAAGGCCAGTCATTTCATCGAGACGAAGACCCCCGATGACATCGCCTCCGCGGTGCCGCCGGACCTGCTCGGCGATCGCGCGCAATACATCGAGGCCCTGCGCGCCAGCCGCGAGATCTTTGCGCCACAAGGAATGGTGACGCCGAGCGGCGTCGAGACCCTCATGAAGTCGCTCGACTCGTTCGGCGTTTTCAAGGAGGGCGGCAAGCCCGATATCGCCGCGACCTACGACATGAAGTATGTGCAGCAGGCGGTGAAGGATCTGAAGCTACGGTAGCCGCGCTTCCTTCTCGGCCATCTTGCGCTTCAGCTCCTCGGGCGTGAGGCGCACGATGTCCTCGTTCTGGTGGGCGTAGACCTTGTACGTGTCCGTGTCGAGCTCGGGGAGCTCGAGCCGGCCCGCGAGCACGTCGGCCTTCCAGCGCTGGTGCTCGTCCTCGCGCGCGTGGAACTCGGGCATGACCTCGCGCGCGAACAGCTCGAGGCTCGAGCAGATGTCGGCGTGCGTGGTGCGGCCGGCCTGGTTCAGCAGGATGACCTGATCGACCCCCGTCGCCTCGAACTCGCGCAGCCGGCGGCGGATCGTTTCCGGAGATCCGATGAGCCCGCTGGTGAGCGTCTCCTGCGCCTTGGGTGTGTGGCGCCACTCCTGGTACGCCTCCCACATGTTGCCCTGGCCGGGATTCGGAATGCCGTGGCGGCCGTAGTGCGACAGACAAAACACGAAGAACGTCCAGCCCGCCGCCTTCTCGCGCGCCTCGGCGTCGGTCGGTGCGCACATGAAGCCGGAGACCATCGCGATGTTGGGATTGGCGGGATAGTCGGCGAGCTTCGCGGGCCGCCTGGTCAGCTCGATGTAGTAGCGGTTCACCCATGCGCGCGCCGCCTCCGGCGACACGAACTGAAAGCCGAGCGCGCCCATGCACCAGCGCCCCGCGCTGGCGATCGTGTTGATGTTGGAGCACGCGACCCAGAGCGGTGGGTGCGGCTTCTGGTAGGGCTTGGGGACGACGTTGCGTGCCGGGAATTTCCAGAAGCGGCCGTCGTGCCCGACCGAGGTGCGCGTGAAGGCGGGCACCAGCGCCTGCACGGCCTCCTCCCATTGCTCGCGCTTGTCGCGCACCCGCGCACCGAACGGATGCAGCTCGATCGGCCCCTGCGCCTCGCCGAGCCCGAGCTCGACGCGGCCGTTGGACAAGAGATCCAGCACCGCCGCGCGCTCGGCCACGCGGATCGGATGGCTCGTGGGTAGCTGAAACACGCCGTGGCCGAGACGGATCCGTGTCGTGCGCTGGCTGGCGGCGCCGAGGAAGACCTCGGGCGCCGACATGTGCGAATACTCCTCGAGGAAGTGATGCTCGACGACCCACGCGTTGTCGTAGCCGAGCCGGTCCGCGAGCTCGATCTGCGTGAGCATGTCGGCGAACAGCTGGCGCTCGCTCTCGTGCGTCCACGGCCGCGGCAGCTGCGCCTCGTAGAAGATTCCGAATTTCATGGCCGCTGAGTTTACCGCTTCGCGCCGCGCGCGATCGCCGCGATCTTGTCGGCGAAGTTCACCTGGCTGTCGTCCTCCGGCGTGTAGCCGATCTTCTGGCGGGCGCTCGCCAGGCTCCAGAACCGGTGCGTGTTGCCGCTGATGCCGTAAACGATCAGGAACGGAATGCCGTTCTCGTCGGTGATGTCGGGCGTCTCGACCATCTTGATCGCCTGCTGGGTCTGATCGCGGGCGGAGAGATACGCGCCGAGCGCGCGGTGCATCGTCGGAACGTCGCCGGGCTTCACGTGCTCGATGTCGTCGTCGCGCGGGCCGCCGATGCGCCACTGCACGACCTCGAGCTTGCGGCCGTCGACCTTGCCGGTGGCGAACACGAAGCCCAGCAGCTCGTAGGACGCCTTCGACCAGCCGTACCAGTTGTCCGAGCGCGGCGGCATCTCGGGTGTGACCATGTCCACGCGACCGTCCCACACCAGGCGCTCGTAATAGTCGGAGGCGTGGTTCGACGAGCACACGACGACGCGGCGCACCCCTTCCTCGAGCGCGACGCGGTAGACGTTGTAGGCGAGCGCCACGTTGGCGTGCTCGGCCTGGAATTTCGCGTCGCTGTTGTCCTGCCACGTGTCGGCCGTCATGCCGGGCGCCCGCACGAAGCCGCAGTGGATCACCGCGTCGGCGCCGCGGAAGTGCTGGCGGTAGGCGTTGCGGTCCGACTGGGTGAGGTCGGACACGACGAGCCGGGGGACCGGCTTGCCCTCCCGCGTCTTGTCCTTGACGTCGATTGGCACCACGTCCCAGCGCTCGTCCAGAGCCTTGAACATGCGCTGGGCCACGTAGCCGGCGGCTCCGGTGATCACGACGCGACGCTTCGCCATCACTCACTCTCCTCGAAAGTTCGGCTTGCGCTTCTCGAGCATCGCGCGGCGGCCCTCGCTGGCGTCGGCGCTCTGCCGCGCGCGCAGCGCGGCGGCATCGAGGTCGGTGTGGTCGACGGGCGGGCGCGCGGACACCGCCCGCTGCACGACCTGCTTCATGCCGGCCAGCGACAGCGGCGCATTGTCGGCGATCGTGCGCGCCAGCGTCAGCGCCGCCGACTCGACGTCGGCAGCGGCGGCGACCTGGTGCACCATGCCGATCTCGTACGCGCGCCGGCCGTCGATGGGCCGCCCGGTGAACAGCAGGTGGCGCGTGTGCGCGGGGCCGATGATCTCGACGAGCTTTTGACCGAGCGGGAAGGGGACGATCAACCCGATCCGGGACAGTGGCATCCCGATGCGCGCCGTCTCGGCCATGACGCGCAGGTCGCAGTGCAGCGCCAGCTCGCAGCCGCCGGCGATCGCGTCGCCGTGCACGAGCGCGATGGTGGGGTGACGCGAGCGCTCCACGCGTTGCAGGACGCCGACCACGTCGGCCTCGGGGTCCCGGGCGCCCCCGCGCGACTCCATCTCCTTGAGGTCCATGCCCGCGCAGAACGCGCTGCCCGCGCCGCGCACGATCACGACACGTACGTCCTTGCGTGCATCGAGATCATCGAAGGCCGCGCGCAGGCCGACGAGCATCGCCGTGTTCATAGCGTTGCGCTGGCTCGGGCGATTCAGCGTGACGGTCGCAATCCCATCGCCGACGGTGGTGAGGATCTCGTCTGACATGGCGGCGATGGTATCATCGCGGCCCGATGCCGACGTTCCCCGGCTTCACGCTGCCCGACGAGCTGCGCATCATCCGCGAGCAGGTCCGCCGCTTCATCCGCGAGGACATCATTCCGCTCGAGCAGCGGCTCGATCCCGACGCCCCCGGGATTCCCGACGCGGACTTCAAGCGGCTGTCCGAGAAGACCAAGGCGGCCGGGCTCTGGGCGCTGGCTGCGCCGGAGCAGTACGGCGGCGGCGGCATGGACACCTTCGCGATGTCGGTGATTCTCGAGGAGATGTCGCAGCACCGCATGGGCCTCTACTCGCCGGGCTGCGGGGTCTTTGGGCGATACCCACCGCCGGCGATCTGGGCCGGCACGAAGGCGCAGATCGAGAAGTACGCGGTGCCGACGATTCGCGATGGCTCGCGCACGTTCTTTGCCATCACCGAGCCCTCGGGCGGCTCGGATCCCGCCGGCGCGATCCAGACCCGCGCCGAGCGCCGCGGCGACGGCTGGGTGCTGAACGGCCGCAAGGTGTTCATCTCCAACATCGACAACGCGAAGTGGGGGATCGTCTTCGCGCGGAGCAACAAGGAGAAGGGGCGCGGCGGCATCTCGTGCTTCATCGTCGAGCCGGGTACGCCGGGCTTCACGTGGAAGAACATCCGCACCATCCGGACCTCGGCCATTCCGAACGACGTCGTGTTCGAGGATTGCGTACTGCCCGGCGACGCCCTCATCGGTCAGGAAGGGCAGGGGCTCGAACTCGCGTTCGACCTGCTCGTGAAGAACCGCTTTCCGTACTCGGCGTGCAACCTCGGCGTCGCCGTGGCCGCGCACCGCATGGCCATCGAGCATGCCAAGCACCGCTCGACGTTCGGTGCGCCGCTGAGCCAGCGCCAGGCCATTCAGTGGATGCTCGCCGACGCCGAGGTCGAGCTGCGCGCGTGCCGCTGGATCATCTGGGAGGGCGCGTGGAAGGCGGACCGCGGTGAGGACGCGCGCGTCGAGGCGTCGATGGCCAAGCTCTACTCGAGCGAGGTGCTCGGCCGCGTCGTCGACGCCGCCGTGCAGATCCACGGCGGCTACGGCGTGTCGAAGGAGTTTCCGCTGGAGCGCTGGTATCGCGAGGCGCGCGTGCGTCGGATCGGCGAGGGACCGTCGGAGGTCCATCGGATGGTCATCGCGCGCTCGCTGTTTCGCTGAACGGCTGGGCGACGGGTTATCCTGTGGCCCTGATGCTCGAAGGCATCCGCGTCGTCGAGATCGGCCAGGCGCTCGCCGGGCCCATGGCGGGCGAAATCCTCGCGCACCTCGGCGCCGATGTCGTAAAGGTCGAGCGTCCCGAGGGCGACGACGCGCGGCGCTGGGGCCCGCCGTTCTGGAAAGACACGTCGCCCGGTTTTCTCGCCGTCAACGCGAACAAGCGCTCGATCATCGTCGACCTCAAGGACCGTGAGGCGGTGGCGTGGCTCACGTCGTTGATTGGCGACTCGGACGTCGTGCTGCAGAATCTCCGGCCGGGCTCGATCGACGAGCTGGGCCTCGGCCCCGCGACGCTCACCGCGCGCTTCCCGCGGCTGATCTACTGCTCGGTCTGGGCGTTCGGCGCGAAGGGCCCGATGCGCCTGCTGCCCGGCTATGAGCCGATGCTGCAGGCCTTCTCAGGGATCATGATGATGAACGGCGACGAGGGCGGGCCGCCGACGCGCGTCGGCACGTCGATCCTCGATTACGGCACCGGCATGTGGGCGGCGATCGGGATCCTGGCGGGGCTGGTGCGCCGCGCGGCAACGGGCCGCGGCTGTGTCGTCGACGCCTCGCTGTACGAGACGGGCCTCGCCTGGCTCAAGGGCGCCTACGCGTCGTTCAGTACCTCGGGGATCATTCCGGAGCGCCATCGCACCGGCAGTCACCGCGTCGTGCCCTTCGAGTCGTTCGAGACGACGACGGGCCCCATCATCGTCGCCGCCGGCAACGACCGGCTCTTCGCCAAGCTCGCGAAGGTGCTCGGGCATCCGGAGTGGGCGGCCGATCCGAAGTACGCGACCAACGCGTCGCGCGTGGCCAACAAACAGCCGCTGCTGGACGAGATCGCGCGGCTGTTCGCGACGACGAGTCGGGAGGACTGGATCCCGCGACTCGAGGCGGAAGGCGTCCCGTGCGCGATCATCAACACGCTGCCCGAGGCGGCCAGCACCAAGCAGGCCGACGCGCTCGGCATCGTGCAGGCCCCGCCCGGCGGCGAGTACACGCTGCTCGGCCTACCGCTCTCGTTCGACGGTGCGCGTCCGTCGATTCGCCGCGCGCCGCCCCGCGCCGGCGAGCACACCGACGAGGTGCGCCGCGAGCACGGCGCCGGGGGGACGCGCCCGCGCTGAGCCCGCGCGACGTTGGCCGCGCGCTGCTCGTCGCGGTGATCTGGGGGCTCGCGTTCGTGGCCACGCGCATCGGGCTCGACGATCTGTCGCCGCCGCAGCTCGCAGCCGCGCGCTTCGTCGTCGCCGCGGCGCCGGTGCTGGTGCTGCCGCGTCCCGACGTTTCGTGGTCGGCGCTGCTCGCGGTCGGCCTCACGCTCTTCGCCGGCCAGTTTCTGCTGCAGTTCTTCGGCATCGCCGGCGGCATGCCGCCGGGACTCGCGGCGATCGTCGTGCAGACGCAGGCGCTCTTCACGATTGTGTTGGCCGCGCTGCTGCTGCGCGAGCGGCCGGAGAGCCGTCAGTTGCTCGGCCTGGCGCTCGGCGTGGCGGGGCTCGTCGCCATCGCGCTCACCGTCGGTACCGATCTCTCGGCGTTCGGTCTCGTGCTCACGCTCGGTTCGGCGATTTCGTGGGCGGTCGGCAATCTGTTGCTGAAACGCCTGCCGGTGATCGCATCGCTGGACCTCGTGGTGTGGCTCAGTCTGGTGCCGCCGCTTCCGGCGCTCGTTCTGGCGCTTGCGATCGATGGGCCGGGCGGCATCGTCGATGGCCTGACGGCGCTGACGTGGCGTGGCCTCGCGGCCGTCCTCTATCTTGGCGCGGTCGCCACCATTCTCGCGTACGCGATCTGGGGCGACCTGCTGCGACGCTATCCCGCCGCATCGGTGACGCCGTTTGCGCTGCTCGCGCCGTTCGTGGCGGCGGCCGCGTCTGCCGTCGCGTTCGGTGAGCGCTTCGGTCCGCTGCGGCTTGTCGGCATGGCTCTCGTGCTGGCCGGACTCGGCGTCATCGTGTT
>Ga0209382_10000560_pt1 | contig 61364 bp, 66 predicted proteins | sample SoiMetdeltSBSDD5_FD_187599 | JGI IMG/M metagenome (GOLD analysis project Ga0209382, IMG submission 187599) | Bulk soil microbial communities from a Populus tree surrounding site in Tennessee, USA - Soil MetaG P. deltoides SBSDD5 (SPAdes) (version 2) | ecosystem: Environmental > Terrestrial >...
CTTTAAAAAACCATTTGACGAGTTATGGGAATGGGCTATTACTCCAAGGTTTAGCTTGGATAGAAGTGTAAAGGATCAACTACAAGAAAGACAATACGGTTAGTTGGAGAAGAGAAAAAACTCCTGCAGTTCTTCGTCCCTCCATCTCAGGGGCTTGATAAGCAGCTTCCATAATAGCTAATGAGCGAAGCTGATTTGACCTTATACCGTACAACCTCCATAAAAGAAATATGAAGACACCAAATCTTCGAAAATCACTTGCAATATTTGTCGCCTTACTTAGTGGTGGAGTTGGGATTGGTTTACTAAGTTTGGTTCCACCTGCAGAAGCAGGTCTATGGGAGAACTAACCTAACCTACATCCTAGTTGGTATTGTATTGAGAGCACCCATAAAGAAACTGCGACATATCTAATGTCGCCTGCAGCATCTCCATCCCCTAGCAAGCTTGTTATTGCTAATACGATATTTCACACTAGCTAGCTGGGCTAAAGCACAATCTTTAGGCATAATCCGCATGTAACCATCATGTCTACCATGATTCCAGACCCACAATGGTTTACCTCTAAGCCTATCCAGCATCTCTGATTGTTGTGAGCTGTAGTAATCGGGTTTTGATTGCAATACCTTTTGAAGGTCTCTGAATGTCACGATGTTCTTATTATGAGGGAGAAAGCTTTTAGTATTTACTGAGTCCTGGATTGTAGGCACCTTGTATATATCCGTCCGATATGCCCGATAGTCTAGAATAAGTACTCTAGATATATCTACTACGAAAAAGTAGCCCTATCCTTCTTAGCTCAAAAATACGTATACTTTCATACCCTCTTTCAATGAATAAAACAACTGTCTTAATGGCAGCAGTATTAACAGTAGCTACAGTGCTAGTAGCTGGACTAACAGTACTTCCAAGTTCTGTACAAAAAGCGCAAGCAAATCCATGTGCTAATGAAGTAACTGAAAGCCGTGGCGGCGTAGGTGCTAGTGAAGTACCTCAAATCGGCGGCGCTCAAAACTCTTTTAACCCCCAAGGTGATGACGACCGCGAATGTGACTTCACCGGCGCCTTCGAATTCGATGAGAATGACGATTAAGAAAAACCTTAATCTCACTCACTTTTTTTATGAATCACTAGAACACTATAGGAGAAAATGAAACTACACAATGAATCACCCTACTCAGTATAGAAATTAGCTTCTCAATCGAGATATAATCTGACATGATATCTACTTAAATATGAATCAAAAGATGTTACCGATTGCAGCTCTCTTAACCACAGCCGCGTTGACAGGAATCATATTAACAGCCCCAATGGCGGTTTATGCTGATAGCGACGAAAGTGAAACCAGCACAGACCAATCAGTGAAACAAAAGAACACTGGAAGTGGCGACTCACTCAACTTCAATTGTGGCCAGAACCTGATCAAGGCCGGGGTAGGCGAGCAGGCTTGTGGACAAGAAGATGAGGGTATGATTATTATAGACACTGCTACAGACACTGACGACGCAGCAGCAACAGACACTGACGACGCAGCAGCAACAGAAACCGCTACAGACACTGACTAACCCAAACCCCTTATTTTTTATGAATCACTGGAAGAGCGGGTTGTAGTTGTTTCTTCTGTTTCCGAAGTCATAGTAGTTTTATAATCCTCTTCCTCTTCCTCTTCTTCGTAGACAGATCTTTTGCTCCTTCGACTAACTTCTCAGCCTTACCATTTACATACTTCAAAGCATCTGAAACCACGGTACCGTTTGTAGTTAAATCAATTTAATCAGGTTGTATCTGCCAATAATATAGTAGGCTTCGGTTCTTGGACATCTAGGATTGCAACTTGACTGCCTTAATGACAAGCCATCTTATCAAAAACTGCACAGCTTAGCGGCAGGATTGGTAGTGTTCCCGGACTCGATTATGCATTCTAGATTTCCAACTGACCGTTAACATAGGAAAGTCCGGGCAATAGGTTAACTTTAACTCTTGCTCCGGATTTGATGCAAGTGGTCTTTTCATCGACAATAATATAACCATTAGACCTAGTAAATGTCGTTAAAGTTTCAGTATCTCCGGGGACGCAATCAGCTTCATACTCTCCATTTTCTTTATTCCTTAGATGTACATAGACCACCTTTAAGAAATTTGGAAATCTCTTGCGAGCAACCCATTTCCGGCCCATCCTTGCATCTAGTGTTATGGGTTTTCCCATATATTGCCCAGATAACAACTTAATGACGGGACAGGCAAATACGATGAAGGCATTGATAGCACCCTGGATCGGACCAGGCATAATAATTATTGGCCGACCCTTACTAATTGCCACTCCAGTTACCCTACCTCGGTCCAGCTTGATCCCGTGGAAAAATATTTGTGGAACACTCATAGATTTTATCGCCGCTTCTACTAGATCATGCTCTCCAATGGATGAACCTCCGAGAGTTAAAATCAGATCCGCCGACCGGGAAATGGCCTGTTCAACTTTGTTTCGTATTTTCTTAAGGTCATCTGGAACTATGCCCATCCTGAATGGGATCCCACCCACTTCTTCGACCAATTTAGATATTATTTTACTATGTTTCTCCAGTGTCTTTCCTGATTTTACGTTTTTCTTGCTACTTGTAAGCTCGCTACCAGTAGATATAATGGCTATTCGTGGCCTCCTGAAGACATTAATTTTTGTAAAGTATAGCGATTCCAGTAACCCGATGTCTTGGGGCCTCAATATTCTTCCTCGTTTCAACACTTCGTGATCTTTCTTTACATCACGGCCCTTTGGATACACAAATGATCCTGCTGGAAGGACCCTGATGATCCGAACTTCATTTTTTCGATTCGACGTTTGGGTATCCTCTACTGGCACAACGGTGTTTGCTCCCCGAGGCAGATATCCACCAGTACTTATACGAAATGCCTCTAGCCTTTGAATAATATAATCAGGAGGAACAGCTTTCATAGGTCGGATTTTCTCCTCTTTGACCCTGAGAACAACAGGGCTTTTTTTTGAGGCATAATTTATATCATCAGCCTTTACCGCATATCCATCCATATGCGAAGTATCAAACGCTGGGATATCTTTGTCAGCTACAATATTTTCAGCCAGTACACGTTTGTAACAGTTCTGGACTGATACTGTCTCATATTTGAGCACTCTATTCTGTATTATGAATTGTCCGAGTACTCTGCTCGCCTTGTTGACAGAAACATAAGAGATGCTTGAATTCAGCTTCATTAGTGTTGTAACATAAAGGTCACGTGACTTATAAGATAAAATGCAAGCCTCAAATAGATGTCTCTTGCAAATTTACAAATGGAATCAATCATTGAAACAATGGTTCTAAAAGTCGAATTTATATTTAATATCATGATAAGGCTTTGGGGGACATAGATTCCATGATTTAACTATCTCATCTTCATCCCCTTTGTCTAACTATAATAAGAAGGAGGTTTTAGGTTTCCTAATTCAAAAATACAATAACAATTATCTAGTTAATAGTATGAATTCTCAATCATTATTCAGATTTACAGCATTCGTATTCACATATCTATTTCTAGCCCTGCTTGGATACTCCATCATACTGACGCCAATTGCCTCTTATGCACAGGAAGCTGATGAAAGTGAAACAAGCACTGAACAGGACATAGGACAGAAGAATGTCTGCAGTGGCTGGACTATATGTGTAAATGAAGGGACGAATAGTGAGAAGGCATCTATATCAGAGGAAGCCCTGACATTACTAGCTATACCAAGCTGAACATACAGTAAACCCCTTCCATTCTTCTGATCCTTGTCGTGAACTATTGATTGGAACTACCTATCACAAAATGGTAATTTTGAAAGACATAACAATCGATATTCCACCAGCTCCATTGCTGCCCTCTGAAAAAACCTTAAGTTCGTTTCTCAAGTCGGCTAAACACAGCTCAACGCTGGGTCAGGATTGTTTGTCCAGGCAAAACACTAGTCAGCATTTTTTAATGAGTGTTCTAAGAATCTTTTCCTTTTCAGATATCTTTCACATAGGGACTTTATGACAATTGCTCCGACTAATCCATAAAACATATTGAATGGAAGAGCCCCGTATGTTATTTCGCTTGATAATTCCAATAATTTACTGTTGTCAATCGATGCAACTGGACCAGTAGGTACTTGCTGCGATATGGGTTGAATTTCAATTGAGCCTATAAAGGGCAGAACCATCCCGAGTGTGATAGGGAGAAACAATACCATCCATGACGCCAACCCGAATATCAGTCCGTAGACAGGTGCATACTGAAATATTGAACTTTTTTTAGAGTAAGCAAAGGGAATTGCCATGATTATTCCAAGAACACTTCCGCAAATGAGATGTAATGACAATCCGATCGCAATCATAAGAACAGAATAGCCTTGGAGCCCTGTAATCGCAGCCATAAGCACCATGTAGAATGTACCCACAGGTACCCCAGTTATCTTTTCTACCATTAATATTAGACCACTAATAGCTATGGATGATACCAATCCCCCAACCAATCCAAATCCTAAGATGATAAGCTGAGGTGCGATGTTTCGCCTCCGCTTAATTCTATCGTCCATTTGGTCTCATTTCATTCGAAACCCTCGTCAGTCTGATCCGGTTTTCATTAATGCTTTTCATAATTATATGATACACAGAGATACTTTTACCTTTTCAGATACTTATTTATACGTCTGTGACAAGAAGCTAAGTGAGACTATATTTTTTATATATAATGATTGACTTACGTAGAATTATTGCATGCTATTCTTTAAATAGGATTTAATCCATCCAATTGATTTTTAAACCTCTGCGTTAGTTTACTCCGATTTTAGCTTCTATATGCCGATAAAAAGCCATGAAAAAGAAAATCCCCTAACTAGTGAGGTTTATGAGATAGTCATAGCATGTTGCCTCTGGACTTACGAGTCTGCGGAAAGAATCATTCCGTCTACCAAATTCTTTTTGAACTTTTCCCGGATCACCTCATATGGACTTTTTTAATCGGATGAAAATTGAAGGAACCACTTTAGATCTAATGCCTTAGAAATTGTTACATATGTCATTGGTTAAAATATAATAGATACATACAAGATGCCATCTACAGACACTAGAAGTAACGGTAATGAAACCAAACCGTTGCGGAGAATCCTTCTGGTAGACGATGAAGTAGATGTGATTTCTGTCTTTAAAATGATTCTAGAAATGAATGGCTATGAAGTTGACTCATATACCGATCCCAAAACTGCATTAGATCATTTCAAGCCAAATCTCTATGGTTTATTACTGTTAGACATTCGAATGCCTATAATGAACGGATTTGATCTGTATAGAAAAATGAGAGATATTGATGACAAGGTATCGGTATGTTTTATTACCGCATTTGAAGACTACCGGGAAGAGTTTAAGGAATCATTTCCTATGCTAGACGAATTCAAATATTTTATTAGAAAACCAAAAGCGATAGAAGATTTAGTAAATCATGTAGCTGCGATTCTTGACTAGATTGAGAAGTAAGAAAATATAGAAATTATCGAGAAAATCTATCATAGTGAATAAACATGCGAGCAAGTGTTACGTCGGTGGGTAACGTAGTCCGCTACTGGGTTGTTTTCGTAGTAGGATGCCTGTCTGGCCCGGTCATAAGGCTAACTTGTTAGCTTGGGTATTAAAAGGATATTATTTTAACTTGGGCTGCAAAGTAATCGAGTCCCCAGAGCAGTGGTCATTTTATAAATACTAAAGTAGATAGGACTAGATTTCTATGGCTACTTCATTCTAGATAACGCCTTTTGTTTTGCTGAGTTCAGATCTTCCTTTATGGTATTAACAATTTTATCGCGCTCATCTTTGAGACTCTGTCTAACTGTACTAAACATCCTTTCCATAATTTCATTCATAGCGTCAATGCTAGCCAATATAATTTTCGCAGCACCTGTTGCAGCTATCTTATTTTTATACCTTCTCATACCGAGCATATATCTAAACTAAATTTAGACCTAAATATGCAGTTATCTGATCAACTCAACTATAACTCAGGGTTTGCTAAATAATCATGTTTGAAGCCAATGAACCTCTTGATAACACTCGTTACACAATATCATTTCGCTGGTGTGCCGACAAGAATAGGTTTCAGCTGAATCAGCACTACAACGAGTACATTTGGTCAAGTATATCCATCTTACCATAATGTTCAAGCCTCCCTAATAACATATGGTTAGCGCTAGGGTAGAAAATAGATCCTTTATTGTATCTCCATTGTAGTCTCTTATAGAATGCGTCAGATGCCTATGTCGGGTAATAATAAGGGACCTAAGTCAGTAGTGCTGGTTGTAGTAAATCTATACTGGAGTTGGGCAAATAAAAACTACACTAATGAAAGCAACAATAATGTTCTAATATTGCTGTGTCTCAGTACAATATTGATAATGAAACGAACTAATCTCTGCTCGGAACAAAAACCACTCTGTCCTTACCACACTAACATATAATGGCCTCCATACGTTCCAGATTGAAAAGCAGATGGAAGATGTTTCTCTTTTTAGTAGGGATTTGGATTGTGATTATTTTTCCTATTCCTTTCTTGCCAGCTTGGGGGTATCCTATTGATCCGAACTCTCTGAGAACGCTAACCATCATAACAGCAATTGTATCGGTACCCTTTGTCTTGTTGGCAATATTCATTAACGATGGTAGTAGTAAAGCCCGTATGCAGGATTTTTGATGATGCCAATTTTGAATAGCGATCTTAATTCTGGCTTAGGTTCAAAGAAGTGAATCTTTTTCCAATTAAGTAAAACATTGTCCTTCGTATCATAGAACTTGTGGATTGTTGCAGCATAGAGATTTATCGACTTGCGCTAAACTCAGAACTCGTAAACATAATATAATCACAGATATTCCTTTAGCTGGCTTGGGATCTGGTTCAAGTAGTTTGTGCCAGGTATTAACTTTCGAAAATCTCAATATTCACGTGATTTTTTGTAACACTTGTGCGCGGCAGGATTACACGGGTACTGATAAAAATTGTGATAAGCGACTGAAGAGATCTGCTATGACATTTAGTTGCTAATTTTTAAATGAACGGCAAATATTTAACTGTAGAATATGCACATTATAAATAACATTATTGTTAGATATGATTAATGCAAGATCAGAGCATTAACGATGATCATACTGGTGCCAAAAATTCAAAACCAAATAGATTAATCAACGAGAGTAGTCCGTATCTCTTACAGCATGCTCACAATCCAGTTGATTGGTATGCATGGGGAGATGAAGCTCTTCAGATAGCCATAAAGGAGGACAAGCCCATTTTTATAAGTATAGGGTATAGTGCCTGCCATTGGTGTCACGTGATGGCACATGAATCATTTGAAGATGAAACAATCGCCAGTTTGATGAATGAAAAGTTTATCAATATTAAGGTCGATAGAGAGGAACGGCCAGACCTGGATGATATTTATCAGAGAGTAGCTCAGCTTGCCATCGGAAATGGAGGTTGGCCTCTATCAGTATTCTTAACTCCAGACCAAAAGCCATTTTATGTCGGTACTTATTTTCCAAAAGATAGTAGGTACGGGATGCCTGGTTTCGGTACCATTCTAGCGCAATTATCTGAAGCGTACGCAAATAGAAAGCAAGAAATTCAGTCGGCGACAGCAGAATTCATGCATGCTTTAACAAGTAGTGCACGAGACATCCAATCTTCCCAAGAGGGACATCAAGATGCAATCTCGAAAACTGGCCGTTCAACCCTAGAAGAGGCAGCTATCGGCTTATTACATATGGCTGATAATGTTTACGGCGGATTTGGACAAGCACCAAAATTTCCAAATGTGTCTAACCTTTTATTTTTGTTACGTTACTATGATATTTCTGGAGTTAAACGATTTAGGGATTTTGTGATGTATACAGCTGACAAAATGATTCGTGGAGGTATCCATGACCAACTTGGTGGTGGCTTTGCTAGATATTCAACAGACCAGAGATGGCAAGTTCCACACTTTGAGAAAATGCTCTACGATAATGCTTTACTAACTCAGTTGTATGCCGAGCTATATCAAGTCAGTGGAAATAAGAGCTATCTTGAAACCGCGGAAAAAACATTGGATTACGTCATACGAGAAATGACATCTCCTAGAGGCGGATTTTATTCCTCACAAGATGCCGATTCAGAAGGTGAAGAAGGAAAATTCTATACTTGGACAAAACAGGAAATTATTCACTCTATAGTGGATGAAAAGAAGAATGTGGATATATTCTGTGAATATTACGGTATAACAGAAGCCGGTAATTTTGAAGGGAAGAATATTCTTCATATTATGAAGTCTACTGAGGAGATTGCAAAAAATTATGGCAAGTCACAAGAAGAAATAGAACAAGTACTCCAGCATGTTTCAAAGATACTTTTTGCACTTAGAGAAAAAAGGACAAAGCCGGGGAGAGATGACAAGATTCTAACCTCATGGAACGGATTAATGATATCGGCCTTTACCAAGGTTTATAGAATAACTAATAATCTAACCTATCTTAATCATGCTAAAAGGGGAATCGAGTTTATTGAAGATGAGATGGGTACTAGGGATGGCAGGCTTCGAAGAACTTATAGAGATGGAGTTTCGAAGCTTAACGCCTACTTGGACGATTATGCGTTTTATATTAGTGCCCTATTAGATGTATTTGAAGCTAATACCGACGCAAGGTACATTGAAAAGGCAATATCGTATGCTGATTTCATGATAAAACACTTTTGGGATGAAGAACAGAAAAATTTCTTTCTTACATCTGATGACCACGAACGGCTCATTGTTAGAACTAAGAGTTTGTATGACCTTGCTATCCCAAGTGGTAATTCGATGGCTGCTTTAGCACTAGTTCGACTATACCACATAACGCGGAATAGCAATTATTTACTCAAGGCTGAACAAATCATGAGTGTAGGAGCAAAAGCTGCAGGTGAGAACCCATTTGGCTTTGGACAACTCCTAAATGCGATCTATCTTTACATCAAAAAACCTATAGAGATAACGATCATAGGAACAAATTCGAAAAAATCGACAGACTCAGCACAAATGAGTAATTGGCTTGGCAAACAATTTATCCCTAACAGTATAACGGCTATCATAAACGATCAGTTTCAACTCGACGGTCTAAACAAATATCCATTCTTTGATGGAAAAAAGGTGGATATTAATAAACAGACAAAAAAAATCGGCGCTCACAAAGAGCCGCTCGATGCGGAGCATGCTTTCGTATGCAAAGACTTCTCCTGTTCTCTTCCTCTCGTTTCATTAGAACAATTGCAAAAACGCCTTGGAAAGGATGATGATAAGATTGGGCCGTAACCTATCTCGTGTCCCTCATGTAGGATTTTACCTTAAGACGATAAATAATCACGAGCTGATTTTTCTGATATCTATTAAGAGCCTGTCTCCGACCCTTGGACTGCCTATCTTCTCATATCTTCTTTTCGGCATCGAAACCTGAACAAGCGTTTGTAAGTAAGTCTTTACGACTGTTTGAGGCTGAGATCGGAGAATCGCTTCTAGTATTGGCTTAATCTGCTCCTTAACTTCTTTGTCTGCTATTGCCCTATCGATAGCTTCTAACATCATCTGTTGTTGGGAAACATTTTCAAGTTCTATATCCTCGCTGAGAGCCATGGAAATGCTCGATCCCTTGTCCGTTATTTGATAGATTTTGTATCTAATAGATGATTCCTCTTCCAAATCGAAAGGTGTACATAGACGGGACTAATAAATTATTACAGCGTTAAATCATTAGACTTTTTTTGTAGATTAGATCCTCTACCTAGTAAGCATTAGCCCTTTATAAAACCAATTACAAAGCCTGCTGCTATGCTTCCTGTTATTGGTATTCCATAATTTGTAAATGCTGCAGATATCAACTGGTCACCCCCTGATGGAAATTCGGGTGAAATCTTTCCACTTGTCATATTGACAATTCCTGATAGACCATCTTCTACAGAAAAATAAATTTTGTTCCAGTCTATATTTAATACCTTGTGATACCCCAAATAAATAAATCCGACTAGAATCAAACCACCTATTATGAGCAGAATCTTCATTACCTTTTTAATTCCATACCCCATTAGAAAACCTGCAGCTCCACCAATCCCAACATAGGCTGCAAGGGGTGCTAGGGAACTGGGGTCAAAACTCATAAGATTCTTGACCGTGTAGCTTCTTTATAGTCCATATGCATATTTTTTACGTAAGTTTTCTTATTTAGAAAGTGCTGAAAGTCTCCATCATTTAATTCTAAAGATACACCAGTGAATGCTAGCCTGAACCTGATTAATTCATTTGGACTAATTGTGACTGGTTATTCTCACTAGATCTATTTTGTAAATCTGGTTGTAGCCTATGATAAAGAATATCCAATACTCGTGTATGTCGCAATATATAAAGAACGACATTACATAATTTATCACATGAATAGAAAGGCCATATACGCCTTGGGTGCGGGTATAATTGTGGTGGCCGTTGTAATACTTATCATTCCTCGCTTATCCACCCCCGGTTCGAATGTACAGGAGCAACAGACAAATATTCAAGATTCATTAAGCAGTCCTGAAGTAATAAATATATCAGTGGAAAACGTTACTGCAGAACGAGATCAACAAAATGGAATAAATTTCCAAGTTCAATTCAGCGCCTTTAACCCAAACAAGTCTACAGTAATCTTGGAAGCAATAACCTATAATGTTTACACAGATAATGAACGAATCGCCTCTGGAGATATTGGTGAAAAACTTGAAGGTTTTGTGGCTTCTCAAGAATCGGTTTTTCCGATTATATCTAATAGCACTATAAATCTCAAGGATTCACATCAATTGCAACCCAGTGATCTACCATTAACTGATCTAAACAAAATACTCAATGGGACTGCTGGGTATACAATAAATGGGACCTACTCGTACAAACAAACATCCACCATTGAAGCAACTGGAGCAGACAGGGATTTTGAATTAACATTTCATTAGCATTTTGTGATAATATCATTGTACAAAAAATAATAACAATAAAACATAATAGTTGACGAATAGACTTCCGTTCATGGCAGAGGAAGTTTTTATGTATGCAGCTACGACGGGCTTCTTTATAGGACTGGTTGCTATATTATTTGGAAGTAGATTCAAGAGAACCAGTAAAAGTGTATCCGTCTCAAATAATCGAAGCGGAGCGTTAGGCGGGGCTTGAGAAAATACCAGTATATATGATACTGTTAGGAAACATGGCTTTATAATCGATTAATTATTCACATCCATTTTGTCACACCATAACTGGTATTTACGGGGTTACCTGAGGTAGTTATAAATAAAGCAAATTTGGCTCTCAGTAACCCTAATGTAAACCTAATACTCTGAAATATTTAATTTACTTGATATTTTGCTATAAGATTTTGTTTACTCTTTTTTTCCACGACCGAATAAACTTTCCAATGAGAAACTGGAGATTTTTCTTTCTCTGTAATAGCATCTCTCATAATATCTGCAGCTCAAGCATAGATCAGATGGTTCAATTATCGGTACTTTGTTTTCCTTGAGAAGTGTGCTTAGAATTCTTGCCCGCCTTACAACTTCTTCAAACATTCGATTATTTTTTGTCACAAAAAATTCCAATGTTTGTCCTTCCGGAGTCATATAAATCAACACGCCATCAATCTTGTCGAATATAAATAGACATGCATTGAGATATAGTAAATCTCGTGGATGCGGAGTCTCAGGCAGCTTGGTCACAAGCTCGAATCTTACCACGTACTGATTATCTATTATTGAATCTGCGGTTCCCCGAATAGTTAGGTTTTCAACTTTGTAATCTCCATCTACATTATTAAATGAACGTCTTATGCCATCCTTCAACAAAATGGAAACTTTATTGACGTTACCTTGAGAAGAATTTGGATCTTTGCGTTCATAATATGATAATCGGGTACATCTAGATGCTTCAAGAACATGAATAGTATCTGGATCGTTATTGCGAGAGACAATTTCTAAATTATTGTAAATTTTATCAAATGTTTTCTCGATCATTTTTCTAACATCCCTATCTCCTAGCATAATTGGCCGATTGGGAGTTCCACTATATATGAATATATGTTCTTAGGCCGGATAGCAACTATACGTATTTACAGCTGAAATGCTTGGTATTTAGACTTGGAAATTTTTTTAATCGCATATCCTATGCCACTTGCGTTACAAGGCTTTTATGGTTTAAGTTTGTACGCATATATTGCACCGATCACTATTTACTCTTTATTATCTAGCTATGGCCTAGTTTGTAAGTCATGCATTCCCAACCCATTCCGAATCTCATGAAAATGGAAGCCTTGTTAGAAATATCGGTGTCCTCCTGCGCTTCTTAGTATAGCGCTCTATCAACAAGTTCTTAGGAATGATATTAACCTCGTTATTATGTCGTTCTGAAGAACATAGTAGTTTCGGCTATATTTAGAACCAACAACCTGAGTAGTTTTGCGGATGGATTAAGGTTGACCTACGCCAGGTAATAATGCCTAATCAAGGTGGATTATTAGTGAGGGAACGGCTTAACACGAACGCTAAAAACGCCTTTGTTGATAGGCATTAAGCAAAGCATTGACTTTTCAATAATAAAAATTCATATTTGCCAGGAAAAATTGATCCTTAGCGACTAGATTTATGAATTATGCTCATTATCAGAAACTTTGCGAGAGCATTTTTTCATGTCATACTGGCATACGTTTTGCCGGTGTCATCGACAAGATGGGTAAACTGGTTGCTGGAGGAATGAGGGAAGGTCTAAGCCCAATGGAAAACGACTCCGCGGAACTGTATATAGAATTTGCACTCCGAAGTGAGATGCGGAAAGATTTTGACAAGGATTTTGGAAAAACGCTATATAGCTACTCGGTAAGGGAGAAGGTTAAGCTTGCATCATTTCCGCTTGGACGATATGTGCTACGGGTGTCTATGGAAACTATAGTACCACACAATGAGATTATTGATGCGACCCTAAAGATTATCGGCAGTGCAACCAGATAAGAACAACAAAAGGAGCGTTTCTTAGTGTCCTACTTATCCGTTACAATTAGTACACCAATAGATACAAAACTGAGCGTGTATTACCAAATAATTTTTCTCCCTCGAAAATTCTTACACTTCATTTTCTATATGTCGAATTAATCCATTCGATAAATGTGGCGTAGTGTAACGAGCTGGGATCATATAGATAGTTTGGAAGTAATTTGATAACTTTGAATCCGTTTTCTAGTTGGAACGAAAGCACGGGATCGTATATCCTCCCCTCCCTGACTCTTTCTACGTATTCTTGCGCTGATATTTCATGAGCATACTTACTGTAATTCGGTATTCGTCCTCCACCTATTATTCTCCTCAACCCATATTTTTTTGCAACCTGTTTTCTGGCGTCAAAAAGGAGGGTTCCAATTCCTAAATGTCGAAAATTAGGGTGCGTCACGATATCATCGGCATACAGACTATCACCCTGAATAGAAGGCCTCGAGGAAGGTCTACCAAACTTCGAAATAATTTCGTACCAAGTATGTTCGATATGCTCAGAATCCAATGATACCTTTAAACTGGTCGCGGACGCAATTATATCGCCATTTAATTCCACGCAGAATTGTGCTTCGTAAAATAAATTGATATGGTTCTCTAAGAATAGTGGTGCGTATAGGTATCCGCTTGCAACTTCTGGATACGATTGTCTTTGTATAGCAAGAATCTTGGGTATATCTTCTTGGCAAATATTTCTAAGAACTATGTCGTGAACAGCAGTGGACACGATCCCATAAACATTGTTCTCATAGGATCTTAAATATTATTAGGACTTTACCTCGATTTAAAAATTCAAGTATCACAAAGTTTATCATTACCTTGCAGATCTCAATTCGAAATTCAAAAGAATACTATTCGCATATACATGGGTTTCGAATTAAATATATCATGTCCACTGTAATTGGTTGAAAATCCTCATCATTATCTTTTCTCGAGCAATCTAATTCATACGTCGTAGTATCGCATAAAGAGCTTCAATCGTGATGAAACAGGATGAGAAGACGAGGATCCTTGTCCTTCTACTTCTTTAACTTCTTCCTTTTTAAGCATCGAATAAGTCTCTAAAAGGTCAGTGCTGAAAAACAAGTCCAGATACTCAGAATCGCACTTTAGTTCTTCAAGCGCTTCTGTAAGGGTCCCTGGAAGTGATTTTATTCTGAGACTAGCTTTATTTTGCTCAGACATCTTATAAATATCATTATCAACAGAGCTGCCGGGATCCCTTTTCTTCTTGATCCCATCAAGACCAGCCGCGACTATCGACGAAAATGCCAGGTACGGATTGGCTGATGGATCTGGGGCTCTGAATTCAATTCGTTTTGATTTGGAAATATTCTTTTCATTAACTGGAACCCTTACAATGGCAGATCTATTTCCCCTCGACCAAGCTACATAGACAGGAGCTTCAAATCCGGGTATCATACGCTGATATGAATTTACTGTTGGGGCTACGATTGCAGCTAATGAAGGTGCATGTTCTAGAATTCCACCGATGAAATATCGACCAGACTGACTCAATTCTGCATAGTTATCGTCTCGATCGTAGAATATGTTGATTCCTGACTTAAATGACGATCGATCAGACGAGGATGAAGATGAAGATGAAGACGAAGTTGATGATCCTCCGCTCCATAAACTTATACTTGTATGCATTCCTGACCCATTATCGCTATCAATATCTGGGTCTCCTTGACCGAATATTGGTTTAGGCATAAATGTTGCCACCTTGTTGTATTGTTTTGCAATATTTCTCACAACATCCTTGAAAGTTTGCACGTTATCCGCTGACCTTGTGAGTGTGTTATGCATAAAATTAATTTCGATCTGTCCATTACTTGCTACTTCGTGGTTTAGGTTTGTCACCTGTATGGCATAATATCTTCTTAGTATTTCGGCTACTTCAAATCTGAATTCGATTAGTGAGTCCTGAAACGGAGGGGCGTCATATCCACCCTTTCTCCGTATTGGATATTTACCGTGTTCGTATTGTTCAGATGAAACAACCAGAGGATTCAAGATATTACCATCATGCTTAAAGTTAATGCTGTCAAAAATAAAACATTCAACTTCAGAGCCTAACTGACACTGCATTCTATTTTCAGCCAGATATTCTTCCAATCTCTGCGACACATATCTTGGATCCTTAGTTAATCTACCGGAGTTGTATCCCTTGTATACATCCGCAATTACCATAGCGGTTCTGTAATTTGATGAAATAGGTGTTAATCTAACTGTGGATCTGTCGGGTACGAGCAGTAGATCTGATTCTTCTATGTCCGCAAAACCTTTTACTGAAGAGCCATCCACCCCAACGCTTCCTCTTAATGAATCGTACAACGAGTCTGCATCTTCATTTAGATGAAGATATTTGGCTAGAAATCTACCAGGGACATCAGTATATCTAATTTGAAGGAAATCTATACTTTCCAGTTTCTCCCCATTTAGCAACTGTTCTGGACTCACCAAAGGGTCATTGCCATTATTACCATCTCTAAGTGACATCTATTGTAATAATAAACTATTCGTGTCTATATATTAATTGAGATTGTTTGCATAAGGTAGGATAATATAACTATTAAATGATCGACTCTTGTTATTATTTTGTCACATGAATTTTTTCAGAAATTTGAACAAGATGAATTTTCAATCTTTTTCATTAGCAAAATCCCGATAAATAGCCAAGGCTTCTTGCTCGCTTTTTGCTCCAACTATTGTAGCAGCACCACTTGTCAAAAAGCTAACCGAGAGTCTAGGTGAACTAATATTATTACTATTCTTCTCGGTAACGTTGCTTATTGCAGTGACACCCATGTTGCCTCTTGTCTTAACTCTGAATCCTGTTGCGTTTGCATTTCTTATTATCCCGGCCAGATCTATCGGGTCAGATGACAGCCGGTTTGTTGGAGTAATTGTAAACGTTCTTTTACCCATGTCTCTGCCACAAAGTTCTTCTATTATTAGTTGCTTCTGTTCTTGGACTAACATAACTTCATCCTTTTGTCTCACAATAGTATCATCCAACCCACCTTTGAATTGTGTCCCTTTTTGGTAAATTTGTGCCATTAATGCATTTGCCTCTTTTTTCTTAGGTCCACAGGAAGGACAGTCTTCATATCTTGACATCTGTATTTTTTCTAAGGAAAGATTAGTCAAGTCGACATAGAGGAGAGTATTTGCGAGGGTTGGTTCCTGTCCTGTTATCAACTTTACTGCCTCAGATACTTGGATGCCGCTCACTAGGTACAATATCGACGGGTGTACTCCTTCCGTGCTGCAAGTGGGCATTTCGTCTTCCTCCAGTTCAGGGAACATGCAACGCAAACATGCAGTTTTATTTGGCAATATGGTACAAACTGAGCCTAGCATTCCCAACGCCCCAGCGTATATGAGCGGGATATTTTGTCTTATACATGCATCGTTTATAGCATACCTTGCCTCAATACTATCTAGAGCGTCTATAACGATATCACTTCCCTTAACCAGGTCTTCTGCAGTATAGGGGGTGACAGATGTAGGAATTGCTTCAATTTCGACTTGAGGATTTATCTTTCTTAACCTTTCTAGGGCAGCTTCAACCTTTACCTTGCCAATATCATCGTCGGTATACAGGTGTTGCCTATGCAGATTGGAGATCTCTATCACATCCCTATCGACTATTTTTAGCTTGCCTATTCCCATTGCGGTCAGTTGAGTTATTACAGGATTTCCAATTCCACCCACTCCTATGACCGAGACATGTGCATTACGAAGTTTTCCCATTCCTTCAAATCCGATCTCCTCGAGCATTATCTGCCTAGAGTAACGCTGCATATCTTCGCGGGATATTTCCGCTCCCCCAGCAACGGCTGGCAAAATATGTATCGAGTCACCATCGGCCAAAGACTTAGTCATTCCATTGCCACCGAATCGTGTATTTTTGCCATTAACATAAATGTTGATGAGAGGACGGGGTTTCCCACGGAGATCAAATACCCTACGCTTAAAATCTTCGCCCATTTGATCGGAAACTTTGGAAAAAGCGTCTTGTAGAGTCACTGCTTCTAATAAGATTTTTTTCTCTCCAGCGCCTTTGTTGAGAACTGAGGGAACGACAAACTCGATCTTGGCCATTTTTATCTTCTTGTTCTTCCGACTATATATTATAATGTATTTGAGAATATTTAATTCATCTAATCATTGCCAAAACTGTTTGTGCATCTGGTTTTACACTCTTAAGTTTGGGTAGTACGCCGGTAATTGCTTCTGCAGCCTTCAGTCCGTTTCCTGTAATATAGCACACTATTCTTTCATCTTTATCAATTTTTCCGCTTTCAACTAACTTCTTAAGAACCGCTATAGCTACACCACCGGCAGGTTCAGTGAATATACCTTCTGTCCGTGCGAGCATTAGGATTCCCTCTACAATTTCCTCATCCGTAACTTCCTCCGCAATTCCATTGTACTGGCTTAGTCTTTTCAAGACATACAGTCCGTCGCCTGGGTCACCTATAGCTAAGCTTTTTGCAATTGTATTTGGACTTTCCACTGGAGTAATCTCATCACTCTTTTTCTTAAAAGCATCAACTATAGGAGCACATCCATGGGGTTGCGCGGCAGTAATCTTGAAATCTCTTTTTTCGTCAACTAATCCAAGTAATTGTAACTCCTCAAACCCTTTGCATATTGCGTTTAGCATTGCCCCGCTTCCAACAGGAATAACCAAGTTATCTGGGATCTGCCAATCAAGTTGCTCAGCTACCTCATACGCAAGGGTTTTTGATCCTTCCACGTAGTATGGTCTCATATTGATGTTTACCACACCTATCCCTTTCGAGTCTCCAATTATAGAAGCAACTCTGTTGGCATCGTCATAAGTGCCATCGACTGCGACAAATTCTGCACCATAAGATAACGCTTGTGCAATCTTAACGTGCTCGATATCTGAAGGGGCAAAAATATAACATGGCAACTCTGCAACTGCGGCGTGGGCTGCAGTTGCAGAGGCTAGATTTCCTGTAGAAGCACAGCCTACTGCCTTTAATTTAGTCTCTTTGGCTCTCGAAACTGCTATACCTGCAGGCCTATCCTTGAATGAGAACGTTGGATTTACAGAATCATTCTTTATAAACAGATTCTTAAGACCTCCTATTTTCCTAGCGAGTCTGTCTGCCTTTTGTAATGGGGTTAGACCAGCCTGCAGATTAACAATGTTATTTTTATTTACAATGGGTAACATTTCAAAATAACGCCAATAGCTTTTCTCCTTTCGTGAGGAAAAAATATCTCTACTTATGTCAGATTGAAATTTGTATTGGACGTCCAGGGGGCCAAAACATTCTTCACATATATATCTGAACTGCGGTTCATATTCTTTACCACACTCTCTACATTTTAACGACCGTACTTCGCCCATATCTAATTCCCAATGTTCGTATTAGATAAGTTTCTCTAGATAAATTTTAGTATTACTATATTTTTTGGAGCCAAAGTATTTGTATTAATTAACATCGAATTCAGGAATACCCTGATTAACAAAGATAGCAAGTCAAAAATTTGAGCTTTTCCGGCGACTCTTCAAGTTTTTTGTAGAATATTGTGGAAACATGAACGACGACCGGTGTGACATGCTGGATTTTCTGACTCTACCTGATACAACAAGGCATCTAGGTCACAATCTAAGAGTATTTCTTTGACATGTTGAACATTACCAGATTCTTCGCCCTTCATCCATAACTTGTTGCGAGAAGTGCTCCAGAAACATGCATTTCCTGACCTGATAGTACATTTCACCGCCTCTTTATTTGCATATGCAAGCATTAGTATGTCTTTTGTTCCTCTATCTTGAACTATAACTGGTAGTAAACCCTTTCTCTTGGCGAAGTCAATATCAAATATGGATTTAACTATCATAGAGTCGTTTTACCCTGGCTATTTGGGACAAGATATGGCAAATTGAGCATTTGACTTTAATATTTCATTCCATCGAGTATGATTATGGCCTTCTACTTGATAATACGTCTAGTTTTCAGTAGATATTAACTACCGGGTCAATCCAGTCGAGTTGGTGATTGTACATTGCTACTTTTGCTTCTTAAGGAGTATACTCTCTCCTTCTACCTTTACCTCGTACGTTGGCACTGAGGTCCTTGCTGGAGGCTTCGTTGGTTCACCGGTTCTAATATCGAATTTCGAACCGTGCCAGGGACATTCAACTTCGTAACTTTCAAGTGTTCCTTGATCGAGAGGGCCACCTACGTGTGTGCAAATGTTACCAATACCATAGTATTTCCCATCAATATTGATTAAGCAGATACTTTCTCCTCCTACTTCAACCGCTTTCATTTGAGATGGCTTGATATCCTTTGTATCCGCGACTTTAGTGAATTCTTCACCCATCGCCTTCATCTCTTTATACAAAATCTATAGCCTATATGTCTTTCTTTCTTCATAGGTTTAGAAAAAAGATTCAATCTAGTTCAAACCGCAGTCATGAAGAGAAGTAACATGATCCTAAATTAGTCATAATACATGCAGTCTAGTATCCCAATCTGGGCTCATATATTGCCCTCTTGTATAACTCACTAATGAAGTCCAAATCAGTTTTAGCTGTTGACATCTTTACGACAACCTTAGGAACACCAGCGATATTGACAATCCAAGATACATTTGCAGATGGGAATTATCGAGGATGGAGTAAGTCAGTAGTAGTCGGGGAAAATGAGTATGTAGTTTGGTTTTCAAACAAATCAGGAAATTGACAAGTTCTATTTAGAACATTTACAGATGGAGGACAGACATTTGTGATAAGATAAACCTTAGCAATACCACTGAAACTGGTTCAGTAGATGTGGAACTATCAGCCCATGGCGATAATGTTCTCGTTACATGGTGGGAAAGGGGGCAGACTAACGCAGCGTCTGATAAACCTGTTGGTAGGATGAGAGCGGAGCGGGAGGGCTAGTCGCTATTAGGACAACACTAGAATCTGGGTGTGGAAGTGAAAAGAAAGTAATGAACCCTAAAAATCAACCACAGACTGGGAAGTATAATTTGTATTTTAATAGCTAAGAAAAAGAAGGAGTAGATACCGTCATATCATGACAAAATGAGTAAACCTAAGTGGATTCAAAATGCGCTAGAAGAATCTTTGGGAGAGTTAAGTATCGCCTTTCCCACCTTGCTCTTCGATGACGACCAAGGTTACAGTTGATGTGATTCCTGGAATCTTTCTAATCTTGTTTGTAATTGTATGGTTCATTGTCTCCGTATTGTCTGATTTTACCTTAACAAAAATATCGTGAACACCATAGGTCCCCCTTACTTCCTTTACGTCAGACAACTTTGCAACCTCATTAATAATTTTCTCCTCAGCTCCTAATGTACAGTTAACTAAGATATATGCAGTAGGCATTATGACGGAAGCTACAAGCACTCACTATTTTAGTGTTTACGATACCTAGAGTTGTCTTCATTAGCAGGAAAAATGCCAACCCAAAAATCAAGTTTGAATCTATATTTTTTTCCCCATACGAGGATAACCGATAGTGACTAACAGTCTCATTGACAAACCAGGTTGAGCCTTCATAAAAAAAGGATATTCTAAGTGGCTACGGTATCATTGTAGGATACAATCAAAAGTTTCACTGATGTGGCGTTACTACGGACAAGAACAGAACATCTACAATGGATTCATCGTTTCAGAATTTACAGTTGTAACTCAATTCAACCGTGGGGGGCGTCTAGAAGTATTATCAACTTCATATAGGATCACAATCCTTTCTAACTTTTACCATTTATTACCTTAAATGTCATAAAGAGTACTCAAGTAGATATCATACTGTTGAAACATCAAAATACTAGGTTTCCTATGAGAGAGTGGCATGTTGAACACATGCAAAAAACAATTATCAAATACATCTCCGGTATTTCAGACACAATGTCATTGTTGCAGGCTAGACAATATATGAAATACTATAATATATCCAATGTTCAGAAGACATTATATTATGACACCAATCATGGTGTCAGTAAGGAAGATATTTTTTTGTTTATTGAGAAGGTCAGGAGTGACCCATCATATTATGTTCTTCAAAGCAATAAACTTGCCATGGAAAAGTTACGCAATATAGAGAAATACGTTTACTCGGAGAATAGAATTCAGTAGCACCAAGCAGCGAGTGAAAATAAATCCATGTTCTAAATACTCCTATGTGATATTCTTTATGCATATTATCCTTAATAGTAAAATTATATTAGGGTCAGGACAATGATAAGAGGCTAAAGCCATCCGTGATTAAACCATAATGAGCTATAACAACCTGATTCCAGAACAAGAAAAAGTAATTGTCCACAAAGCAACTGAAGCACCTTTCAGTGGCGAGTACGACAATTTCTTTGAAGAAGGTACATATATCTGTTGGAAATGCAACGCTCCTCTTTTTACATCACAAAATAAGTTTAATTCGGGCTGTGGATGGCCAGGTTTTGACGGAAGTTTTCCCAGGGCACTGAAGCGAGTGCCTGATCCTGACGGAATTAGAACAGAAATTGAGTGTGCAAATTGCGGAGGACATTTAGGACACGAATTTCAAGGAGAACAACTGACAGAGAAAAATATCAGAGAATGCGTCAATTCGCTATCCATTCGTTTCATTCCAAAGGGAAAGGAGCTATTAAGAACAATCGATGAGTAACAATATTCAGGACAATGAGGTTGCGACGCTTGCAAGCGGATGTTTCTGGTGTAGCGAAGCAGTTTTCAAAAGAATCAAAGGAGTCATATCAGTTGTACCTGGCTATTCAGGGGGAACAACAGATAATCCTTCGTATGACGAAGTATGCGGAGGAAATACAGGACATGCAGAATCGGTTCAAATCGTATTCGATCCAAAGGTAACAACCTTTAGAAAAATACTCGAAATTTTTTGGAACACTCATGATCCTACAACTCTTAATAGACAAGGCAACGATGTTGGTACTCAATACCGATCGGCAATTTTTTTTCACAATCAAAAACAGAGAGAAACTGCTGAGAAATTAAAAGTAGAGCTCAATAACGAGAAAATTTATACGAAACCAATTATAACAGAGGTTTCGCCTTTAAGGAACTTTTACGCTGCTGAAGAATATCATAGAAATTACTATGAAGATCACAAAAATACTCCATACTGTAATATTGTCATCAACCCGAAGATTACCAGTTTGCTAAAGAAGTATAAAGATACCGTGAAAGTGTAATATCTCGGGCAGACAACCACTTACGTATGAACGTCATTCTTATACCTCACTTCTATCCAGTTTCTTCAAACTTTTTAGTTTATTGACACGTACTGCAATTTCGTTATACTCAGTCATCTGTCCGCATCATTCTGTTCTTCCTCAGAATCTTTATAATGCTACTTGTTTACTGTATCTTGACTCAAACAATTGTTGTTATTTGTAGGAATACTTCTTTTCGTCCTACTTTTACTTCATGGTTTAGTTACTGAGTTAATATATATCAATGTTCACTCCTTTAGTTCACAAGCAAACCTCCTAGTTCATAATAGCCTATTACCGTTGCCAGAGACAGCCAATGCGCAAGAAGATTTAGAGGATGAGACAGATGAAAACGAAGATGGAGAAGAAAATAATGAAAATGAAGAGGATGACGAGGAACGGGGTACCCACCACTCAATAGACATATGTTGTGGTTGGGATGAAAGGCTTGCTGATGGAATATTGACATACAGAATTATAGAGGATGAGGACGAAGAAGGAGATGAAGATGATGATGACGAATCAGATGAAAGCGAGGATAATGAGATAAGCATCGAGGATGATGGTATCGCCGCCCTAAAATATGCAGTTGAAAATGCGGCAAGGGAATGGAATGCCAAGGTTACAAGTTTGAAACTAGTTGAAATCTCTTCTACGTCTTCTGAAAATGACGAGGGGGATATCGAAGTACAGTTCGTCGATGGTTTTGGTGGGATGATCGCGGGTGCCACAATGATAAAATATGATGATGAAGGACTAATAAATAAAGCAACAATTATTCTTCCTAAAGCCGCCTTCTATGTTGAATATGAATCAGAGACCTTCGGAGTCCAGTATAGCTCACAAAAATTGGAGGAGATTACAGTGCACGAAATGGGACATGCACTTGGTTTGGGGCATGCAAATTTTGATGGCGATCTAATGAGTCAGACACTTGGTAATGAGCAGACGGTGAATATATCCGAATGTGATGTCACTGGTGTATTGTATGCTAACCAGTGGAAGCTTATGAATGATGATAGTGAACCTTATGACCCTAAAGAAGGTAAAGTTGATTGTTAGATGGCTATGTGGTTATAAATCTGCGTTTACTGCTATAATCGAAAGACATAAGGGGATTCAATAAGTGATCAGCAAAACCCATGTAATCATAGGAATTCCTCCGAGAAAAGTAGTAAATTCTTGTAATAGCGGTAAAAACTAGAAATCTAAAGAAGATTACCCATTCAGTTATTATTTCTGCTTTCTCTTCGTCTGACCATAGAATAAGTTACACTTTAGATGTTATCTGTAAAAATACAATCTCGCAAGAAGAAATTCTGTAGAGTGAATCTAAATGGACGTATCTGGAATTTGACCTTGGAGGCATTTTAACCATTTAATTAACCAGCAATACTGACTAAGCAAACCAAGCTCCTATATTATCGTGTATCCTAATCAGGTAACGTCTAAACTGCAAATTCGATATGGTTATCATCTGAGTCTATAGCTGAAACCAAATCTATGCTTCGACGGATTGAAAAAACTATACTTTTGGTCCCTTAGATCTTTATAACCTATACTTTTTATACTGTTATCCGTATGCAAAAAATTATTCCATGTTTGTGGTTTGACAATAAAGCTGAGGAGGCGGCAAAGTTTTATGGCTCAGTTTTTAAAAACTCGAGGATTGGTGATATTACGCACTATGGAAAAGAAGGGTATGAGATCCACGGAAGGAAAGCTGGATCGGTATTGACTGTCGAATTTGAAATCGAAGAGCAAAAATTTGTAGCCCTCAACGGAGGTCCGGTTTTCAAATTCAATGAAGCTATTTCATTCCAGGTACGTTGCAAGACGCAAAAGGAAATTGACTATTATTGGGAGAGGCTATCTGAGGGTGGCGACAGAGAGGCCCAGCAGTGTGGTTGGCTCAAGGACAAGTACGGGGTCTCGTGGCAAATTGTTCCCATCGTTTTGGGCAAAATGCTTCAAGACAAGGACACCAAGAAATCGGATAGAGTAATGAAGGCATTGCTTCAAATGCGGAAGCTCGATATAACGACATTAGAGCAAGCGTATGGGACAAAATGAATACTAATAAACCGCTGCGTGGCTTTGGAAGATGGGCTGAGTATTAACTTAAAATGGAATATACTACCACTATAATATATGTCCCGCAGCTTTAAGACGACAACCATAAGACGGATAAGAATGACTAGCCGCCAATTAGAAATGCGAACTAAATCATTCTCTCCCCTTTTATGGATTGATATAGTTACATAGATGCGTGTACCCATTGTCAATAGTCTCACTTCCAATTCTTTACTTTGAATGTTCAAACGCGAACACGTCACTGGAGCAGTTTATCATAGCAATGTACAATATTGTCAATTCCAGCTTAGTCTTTCCGATATAAATCAGTAGATATCATATATCGTTTAGACAAGAAAAGAATGGCTCAAGTTGTAGATGGTCACATAGTGTCTGTTGGTGAATTGCTAGGCGGGGCAGCACAGGACTCTAACGGTGCGCAATTGACATTCAAGCAAATAAATGCTGCCTCTACCCCTTTCTTTGAGGCAAGAGGAACTGATAACAGAATATATAGTTTTGAAATGAATTCAATGTTTGTAAGATTGTCTATAAGGTCTGCATCTCCTAACATGGTGGACGAGCCAAAATCACAGTTCCATACTCAGTAGTCAGAAATAGAGCTTATCCGTTTAATCAGGGACTGTATGATGAGCAGAAAGAATTCTAAATATTAGGGACAGCGATGACTTACCATTGAAGGTAATCCTAGATTTATCAGTTATCTGCGGAGTTCTCTTTGTAACTTCGAGGAAATCATCTCAAACCATTGAAGGGCCAGCAAAAAAATTAGAAAGGACAGTAGATTCTAAAGGAATAAGAGAATTTGAGCAATAACATTAAGTAAAAGTATCAATATAGTGGACCAGTGACTGGATGCCAAGTTTGTACGATCATCCCAAATAAGTTACTCGTAATGCTTTTAGAAAAGGAGAAAAGTCCCAAAAGGAAAGAGCGGTTGTTGAACCATATAAAGCAGTCAGCCGGGTTGAGGTCAAAAAGAGCTATCGCGTACAACTACGCCGGAGTAAGAAATGCTATTACAGCAAATCTAATAAGGCTGAGAGAGAAAAATATTCACTTTTATGACTGCAGGGAATCTCATGATCTTCCACCAAAACCATCATTTGAAATAAATGAACGGTACGAGCGCAAAAAGAAGAAACCGATACCCACGCGTAAGCTGATTGCCACAAGCGAGATTGACAATATGGAAAAGGTTTACGATTTTTGGCACGAGAATTTTGCTCGTGAAAGTTTTGACGCGAAATCAGCCGTAGTAAAATACTACGCTAATTATGGTAAGAATTATGACAATGCATTTTGGGACGGAGAAAATTTGATGTTCGGGCTAGGTGACCCCTCGTATTTTAACCCGTTTGGTAGATTCATTGATGTTCAGGGACACGAGCTAGGACACGCGATAATACAGTACGAGGCAGATCTAATTTATGAGGGACAGTCAGGAGCTTTGAATGAGCATGTGGCCGACGTGTTCGGTATTACAGTGAAACACTGGGCTGAAGGAAATGACGTCAATACAGGGTCATGGCTAATAGGACAAGGATTGTGGAAATCAAGTCATGGCTCGGATTACAGAGCACTTAGGGATATGGCTTCTCCAGGCACCGCATTCCCTGGGGACGATCAACCTGCTCATATGTCCAGATTTTACGATGGACAGGAAGATAATGGAGGGGTACATATAAACAGTGGAATACCAAACAAGGCGTACTATCTCTTATGCAAGCGGTTAGGGGGCAACTCATGGGATACACCACTGAAAATATGGTACCAGACGATAAAAGATCAAAGAGTGACGGGCCAGAGGACGGATTTTCTACCATTTGCGGTAGCTACTTACAATGTGGCGAAAAAGAAATATGATGAAGCTACCGCGAATTCAGTGAGAGATTGCTGGGGTCAAGTAGGGCTAGAGATTTAAGTTTTGATTTTTCTTGTGTTTGTCCACATCATTTGGCCATAATATCCCTTGAAAATATCATTCGACATTTCAATAAAATTAAAGGTTCACCTTAGCCGCAGAATTGTACTAAGAACTCAACCTAGGGACTCAACTGCCTATACCATATATCTTTTAGATCTAGTTATCCTCTCCTTACACCGGTGTGACTCAACTGAATATCGCATTAGTCACGGAAGAGCATTAAGTCAAGATGTATCATTTGCAAGCGCTGGAGTATTTCTTTCCAAGAGAATATCGAAATTTACCTATTATTTTGCGGTATAATATCCCAAATGAATCGCGACAATCTATGAGGAATTTGCGCAAATAGTTGCCAGCAGTTAAAGAGATGGTTGAAAATTAAGAAAGGGATTTCCTCGTAATACAAACCAATAGAAGCATCGAACACAAACCTTTTTTTAGTCGTCACTCTAAATTATACATACTGACCACATACGAACGTAGGAGCCTGCACGATTGGCGTGGTTGCAATTCCGGTTGTCCGGTAACTAAAACCTACTACTCATTCAAATAGTCCTTATTGTTTAGTCTCTATAGGCACCTCAGAGTTAGTATATCTATGCATACCTATCGGCAAAACCTCTCCTCAAATACGACTTTAGATAACCACATTTGGGGCCCCACGTAATACAGGACAGTTAAATCGGAAATAGACTTCCACCTCGTTTACCCATGATGAGATCACTACAAAGAGGAACACTATCTCGACTCAAATTTAACATATGTCCCTGAGTAAACGAAATTCTACCTATCTAATACAAAATTAGAAATCTTAGATAGTTTGTACGAACTAAATGGATTTGTATTCAGGTTGTCTTTGTCCTATTTCTTCGTCGAAAGCAATGGTTTAATATTTGTGTTTCATGCATTGATATTTGTTGGAACAAGAAAGTTACTCAGTCGAAAGTATTGTCAAGGCACTCACTGAACTCGAACACGACATAGACTTAGTTAATATCAAGGTTGAAGAACTCAAAAAACGTATGATAAACTGGTCGCACGACGAAATTGAGAAATTGAAACACCAGATAATTACCGCTGCCAAGGAAGAGGCAGAACAGATTACTAATAATGCAAGGAAAGAGGCAGAAGAGGAATCGGTCATAATAACGAAGGAGTCGGAAGAAAACCTTTCAAAAATTAGAAAGAATATTGAATCTTTATCGGATACAATACCAGATAAGATCGTTAAACTGATTGTTAAGGGATCAGCTACTCCACTTTCCAGTGGAAAACGCAAGCCGACTGAAAATATCCCAAATTCGACAGAGCAGATTCAGTAACTATTTTAATTATTGAGATTTGGATGCAGTAAAATGCATGCGATTCTAAATAATGTGATGAACGTAGACTTATCGTCGGGGGATTTAACAGGTTATCATCCATAAGATTTAAAAAGGAATTTTTTCTAGTTAACAATGATGAAACGCCCCTGATCAGGGATGTTTTGCAACATAAAGTTACGGTCGCCACTGTTTGTGGCCGGTCATATTACAAAATCATAAATGCTCTTAAGGTAATGAACCTCCAGTTTGAGTCGCTGTCGCCCCAAGAAGCGGCGCTCTCAGAGTCTAAGATCGTTATCACAACGAAAGACGAAGCAGAAATCTTCAAACGAAAGGACATTCTTCTGGATACGGATCTGGAGAAATTACCAATCCTTGCGAAAGCAAGAATTCTTCGCTCTACCGTGAAATTTTGCTATTCAGATGCGTTAATTATAGGTGTCGACCCGGGCAAAAGGATAGGGATCTCGGTCATATACATGCATAACGAAATAGGATGCTTCGTTGAATCTTCGCCTTCAAGAGTCGTGCAGCTAATATCTGTTCTAATTGCTGGCATTGATTCAAAGAAAAAAACCGTAAGAATTGGTGATGGAGACATGTATATGGCTAGACTAATGGCAACGTTGCTAAAATCGAGGTTTAATGGCATGGTGGAGATTGAAATAGTAGACGAGCGGGGAACTTCATTTCCTCTCAATTCATGTAAAAATAGGCGAGGCCTAAGGGACATATATTCCGCCAGGAAAATAGCTCAAAGAAATGGCAGGATATTCAAGTCCGTTCAATCGGTATATCCCCAGATGATATGAATTGGATCTGTCTATCATGATCTAAAGTTCCCTTATAAGCTGACATTTTACGTGAAGAGTAGTAGGTGAAGAAATGAAGCCTCGAACGGACCGTTCGTAAGACTCTAAGAACAATAAAACAAAAGGCAAAATACTGAGAAAATCCAGTATATCCTAATATAGGATGAAATTAATCATGATTATTTCGATGAATTGGCTAGATTATTAATACTACTTCAAGTGAACAGCATTAGAATATTTGAGTCGTAAATTACCTAACTAGATTTAAATACTATTCAAGGTCATATATCTTAGGTAGAAAACTTTTACCTGGCTAAAGAATGACTTGTAAGGGAATTTGCATTCGTCACAAAGCACAAAAACCAGTAGGTTCCGGTCGCTATGCTAGTGGTCAGAAACGTTGCCAAATCTGTGAGATATTCATTAAATGGGATGGACTATGGTGTCCCTGTTGCGGGTACAGGCTGAGAACAAAGCCCCGAAATCTAAAATATAAGGCTAAGTTGAGAGCAAGAAGAACTATTCAGAGCCCACCCATAGTTAGGCCAATATCCATCACCCTGAAATAGACCAGTTTCAGAAATGAATGATGCAAATGGGCTAGAGGTAAGGAAAATTGTAACTGAAAGTCAGAAATCATTCATCCTGAAGTGTTTTTCGTTTGAGAATGGATTGTTTATCCTTTTGGCTGAAGGAGTCGATAGAATCGGATCATTAGCTGTCTCCATCACTGCTTCGAATAAAAGCACTACAGCCACTGTGATCCCAAGTAAGCACCATTCCGTGTTCATCAATACGATTTCAGAAAAGGTATCTTCAATGATAAATGGAATCTGCATTGTGTCATTTTATAGTACGAATCAGCTTAATCTAAGTGATATGAAGGCAATTATGGGAGAGATTATGAATATAGTTGGGGATAAACATATTGGAGACGACAGAAAAGCAGAGATCGGACGTCGCCGGTGATACTGACGAATTCCGTAATTTTCTTGACTATCTGGAAGAATTAGGAGAGCTTGTAAGGGTAAAGAAAACTGTGAACCCGAGATTCGAGCTTGCTGCTGTTGTGAGTAAATTCGAGGGAAAGCAGGCGGTATTGTTCGAAAAAGTAGAGGGTAGTAAGATGACCGTGGTTTGCAACGTGTTGGGGACCCGCAATAGGTTTTGCCTGGGATTGGGAGTAAAGAACGAGTTGCAGATTCATGCTCGGATAGCTTCCACCCTTTCGAGATTCTCTCCTCCAGATAGAATGTCAGGACACGCCTCATATCATGAAAATTGTTCAACGGATCTAATGGACTTGCCAGTTATTACTCATTTTGAAAAGGATGCAGGTCCCTACGTTACTTCATCGGTAGTCTTCGCTAGAGACCCCAAGACGGGAACTCAAAATTCTTCTACTCATCGGCTGTTGCGACTAGATGCAAATCATATGGCCATTAGAATGGTAGAAGGAAGGCATTTACATAGATGCTATCTATCCGCCAAAGAAAATAATGAGGATTTGAGAGTATCAATCGCGGTTGGCATTCATCCAGCAATAAGCATTGCAGCTGCCTACCAGGCCGCATACGGTGTTGACGAGATGGGAATTGCAAATTCTTTGCTGGAGGGCAAGCTCATAATGTCCAAAAGCGACTTTACCCAATTATTAATTCCTGCTCACGCTGAGATTGTGCTTGAAGGTACTATTCTCAAGGACGTTACCCATGAAGAGTGGATGGTTGAAATGTTAAGAACGTATGACTTGAAACGCCAACAGCCAGTATTTGAATTGAAAAAGCTATGGTTTAGGGACAATGCAATTTACCATGATATTTTACCAGGTTTTTCTGAGCACCGGCTGTTAATGGGATTGCCTATTGAAACTAAGATGCGCGAAGCAATTAGGAATGTCGTTCCGAATACCCTTGCTGTTCACCTAACCGAGGGAGGTAGTAATTGGTTAGACGCTGTAATTCAAATTCGTAAGCGCCTTGAGGGGGAACCCAAAAATGCCATTATAGCGGCATTTGCCTCGCACCCTTCACTCAAGATGGCTACGGTGGTCGATGAGGATATCGATCCGAGAGACCCAGTAGCTGTAGAATATGCTATCTCAACTAGATGTCAAGCAAATAGTGGACTAGTTATAATTGGTAACGCCAAAGGTTCGAGTCTGGATCCATCTAGTGATCAAGATAATATGGTTACTACCAAACTAGGAATTGATGCAACGGCTACTCTCCTTAAATCTAAAGAAAGGTTTGAAATTGCAAACATACCAGGAAGTGAACGTATTGATATTTCGAACTATGTTAACAAGAATTAGGTAATTCTAGACCACAAGTGCGACTTTAAATTGTTACAAGAAATGATAACATGGACCATGATGTCCTATACATAGAGTATAATTAAGTGAAAAAAACATTTTACATATGGACGGGTGATTGGATGCGCTATTAATTAGTTGAATCTTGTCATTCTGATCTCCTGAGGCTAAAATTTAAGCATGTATTGTGAAGACACGTGAACACAATGTGTATGGTCTGCGACCTCATTAATTCAGCTTACATTTGATACCTTCCAACTGCCTATTTTTGAGTCTCGTTTGGTAATCTATAAATGTGTAGATCAAGGGTACTGATATCATTTGTCTGAGTATCGTTTTACTCATGGAAACCTAGTTATTCTATATGCGGTCCATAGACAAAACTATCAAATAGAACCGGATAGAATTCCTGATCATGTAGACGAACGCGTCAAGTTATGTCTGAATATGCAGAGAATAATCGAGCAATCAAAGCCTGATGGAAAGGAAACAGTGATCTGGGTAGTTAGTAACCAACATGATGGGGACTACCTTCTAAACATGCTGAGAGAATCCGGAATTGACCAAAAAATGATTGCTATGGACTATCTTTCGAAAAATGTCTCTGAGTGTTTTGATCGTGTGATGAAGTTGATAAGTGACAGAACCAATCCTCCTTATTTGTACTTCATAGGTTCTGTTTGGCATAAAGAAATCTACGATTCTGTCGTGTTATCGAAACTTAAGGGCTATCGGATTCAGTTCGAAGGAGCTCTAGATCATAGACCAGTCAGGGAGGTCGAAGAAGAAAAATCATTGGATGCACCAAGAAAAGGTCTGGAACACTATAAACGAAAAACAATGGATAAAGCAATAGACATTGTACTTGACAGAATGTTTCCAGAAGGAAGTTCTAGGACTTGAGCATCTTCAGCAGACATTTAGTTTATTATGCCTTAGATCATCTACGTTAAGTGTCATTTGTGTAAATTAGTAATATACGTTAGTGCTTTTCACGTTTATACTTTGAAATCGTGTATATTTACATACATAGGCATGCCTATAGCTGTAAGTTCAAGTATATACTTATATCCTCAGGTGAAATCCTGATCTCGCGGTCTATTCTCAATTTACCAAATGATATATCCTATTGTTGAGTCCCCTACTAAGTGAATGAAAAAAGCATATTTATTCGATCCCTTAAGGAACCATTCTATAGCGAAGTAAATTGGCTACTTTGACTATAGTTAATTTTTGCATACTGGTCTTCCAAATTAAATTGAAATCCTAAAGTTAAGTTAAGATTTAATATCCGCCACAGTCGGCTATATCTGTAGAGCGGTCATCGTCTAGTTTGGTTAGGACACTGGCCTTCCATGTATTTCGCGCGTACGAGGTCAGCCCGTAACCCGGGACTCTATTATGTAAAATGGTAGGGCGGGAGTTCAAATCCCGGTGACCGCACTATAATCCAATATGAATAATCTGAAAATTGATTCGGTCCTAACTAGTGCGATTGATACCATTAATTGAATGATTGAATTGATAGGAAAAACGAGCTAGAAGCTGATCCCATATCTTGCCGGGTATTCTTTTATTATGGTATTTTCATAAATATCACTCTAGATACCCTTGGAGTTTGTTTCTGGACCCGATGAGTCATCAAGGTTTTCAGTCCCCTTCGAGATAGTCTATACTGACTTGGCTGCCCGCATAGGACGGATACAAACTCCACACGGAGTTATTGAAACTCCAGCTTTTGTTCCTGTCATTCATCCGGTACGTCAGACTATTAGTCCAAAATTCTTAAAGAGCTTGGGTTTTAGTGCGATTATTACCAATGCATATATCGCTATGGAACGTTATGGGGACATAGCACGAAAGAGAGGAATCCATGAAATCGTAGATTTTGATGGAGTGGTAATGACCGATTCAGGTGGATATCAAGTACTGGAGTATGGCTCCATTGATGTTGAGGCTGGGGTCATTGCGCAATTCGAAAGGGATATTGGAAGCGATATTTGTGTACCACTTGACAAACCTACTGGCTATGGGTTAGATTACGCAAAAGCTAAGAATTACGTTGAGGAGACGCTCTCAAATGTAAGGGATACACTTCCCATTATGCTAGAGGGAAGTACAAATACTGAGGACCCTCACCAGGGCAATAAAGCAACCAGAACGTCCAAGCAGATATGGGCGGGACCTATTCAAGGTGCTGAACATTTGGACTTGGTACGACATGCGGCAAGCGAACTCGACAAAATTGGGTTTACACTTATGGCATTGGGAAGCCCTGTGGAGATCATGGAAGCATATGATTTTTCGATATTAGCCCAAATGATCGCCTCAGTGAAAAGTGCTGTACCTACCAAGCCAATTCATTTGTTTGGGGCTGGACATCCACTAACGATCCCATTGGTGGTGGCATTAGGCTGCGACATGTTTGACTCAGCTTCCTATATGTTGTATGCCAAAGATGGTCGATATATGCATTCAAACGGGACTTCAAGGCTTGAAGACTTAGTCTACTTACCATGTCACTGTCCTGTATGTACCAAATATAGTGCGAATGAGTTATTTAACTTGGAAAAAGAGACAAGAACTACTGAAATTGCAAAGCATAACTTGTATATCCTGCAATCAGAAGTCAACTCTGTAAAGCAGGCAATAGTGGACGGTAGGTTATGGGAATATGTCATTCAGAAATCCCGTGCTCACCCGAAACTCATGGAGGCGGTGGAGACGTTGAAGAATACAGAGTTGTTTGGACAAGGCACGCCTCGCTTCAAACAAAAAGCCATTTTCTTATTTGATCCGATAGATCAGTTTAGGCCAGAGGCTGTCTACTTTAGACAGATGGTATCAAAATTCAGGTCAAGGATAAATGGTAAGCACGCTAGAACTCTCATTTTGTATCCAGAAAATCGCATTCATCCTTTCTATTCAACACAAGATTTTAAGCGGCTAACTAAGAAATTTCCAGATGCTCAACTTTGCACTTATAATCGATTTCTTGGAGTTATTCCCGCAGAAATATCTGATATTTTTCCGGCCGCACATAATTTAACTGCGAAATTGACAACCTATCAAACAAATGGTTACCCAAGCTTCGTAGAGTCATTTAAGGGATTTCTTAGGAATAACAAATTCGACAAAGTGATAATAATTGCAGACCTATTCATTAAAAATATCATTGCTAACGATGGATCAATACTGCGGAAAATAAATGCAAAAGTAATTGATTATGAAAAAATGTAACCTCTGTAGTATGAAACTAGAAGGCGTAATAACCCAAACATCGGTAAATCAATCTATCACAAATAATAGATTGCGGGGCTAGACATAGAGGCAGACTGCAGCGTGGTTACGCTTTGGATCCAATAGATAGAATAAGACCCCCATAATCTAATTTACGTGGCAATTCTATCCAAATTAGATATCGTCAGGATTCTAACTACATTTTTTTGGTTCTAACTGGAAATATTATTTAAAATGCCTATTAACTGCTCACGCATAATAGATAAAGTCATGATATGTTAGTATCAATCTGATCCAGCTGCTAATGTTGCAGCAGAAACGTATTCAGAATTCGAGAAGCGACGCAGAACAGGACAGGGAAACACATATCTGCTGCCGATTCGTGACATAAAAAGCTTCCAGAAGTATCAATTTAGAACATTTTCTGATCCTAAGGAAAATGAGAGTTTTTAAGTGATCCCATGCTATCTCATGCTGTTAAGACCGTTGGAGGACTGCAAGTTAGAACCCATACTAAAGTGGGCAGGAGGTAAGAGAAGAATCGCGCACTTCCTGAGTAAGTTTCTTCCTGATTCCATGGATAGATACATTGAGCCTTTTCTTGGTGGGGCCTCATTGTTTCTATATCTGGCCCAAACGAAACCGAAATTCAAAGCAATATTGTCGGATTCAAACATGGACCTCATTAATGTTTACAAGTGCGTGAGGGATGATGTTACTGATCTAGTTGCTCTACTGGAAGTACATCAATCAATATATTACAAAGAACGAGAGGAGTATTATTATTATATACGAGACACATACGCGCCATCCAATAAATTAGAAAAGGCTGCATGCTTGATCTTCTTAAACAAAACATGCTATAATGGGCTCTATAGAGTAAACAGGTCTGGATTCTTCAATGTTCCACACGGAACCCACCCAAGACCAACTATATGTAATAGCAAAAGACTATTCTCATTTTCTGAAATACTACGAAGAAGTGAGGCAGAGATCATTTGCGATGATTATAGAAATGTTATCCAAAGATGCCAGCATCCAGACGTAATATATCTAGATCCCCCATATTATCCTACGACCAAGACAGCCTATTTCCATGAGTATACTAAGGAAGATTTCGGTTATCAAGAACAAACAATACTCGCTAAAGAATTCAGCAAGTTGAGTAATATGGGGTGCACAGTCTTGTTATCAAATTCAAGTTCTTCATTGATATCTGAATTATATAAGAATTATAATATAATGAGAATCTCTACAACAAGATCCATAAACTGCAACGCATCCAAACGGCTTAGGCATCAGGAACTATTAGTTACGAACAAAAGGCTAGTGTTTCCGAGAGCTCCTACGTATCATGCGCGAGAAGTGTCCCAGATGTAACCAACCTATTGAATGCATGGGACAAATATTGTTGGTGATTACTAAGAAAATCCTGTCTAATAGAAGACGAAATTCAGTATCACCTATGCAAAAATTGCTAGTCCAAGGGGGGGCATGGAACTAGAGAATTCTCAAAGTCCGGCGATAACTATAGCATTTGTGGTAATAAGATGGACTTTAGTCTCAATATGTTCGTAAACGATCGGGATCTGCAGGGGTAGGAATAAGCACTCTCAAATATTAGAATCTGCTAGCGTAAATGGATTACAAGAGATACATAATGTGTTATTGCTCTTTTGCGTATATTTTATTCACCATATTAACTGACTGTATGAGGGGGAATAAGATGAGTAGATATAGATATCGTGTTGACATAGAATACTTCAGTGCAGCTCTGAAGTTTAGCTCGTTCTATGAAACCTAATTTAGACTATTTATGATATTTTCATTCTTTGCTTTTTTCTAGTTATATTTATTTAACTTCAGATATTGCTTGAAAACCTTATATCGTTAGATCATTTTATAGCAGAATATGAAACGTATAGAAGCGATAATTGCCAGTGAAAAGGTTCTTCCTGTTAATGAAGCCTTGAAGAGCGCTGGAGTGGGGGGTTGCACAGTTCTAGATGCTAAGGGCAGGGGAAAAGGGGAAAAGCCCATGGTTGAATCTGGAAGAGGAACTTCAAGATTTGTGTCTGAATTTTCGGCTCGTTCTACTCTTATTACAGTAGTTGAGGACTCGGAAGTTGAAAATGTCGTCAATACAATACTAGAAATAGCAAGTACCGGGTCGCCTGGGGATGGGAAAATCTTCATTTCAACAGTTAATGACGCAATCGATATTGGTAGCAAAGAACGTGGCGGGGGTAATGTCATAAAGTAGTAGAAGAAAAGCCTTGTCAGTTAGACTTTACCTTAAAGAATGTTTTGGTTTGGCCAAGGGCCATTAGATTTGATGCTGTAACTTTTGCAACCATTGGCAGGTCGCGTACAACCTTTCCAATGACTAAGCATTGACGTTGCGGCAAGGTTCTAACAATGGATTTTACAGTATCACCATCAGCCAACGATACTTTTGATATCTTATCCAGATCAGTCTCATTGGTGAAATTGAACAGGAAAATGTTATCTACCTGGCGATAAATCCCGTCACTAATTGCGTCAGGCTGGTTCGTTATGAATGTGGCATAAATTCCAAAATGTCTCATTCTAGTTATTATGTCTTCCCAGTATGTATCCCTAACATAAAGGTGCGCCTCTTCAGCAAATAGGAATATAGGTGGGATTACGCTCCTTCCTAGAAGTTCTACCACTTTTGTTAATACTAATTCCACTATCATCCTTCTGACAACTGGCATTGCCTTGCCCATATTCAAAATTAGGGCCAATCCCTGGTTATTCCTTGCAGTAAGGGATTCAAATCTTAGCCCCTCGTGATTGATACTCGGAGTACCAACGAATAGGCCAGATGAGCAGATCGCATGATATCTCGAGATTAATGCGTCGCGCACTAATTCATTAGTATTCCACGTATTAATGGCGTTGCCTAGAGCTTCTATGTCTAACGTATTCTTGTTTTCTAGCCAGTCCCAAATTCGAATAAATTCTCGCAACGAAGCTGCAGGCATATCCAGAGCATTTTTGAGCATATTTGAAATGGAGGCTTTACCACAATAATCCAATGAGAATCCTAAGCCACCTCCAGGCTCCAATATGGTAATCTGTTTGTTTAACGGAGATGGCGTTCCATCGCCATTCCAAGCCAGTCCTCCATATTCGTTATTTAGATCCATTACAATTACAAATGCCCCATACTCAACTAAACTTTTGATTAGTAGTTTTGTTAAATGGGATTTTCCAGATTCTTTTTTCCCAGTAACGATATTTAACTTTCCATCAAGATCCTCTGCAAATATTTCAAATTGTTCGTCATCCCATCCACTATTTCCAAGGGGAATGGAATAAAGCCCAGTTCTCTTAACTAGATTATTTATCTCAGAAATCCTCATTCTGCCTATTTTAGAGTCTACTCTGGATGGAAGCCATGTAATTTCATTTGAGAACCTAGACTCTGAATCTATACTCGCTCTTATCTTTGTTCTAAATAATCGTGCATCTCTAATCATCCGCGATAGCCTTCCGATGTCTAGAGGATCATGCGAGTTCTCCACACTTGATGCGACCACAACCTCGTCTTTTACTATGTCTTCAATCAGAGACTGAGAAGAAAGATATTCTTCGTTGTAAATTTGAACAATCATTTTCTTTTTCACTTTTTCGTCATGAATGAGCAAATAATCACCCTTCCTAGCAGCATCAGATTCCATTGCAATTAAAATAAGTTCGTCTGTGCTATTCTTGTAGAGTATCTTCATACTGGAATCGAGCCTAAGAGCTTCTTACGTATATCCTCCGGTACCAACTCTATCACATCATATTTGTTTAATATGTGACTTTTTAGGCAAGATATCTCAGTAGTCGTAAAAGTTGAAATATGGTGTGCAAGCTGCAAGGTTTCCGGGTACCCTCGCGCAATTGAATCGTTACCAAGAATTTTTCCAAACGACCTACTTCTATCTCGGTCAGATGTAGAAATATCCGCGCGCAATATAGGGCTAGTGTAGCTACTTCCAAACTTTACCATAAGACTATCCCCAATGGTATTCCGAGTTAAACTCTTGATAATTAAATCGACATCCATAAATCCAGGACCCTTGATTTTAGTTAAGGGATGAGATATTTTATCAAGGATTCTAATCTTCGTACTCTTACTTAATCCGACTATGGTATTATTATAGAGAGAACAGTCCTCCACAACTTTCTTCAGCGTGTGCATTCGGTGTTCAAAAACAGATGATCTTAAGGATCCATCTACAAGTAGGATGGAACCGGAAAAATGGTGTGAGAGTTCTAACTGGATAGCCCTCTCAACCCTTATTCTAATAAGTCTCTTCGCAGATTCAGAATCGAGTAGAACCAACTTGATTATTCGCTGATCAAGTTCAGAATGCTTGAGGGTATCCTCACTCAAATAGAACAGCATCGGACCCATCTTGAAGTGGGCTAAAATCTTACCTAGAATTGCAGTCGCGATCCCGCTTTTTACAGCATATATAGCGCCTTCCTCAGTTTCCGCGATTTGCATGCTGCTTGAGTCGACTCCCAGTACAGTAGTTTCCTCCTTTACAGGTTGAATAGTCATGACTTGGGCATTCACATTTTTGTTGTTGGAGGTCCATCCCTGAATGGGGACGATCTTTGACTCACCACTGCCGAAAATGATCTGTCGACCTTTCAGGAAGCTGGAGAGTTCTGAGGGGATGCATTGATGGATTGCTGGTTCAAGGAAACTCTTTAGTTGATTCCAACCCAACACGTCTTGCACAAGATTTATCTGTGTGTGCATGTTGTTCAATAGTATGAAATGAAGTGATGCTTATTAATGTTGCGCAACATGAACATCTTGCACAGGATGGCTTACCTGCTACTATGCCCACTCAGGAATATCTGGTTACTTAGGGCTTCATGAGTGAATCACCTACCCCTACTGAAGTAACTATTAGACTCAAACATCGCGATTGGGAAATTGAGGTAACTTGTATCGAAACGAAAATCAGAGAGGTTATGAAAGATGTTCTTACTAGTATCGACGATGTTTCCCTAGTTGATCCAACTTTAGATATTCAAATCAATGAATTGAAAAAGGAAATTGATTTACTAAAGGCGTCATCAAATGTGAACTTAAGCGCAAATTTGAGCTCAGGAGATATTCATAGTAAAAATTTACAAAAGGGGGGCGCTACTTGTAGAAGCTTGCTTGAAAAATTGCTATTAGAAGGATATTTTGAAACAGAGAAGCTCTTGGGGAATGTTCATGCAGAATTATCAAGACGAGGGTACAACTATGATAGAACGGCGGTTTCCCACTCACTTAAAGATATGGTGAGGGAGAGTATTCTTACTCGAATTGGCTCTTTGAGAAATTACCGTTATCTTCAAAAAAGACCTATTTCTGAGACCTGAGCATCAAGGGGAAAAATAAAATTAGATTACTTAAATTTTCTGCCAATAACAGAGTTCAGCCAGTGGATCCCTTGAGTAGTAATTTTATAGCTAACACGGTCAGTTTCATCTTCTGGATTTCCCTTCGAAACAAATCCGGCCTTCACTAATTCTGACAGTCGAGAGCTAACTGATTTCGGATTAATTGAAGTTGCGTTGTAAATCTCCGAGAGTTGCATTCCTTCATTTTGAACTTTGCTAAGGTCCTTGGCAATTTTCGATGCTACAAGTTGCAACATAATTTTATCTTTATCGGACATTCTCTTTGCCTCTGCATTATCTACCTCTGGAATTACCCTTGGACCCTCCGGTGTAATTTTAATCAGATCGGAATAAATGTCAATCAACTCAGTAACTGCATAATCCAGCGAAATCTTCCGGGCAAGATCGATTGTTGGAATTTGTTTGGCTAGAAAACCTATAGCTGATCTCATAACTGATTCCGGGGACCCGTTGAATTCTACCCTTATCTCGCCTACAGCTATCGATACATTCACACTGATATCCCCCTCAAGGTTGTAAGTCGTCTTCATCACCCAATTCTAATTTCGTGCGCATGTCCTAACTCCGTATCTAATATTGCATAATGGAGAAATATATACACGTTATTATGGCTCATTTTTCTGCTGTTTGAAGCTGTTAGGTTCAGTTGCATGCATGTTCGGGGTTTAGTGTTTGGCAACCAAAGGGTAGAATAACAGAAATGCAAAATTGCAAGCAAAACGATAATGTCAAACCAAAAATAATATTTGATTGACTTAACGATGATTCCGATACGATATCGATGAATCCATAAAGGGACTTCGGTAATCACTATCTTTTCTGAACAAATTTCTGTCGCCATGAATATAACAATGGACACACTCAGATTGGTACAGTTCTACAATTTGGATAGCATGATAAAGGTATTTAAAATAACAACAGTAAGGCCACCCACAATAATGAATTTCAAAACTACCCTCCTACATCAAGAAAGGCTGCAAGTAACAGGATCATTATCGACAAAATTACTATAGTTCTTCCAAGAAAAATGATTTTAGATCGAATGGATTGAATGTAGGCTTTACTTGCGTTTCCAGTTACTATTCTTGTTTCTGTTTCTGAATTAATAATCTTAACGTGTATGATATAAGCGATAAGCGTTGCAACTACTAGGATGATCTTAATTAGAAGGATCACACCATAACTCGTTTGGTAAAGCGTAGATGGTTCAAATAGAAGCGCTTTGGAATTATATATCCCAGTTAGAATCAGAATTCCAAAAGCTGGGATAGCTATATAGCTAAATCTTCTTCCAATCTTTATTAATAAGACTATTCGCTCTTCAACTGTTCTAGTAATTGTATTAAGCATCGGTGAAAGAATCACACCTATGAAAACGGAACCTCCAACCCAGATCGAGGCAGCTACAAGATGTAACCACACTATCAGCCCCTCGGCAAGGAGAACCATTTGACAAGACTCTCCAATATTAAAACTCGCACAGATAAAAGTATTGTACGATTAGCAACGCCACTATCGATATTGCAGTTGAAGAAACGTTTTAATCCAATTATCAGTCATCATAGCGTGAAAATTGTATGTTCTTTACGAGACGTCGAATAATTCTGATGGTTGCTGTGGCTGCAGTTGCGGGTACGATTATTATTCTTCCGTATATTTCATCTTTGACTGCAACTGGATTAGATAGAGTCACCATCGAATTGTTGGACGTTGAACCTGTGCCTGAGAGTCAAGAACAAAAGACCGGCCAAATTGACGTTGTATTCCGTGTGACCAACCCTACAGACAAAACCGTGACAACGTCGAAGATTGAATACGATCTAATCGCTGACAATACAGAACTGGGTAACTCCATTCTGTCATATGAAGACGTACCACCTAATGGAAGACCAACAATCTTGCCACATCGATCCATTAATTTAACATCATTGTTCCAGCTTCCAACATCCCAACCAACACAGATTATTTTTAGTAAACTTGCAAATGGTTCCTCGGATATTGATTGGAAGGTACAAGGTATAGCCAGAATTGAATCCGCTGTGACACTCCATGAGAAGCCATTTGCCGATGAGCTCTAATCTCTCTGCTGATATCTGTTCATGCTAGGCCCGAGACCGACCGAGTTGAAATCAGAGTCATGATCTTGTTTTGAAGAAAACAGGCGACTGCCGGACGTTGTTACCCATTCCTCAATCCAGATACATTTAGCAGGATTATATGGACTGGTCTCGTCTTCTGATGAGCATGAATGTTCGTGTAAACAACTAAAGCATGGTGCTTGTTCAACGCTTTCTATGTGGATAGTCTTTCGGTATTCAGATTTCGGAGGCAATTTTTTGACAATCAATTTATATGTCCATCTACCTTTGAAAAGCATTTTTTCTCGTGTTATCAAGGATTGTTTCTCCAGGGAACCAACAAGCCTAGAGCTATCCCTACTATCTAAGGAAAACATTTTTGAAATTTCTGTTTGAGATATACCTTTTTCACCACGTGTTGATATAGTGCTAAAGATTTCGTCAACTACATTATTCTTAGTTTTGATCGGCCGTTTGATACGGGTTATTTTTTCTGAAGACAAAAGATCGCTTCAACTGACCAATTTGCCTATAAAAATCTTCATATTAGTTGTGGACTTACCTTTCCATTTTGATGTTACTATGCTTGATATTTTGACTATGACGAGCATAATTAGGTGACCAAGTTATCTCACATGGGTTTATGAGGCATGGATTAGATCAATGACACTATAATTAACAACCCAATAGGGAATATAGAATGACTAGATCCCCAGGGTCGCAGACTCATGAACTTGGCCTGGAACATACGAGTAAAGCGGGGATAAAGTCTGGACAATAGAGAACTGGCAGGTACAGAATGTGCTATCCCAAGAATTCATCGGAACAGTGAAGCCTACGTATCACTTCATATTCAAATCCGGGTCGGCCTGCGACAAAATTCCTATGAACTTTCAAGTTCCAAAATAATTCGGTACGCTATGCCAAAATCAGACACTTAGGTTGAGGTGGTGTCATCAAGTTTAGAATATTTCTTGATCTGTGTTTTAATTAAATATTTTGCAATATACACAAACAGAAAGAGAGAAATAGAAATCAGTGCTATCGTCCCACTCGGCGCAGAATTGAGCGTGTATGATAGGAAGATACCACTAACCACAGATGTCACCGAAATGAGAATCGAAATTAGTAGCGTTCTCTTAAACCCTGCTCCAAACATCATGGCTGTAATATTGGGAATAACAGTTAACGAAGAAATGAGTAAAATTCCTACCAATCTCATGGATGCAATAACAGTTAAACTTGCTAGAACTATGAAAAAATAATTTAGTCTTTGTACCTGTAATCCGCTGACTTCCGCCTGTTGCTCATCGAATGTAATATATAGGAATTTCTTAAAAAGGATCACTACTGACAGCAAAACTAACGCTGTCAGTAATGAGATCAACAAGGTGTCTTCAAAACTTACAAGCAGAATATTGCCGAACAGGAAACTAAAAAGATCAACAGAAAAACCTCCAGTAAAGCTTAGAAGAAGGATACCAATCGCGAGGCCAGCAGTTAACATTATCGCCACAGCCGAGTCGGCAGGTATATTTGAGGAATGTTGCAGTTTAGTGATACCAAGAGCGGCAAGGATCGATGCTATAAATGCAGTCCAAAGGGGATAGGTATTAGTATAGATACCCACCGCAATTCCCCCAAACGCCATGTGGGCGAGAGAGTCACCAAACAAAGACTGTCTTCTAAGAACAAGAAATAAGCCAATGGTCGAACAGAGGATAGAGATTGCAATCCCGGCTATCAGTGCACGTTGAATGAACCCCAGTTCGAAGATTTCCCATGAGATCATATTCGTGCTTGTCTCAAATAACTGGTACTTTCCAAGTTCCGGATCCTGATCGATACAAATCCATCAAATTATGATAACGACTCATGAATTGACTTTATTTTCGCCGTGCAGTGATAATCACATCGGGATCAGCTTAATATTATCCATTTTCTTATTCGATTGAAAATCTCTTGTCATCCACCTAATCTCTTCAGCCTCTCCTCGAAGCAGAAAAATTTCGATGCATCTATTTCTATCAATCTTACTATGTAAATGAGTGTTTATCAATTTATCATAAGAGTGTCTCATGTTGCTTATCTCATCATCAGATTTTTCATCATGTATTACTAAAAGCAACGAATGAAGAACCCCAGTTAGATCATTACGTTGTTTTTCTTCGGAGAGCATACTACGTATACCAGCTCTAACAATCTCTGATCTTCCACTGAAGCCAAGCGTTTTCTGAAGTTTGTCCATTTCCATCATTATCTCGTCGTTTAATGATACACTCACGATTGGCAACTGATTAGATTTATTAATAACTAATTTATATAATTTTACATAATACTTATTAATTATGAAATAGTTTTTATTAGTACGTCTAGACACTTAGACGCAGGCATCAAGATCCGCTGGATTTCTTCGAATCTCTTATGAACTCGTCATAGATTGCCCTAACCCTATCAGCAGCAAGACCAGAACCTTCTTCAATTCCTGTTTGTGTGACCTTTATCTTATCCATAACTATGATGGCACCTACGTCCTCTCTTATTTTTACTAATCCAGGAAATACCCTAGAAAGTCGGTCAGAGAGAGATTTAAAATCAAATGGTTTTTCCATTAACTTTATTTCTTTAACAAATGAACCATTAAGGATCAACTTAAGAATTCCCTGACCTTCTACGTTGTCCAATACAACGTCCAGTTTTTCATCAATCCCAACCAGAATACCATTGTATGTCTTTTGATCCGAGGTTTCCACCGAGACCTTTTTACCTAAAAACTGGACTGTTTCTTCTCCGAATTTTCTGAGAATTACCGCTGTCATATATTTTCATATGAATATGACTTTGGTAATATATGTATAGATTAATGAAAATATCAGATTTCTACAAGAGTACACGCAAGCAGTCCAAATTTTTCCCAGAACATCAAAATCAACATCAAGTTCATGGAATAGTGTTTAATACTCAAGAAATGTCTGTACATCTCGATTCCTATCAACCAGGGATAACCAATCTATATATCCAAGCCGTGTTTTAGAACCTCCTTGTAGTAATGAAACAATCTTGTCCACAGTCTGTGAGGGAGTTTCCCCCGTGGTGTCAATTTCCGCAAGCTTGGCTTTTCCAAACGACTTCAACGAGTCATAGAGCGTTATCCCAAGAATCTCGGAAGCTAGGTTTTCTCTTGTTTTTTCAGGGCCATAATGCCTTTTCCGATAAACTGAAATCAGTTCATATGGCGAGCGGCGCAAGACAATAGCCATACTTATCTTACGTGGATTAACCACGTAAGGCGCCAGATGACCAAAAAGAATAAAGTTATATCTACTTATTTTGGTTTCGAAATCAATGAGTCGACGAGCCTTCTTTACGTCAATACCAGATCCAAACTTGTCATCACGTTCATCCGAAATAGCATTGTTGGCTATAAGCATCCTGTTTATGTCGATGGTTTTTGATCCACGGAATTTTTTGGCAACCAGTCTTGCAGTTGTATGTTTCCCAACACCTGGACCTCCTGTTATGACCAAAACGAATCTCTCTCTCACAAGTCCACCTCTATCAATCATATAGACCCAAGGAATTGGTCATGGATAAAGTCCTGACCCCAAGAGATCTCACGTTCACGATTGGACAAGTATTTGAATGCACATTCAATTTCGATCATCCTCAACATTAGAGAGGAACTTGATCTTATTTCCAAACTTAATCACGTATGGGGCCATAAAGGTAGTGACTACGGTAACAACTCCAAGGACAGGGAGTACAGAAGATGAGATAGCGCCTATATCTTGACCACCTTTCGCTATGATTAATGACATTTCCCCTCTTGAAGAGGATAGACCGAGCCCGGTTCTTAAGGACGTACTGTAATCATATCCTCTAAACTGAAGAATTCCTGTTACTATGAGCAGCTTTGAGGCAAAAGAAGACAAAATAAGCACAATAGCAGGGACAATGAACAAAGGTATTAATGAAATATTCGTAAGAGCTCCTATCGAGATAAAAAAAAGTGCTGAAAATACATCCCTTAGCGGTATTGTAATTACCTTTGCTATGGCAGCTGTTTTGGATTCAGCAACGAGAACTCCTGCTAAGAATGCTCCTATAACAACCGATAATCCCAACCCACTAGCTACGAATGATAGTCCAAAGGCCAAGCCGAGTATCACAATTAGAAGCAATGTGTAGTCATTAGTTTTACCGACCCTATCTAATGCACCAGGAATGATCTTAGATCCAAGGATCAAAATACTTCCTATAAAGGCTATAACAATTCCAATTGAATACATAATCTGTATGATGGAAACCTGATCTGCACCAGTAGTGATTGTAGATTGCAGTATAGCTAGAGAGCTCACAGCGATGATATCTTCAATAATCAATACCCCAAGGATTAATACGGATGACCGATCTCTTAGGATGTTAAGCTCTTCTAAGATTTTTATTGTGACCACAGTACTTGTGATAGACATGGCTAATGCAATGAATATAGAGTCATAAAATGAGAAGCCTAATGTTTGTGCTATGAAGAAAACGATAATTAAGGTCCCAAGCGATTCCGGTATACCTACTATTACAGATGTCTTACCAACAGATTTTAACTTGGCTATTGGAAATTCTGTCCCAACAACAAAGAGAAGCATGATAATACCTAACTCAGCAAATACGTTTACTGTTTCCACATTTTGTATTAATTTAAATGGTGGCGTATAGGGCCCAATTACCATTCCTGCCAATATGTATCCGATAACCATGGGCTGTCTTAATTTGTAAGTAATGATCAACATTACCGCTGCAACTATCATAATAATAGCGAAATCCTGTACTATGAAATTAGATGGAGAAAAAGACGGTGTTAACCCAGGACTCGGAAAAAAATGTGGTAAGGACAAGGAATCCCCGGCCACAACGGGCATATGATTCATTCATTCAGAGTATTCCTCTTTGTGTAATAAAGACTATTATTTGCAGGAATCTATTCACAGCATTCAATTGCACGAGCTAAAATGAATTTAAACTCTTGCTGAAAGCCTTGAATGCATTATATCGGAGCAGGTTTACCAATTGTCTTCCTAGCATGAAGGTATATAGACAGGTCGTTAGCAAGCTCAGCTTAAATCTAGACAATAATTTAAACAATAGCTGGAATCAAGAAATTGCAATGCATAAAAATGTAAAAGGAGGAGAATGAACTTCTACGATATTTCTTGTCAGTTTTAGCCTTCTTCCCAGCCTTTGGAGAAGACACCGTTCTTGTGTAGGGGAACCGGTTGTCCTGCAGTGTATTCCATTGGTCTCATCCAGAAGATAGCATGAGTAGGACAGACGCCTATACATGCACCATCAGAAATGCATCTTTCTGGATAAAAGACAAATGCTTTACCTCTCTTCCAACCTTCTACTGGTTTTACTCTTAGTACATCTGGACCTAGAGCAGTACAAATCTCTACACAGAGAGCGCAACCTATACATCGTTGTTCATCAACGTCTGGAAGTATAGCAATTGGCATCTAATAATTCACTATTGGTGCATACCAGTGAAACTATTTAAACGCTATGCCTATTGCAAAACAGTGTTATAATATAATGTAAAGGAATCACAGATTTCTTAAGGTTATGTATTCCGATGAATAAATAAAGAACAAAAAGAATTTTGGATTTACTTGTTCATTCTAAGTACATCTACTTGGCCACTATGCAACCAATCTTTAAGCTCTTCATGACTTGGCTTAGCATCGTGCTTCCCAGCTAAATGCAGATGCAAAAGAACATAGTTAACTTGATTTAACAACGGCTTGTTTGATTCATCGCCTTTGCGAGCTTTTTGTTTCAAATCGGACGGGACTGTATTCCACCATTCTTCAAATTTCCTAACCATGCTACCAAACTACTTGGCAAAGGTTAATAAGCCTTTTGATGTCGGTGAAATTATTACGTTTATTGATTTTTGGACAAACATATTAGGGCAATTAAGAGGTCGAAGTACCCTGGTATATGCCGTTTGAGATTGATGATCTACATGATGCCTACCTACACTATCGTAGGTTTGTATCGCATGACCATCACCGTTATCATGAGCGCTATATCTTCCCGTTCTTTGCGGGCTCGTACTTCGCATATCGCATGGTTGATGTTGCAAGAGTAGTTAGTATCGCATATTCAATTTCACGTGAGCCGACCTACATAGATGTTGGGTGCGGCTACGGTGATTTTCTTGAGAAAATAAAAGAGTACCTTCCTAATGCTGTAGGCATTGAAAAGGAAGGAAAGATCTTCTATGCCTTTGGAAGAACTAAACCCGATTATATCTATTCAACTGCAGTTGAATGGCTGGAAAACCAAAATTATGACATAGCATTTGTAGGATGGATGGAGCCAGGGGTCGACTTCCGAAAAAATGTAGCTAAAATCGCTAGATGCATAGTCACAACCTTTGACGAGGGAGGTCAATGCGGAATTAACGGCGCATGCGAGTACGAGGAATATGGATATAGCAAAGTTGCTTGGTGGAGAACACCTTCCTGGATAGATGTTAATACGGAGCTGATGAATAGGTATTATACTCAATCATCAGTACTGTCGGAACAGGATAAGCATAATCTGGCTGAAATGCGTGCTGCTCATAATTTTTGGTATGTTTATGCCGAACCAAGCATCAAAAAAGAAGTGGCCGCCAATCTAAAGTTTTTTGTTGCAAAGGAAAGCAAATCGGTTTCAAATAGACATTTTGATTTTGAGTCCGTCCTTGATACATGCGGATTCCATTACATGGAGAAGATACCAGCCATGCCCCATACAGGGTTATGGGAGATAAAATTTGATTAATCAATGCTATAGTTCTAGTTGTGATGCGGTTTATCTTTCACCAATACCAACAAGGCTTTTTTACGAGCGAAAGTAATAGTAATTTAATAGTAATAGAATATTTGGAATGCCATTCAGAATCGAAGATTTACAAAAAGCTATGATGACACTAAGTGCTTTTAGACAACACGCCATATCTCCTTATCATGAGCGTTATAGCTTTCCCCTTCTCTGTGGAAGCTATTTTGCCTATAGAAAGATTGATGTTATCCGTGTAGTTCAGATTGCAAAAGCAATCTCTAATAATCCAAGGTATTTAGACGTAGGGTGCGGTTATGGTGATTTTCTTGGGAAGATAAGAGAATTCCTTCCTAATGCTAAAGGGGTCGAGAGAAATGTGGAAATCTTTTATGCATGCAATAGACCAAGGCCAGACTTTATCGATGTTTCAAATGCTGACTGGGACATCTCCGAAATGTATGATGTAGTGTTTGTAGGCTGGATGGAACCTGGGGTGGATTATAGGGAAAAGATATCTTCCAAAACAGAGGTCGTAGTCACTACTATTGACCAAGGTCTAAGTCTAGGAGCGGAGTATGACGGCTTTGGTTTTGATCGGATTGCATCATGGAGAACTCCTTCGTGGGATGACGTGAACACTGAAATTATGAATAGGTATTACACAACCATATCTGATGATACTCGCCAGGATTTAGCCAAACTACGTAGTGCTCATAATCTATGGTATGTATACTGCAAACCTTCTAAATCAGACATTGTCAGAGCCGCCATCAAGAAATGTATCAGACAAGAAACTCATGACTTTACTGATGAACCTTATGAATTTGAAAGTGTTTTGGATGATTGTGGTTTTAGATATCATGAGGAATTGGAAGAACCCAGTTCTGAAATAGAATCAAATGCAAAGTTGTGGGAAATTAGATTAGTACGGACTTAGTGAGTACAACAAAAAATTCAAAATTGCGATTCAACTAACACTGAAAGACTTAAAACATCTACTAATATAGTAGACTAAGATTAAGGTTGAAAGTTAGTGTACTAGGTGCGGCGAAGGAAGTAGGCCGCTCGGCGTTCCTCGTAAATGTGAATCATACTAATATTCTATTGGATTATGGTGTTCTCCTCAAAAGAGAACCTATCTTTCCGATGCATGTTAAACCGAAAGATGTCGACGCAGTTGTGATTAGTCATGCTCATTTGGATCATTCAGGTTTTGTGCCTTCTCTATTTTTGTCTCAATCTACACAAGTGCAATCCTTAGGCACCGTTCCGACCTTTGAGTTATCACAACTGCTTATTGAGGACATGATAAAGATTTCTGGATTTTACTTGCCTTTTGAATATCTCGATCTTATGACAATGATGAAACGGTCTAAGAGCTTAAACTATAGGGAACCTTACAAAGTAAACGACATATCTATAACATTACATGAATCTGGTCACATACTAGGCGGCTCAACTGTAATCGTGGAACATGATAATAAACGACTATTCTATACCGGAGACATAAATACAAGAGGATCAAAGCTTCTCAGGCAAGCAGATCTGGAACTTGATCCAATCGATCTGTTGATTATAGAAAGTACGTATTCTCAATCTGAACAAACGCCTCGGGACCAATCAGAATCTGAGCTGATAGAATTCGCACATGAGGTAATCGATCGGAAGGGTACATTGTTTATTCCAGCTTTTTCGGTGGAAAGGGCTCAAGAAATTGCATGTGTTCTGAAATCCTACAACTTCCCTCACAAGATAGCGATGGATGGAATGGCTCTTAAGGCAAATGAGATTATGGTAAGACATCCAAAATTCTTGAGGGACCCGGAAGTCTTTAAAAAAGCTGTGACAGAGGCAGAATGGATTCGTGGATGGAATAGAAGAAGGAAAATTGTAAAAGAGCCGAGTGTAATAATTTCGCCTGCGGGGATGCTAGTAGGAGGTACAGCAGTATTTTATCTTCAAGAGATAGCAAAAGATAGTAAGAATGGTATTGCGATGGTATCTTATCAAGGTGAGGGTACTCCGGGTAGGACGTTGCTTGAGAAAAGAGTTATTACATACGATGGCAGGGTCAGAAAATGTCTGGCAGATGTAAAACGTTTCGAGTTTTCGGGCCATAATAGTCGAAGTGAGCTTTTTGAAATTCTTGACAAAGTTAGTGGCAATCCTAAAGTACTTACTGTTCATGGTGACGGTTTGTCATGCACAAAGTTCGCGGAAGAAATCAAAGAGAAATATGGATACGATGCTAAAGCCCCTGATGCTGGCGAGCTTGTAGAGTTTTGATCATGCAGAGTTAGGCAAAATTAGAATGACAGAAAAATAATGTATATAAATAAAGCTCGTCAAACAATTAGTTATCATTGGATGATAACTAAAAATACCGATCCTTACAAAATAAAAAAATGTGTTTCGTGTAAAAAGAAAATTGATATTAACGAGAAATATTTTACATATCCTTTATCCTTGCAACAATTTTGTTTAGCTTGTGCGAGATTGCAAATACCTAAAATAGTTCAAGACTTGTACGACGACCTCAAGAAGATAAATCAGGAAAACAAGAAATTTCCTTAATCCTTTGAATCATTTCGTAATCATAAACTGGTGAAAGCATTGTCCAAACCTTTATCGTATCCATATGCAAATAGACATTTCTGTTTCAACCCAGAAATCAGCATCAATAGCGGCCAGATGTTTCTTTGGGAAAAGTATGAAAAATCATGGTATGGCATCTACGGAGAATATGTGCTAAAACTAACTGATTATAGAGCCCATACATTGGTCAAGAAAAATGAAAATGGTGACGCTAGTGAAAATGATGAAATAAAATTTTCCTCTTTTCCACTATATCCGTATTGGGAGAAGCAAGTTTTCAGGCTTGATGATGATATAGACGAGATATTTTCCAGCTTTTCTAATGATGTCTTGGTACCGGAATTGATACGGAATTACTCCGGGCTTCGACTCATGCGCCAACAACCTCATCAATGTATGGTTTCGTTTACATGTGCCAGCAATACCAATATTTCCATGATTCGTAGAATGCTTAGAAAGCTTTGCGAAAGATTTGGGAATGAGATGATCGTCGATGATAAGAGGTTTTTTACTTTTCCGTCTGCTGAGAGATTAAACAGGGCATCCAATGATGAACTACGACTATGTGGACTAGGGTATAGGACCAAAGCCGTCAAGGCCGTAGCTGAAGCTATTGTTAATGATAGTCCCAATATAACTTCCCTATTAAGGCTGCCGTATGAAGACGCGAAGAATGAGCTACTAAAGATACACGGAATAGGAGACAAGGTCGCTGACTGTATATTACTATTTTCCTTGGACAAACTCGAAGCTTTTCCTATTGACATTTGGATGGCAAGAACGTTATATCTAAATTACAGGTGGCTTTTTAATAACAGTAACAAAAAGTTCGATAATAATAGAAAATTATCGTCTGAGAAAATAACTGCCCATGAGTATAGGATATTATCAAGGTATGCTAGAGACTACTTTGGCAAGTATGGTGGGTATGCTCAGCAATATCTATATTACAACGCACGTCAACGTGCAGGAAAAAAGTGGTGACAATATGTATTTTTGGCTGCATACTACAAAGTCGTCTAATTTTGTCAATCACCTTAAAATATGAATATACAGCTTGGAACTAAACTTATTGCCGTTTATAGTCAAATCAGTAGAACCTATGTTTTTCCCTGTCAAATTTACGTGGGCTCCAGAAATATCTGAGGATTAGGCAAAAAACAGATCAAGGAGGATGCTGTTTTGAAACAACTTTTCGATTCAAAACCATTTTCCAAATTCCTAGTCCGATCAATACTAATCCAAATAATACAGATGAGCCAGCGGTGCGTCCCATGTTCGCCATCTCTTCAGCAGAAAAATTAGCTTGGATAATAGTTGAAATTATTCCTGCTATTATAAGGCCGCCGTTAATAAAGAGCAATATAGACACTATTAATGATGGTATCTTTCTACTAATTATGAAGGCAATAATTGACATCACCACGGCTCCTCCTCCGAAAGCTATTCCTCGGACCTGTTCCCCAAACGGCAAAAAACCTTGTCCAGTTACTCCCTCTGGAGAACTGTAAGAGGCAACCAGCACATCCATTCCATAAATTACTAGCAAGATCAATGATATACCCAGTAAGGCGACAGAAACTGCTGCATTATTCATAGCAAAAGACCCTCCTCAATAAGTATCCACTATTATATATTATATATGATATATGGATTCATCGGCGAGTTCAACTCTAGGGCATTCTAGTAAGAATTTGTAAGAAGCTGACTTTCAGTAGGATTAGATGGTAACAAATGAATTAGGAGATCTTGGTTTTATTCCTCTTGGATGTCATTGCTTTATAACATCTCACAAAGGCGCGCGAAACATTGTTCCACGTGGGAAGTTTCTTGGCGTATACCAGAGCCTTGTGTTCCTGCTTAATTCGTTGTACTGGATCATTAAGAAGTCGGACTACACCATGTGCAAAATGTGGTGCATCATCAGCAATAGATATAGCTTGGCAACCCTTATGGTTCAATCCCTGTGCTCCGATGGAGGTACTAACAATCGCTTTACCCGCATTTAATGCTTCAAGAACTTTCACTTTTACACCCCCACCTATCCTAAGAGGACAAACAACAACATCAGCCATCTCATAATAGGGAATGACAGAATGTACATAACCTGTCACTTCAATTCTATTCGATCTCAAAGACAAAACCTGTGGTGGAGGATGACTTCCAACAATATACAATTTTGCGTTTGGGACAGTTTGTAGAACAAGGGGAAATATGATATTTGAGAAATAAAGTGCGGCATCTATATTTGGTTCATATGCAAGATTGCCGACAAATAGAACGTAAGATCCTTTGGCCCGCGCGGTGCGGTTTTTTTCGGTATCTTCAGACAGTTTGGGTGCATCATTTCTCCTGAGGTGATCTACGCCATCCGGTATCATCTTAACCCTAATGCTGGATTCTAATTTTTTCATAGCAATTTGGTCGTCAATAGTAAGAGTAACGCATACCATTGCACGCTTCCACAATACCCGTTCCCACTTTAGAGTATGGACATATTCTTGCCAAATGTGATATCTCTCCTGCCCGGATCTTGCTAGCGAGAATCGCTGTAAAATCAATAAGTATTCTATATTATGTTCTACAAGAAGTACTGGAACATGCAGTATTGATGGAAGGAGTTGCATGAGGTAATATCCTTCCACATGTACTATATCGAAGTCATTAGTCATCAACACATGAGATAAATGAGATCTTGCCTGGTGGGAAAAATGTTTTTTCATCTGGAGGGAATATCCCTCATCTTGCTGCATTTCTAAGGGGTTAGGTCTGAAAAGATTCACGGTCGAACAATAGTGCAACATATCACTCACATGTTTGTTGTCCATCTCCCATGTTTTCGTTACAGTACAAAGATGAATTTCGAATCTCCTGCTCAATCGAGATATTAATTCAAACTCTCTTCTACGCCCACCACTTAAAGGAGGAAATGGCAGATGAGCTGTCAGAAATAATATTCTCATTAGGGGAACACGCTACTCATGCACTTGTGCTATTTATGACTAATATTAGGTTTTATCAAAAATTCTGGTCAATAAATTCTATACTCTAGTTCAACATGACAATGTAGACTCGAAAACCTCTACTGCTCACAGAAAAGATATTATGCCGTTTGAGAACATATCTATAAGTGGGATGGATAAGTCAGAGATATTTCTCAGACCTTTGCTTATTTACGATGATGAATGTTTCTCATGTACTCAGTTTGCAAAAATTGCAAGAGTACTTTCTGGAGGTTATATACGCATAGCGGGACACTATTATTCGGACGAAGCCCTTTGGGCTAAGAAATTAGTCTTTCCTGCATCCTACGATTCTAATAAAATGTTTTGGTTAATTAACAAAAACGGAGCATACGGTGCCAGAAGTGGTCTGTTACAAGTTATCAAAGAAATAATCATATCATTAATTAAGAGAAGATATACAAGGAGCGAGACAAAAATCTCCGCGAATGAGGCTAGGTGTGAACTAAATTCATGTAGTTCTCCAATGAAGTCCCTCAAGCGGATTGCAAAGTTGATGTTGAACAGCAAAAAATTTACTTTTCAGGACAGATAGAATTGAAAGTTACTCGTATTATTCTATACCAGAATATTAACTCAATCCACAGTTACTTGTGTGCACGGTCACGTCATTATACAGCCAAACACTGGACGGTCGATTTGCATCCTCTCATAACTGGGACTTGAATCAATCTTGATATAAGTTGTCTTTATGTCAACCCCATCAGTACTAGTGTGTTAGTTTATATCTTTTGATACCTAATATTTTTAATGATCAATACGGTCAATATTTTCTGTTATCATCTATTTTAGCGGTCCCATGCCATCGTTACTACTAAATAGTATTCAAGACACAAGACCAGTCGCTGTCAGTGATGGCAAGCAATTGCCCAATAGAAGTCATTGTCAAGAGCTGGAAAAATCAGGCTGAGAATTCAATTAACCTGTTTGAAGCGAAGAGATAAAAGGTTCGATATCTGAAGGAGCCAAAAGGGAAAAGCGTAGTAACAAAGACATTGTAGAATGATGGCTAACATATTCTTATTTTAGGAATTACGGAGATGGATTCATTAAAAATACGTACAGATTTGCGTCTCTAATACTGGTATATTAGACAGAAGTGGGAAGGATAACCGATATATTCTTCATGACTCCAATTTGCCAGCGTCCTTTAATCTAGCTAACATTCTTGATTCACCGTCAGAAAAGCGCTTCTTGTCATCATCATTCTCTATTATTAACGGAGGGACCTCTGTTGGTTTTCCGTATTTGTCAAGAGCGACCGTGGTCACAAAAGCTGTTCCTGTATGAACTCGAGTGTTATCATCCAAGTCTTCAGCTTCTACATTGACTTCTACCTCCATAGAGGATTTTCTAACATAATTTAGCCGTGCAGACAGAATTAAGGCATTACCTATAAAAACAGGCTTTAGGAATGTCATTCGATCGATGCTAGCTGTGACGACATTTGCGTGACCAGAATGTCGTTTAGCAACAAGACCAGCGATTAAGTCTACGTATTTTAGTATAATCCCTCCAAAAACGTTACCTTTAGGGTTAGCGTCAGAAGGTAGCATTATGATTGTCGTCTCAGCTTCCGATTCGGTAGGATGCCTCCCTGTTTTATTCTGTGAAATCATCGAGCTATAATGTTCAATATAGTAAATGCCACGGTATATTATTACTATTACTACCGTGACATCCTGTGGCCTTGAATACAAACAATAAGACCTCTTGAACCCAGTGATTGACCATGATTATGGTTTTAGAGACATCCCATGTTGTAAAAGAGAGCTGATATCTTGTTTTACTATTAACTATATATTGTGATATCACGATCTATGTACTAGTTAGTAAAGTGAGTGTCGAAACTACTCCACAATTAACGAACAAGGTATATAGCAAGCTGCGTGACAACGTTTCGAAATTCAGGAGACTTGTAAAAAGACCACTGACACTCAGTGAGAAAATTCTTGTAGGACATTTACATGAAATTCAATCTATTAATGAGCAGGGCCTTCATTCTGGCATTGACTATGTATTACTAAACCCAGATAGAGTTGCATTACAGGATGTTACGGGACAGATGACTATTCTTGAGTTTATGCAATCGGGGCTAAAAAGAACAAGACTCCCTACCACGGTTCACTGTGATCATTTGATTCAAGCGAGAACAGGAGGTGACTCTGACACAAAGGCCGCGCTTTACGAAAATTACGAAGTATTTCAATTCTTAGAATCCGCATGCAGAAAGTACGGGATAGGGTTTTGGAAACCTGGTGCAGGAATCATTCACCAGGTTGTTCTCGAAAACTATGCCTTTCCTGGCGGACTTATGATAGGAACCGATTCCCATACTCCCAACGCAGGGGGTCTCGGGATGATTGCAATTGGTGTGGGTGGGATTGATGCAGCAGAAGTAATGTGTGGAATGCCGTGGGAATTGTTGTATCCTAAGCGCATAGGAGTATTTCTTACAGGAGAGTTGAATGGGTGGGTTTCTCCTAAGGATATAATATTATACATTTCGTCGAAGCTTAAGGTCTCTGGAGGAACCAATGCAATAATCGAATATTTCGGACCGGGTACCGAGGCTATAAGTTGTACGGGGAAGGCAACTATCACAAATATGGGTGCAGAGGTTGGAGCCACTTGTTCAATTTTCCCCTATGATAATAGAATGGAAACATACCTTCGGTCTACCGGACGCAGGGCAATAGCGGACCTTGCAAACGTGAACATTGATATGTTAATGCAGGATCCCGAAATTCAGTCAGAATTCTTGCGCGATAAAAAAAGTGTAGCACGGTATTTTGATCAACTGATCGAAATAGACCTCTCTAAGCTTGAACCCTATATAGTAGGGCCACACACACCTGACCTTGGAAGGCCCATCTCAAAGATGGCTGCTGAGGTAAGAGGCCACAATGATTATGTTGACAAGATATCAGTAGCGCTTATCGGCAGCTGCACCAACTCATCGTATGAGGATATGACTAGAGCAGCGGATATTGCCGAACAAGCAAAAGCAAAAGGGATTAAAACAAAGATACCGTTACAAGTAACACCCGGCTCTGAATTGATTAGAGCGACCATTGAGAGAGATGGTCAGATGCAGTCGCTGAAAGATATAGGGGCAAATGTCCTGGCAAATGCATGTGGGCCTTGCATTGGCCAGTGGAGCAGACCTGAGTTGAAGAAGGGAGAAAGAAACACCATAGTAACATCATATAATAGAAATTTTCCTGCGAGAAATGACGGAAGGCGCGAGACAATGAATTTTATTGGCAGTCCAGAAATAGTAATAGCGCTAGCACTTGGGGGGAAAATTTCCTTTAACCCTCTAGATGATGAATTAAATGCGGGTGATGGAACAACATTTAAACTAAAGCCCCCGAAAATTTCAGAAGAAGTTCCGAAAAGAGGGTTCAATGATGTGAGAGAGGTATATGTCAGCCCGGCAGATGATCCCGATTCTATAAATGTTATTCTCAAAGATGATAGTGAGAGATTACAGCGACTTCCCCCATTTGCTGAATGGGACAAACAAGATTTAACGAAACTTTCGATCCTAGCAAAGGTAAAAGGAAAATGTACTACGGATCACATATCCCCAGCAGGAATGTGGCTAATGTACAGGGGTCATCTTGATAAAATAAGTGATAATTTGCTTCTTGGAGCAAGCAATGCATTTCATGAAAAGGAGGTAGGTAGAGGTAGGAATATTTTTAGTGGAGAAATGGAATCCTTTCCCCATATCGCGAGAGATTATAAGAATAGGGGCATGAGGTGGATAATAATAGGAGATACTAACTATGGTGAAGGTAGCAGCAGAGAACATGCCGCGATGACTCCAAGATATTTAGGATGTGCTGCCGTCATAGCCAGAAGCTTCGCGAGGATACATGAAACAAATCTCAAGAAACAAGGAATACTTGCGCTCACCTTTAAGGACGGAGCAAATTATGACAGGATATACGAGGATGATCTAATTAGTCTCGTCGGACTTGAGGACCTCAGCCCAGGGAAACTTGTTACGTGCATTTTACATCATAACGATGGGTCAGAAGAATGTTTATCCTTGCGACACTCTTATAGTGCTTCTCAATTGGAATGGTTTAGGAGTGGATCGGCTCTTAATATCTTGCGATCAGCGGTTGAGGGTAAGGACTGATAATTATTTTCAAGATTACTCTTACTTTCCAAACTTCAAGCCTTGAAGCCAAAATATTAATTGGCTGGAATCCTATTACGAGTTCACAATTTCCATATGTGATCTTGGATCCTCTTGAATCAAGATAAGTTCGATCTTGAATCTCTTGTCACACTACTCAAAGAAAAATAGCTTTCTTTTAGCGTTAAGCGCATAACATTTTTACTATCAAGTTTAATACGTTATCACTTAGAAATGCCTGTGTAAAATGAAGACCGCATTCAGAGAAGATATTGAATTAGAAGATCATGAACATAACTTTGAATTGGCGGACATTTCAATCAAGTTTAAAGGCTATCAAGGAAACGACTATTTTATTTGGGCAGTATGTACCGACTGTCATGAGTTTAAACAAAATGTTTCAAGTGAAGAGATAGAAACGTGGTATGATGATAATTAGATGTGCCAATATGGTGATATGAAAAGATTCAGTGGTACATATTTGGAATCCAATGTCGGAAGATATGCTCGAGGCTGCATGCTCCGTCAGGTGAAGTAAACAAAAAGGATCATTTAGCCTTCTGTGTGTGATCTCATCTTGCTTCTTATGGCATCAGTAAGACCTAATAGTTTTAGTATTCTAGATAGACTCGATGCCAACCAAGAAACAGGTTTGGTCAATCCAAGACAAGAATAGCGACCATAGCTACTTTTATATCTAAGCATGAGATTTACCCCGTGTTGGTAACACAGGCATATTGTGTAAAATGTAAGACAAAAAGAGATATGAAAAATGAGAAACAAATAACAATGAAGAATGGAAGACAAGCCCTTTCTGGAACCTGTTCAGTGTGCGGTACAAAGATGTTTAGGATAGGCGGAGGTTCAGCTTCGGTTAAAGCAAAACAGCACACAAAGGTAAAAGCAGCAAGCAAGAAACGAGCTGGTAAGACTAAAGCAAAGACAAGCAAGTCTAAAAAGAAAAGATAGAAGGTAAAAAGATGAGATGAGATTAGTTGAGATTGGATGAGATTGGGTGATATAAGACCAGAAATAGGTAGCAAGAGGTATACCTGTTAAATATTTTATCTGTCAATTTATTACTAGTATGTCATCTACTTCAACAGAATTAACAGACACAGCTTATGACATTTTAAAAGTCTTGGGTAAAGACGCAGACTTTTTGTATGACACAGTTGAAACCTACATCAAAGATGCGCAGCGAGCCAATAAATCGCAGTTGGTAGAAATATGGCAGACAATCAAGAATGACAGAAAAAAACACATGCATCTGCTTAAAGAGGCATTAGAAAGAGAGATTCATGGATAAAGAGATTCCTGGTAACTCCGAGATACAACTAGCATATAGTGTAGTGTTGTATCTATATCTCACCTTCTACTGACTTAATTTCTCTATCCTTTCTTATCATTTTTTTATTCCCTTAACATTTCGTGTCTTAACATTTCCGTGTTCATTGTTGTATCAAATATTACCAGAGATTCTAAAGTAAATCTGATTCTGGGGGGACGAGAACCCCTATACCCAAAAGACCTAGATGCCAAATTAATCCTTCTGGATTACAAATATTTATCTAGAGCGATTGACAGTTTCCCTTATAATTTGATCGCGTTATTTGCTATCCATGTATGAGTTCGAAAAACGGAAATAAGCAGATAGAAATTGATTAAATCTAAATGAGTCTCATCATATTTACATGAATAAACGCTTAAATCGATTAACTCGGTTAAGGACTTCAATTTCGATAAGACCGTTTAAATATTAGGCCTACCTAATTAGGTCCGCCTAATATATATGATGGAAAACAGGTTTGTTAGTTTAAGGGATATGAGAATTGCATTACCTCTGTTACAGGATATTGTTGATGAATCTTCTCTCAAGATAATTTCATCGATTATTGATGTCGAGAAAAATGTATTTCAGATATGCTTCGAAAATAAATTACCTCTCAGCTCCACTTATAAGAAAATAAGAAAATTGCAGTCCGATGGCCTAGTTTCAGTTGAAAAAATTGACATTGACAGCAGGGGGAAAAAGGTAGTATTCTACAAAAGCAATATAAAGTCTGTAGACTTCAACCTGAAAAAAGAAGGAATAGTATTACAATTCGACAGAAATGATAAGGATCATTTCAAATCCGCAGCAGATAGGAATTCAAACTTCAAACAAACCCCATTGGTAGATTTGTGAGATAGACAAATAGTAATCTTATTTGGAGTATTAGTCATGACCTATTTGAATAACAATTAATAATGAAGTTCCAAAAAATCTCAATAGTCACTCCAGATATTCGCTTTGCGCTGTTTGGTTCTGAGTATTAAACGTATTAGAATGATGATTTGTCTATTGTAGTTATCTATCAGGATCAGAAATGATGTATAGAGGGACAAAAACAGAAACAACTAACTAGTAACCAGACCGTTCAGAACCTTACAAAATTTATAGGGCACAACACGCTCGTTGAATACGTATAAATAGAAAACTCTGAATAATGGGAGGCCAGCTGAATATAGAGTATTGCTAAGGGGATTCAGTTTGAGATGTACCAGAATGATGATGCATATCATGCCTTACTTATGCCATTCTACAGGTATAATGAATATATCGACTGCATTACCACGCCGGTGATCATAACACCAACGCCTAAATGTTTCACCCACAAATGCGCAGTACTGGTTACGCTTTCAAGGTAACTAATATGTGATCGGATATCGTTCCTTTTAGGGGGTACTGGTTTTCTCGATGAATTCAGTATCAGAAGAAAACCTATTATTTCCAATATTACTCCCAAGTTGATTATGTAGGTCAAATTCAGTACTGGAAATAACTCTAATCTATTATATCATGTAGGTACTAATAATTCAGCAGTTACGTTCATCATTTTTAAGCGATAGGCTAAAGTGAAACTTGTATAATGATAACTCTTAATCATTTGAGACCTTAACTCAATCCCAATCATTTTCGCTTTGTTCCTAAACTAGCTTCACCAATATCATAGTTCGGCCATCTACTAGAAAAAGTGGAACCTCATTGTAAATTGATGGAATATTTAAAATCAAAGTTCTTCATTGTGCTTATAGGACACAAAGTTAATGTCGTTAATGTCCTTATCCTACTCTTTTCATTCTTGAGCCGCAATTAGGACATGCAATTTCTCTGTGTTCCTTTCCACAGCCCATACAATAGTACTTTAGTGGCCTGTATTGATTATTATCTGGAACTGA
>Ga0209382_10000563_pt1 | contig 61245 bp, 60 predicted proteins | sample SoiMetdeltSBSDD5_FD_187599 | JGI IMG/M metagenome (GOLD analysis project Ga0209382, IMG submission 187599) | Bulk soil microbial communities from a Populus tree surrounding site in Tennessee, USA - Soil MetaG P. deltoides SBSDD5 (SPAdes) (version 2) | ecosystem: Environmental > Terrestrial >...
CCGAGCGTCAGGTAGAGGTGCCACGGCGCGCGCACGAGCGGCGCCAGCGCGAGCCCGGCGCCGACCGCGAGCACCCCGGCCCCGATGACCCAGCGGGGACCGCGCCGGTCCATCACCGAGCCCATCAACGGCGTGAAGATCGTGGACACCAGGAAGCCGACGGAGAAGGCGCCGGCGGTGAGGCCGCGCTCCCAGCCGAACTCGTCGAGGATGGGCGGGAACAGCAGCGAGAACGCGGTGCGCGCGTTGACCCCGAGCCCCATGGTCACGAAGGCGACCGCGACGACGATCCAGCCGTAGAAGACGGGCGGGCGCACCGGCGCATTCTAGCGCGCTGGACCGATCGCGTAGACTGTCAGGCGGCTCGGGGGGCCCGATGAACGAGATCCAGTTCGATCACATCGCGATCGCCGCACATCGAATGACCGACGCGCCGGCCGTGCTCGTGGGCGTGCTCGGCGGCGTGCCGACCGGCGACGGTGGTCCGTCGGCGGCGTACACGTGGGCGCAGTGGCGCTTCGCGAACGGCGCCCGCCTCGAGGTGCTGGAGCCGCGCGGCGCCGACGGGTTCCTGCATCGCTTCCTGGCGACGCGCGGGCCCGGCATCCATCACGTCACCTTCCGGGTGCCGAGCCTCGAGCGGGCCTGCGCGCGTGCGGTCGACCACGGCTTTCGCATCGTCGGCCACGACGACTCGGATCCGGAGTGGGCCGAGGCGTTCCTGCATCCCAAGGAGGCGCTCGGCATCGTCGTGCAGCTCGCCGAGGTCCGCGGGCCGAGTCCCGCGACGCGGGAGCCGTTCCCGGTGCCGCCGGGGCCGGCCGCGCCGCCGCCGGCCGTCACGGTGCTGGGGCTGCGGACGCGCGCGCGCTCGGCCGAGCGCGCGGACACGCTGTGGTCCGCGGTGCTGGGTGGCCGGCGCGACGCCGGCGCAGACGTCGTCTATCGCTGGCCGGGCTCGCCCATGCGCCTCGCCGTGGAGATCGAGCCCGACGCCGACGAGGGCGCGCTCGCCGTGGAGTACGCGACCCCGCGCGCGGTGGACCTGTCCCAGCCCACGCTCGGCACGGTGTTCCGGCGGAGCGCCCTGTGACCGACGACGGCGCCGAGGTCGAGCGTCGGGTCGTCGCGGTCCTCGATGGCCTCGGCGTGCCCTACGAGCTGCAGCCGATCGACCCGGCCTTCGCCGACACCGCGGCCTATTGCGAGCGCTACGGCGTGCCGCTCGACCACGCGGCCAACACCATCATCGTCGTGTCGAAGAAGGAGCCGCGCCAGTACGCCGCGTGCGTCGTGAAGGCCACGACGCGCCTGGACGTCAACCGCGCGGTCCGCCGTCTGCTGGACGCTTCGCGCGTCTCGTTCGCGTCCGCCGACGAGACGCGCGTGCTCACCGGGATGCTCATCGGGGGCGTGACGGTGTTCGCGCTGCCCCCGGACCTGCCGACCTACGTCGACGACAAGGTGATGGCGCTCGAGTGGGCGATCCTCGGTAGCGGCAGTCGGTCGTCGAAGGTGCGCGTCTCGCCCGAGGCGCTGCGCCGCCTCCCGGGCGTGCAGATCGCCCCGCTCAGCCTCGCCTAGGATCTCGCCGCCGCGTCCCGCTCACCGCTCACACGACCGGCCACACGTCCGACGGGAGCTTGGGGAAGAGGGCGGCCAGGAGGGCGCGGGCCTCGGGAGTGCGCACGATGCAGTCGGGGAAGGTGGCCTCCAGCTCGTCGAGCGTGCGGAAGCCGAACAGGAGCTGCAGGAAGGTCCGGTCGGGGAACATCACCAGCGGGCGACGCGGATCGCTCGACGGGCGGCCGAACTCGATCCCCCGCACGGTGACGTCGGGCCGCCAGGTCTCCACGCGGGTGACGGCACCGCGCTCGAGCACGAGACGGACGCCGTCCGTGTAGAAGCCGAGGGTCAGCGTTCCCGTGTGGCCGGCGCAGGGCGAGGCGCCTAGTCGACGCTCCAGCGCGGGCGACACGGTCCGCAGGAAGGCGGCGACGTCGGGGACGCGGGCGTACCAGGCGTAGCCGAGCTCACGCTCCGGCCACGTGGTCACGCGACAGAGGGGATGGTCCGGGCCCAGGAACCAGAGGCTCAGGCCGGGTTCGGTCACTCCGGACGTCGACGGCTTCGCGAGCGTCCGGGCGGCCTCGGCCAAGTACGGCAGCGCCGCCGTCCACGCCTCGCGCCACGACACACCGGCCCGGACCTCGAAGCCGGTGACGAGCAGGGAGCCACCCCAGCCTTCGACCGGATGCGCCAGGTAGCCCATCGGCTCGCCGTCGCGCTCCAGCACACGGATCTCGCGCCGGGCGGCGCTGCTCGCGCTCTTGCCCGTTAGCTCGTAGCGCCACAGCGCGGCGTCGCGAGGCACCGTGACCTGGGCCCGGACGGAGGCCGTGGCGCCGACCTGCAGCAGGAACGCGACGTCGCCGTCGCCGGCCGCGCGCACGCGCCAGCCCGGCGGCGCCGGCGGCAACGGCTCCAGCGCCTGGAGGGACCCGCGAGGGCCACCGCCGCGTTCGATGGCCAGCTCGTAGCCGAACTGGCGATAGAACCACGGGATCCCGGCGATCGCGAGCATCCGCTGGCCGCGGGCCGCGCTCCAGCCGTGGACGACCTCGAACTGGGCGCGGACCAGCCCGCCGCCGCGCCGATCCGGAGAGGTGCCGATCAGCTCCGGCTGGCCCACGGCGATCGGCGTGCCGCCGTACGCCCACGTCTGCGAGATGAGGTGCAGGCAGGAGACGATCTTGCCGCTGCGCTGGTCGACGACGACGGTGGCGTCGGCGGGCACGAACGATGGGTGACGGCCCTCGATCAGGTCGCGGGTCCAGGCGGCGAGCGACGCGCTCGGCGCGTCGCCGTCCTGGGGCCGCAGCACGTCGCCGACGAACGCCGACAGCGGCTCGGCGTCGTCAGCGGTGGCCCTGCGGAGCACGAGCCCGTCGCCGAGTTCGCGGATCACCATGGGTGGCTTCCTGCGGGAAGCGAGGGTACCAGAGCCCGGGAAAATTGACACGCCGCCGGCGGGCCCCCCAGAATCGTCCTGGGGAGGACGACATGGACGCTTCGCTCCACGTCGAGCCATTCGGCTTCTTCAGCCTCGACGCCCTCCGCGCCGGCTGGTACCTGATGTGGCGACAATTCGTCCGCATCCTGCCGATCGTCGTCGCCGCCGGCGCGATCGGCGGCGCCCTCACCGGTGTCGGGATGATGGTCGTCGGGATTCTCGTCATCTCGCTCGGGATCGTCGCCGCGACGATCTGGGCCAACGTCCTCGTGCCGCGCCTCGCGAGCCGGTGGACGGAGGCACGCTACGGGTACGCGCTGAGCGGCCCTCTCGCGGTCTGGTGGGGCATAACCTGGCGCGTGCTGGTCGCCGCGCTCGTGGCGGGTGTCATCACGTATCCGTTCGACGCCGTGGCGAGAAGCCTGGCGGAGTCGTTCAAGGGTTCGGCCATGGGCTTGCTGGGCCAGCTCCTGACCGCGCTGCTCGGCCTGGCGAGCGTCGCCGTGACCGTGTTGGCGACCGGCTGGGCGATGTCCCGGGTGGCCGCCGCGCAGATCTCCGGGCTGCCGGTGATCGAGCCGGCGCGCAGCGCGAGCCCGACGCTCGCCGTTGCGACGGCGCCGGCCATGGCCGCCCCCGTCTCGGCGACGGCGGCCGCGCCCGCGGCGCGGGGCGGCAGCCGCACCGAGGGCAAGCGACAGTGCCCGAAGTGCGGTCTCTACGAGACCGAGCGCGGTGCCGTCATCGGCTGGTACTGCACGGTCTGCGGCTGGCGCGAGGCTCGGCGGTAGCCAAGGCCCCTCACTCCAGGACGATCAGCCGGACCGTGACGACGCCGGCGCCGACGGCGCCGAGCGCGCGGGCGGCGGCGTAGGACAGATCGATGATGCGACCGGGCACGCTCGGGCCCCGGTCGTTGACCCGCACCTCCACCTCGCGGTCGTTGTCCAGGTTCACCACGCGCAGGCGAGTGCCGAAGGGAAACGTCGGGTGCGCGGCGGTGAGCGCGTACATGTCGAAGCGCTCCCCGCTGGCGGTGCGCTGGCCGTGATGTGCCTTGCCGTACCACGACGCCGGCCCCGTGAGGGCCCCGGGCCGGGCTGGCCGCGCGGTCGTCGAGGCCGTCGAGCAGCCCGCCATCCCGAGGGCGGCGAGCATCCCGAGGCCGCTCCACACCAGCGCGGCGCACGCCGCCCGACGCCCACGGACGCGAAGGGCCGGCGACGTCATCGACGCCACCAGTCGCGGACCCGCTTCCACCAGTCGATGATCTGGTCGCCCACGCCACCGTGCTCCGCGCACGGCGGTGGCTCGGTGCCGGTGAGGAACGTCTCGCGGGCGACCACGGGGCAGAAGCGATTGGCGAGCTGCCCGGTGCCGACGTCGATGTCGGCGAATGCGATGCCGCTCGGCACGGTGAAGGCCGGCTGCGGATAGGCGTCGAGCGCCTGGCGCATGAAGTCGGCCCAGATCGGCAGCGCGGCGTCCGCGCCGCTGAGGCCGTGCGCGTCCCCGCCGTCGAAGCCGACCCACACGGCCACCAGCAGGCGCGGCGCGTAGCCGACGAACCACGCGTCGCGGCCGTCGTTCGTCGTGCCGGTCTTGCCGGCGACCGAGCCCGACACCCCGAGCGCGCGTGCGGAGGCGCCCGTCCCCGCGTTGACGACGCCCTCCAGCAGCGAGGTGATCAGGTATGCCTCGGCCGGCGAGATGACGGCGACCGGCTCGGCGGCGTCGCCGGTGTCCGCCGCGCCGTTGCGGTCCCGTATGGACCGCACCGCCACCACGCCGGACGGCCGCACGCCCCCGTTCGCGAGCGGCAGGTAGGCGCGGGCCAGCTCGAGCGGCGTCGCCTCGAAGGTGCCGAGCGCGATGGCCGGCACCGGCGACAGCTGCCCGGCCAGGCCCAGCGCGCGCGCGGTCTCGATGACCGCGGGCAGCCCCACGGTCTCCGCGATGCGCACGGTGGCGGCGTTGAGCGACTGCTCGAGCGCGCGACGCACGCTCACGCGGCCCTCGTAGCGGTCGTTGTAATTGCGCGGGCTCCACGTGTCGCGGCCGACGGTGAGGGTGATCGGCGAATCCTCGACGATCGACGCCGCGGTGAGCGCCGGGCCGCCATCGCGCGCCCGCAGCGCGGCGAGGTAGACGAACGGCTTGAAGGCCGAGCCGGGCTGACGGTGCGCCAGCGCGGCGCGGTTGAACTGGCTCACCTGGTAGTCGCGGCCGCCGACCAGGGCACGGATCTCCCCCGAGGCCGGGTCGAGCGCGACGAGCGCGGCCTGCAGGCGCCGGGCCGGCTCCTCGCGCCGCAGGCGAGGCACCCGCGTCTCGAGGCGGTCGAGGCCGCGCACCACCGCCGCCTCGGCGAAGCGCTGCAGCGCGAGGTCGAGCGTGGTGTAGACGGAGGCGCCGACGCTGTCGCCGATGTCGTCGAAGCGCTGCTCGAGCTCGAGCCGGACGTAGTCCGTGAAGTACGGTGCGGGCTGCGCGGTGACGGCCGCCGGGGGCACCCGCACCGGCTGGGCGCGCGCCGCCTCGTAGTCGGCGGGCGACAGGGTCCCGAGCTCCTTCATGCGAGCCAGCACGACGTCGCGGCGCGCGCGGGCCCGCTCAGGGCTCACCGCCGGCGAGTAGTTGTTGGGGGCGCGCACCATGCCGGCGATCAGCGCGGCCTCGGCCGGCGTGAGCTGGTGGATCTCCTTGCGGAAGTACGCGCGGGCGGCGGCGCCCACACCGCGGACGGCCAGCCCGCTGCGCTGCCCGAGGTAGATCTCGTTGAGGTAGGCCTCGAGGATCTGCTCCTTCGAGTAGCGCCACTCGACGAGGGTGGCGAGCCACGCCTCGTTCAGCTTGCGCATGTAGGTGCGCCGGGAGCCGACCAGGCGGTTCTTGACCAGCTGCTGGGTGATCGTGGAGCCGCCCTGCATCACGCGCCCGGCCCGGAGGTTCGTCCACGCGGCGCGGAGCAGACCCCGGGCGTCCACGCCGCCGTGCTCGAAGAACCGGTGATCCTCGGCCGCGAGGACGGCGTTGAGGAGGACGAGCGGGACGTCGCCGAGTCGCACCGGCCGGTGCTCCTCGCCGGGGCGATCGTCGGCGCTCGCCAGGATCTCGGGCTCGAGGGTGGCGGCGCCGATGTCGTTGCCCTCACGGGTCACCCGCGTGATGCGGTCGTCGTGCACCTCGAGCCTGACGCGTTGCGCCGCCACGCCAGCGCCGCCACGCAGGTAGATATCCCAGGCATTGCCGGCCCGCCGGTACTGGCCGGGTGCCGTGGGGGTGCCGCGCGACTCGACGTACTTGAGCCGGGCCAAGGTCCCGGGCAGGTCGATCCGACGCACGTGGACCCCGGTGACCAGCGGCTGCGCCCACGCATAGACGTACGTCGCCCGCCGCGTCTCGACGCGCTCGAATCGGGACAGGGCGACGAGGGAATAGCTGGCGAGGGCGAGGAGGATGAGCCCGAACAGCGTCGCGACCACCAGCCCCGCCAGCCGCAGACGGGCGGCGGAGGGCCAGGAGGGCAGACGCGGCCACTTCATGCTTCGATTATGCCCGTCGTGCCCGGTTCACGCCTTCGGGAAGACTTTTTCACATACGCATGAAATTCTCGTGAAGCCACGCGGGTGTCCTGGACTTAAGTCCTTATCGCTTCAGCCGTTTGGAGGGGCATATCGCTTGCACTTCGGCCGATCGTCGTAGATCTCCGGGACCCGAAGACGCGTAGATCGTTGTGAGACGCGTAGATCGTGGTGAAGGGAGAATCGGCCGTGCTGATCTGCCGGTGCGCATGGCATCCAAGCTACCAGGGCTACCCGTTGCTCAACGGGATCGCATCGTGGCGCGGCTGGGGGGTGAGGTTCACCGACGGGATCTGCGACAAGTGCCTCGCCCGCTTCCGGGCCGAGCACCAGCAGTTCTTGAAGAAGCGCGTGGAGCCCACCGCCACCCCGGTGCCGAACACCGGAGCAGCCTGAGGCGGGGGGCGGCGCGACCCGCGGTCTAGCTAGAAGCCTCGGCCTCGCATGCAGTCGCGGTAGGCCCGCCGGTACGCATCGTCCGTGGTCCCGCTCGGGGCCATGCCACGGAGCTGCACGTCCGACGTTGGGGCGGCCCAGCCGCCGTCCTCCCGAGCCAGGCCGCCCGGTCCTGTGCCCGTGTCGGTTCCCGGTGATCCCGCGCTTCCGCTGATGCGACCCGTCGCGTTGGGCTGACGGTTGGCGTCGATGCGCCCGGGCGAGGTCATCGTGGAGCCTCCGCTGCTTGTCCCCGGCGAGGTCCGTGGCGAGGCGCTAGGGCTCGCGGCGACGGCGGCCGCGTGCTGATTGCAGACGTCGAAGTCCAGCTGGGTCTGGGCCGGAACGTTCGCCGGCGCGAGCAGGGCGAGCGTCAGCGCCGTGGGCCCGAGCGCGCGTATCGTGCGTGTCATCGATCGTCTCCTCATGGCGCCTGTCCGTCGCGACCTCCACCGGCCGGGGCCGCCGATCCTCAGGTGGTTCAAGGGCGGTGCCAGCCGGCTCCGCGCCTTGCGACACCCCCTCGTCATGGGTATGCTGGGGCGTCGGTCTGGTCGGACTTCCGCGAGAGTGGCGAAACTGGCAGACGCGCTGGACTTAGGATCCAGTGGGCCCAAAGCCCTTGGGGGTTCAACTCCCCCCTCTCGCACCACATTCGGACAGCGCGTCCTGGTCAACGACACGCTCGAGGAAACGAGACTCGCATGAAGGTCGCCGTCGAGGAGCTCGAGAGCTGCAAGCGTAAACTCGCCGTGGAAGCCCCCGTGGACGTCGTCACCCAGGAGTGGGAGCGCGCCTACGGGCGTGTGCAGAAGCGGGCCAGCCTGCCCGGCTTCCGGCGTGGCCACGTCCCCCGCTCCCTGGTGAAGCTCCACTTTGCCGACGACGTGCGCCGTGAGGTCGCCGAGCACCTGATTCCGGACGTCTACCGCCGCGCGCTCACCGAGGCGCGCATCGACCCGGTGAACGAGCCGGACCTCCAGGACCTCACGCTGGAGGAAGGCGCGCCGCTGACGTTCACGGCGGTGGTCGAGGTGAAGCCGGCCATCACCCTGGGCGACTACCGGGGCGTCGAGGTCCAGCACGCTCCCGAGGCGGTGACCGACGCCGACGTGGAGCAGGCCCTGGAGCGGATGCGCGAGCAGCACGCGCAGTTCAACAGCGTCGAGCGCGCCGCCGCCACCGGGGACCTCGTCGTCGTCGACTACACGCTGACCCCCCAGGATCACGAGCCGACGACGGCCAACGGGTACCACTTCCTGGTCGGGAGCGGCACCGTCCTGCCGGAGATCGACGCCGCCGTGGTCGGCATGACGGCCGGTCAGGAGCGCGAGGTGGACCTGCGCTTCGCCGACGATCACCGGATGGAGTCCCTCCGCGGCAAGTCCGGCACCGCCAACCTCAAGCTCACCGAGGTCAAGGAGAAGGTCCTACCCGCGCTCGACGACGAGTTTGCTCGCTCGCTGGGCGAGTTCGAGACCCTGGAGGCCGTGCGGACGGAGGTGCGCCGCCAGCTGGAGGCCGGCCGGGAGGCCGAGTCCCGGCGGGCCCTCGAGGAGAAGGTCGTCGACGCCCTGCTCGCCCGCCACGAGTTCGGCGTGCCCGAGGCGATGGTGATGCGTCAGGTCGCCCATCAGGTCGAGCACACGCGCGAGCGGCTGCGCCGTCAGGGCGTCGATCCCGACGGCATCCAGTGGGACTACACCAAGATCGTGGGCGAATTACGGCCGGGCGCCGAGAAGGCCGTGCGGCGGGCCCTGCTCCTGGAGGCCATCGCCGACCAGGAGACCCTGGCCGCCACCGAGGCGGACATCGACGCCGAGGTCGAGCGGTTCGCGAAAGCCAGTCAGCGGCCCACGGCGGCCGTCCGTCGTATGATGGAGAAGAGCGGCGATCTCGAGGCCCTGCGACACGGCCTGCGCGAGCGAAAGACGCTCGACCTGCTCATCGAGCACACGCGCGTTACCGCGTAACACCAGTCACGAAGGAGAGTTGGAATGGCTCTGGTCCCGATGGTCATCGAGCAGACGCCCCGCGGCGAACGGGCGTTCGACATCTTTTCCCGGTTGCTCAAGGAGCGGATCATCTTCCTGCCGACGTTCATCGAGGACGAGCTGGCCAACCTCGTCATCGCGCAGATGCTCTTCCTCGAGGCCGAGGATCCTGACAAGGACATCTACCTCTACATCAACTCGCCGGGCGGCTCCGTGACCGCCGGCATGGCGATCTACGACACCATGCAGTACGTCAAGCCCGCGATCTCGACGATCTGCATGGGTCAGGCCGCCTCGATGGGCGCGCTCCTGCTGTGCGCCGGCGCCCGCGGCAAGCGCTTCGCGCTGCCGCACGCCCGCATCATGATCCACCAGCCGCTGGGCGGCGTGCAGGGGCAGGCCACCGACATCGACATCCAGGCCAAGGAGATCCTGAGAATGCGCGAGGAGCTCAATCGCATCCTCGTGCACCACACGGGTCAGGGCATGGACAAGATCCAGCGCGACACCGACCGGGACTTTTTCATGACCGCCGAGCAGGCCAAGGAATATAGAATCGTCGACGAGGTGATCTCCTCGAAGCCCACCACGCGGGCGGTCAGCGAGCAGGCGGCGCTCTCGGCGCAGGTCCAGAAGTAAGGAGTCGGGGGAGGATGGCCCGGACGCGCGAGGGCAACGGAACGTTGAAGTGCTCCTTCTGCGGCAAGAGCCAGAACGACGTGCGCAAGCTCATTGCCGGCCCCACGGTCTACATCTGCGACGAGTGCATCGAGCTCTGTAACGACATCATCGCGGAGGAGTGGGAAGAGGAGAAGTCGCGGGAGATCCGCAGCCTCCCCAAGCCGGCCGAGATCAAGTCCGCGCTCGACCAGTACGTGGTGGGGCAGGAGCGCGCCAAGAAGATCCTGTCGGTCGCCGTGCACAACCACTACAAGCGGATCGAGTCGGGCGGCGACTCCGGCGACGTCGAGCTCCAGAAGTCGAACATCCTGCTCATCGGTCCCACCGGATCCGGCAAGACCCTCCTGGCCCAGACGCTGGCCAAGATGCTCCGGGTACCGTTCACCATCGCCGACGCGACGACGCTGACCGAGGCGGGCTACGTCGGCGAGGACGTCGAGAACATCATCCTGCGACTCCTCCAGGCGGCAGACTACGACGTCGAACGAGCCGAACGAGGCATCGTCTACATCGACGAGATCGACAAGATCGCCCGCAAGTCGGAGAACCCGTCGATCACCCGAGACGTCTCCGGCGAGGGCGTGCAGCAGGCGCTGCTGAAGATCCTCGAGGGCACGATCGCCAACGTGCCGCCCCAAGGCGGCCGCAAGCATCCGCACCAGGAGTTCATCCAGGTCGACACCTCGAGCGTGCTGTTCATCTGCGGCGGCGCGTTCGTCGGCCTCGACAAGATCATCGAGTCGCGGGTGGGCCGGTCGGGCATGGGCTTCGGCGCCGAGATCAAGAGCCGCGAGGACCGGCGGGTCGGCGACCTGCTGGCCATGATCCAGCCCGAGGATCTGTTGAAGTACGGCCTCATTCCCGAGTTCGTCGGTCGGCTGCCAGTCATCGCCACGCTCCACGACCTCGACGAGCCGGCCCTCGTGCGCATCCTCAAGGAGCCGAAGAACGCGATCATCAAGCAGTACCAGAAGTACTTCGACCTCGAGAAGGTGCGGCTGAAGTTCACCGACGACGCGGTGGCCGCCATCGCGCGTGAGGCGCTCAAGCGGGGCACCGGCGCCCGCGGCCTGCGGGCCATCCTGGAAGAAGTGATGCTCGAGATCATGTACGAGCTGCCGTCCATCCAGGGCCTGAAGGAGTGCGTCATCACCCGCGAGGTGATCCTCAACCGCGAGCGGCCGGTCCTGGTCTCCGAGGCGAAGGAACAGACAGCTTGAATTCGGAGGGGGCCGTCGAGGCCCCCTCCGAGGCCTCCCCCAGGTCAGGATTGCGCCGGCAAAGCCGGCGCTCGAACGTGGCGTGACCGGAACGCTCTTCGTCGTCGCGACTCCCATCGGCAATCTCGAGGACGTCACCTTGCGGGCGCTTCGCGTGCTCCGGGAGGTCGACTTGGTCGCGTGCGAGGATACGCGGCGGACGCGGGCGCTGCTGTCGCACTTCGATATCCACACGCCGACGCTGTCGTACTACGAGCACAACAAGCTCGCGCGGGGGCCGCAGATCCTCCGCGCGCTCGCCGACGGCAAGTCGGTAGCCCTGGTGACCGACGCCGGCACGCCGGGCATCTCCGACCCCGGCTTCATGCTCGTCCGCGACGCTCGGGCGGCGGGGGTGCCGGTCGTCCCGGTCGCCGGCCCCTCGGCGGTGGCAGCCGCGCTGTCGGCGGCGGGGGTGCCGGCGGACCGGTTCGTGTTCGACGGCTTCCCGCCGGTGAAGCCGGGCCGGCGCCGCAACCGGCTGGCCGCGCTCCGCGAGCTCGAGACGACGGTCGTCCTCTACGAGTCTCCCCACCGGATCCTCGCCACGCTGGAGGCGATCGGCGAGGTGTTCGGCGAGCGCGAGATCGTCGTGGCCCGAGAGCTCACCAAGCAGTTCGAGGAGATCGTGCGGGCCACCCCCGCCGCCCACCGCGAGCGGCTGACCGCCGCCGGCGTCCGCGGCGAGTTCACCGTCGTGATCCCGGGATGAGGGCGGCGGCGCCCGCGTTGTGACGCCTCGGACGGGCGCGTATACTGCGTGGGTCATATATGGGCGTTCCCAAGGCGCTGACCGTCGCCGGCTCTGACTCCGGCGGTGGCGCCGGCATCCAGGCAGACCTCAAGACGTTCTCGGCGTTCCGGGTCTTCGGCATGTCCGTGCTCACCGCCGTGACCGCGCAGAACTCCGTCGGCGTCACCGGCGTCCACGACCTGCCGCCCGAGTTCGTCGCCCTCCAGCTCGACGCCGTCCTCGGCGACTTCGGCGCCGACGCGGTAAAGCTCGGCATGCTGTCGAACGCGGGCATCATCCGAGTGGTCGCCGCCGGGCTGCGTTCCCGCGGCCAGGCCGGGATCGTCCTCGACCCGGTGATGATCGCCAAGTCGGGCGCGCCCTTGCTCCAGCCCGAGGCCCGGACCGCGCTCATCGAGGCCATGCTGCCGCTGGCCGAGGTGGTGACCCCGAACCTCCACGAGGCCGCGGTGCTCGCCGGGATGCCCGTCCACACCGAGAAGGAGATGGAGGAGGCGGCTCGGCGGATCCACGCGCAGGGGCCGCGGCACGTCCTCGTCAAGGGCGGGCACCTCGCGGACAGCGCCACCGACCTGCTCTACGACGGACGCGACTTCACGCGCTACCCCGCGCCCCGGCTCGACTCTCCCAACACGCACGGCACCGGTTGCACCCTGTCGGCGGCGATCGCGGCCGGGCTCGCGCGAGGGGCGCCGCTCACCAGCGCCATCGCCGAGGCCAAGGCCTACGTCACCGCGGCCATCCGCGAGGGATTCCCGGCCGGACACGGCGTCGGGGTGCTGCGCCACTTCGTGACCAGCTGGTAGGCATGGCCCGCGGCGTCGAGGACAAGATGCCGTTCATGGAGCACCTCGGCGAGCTGCGGGTGCGCATCGTCCGCAGCATCATCGCCATCCTGATCGGCCTCGTCATCGCCTTTCCCGCCAGCCAGTACATCATGGACTTCCTGGCCCGGCCGATCCTCGCCACCGGCAACACCCTCGTCTTCCTGGCGGTGACCGAGGCGTTCTGGGTGAAGATGAAGGTCGCGTTGTTCGCGGGCCTCTTCATCGCCTCGCCGGCAATCCTGTGGCAGGTCTGGCGCTTCGTGTCCCCGGGGCTGCACGAGCACGAGAAGAAGTACGCCGTGCCCTTCGTGGTCATCGGCTCGCTGCTGTTCATCGGCGGCGGGGCCTTCTCGCTGCTGGTCGTCACGCCGGGCGCGGTGGCGTTCCTGCTCTCCTACGCGGGGCCCGGGCTGCAGCCCATGATCTCGATCGGGTCGTACTTCGACTTCCTGCTCAAGTTCACCCTCGCCTTCGGCGCCGTGTTCGAGGTGCCGCTGGCCATCACCCTGGCCGCCCGGATGGGCCTCGTCACGCCGAAGACCCTCGCGAAAAACCGCAAGTACGCCATCCTCGGCGCCTTCGTGGCGGCAGCGATCCTGACGCCGACGCCCGACATGATCAACCAGACCCTCATGGCCGGGCCGATCATCGTCCTCTACGAGATCGGCATCATCTCCGCGCGGATCTTCGGCCGTCGCCGCGCCGCCACCACCGCGCCAGCCTCGGAGACCGCCTAGTGGAGTTTGTGGATCTGGATCTACCCGGCCCGGTCCTCGAGGGCGTCCGCGAGGCGGGCTTCGTCACCACCACCCCGATCCAGGAGGCCGCGCTGCCGCTGGCCCTCAAGGGCAAGGACGTCGCCGGCCAGTCGCAGACCGGCACCGGCAAGACGGCGGCCTTCCTCATCGCCGCCTTCACCCGGCTCCTGCGCACGCCGGCGCCGCCGCCCTCGACGCCGAGCACGCCGCGCGTGCTGATCATCGCGCCCACGCGCGAGCTCGTGGTGCAGATCGAGTCGGACGCGCGCCAGCTGGGACGGTTCACGCCGTTCAGGATCCAGGCGGTCTACGGCGGCATCGACTACGCCCGTCAACGGGACACGCTGGCGGCGGGCTGCGATGTGCTGGTCGGCACCCCGGGGCGGCTGATCGACTACCTCAAGCAGCACGTGTGGTCGCCGCGCAAGGTCGAGGTGCTGGTCATCGACGAGGCCGACCGGATGTTCGACATGGGCTTCATCGCCGACCTGCGCTTCATCCTGCGTCGGTTGCCGCCGCCCGAGCGACGGCAGTCGTTCCTCTTCTCGGCGACCCTGTCGTTCCGGGTACTGGAGCTGACCTGGGAGTTCATGAACAACCCCAGCCAGATCACGATCATGCCCCAGCAGAAGACGGCCGAGCGGGTGGAGCAGCTGCTCTACCACGTGGGGCGCGAGGAGAAGTTCGGCCTGTTGCTGGGCCTCCTCCGGCGCGAGGGGGGCGACCGCATCCTGATCTTCGCCAACACCCGCGAGGAGGCGCGCCGGCTGGAGGACCGCCTCACGCGCAACGGCTGGGAGGCCCGCGCCCTGACGGGCGACGTCGACCAGAAGCGCCGCCTGCGCATCCTCGCCGACTTCAAGGACGGTCAGCTGCCGGTCCTGGTCGCCACCGACGTCGCCTCGCGCGGTCTGCACATCGAGGCGGTGACCCACGTCGTCAACTGGGATCTGCCCCAGGACGTCGAGGACTACGTCCACCGGATTGGCCGCACGGCGCGGGCGGGCGCGGGGGGCAAGGCCATCGCGCTCGTCGACGAGGCCAGCGCCCTCTACCTGGAGCCGATCGAGAAGTTCATCGGCCAGAAGATCACCGTCGAGTGGCCCGAGGACGATCTCATCGTGCCCGAGATCCGGCCCACCGCCGAGGAGCGCCGCCGCTATGCCGAGGAGCGTCGCGCCCGGCTCGACGCCCGTCGGGGCCGTGACGACCGAGGGGACCGGCGCGGCGGCGGGCGCGACCGTGGCCACCGACCGGCCGATCGACGGCCGGGCGCGGAGCCCCGCCGAGAGGGCCCCCCCTCGTCAGCGCCTCCGGCTCATGCCGCACCAGCGGGCGCCGCACCCGGCGACGGCGTGAAGCGGCGGCGTCGAAGGCGACGGCGCCGGGGCCCCGGAGGCCCCGCGGCCGGCGGAGCCGCCCCGCCCGCCTAGGAGCGTGTCGGGATATCGAGGGGCGCCACGGCTCCGCCGGGGCGTCCCGAGTCGTCACGGGGGGCTTGGGGGCCTGTTCGAGGCCCCCCATCTCAACGAGTCGCCGGCCCGGGAGTTGCTGTTTTCGCGTCGGATGCGCCGGCTGCTGATCATGTCGTTGCTGCTGGTCCTGTTCGCCGGTTGTGGCGCTCGCCCCGAGCCGCCCAGCTCCTCCGATGCACCGGGCCCCCGCCTGACCGACCTGCCCACGAGCCCCGCCGGCGTCGGCGACGACGTGCCGTCGGCGCTGCCCGAGAGGGTGATCCAGCGGGGACGCCAGTCGGCAGGCAACCCGATCCTGCTCGGTGTGCTCACGGCCACCATGCTGGCCGCGGCGCTCGGGCTCGGCGCCTACACCCTCTACCTGATCCACCGCGACCACCGCGGCGGGAGGCTGTAGCTCCGCTCACTCCCCGCGGGCGGAGTAGCTCAGCAGGGCCTCGATCTGCTCGGGGAGGCCGAAGAGGCGGAGGCGGTCACCCTCGCGCAGGACGGTATCGGCCGACGGATGGGGCACCAGGCTGCCGTCGGCGCGGGTGATCGCGATCACGGAGACCCCGAAGCGCTCGCGGACCCGCGCGTCGTGCAGCGTACGGTCCGTGAGGTTCCCGCTCGCGAGGGTGACCTCCTCGAGCCGCGGCAGACCTCCCTCGACGGACTTGGCCTCCACCATGTCCATGGCCTCGCGGTACTGCCCGAGGTAGGCCAGGACGCGATCGCGGGGCAGCTCGAGGCGGCGCAGGGCGTGGCGAATCAGGGTCGAGGCGGCCTCGAGCTCCGGCTGGATGATCTCGGTGGCGCCCTCGTACCGCAGCCGCTCGTGTTCCGCGCGGTCGTGCGTGCGGGCGAGGATAGGCAGGTCCGGGTTGAGCGCGCGGAGGTGACGGACGGCCATCCGCGCGCGGTCCCGCTCGGGGAGTGCCACGACCGCGAGCGCCGCGTGGTCGGCGCCGGCGCTCTCGAGCAGCCCCCGCTGACCGGCGTCGCCGAAGAGGCTCGGGATGCCGCGCTCGCGAAGCCCGCGCACCACGTCGGGATCGTTCTCGATCGCCACCCACCGCACGTGGAAGGTATCGAGCGCCTCGGCCACCGCGCTGCCGACGCGGCCGTACCCGCACAGGATGACGTGACCGGCCAGCTCACGAGGCGCTCCGGTCTCGGGCATCGGCCGATCGGCGAGCTGCAGCGCGCCGAGATAGCGGGGCGCCACCCGGACCAGCGCGGCGTTGATGAGGATCGTGAGCAGGGAGGCGGCCAGGGTGGCCTGGTAGACGTCCGGGCCGATGAGGCCCTCCTGCCGCGCGGCGCGCACGAGCACGAACGAGAACTCGCCGATCTGGGCCAGGCCGATCCCGACCAGCAGGGCAGTCCGCCAGCTCTCGCCGAAGAGCCGGACTACGCCGGCGCGCACCACCAGCTTGCCGACGACCACCAGCGCGACCATCGCGATCAGCAGGGTCAGGTCGTCGAACACGTGGGCCGGATCGATGAGGGCGCCGATGGTGACGAAGAAGAACGCCCCGAACGTGTCGCGCAGCGGCAGGAGCCGGGCGAGCGTCTCGTGGGCGAAGTCGGACGTGCTGATGAGCAGCCCGGCGAGGAAGGCACCCAGCGCGAGGGAGAGGCCGACGGCCTGGGTGAGCGCCGCGGTGCCGAGCCCGATGGCCAGCGCCACGAGCAGGAACAGCTCCTGGTTGCGGGTCCGGGCCACCCGCGTGAGGAGCGGTGAGACGACCCGCGCCGCCAGCGCGAGGAACGGCACGAGAATGAGCGCCGCGGTGCCGAGACCGTTGCCGATCGCCAGCAGGCGGTCGGGCGCGCCGAGGGCGGGCATGACCGCCAGCAGCACGACGACCGCGAGGTCCTCGACCAGGCTGATGCCGATCAGGACCCGGCCGTGGCGGGTGTGGAGCTCACCGCGGTCGAGCAGCAGCCGGGCCAGCACCATCGTGCTGGCCACGCAGGTGACGATGCCGATCATGAGCCCCTGCAGCAGGGGCCAGCCCAGCGCGGCCGCGGTGGCCACGGCGAGCCCGATGGACAGCGCGACGCCGAGCGAGCCGCCGACCAGCGCCACCCACCTCACGCGCAGCAGGTCCTTGAGCGAGAACTCCAGCCCGATGCAGAACATCAGCAGGACGACGCCGATCTCGGCGAAGACCTCGAAGTTGCGGGCGTCGGCCACCGCGGGCCCGGGCGTGAAGGGGCTCACGGCGACGCCGGCGAGGACGTAGCCGAGGACGAGCGGCTGCCGGGCCCACCAGGCCAGCGCGCCGCCGATGACGACGGCGACCAGCACGAGCGCCAGGTCCTGGAAGAAGTGCGGCGCGCCGACCATCGCGCGGCACGATACCACGGGCTCCCCGGCTTGACCGGTCCTCCGACGCACGCCTAGACTGCCGCGGTCGATCCCACCAGGAGGAGTCCCGTGGAGACCATCCGCCTCGAGATCGCCGGTCCCGTCGCCCGCCTCACGCTGGACCGGCCGCGCGTGCTGAACGCCGGCAATCGCCGATGGGTGGCCGACCTCAACGAGGCCGTGCGCCGCCTCGAGGCGGCGGCCGAGGTGCGGGTCGTCGTCGTGACCGGCGCCGGCCGCGCGTTCTCGACGGGCGTCGATCTCACGGAGCTCGCCGCCGGCGAGTTCGGGCTCGCCGACTTCGTCGCCTGGGAGGACGCCATGGTCGCCATCGAGCGGATGGACCGGCTCTTCATCGCGGCGATCAACGGCCACTGCCTCGGGGGTGGGCTGCAGCTCACGCTCGTGTGCGACTACCGGCTGGCCTCCGAGGACGCGAGGCTGGGATTGCCCGCGGTCAAGGAGTGCCTCATCCCCTCGTGCGCGCTCTACCGCCTGCCGCGGCTGATCGGTGCGGCGCGGGCCTCGGAGCTGATCCTGCTGGGCGAGCCCATCGACGCTCGCACGGCGGAGCGCTACGGCCTCGTCAACCGCGTCGTCCCCGCCGCCGACTTCGCGGCCGCGCTCGACGACACCGTCGAGCGCTTCCTCGCCCTGCCCACCACCAGCGTGCGCGCCAGCAAGCGCCTCACCGCGCGCGCCTTCGACATGGACCTCGACGCCTTCCGCGCCGCGATGCAGGCGGAGTTCGAGGTCTGTCTCGCCTCAGAGGAGCACCGCCGGGCGATGGCGGCCCTCCGCGAGCGCGCTCGGCGCTGACCTCCCGCGCGTCGAAGGCCGGGGAACGCGTCCGCGCCCGGCCGAGTTGACCGGATAGGACGTCCGGCGTCGAAAAGGTTTCGTGTCCGGCGTCCGCCATGACGTAAAGTGGGAGGCGGAGATGGCGACGGCATTCCGCGCTATCGGCCGGTGACGGACTTCCTGCCCGACACCCCCGCTGTCGCTCGTCCCTATTGCCCCGACTGTGAGCCCGACGCCGATCCTTGCCGTGAGATCCTCGACGTCCGCTGGTGCGCGGCGCACACGCCCGCGTGGAACGGCGCCGAGGACGCGGCGGTTCGTGCGGAAGCGTTTCTCTCGGGAAGCACCGAGGCGGGTGGCGATGACAATCGACGCTGGTGCGAGCTGCTGCACTCCCGGGACCGCGTCACGGCCTCGGTGAACGGCGGCCGATCTCGGCGTCGGGCGGGGCGCGCCGCGGCTCGAACCGCCACCGGACGCTGACGGCGCGCGCGCGTCGGACGGTCGCGTCGCGCGCGCCACGCCGTCGTTCGCCTGCTCATCGAGCGCTCACCGTTGCATCGTCCTGTCGGCATGCCCGTTGCTCCTCTTTCCAAGCAGAACCAGAGGCCTGTTTGTAAGGAGGACACACATGACTGATCGCCACTGGGATCGTGAGCGCGAAGAGGATCGTCGCCATCGCTATCGCGGCGAGGGCTACTACGACAGTGACCGTGAGCGGACGTACGGTCGGCATCGGGACGAGCGCAGCTTTCTCGAGCGCCTCCGCGATGAGCTCCGGTCGTGGTTCAACGAGGAGGAATCGGGGCGCCCGCGCATGCGCGACGAGCGCGACACCCGCCGCTCGGGCGGCGCCGACGAGCCGGTCGATCGAGAGTGGGCGGGTCAGTGGGGGTACCTCGAGGGGCGTGGGCAGCGCGCCGGTGATCGCGGCACGTCGCGGGGGTCGGGCTCCGGCGCCTGGGGCTACGGTGTCGGCGAGAGCCCGTGGCGTGGCGAGGAGTATCGTGGCCCGAGCGCCGGCTGGGGCTGGGCGGAGCAGGAGCGCCACTGGCGGCCGTCGAGCCCGTGGGCAGGTTACGCCGCCACCGAGCGCGAGGGGCGGGACGACGCCTGGCGCTATGGCGGCGGGATGTTCTCACGCTCGTTCGCCGGACGAGGCCCGAGGGGCTACCAGCGCTCGGACGAGCGGATCCGCGAGGACATCTGCGAGCGGATGTGCGACAGCGCCGAGCTCGACGCCTCCGAGATCGACATCGTCGTGGTCAGCGGCGAGGTGACCCTGCAGGGCACCGTCACCGACCGCTACGGCAAGCGCCTGGCCGAGGACCTGACCGAGCGGGTGTCGGGGGTGCGCGACGTGAACAACCAGCTTCGCGTCTCGGGCGCCAGCGGGCAGGAGGGCTCTCAGCAGCAGCAGAACCGACCGGGTGACTCGCCGCGCTACCGCGTGGCGTGATGGGGCCGGGAGGAGGGGGATCGCCCCCTCCTCCCGCGTCGATCAGCGCTTCTGGTACTTCGCGGGCGCCTTCATCGGGGCGAAGAAGGCCGGACGCGCCATGCGACCGACGCGGACCTCGATCAGCACCGGCCGGTCCAGCCCGACCGCCTTGCGGACCAGGTCACCGACCTCGGTCGGCTTGGTCGCCCGCATCCCGACGACGCCGTAGGCGTCGGCCAGCTTCATGAAGTCCGGGTTCGTCACCGCGGCGCCGTGACTGCCGCCCCACGACTCGTCGAGGTCGCGCGCCACGTTGCCGTACGCCTCGTCGTTGAAGAGGACGATGACCGCGTTGATCTTCTCGCGCGCGGCCGTGGACAGCTCCTGGGAGTTGTACATGAAGCCGCCGTCGCCGGTGATGCACACGACCGAGCGCTCCGGCCGGGCCACCTTGACTCCGAGCGCGGTCGGCACCTCGAAGCCGAGGTTGCCGGAGTACGACGAGGTCAGGTAGGTACGCGGCCGGTAGACGGGCCAGAACGGCCGGGAGTAGTAGCCGATCTGGGTCATGCCGGCGATGACGATCGCGTCCTCCGGCGTGCCGGCGCGGAGCGACGACAGGATGCCGTGGTTCGGCTCCTGCGTGTCGAGTGCCGCCACCGCCTCGCGCAGCTGCTCCCGTTCGCGCTTCCGCGACGGCTTCGGCGGCGCGTCCGTCCGCAGCCGCTCCAGCAGGCGCTCGAGCGTGAGCCGGGCGTCGCCGACGAGACCGACCTGCACCGGGTGGTTGCGGCCGATCTCCTCGGCGTCGACGTCGACCTGGACGATCTTCTGGCTGGGCTGGAAGGCCGCCACCGCGCACCGGGAGCCGACGACCAGGATCGTGTCGGCGGCGTCGAGGTAGTCGCGCAGTGGGTTCTTGGGCCAGAGCGCCGCGCCGAGGGCCAGGTCGCTCTGGTCGCTCACCGCGCCCTTACCCTCGGCCGACTGCACGACGCCGGCCTGGAGGTACTCGGCCACCGCCGTCAGCGCCTCGTGGGCGCCGGACGCGTGCACGCCGCCGCCCGCGTAGATGATCGGGCGCGCGGCGTCGAGCAGCACCCGTGCGGCGCGCTCGATGTCGGCGTCCGGTGCGGCGGTGCGCGCCACGGTCACGGGCGGCAGCAGCTCGGCCTCGCCCTCGTCCTCGAGCGTGTCGGGCGGGATCTCGAGGTGCACGGGTCTCGGGCGCCCGGTCTTGAGCTGCCGGAAGGCCTCCTGCACGGCGGCCGGGATGTCCGCGACCTCCAGCACCCGCTTGCGCCACTTGGTGACGGGCTTGACGACGTCGAGCTGCTCGTTGATCTCGTGCAGGACGCCGACGTCCTTGCCCAGGTAGCGCTTGGGCACCTGGCCGGCCACCAGGAACACCGGTGACGAGCACGAGTACGCCGTGCTGAGCCCGGCGCCGGCATTGAGGACACCCGGGCCCGGCACCACCAGCGCGACGCCGATGCCGCCGCCGGCGCGGGCGTAGCCGTCGGCCATGTAGGTCGTGGCCTGCTCGTGGCGGGTCAGGATGAACCGGATGTCCTTCTCTTCCCGCAGCGCCGCCATGGCGCCGTAGAGCTGCACGCCCGGCAGCCCGAACACGACCCGCACCCCCTCCCGATGCAGCTGCTTCGCCAGCGCCTCGCCACCCGTCATCCGCATCACCGATTCCTCCTCACGACTATGGCCACCACGTTCGAGCGCCGGCTTTGCCGGCGCAATCCTCCTCGGGGGAGGCAGCCCCGAGCGCGCCGTTCGGCGTGCGAGGGGCGTCGGAAGGGGGCGAAGCCCCCCCGGGGCTTAGCTGTGCTTCCGGAGCTCGAGGCGGCCGATCTGGCGGCGGTGCACCTCGTCGGGTCCGTCGGCGAACCGCAGCGTGCGGGAGTGGGCCCACCAGAAGGCCAGCGGGAACTCCTGGCTGACGCCGCCGCCGCCGTGCAGCTGCATGGCGCGGTCGATCACGCCCAGCGTCATGTTCGGCACGGCCACCTTGATCTCGGCGATGGCCTGCTTGGCGGCCTTGTTGCCGACGGTGTCCATCATGTAGGCGGCGTGCAGCACGAGCAGGCGCGCCTGGTCGATCTCGATGCGCGACTGGGCGATGCGCTCGGTGGTGATGTCGTTCTCGGCCAGGCGCTTGCCGAACGCGACGCGGTTGAGCGAGCGCTTGCACATGTACTCGAGCGCGCGCTCGGCCACGCCGATCTGGCGCATGCAGTGGTGGATGCGGCCGGGCCCGAGCCGGCCCTGGGCGATCTCGAAGCCCCGCCCCTCGCCGAGCAGCATGTTGCCGGCCGGCACCCGCACGTTCTCGAAGAGCACCTCGCCGTGGCCGTGCGGCGCGTCGTCGTACCCGAACACGCTCAGCATGCGCACGACCTTGATGCCGGGTGTCTCGCGCGGCACCACGATCATCGACTGCTGCTTGTAGCGGTCGGGGTTCTTGGGGTCCGTCTTGCCCATGAAGATGAGGACCTTGCATCGGTGATCGCCGATGCCGGACGTCCACCACTTGTGGCCGTTGATGACGTACTGGTCGCCGTCGCGCACGATGGACGACTCGATGTTGGTGGCGTCCGACGAGGCCACCTTAGGCTCGGTCATCGCGAACGCCGACCGGATCTTGCCCTCCAGCAGGGGCTCCAGGTACTGCTTCTTGAGCTCGGGCGAGGCGTAGCGCTCGAAGACCTCCATGTTGCCGGTGTCGGGCGCCGAGCAGTTGAAGACCTCGGCCGCGATGGGCGACCGGCCCATGATCTCGCAGAGCGGGGCGTACTCCAGATTCGTCAGACCGGCGCCGCGGTCACTCTCGGGCAGGAAGAGGTTCCAGAGTCCGCGCTCCCGGGCCTTGGCCTTGAGCTCCTCCATGATGGGCGGCACCGTCCAGCGGTCGGCCGACGAGTCGAGCTGGTCGCGGAACGTGGCCTCGTTCGGGTAGACGAACTTGTTCATGAAGTCCGTCAGTTGCTCCTGGTACATCTTGGTCTTCTTGGAGAATTCGAATTCCATCGCCGCTCTCCTCGGGGTTGCGGGCTCGGCTGCCACCTGGCGTGCTGGCCACCCGGGATTGTATCCTCGTCGCGGCCGGCCCGCGCCGGCGATTTCCGGGCCATCGGAGGTGCTCCGCCATGCGCATGCGTGGCAAGATCGCGATCGTGACGGGCGCCGGCTCCGGGCTCGGCTGGGCGACGGCGCTGCGGCTGGCCGCCGAGGGGGGACGGGTGACGTGCGTCGACCGTGCCGGTGATCACGCCGAGGCGGCGGCGAAGGCCATCCGCGAGGCCGGCGGCGACGCGCTCGCCCTCCAGGCCGACGTCACCGACGACGGCGCGTGCGCGCGAATGGTCGCGGCCACGCTCGATCGCTTCGGCGGGCTGACGACGCTCGTGAACTCGGCCGGCGTCTCCGGCGCCATCGGCGACGCCCCGCCCAGCGACGACTGGCGGCGCGTCGTCGACATCAACCTCGCCGGCACCTGGCTGCCGTCGTGCGCCGCCCGCGAGGCGCTGGCGGCTGGGGGCGGCTCGATCACGAACCTCGCGTCGATCTACGGCGTCGTCGGCGGCTCGACGTCGCCCGCGTACGCGGCCTCGAAGGGCGGCGTCGCCAACCTCACCCGCCAGCTCGCGACGCAGTGGGGGCCGGCGATCCGCGTGAACTGCGTCTGCCCCGGGCACGTCGACACGCCGCTGACCGCGCACCTCATGAACGATCCGGCGTGGCGCACGCGCATGCTGCCGCGCTACCCGCTCGCCCGCCTCGGACGGCCCGACGACGTGGCCGCGGCCATCCTCTACCTGGCCAGCGACGAGGCCTCGTGGGTCACCGGCGTCGCCCTGCCGGTGGACGGGGGATACACGGCCGCGTGAGCGGGCTCGGACGCGGCGAGGGGACCCGCTTCGGTTCGGGCTGGATCAGCGGTGTCCTCGCGGTCACGTTCGCCGGGCTCGCCGCCGGCGGCGTACTGTGCCTGCTGTTCCCGTGGCTCCTCACGACGCCCGACGCCCGCGGCCACTATCCGCTCGGCGTCGTGCGCTTCCTGATCTACGCCTTCCTGGTGGCGGGCTTCGGGCTCGGCACGCTGTCGGTGCTCCTGCGCCGGTCCAAGGCGCTCGGCGTCACCGCGCTCGCGCTAGCCACCGCGGCGACCTTGCTAGGCGGCTCCGGCGCCGCGGTCGGCGAGGTCGAGGGCAGCCCGGGCTACCTCGGCCTGGACTGGTTCCTGGTGAACGTGCTCGTGCTCGCGCTGCTGTTCATACCGCTGGAGCGGGTGTTCGCACGGCTGCCGTCGCAGCCGATCTTCCGCCCGGGCTGGCGGACCGACCTGGCCCACTTCGCGGCGAGCCACATGCTGGTGCAGCTCACGGTGCTCCTCACGCTGGCGCCGGCGGCGCTCTTCTTCGCGTGGGCGGTGCGGCCGGGGCTGCAGCAGGCGGTGCAGAGCCAGCCGCTCGTGCTGCAGTTCGTGGAGATCGTGCTCGTCGCCGACCTCGCTGAGTACGCGGTGCACCGCGCGTTCCACCGGGTGCCGTGGCTGTGGCGCTTCCACGAGATCCACCACTCGGCCCAGGCGATGGACTGGCTGGCGTCGTCGCGGCTGCACCTGGTCGACATCGTGGTGACCCGCGGGCTCTCATTCATCCCGCTGTACGTGCTGGGCTTCTCGGCGCCGGCCGTGTACGCGTACCTGGTGTTCGTCTCGTTCCACGCGGTGTTCATCCACACCAACGTGCGCTTCCGGTTCCGTCCGATCGAACGGCTGCTGGTGACGCCGCGCTTCCACCACTGGCACCACGCCGCCGCCCCGGAGGCCGTCGACCGCAACTTCGCCATCCACCTGCCGTGGCTCGATCGCCTCTTCGGCACGTACTACCTTCCGGAGGGACGGTGGCCGGCCGCGTACGGCCTCGGCGGGCCGCCGGTCCCCGAGGGCTGGCTGCGCCAGCTCGTCTGGCCGCTGCGCGGCGGACGGCAGCACGCCGACGTCGCTTGACGGCGCCCCGGTGCCTCCGTACCGTGCCTCGACGTGGACCACACCCGCTACGACACGCGCCGCTACCCGATCGTCGACGTGCGCGAGGGCTACGGCGAGTGGGTGCGCACGTACGAGCAGACGGTGCAGGACGAGATGGACCTGCGCCTGCTCGAGCGCCTTCCGGACGTCGATTGGGGCGCGGCCAAATCGGTGCTCGACCTCGCCTGCGGCACCGGTCGCATCGGGACGTGGCTGCGCGCACGCTCGGCGGCGGCCATCGACGGTGTCGACATCACGCCCCAGATGCTCGAGGTCGCCCGGGGCAAGGGCATCTACCGCACGCTGCGCGTCGCCGACGTCACGAGCACGGGGCTGCCGGCCGGCGCGTACGATCTCTGCGTGCAGTCGCTGGCGGACGAGCACCTGCCCGACCTGCGACCGCTCTACCGCGAGGTCGCCCGCGTCACCCGGGTCGGAGGGGACTTCGTCCTCGTGGGCTTTCACCCGCAGTTCCTGATGGCCGGGATGCCCACGCACTTCGACCGCGCCCCGGGCGAGCCGGTCACGATCCGGAGCTACGTCCACCTGCTGAGCGACCACGTGAAGGCCGCCCGTGCCGCGGGGTGGGCGCTGCGGGCGCTCGACGAGGCCCTGGTCGACGAGACCTGGCTGGAGAAGAAGCCCCGATGGGAGAAGTACGCCGGACTGCCGATCAGCTTCGCGATGGCCTGGCGCGCGTCGCGCGGAGGAGAGGGTGATGGCTGAGCTGGAGCCCGTCCATCTGATGCGGTGGATCGAAGGGAACCGGCAGGCGTTCGCGCCGCCGGTCGCGAACAAGGAGGTCTTCCCCGAGAGCGAGTTCATCTACCAGATCGTGCGCGGCCCCAACGCGCGCAACGACTTTCACCTCGACCCCGGCGACGAGATCTTCTACCAGCTCCAGGGCGACATCACGGTGCGCTGCCGGGAGGCCGACGGCCGCATGCGGGACGTCCGCGTGCGGGAGGGTGAGGCCATGCTCGTGCGGGCCGGCACCCCGCACTGTCCGATCCGGCCGGCCGGGACGTGGGGACTCGTGATCGAGCGCAAGCGCCGTCCCGACGAGCTGGACGCGCTCGCGTGGTTCTGCGAGGGCTGCGGCGCCCAGCTCCACGAGGAGCGCTTCGCCTGCGCGGACATCGAGCGGGAGCTGAAGGCCATCATCGAGCGCTTCAACGCGAGCGAGGTGCTGCGGACATGCCGGGCGTGCGGCGCCGTGCTCCCGGTACCGGCCGGCGCCTGACCTCGTGATTCGTCGCGCGTTCCTCGTCGGGTCCGCCGCGCTCCTCGCGGCCCCGCTCGCCGCCCGAGCGCAGACGGCCAGGAAGATGGCACGCATCGGCCGGTTGTCACCCCTGTCGGCCGAGGTCGACGTCCCGTTCACGGCCGCGTTTCGCCAGGCGCTGCAGGAGCTGGGCTGGGCCGACGGACGGAGCTTCACCCTCGTCAGCCGGTTCGCCGAGGGCCGGGCCGAGCGGCTGCCCCAGCTGGCGGCGTCCCTCGTCCAGGACGGCGTCGACGTCATCCTGGCGGGATCGAATCCGGGCGCGCTGGCCGCCAAGAATGCGACGAAGACCGTCCCCATCGTGATGGTGACGACCGGCGACCCGATCGGTGGCAGGATCGTCTCCAGCCTCGCGCATCCCGGCGGCAACGTGACGGGCCTCACTGCGCTGGGCGGCGCGCTCAGCGCAAAGCGGCTGGAGGCCCTGAAGGACGCCCTCCCAGGTATTCAGCGCGTCGCCGTCCTCGCGAACCCGACGGCCCCGTACACGGGGCCGTTCCTCGACGAGCGAGAGGCCGTCGCCCGGGATCTGGGGCTGAAGCTCCAGGTGCACGAGGCGCGCAGCCCCAGGGATCTGGAGGCGGCGTTCGCCGCGATGGCCCGCGAGCGGGCCGAGGCGGTCATGGTGCTCACGGACGTCATGTTCATCACCGAGCGGCGGGCGATCGTCGACCTGGGGACCCGTCATCGCCTGCCAGGGGTGTACTTCGACCGGCAGTTCGTGGACGCGGGCGGCCTGATGTTCTACGGCGCGAGCCTGGTGCACATGTATCGACGCGCCGCCGTCTACGTCGACAGGATCCTCAAGGGGGCCCGGCCGGCCGACCTGCCGATCGAGCAGCCGACGATCTTCGAGCTCGTCGTCAACCTGAGAGCGGCCCGCTCCCTCGGTCTGAAGCTCCCGCCGGCCTTCCTGGCTCGGGCGGACGCGCTCATCGAGTGAGCCGGCCCGTCAGGGCTGGCCGTAGTGGTCGATGATGTAGCGGGAGATCGAGTGGCGGCTGGGGAGATTGGGCAGCGCGCCGCAGGGGAACCAGCGGGCGTCGTCGAGCTCCTCGCGGTCGATGACGACGTCGCCGCCGGCGTAGGTCGCCACGAAGCCGATCATCATCTGGCTCGGAAAGGGCCAGTTCTGGCTGCCGACGTAGCGGATGTCCTTCACGTCGACGCCGACCTCTTCCTTGATCTCGCGCGCGACGCAACCCTCCAGCGACTCGCCGTTGTCGACGAAGCCCGCGACCAGCGCGTAGCGGCCCGGCGCCCAGTCGGCCTTGCGGGTGAGGAGCACGCGGTCGCCGTCGCGCACGAGCACGATGGTGGCCGGGTGCAGGTGCGGGTAGTGCTCGTAGCGGCAGCTCGGGCACCGCTTGCCCCACTCGTTCTCGATACGCGTGGTCGGCGTCCCGCAGCGCGGGCAGTGGCCGCTGGTCGACTCCCACCAGAGCGCCTGCATGGCCATGCCGCCCAGCGACAGCAGCTCGTCGGGCATCCGCGCCCCGCGCATGGGCACCATGGTCTCGCGCGCGAGGCCGTCGGGCACCGGTACCTCGGCCGGCACGGGCACGACCCAGCACGGCTGGCCCTGGTACGTGCCGAGCCAGAACGGCGGCTGGCCGTCGAGGGACACCGGGCAGTCGCCGGTCGGGAGGCGGAAGCCGGCGCCCTCGGTCGTGACGAGCAGGTTCTGGCCCTGCACGAGGAGCCAGTGGCCGCGCTCGTCCGAGGGCTTGCCGCCCCGCTTGGCCGGCTCGAACGTCGCGCCGAGGATGTCGCGGTTGAACGGCAGGTGCACGCTGAGCGGCGTCGTCATCGGGACCACCAGGGATAGAAGGGCGGCATGTCCTTGCTCGGCTGGCCCGTGAACCGCGGCGGCCGCTTCTCGAGGAACGAGGTGACGCCCTCGTGGGCGTCGGGGGAACGGCCCGTGTACCACATGCCCAGCGAGTCGAGACGGTGCGCCTCGCGCGGATGGTCGGCGCCGAGCAACCGCCACAGCATCTGGCGGATCAGCGCCACCGACACGGCCGAGGTGTTGTCGGCGATCTCGCGGGCCAGCTCGCGCGCGGTCGGCAGCAGATCCTCCGGCGCCACCACCCGGCTCACCAGCCCGCCCGCGCGCGCCTCCTCGGCCGAGAAGACGCGGCCGGTGTAGGTCCACTCGGCGGCCTGCGCGATACCGACGAGCCGCGTGAGGAACCACGTGCTCGCCGCCTCCGGCACGACGCCGCGGCGTGCGAAGACGAAGCCCATGCGGGCCGCGCTGGACGCGAGCCGCACGTCCATCGCGAGCGTGAAGGTGGCGCCGAAGCCGACCGCGGGGCCGTTGATGGCGGCGATGACGGGCTTGGTCATGTCGAAGATGCGCAGCGTGACGAGCCCGCCGCCGTCGCGGTGCTCCTCGGGCCGCTCGCTGCGGCCGGGCCCGCCGGCGAAGGTGCCCGCGCCGCCGCCCAGGTCGGCGCCGGCGCAGAACGCGCGGCCGGCGCCGGTCACGATCACCGCGCGCACGGTGTCGTCGCCGTCGGCCTGGTCGAACGCGGCGATCAACTCCCGGATCATGATCGCGTTCACGGCGTTGAGGCGATCGGGCCGGTTCAGCGTGATCGTCGCCACGCCGTCGGCCTGATCGTAGAGCAGGGTCTCGAACGCCATCTCAGAACCCGAGTGCGCGGACGTCCTTGCCGGCGGCGGCCGCCACCGGCTCCGGCGTCGCGGCCGCCGGCGCCTGCGCCAGCGCCTGCAGCCGAGGCATCACCTCGGCCGCGAACAGCCGCATGCTGCGCTCGGCCTCGTCGTACGGCATCCCCGCGTAGGAGAAGACGCCGACGTAGTGGCTGTTGCCGGTGCGCCGGTGGATGTCGAGGATGCGCTCGTAGCACTGCTCGGGTGTGCCCGCGACCTGGAGGTTCACGAAGTAGTCGATCACGGTGTCGGTGCCGTACTCGGCGATCTTCTCGGTCATCTTTCCGTAGTACTCGTAGCCCTTCGTCTTGGCCAGGTGGTCGCCCGCGAACTGGTAGTGATCGAGGACCGTCTGGTAGTAGCCGCCGATGTAGCGGCGCGCCATCGCCCGGGCCCGCTCGGCGCTCGGGTCGCAGAACGTCCACCCCGCCGAGATCGGCGGTGGCGCGTCGACGCCGTTCACCTGCCGGTAGACGGTGCGGTACGTGTCGAGCTCCTTGGCCACCTCGTGCCACGGCTTCTGGGGAATGATCAGGATGCCGACGCCCAGCCTGGCCATGATCGGCAGCGACTCGGGCGAGACGGCCGCCGCGTAGGTCCGGCCGCGGAAGGACTTGAACGGCGCGGGGCGGACGGCCGCGCGCGGCTGCTTGACGTAGACGCCGTCGTACTCGCAGTAGCCCGTCTCCAGGGCGCCCAGCACCGTCTCGGCGGACTCCACGAACCGCGCGCGCGACTCGTCCATCGAGAGCCGGAAGTTGTCGAACTCCACCTTGGCGGCGCCGCGCCCGAGGCCGAGGATGAGCCGGCCGTCGCAGATGTTGTCGAGCATCGAGATCTCTTCGGCCGCCCGCATCGGGTCGTGCCACGGCAGCACGACCACCATCGACCCCAGCTGGGCGCGCTGGGTCCGCCCCGCCATGTACGTGAGGAACTGCAGCACGTCGGGGCACATCGTGTAGTCGGTGAAGTGGTGCTCGACACCCCAGACCGACTCGAAGCCCAGCGGCTCCGCCAGGTCCGCCAGCCGCAGCTCGTTGCGGTAGACCTCGCGGTCCGTCCGGCCCTTCTGGGGATTCTGGAATACCGACGCCATCCCGACGTGCATGCCGCTGTCCTCCCGCCGTCGCCGAGATTAGCCCCCACCCCCCGAAGCGTCAATCGCCGCCGGGCAGATCCGGCAGGCCTGGAGCATTGTCGGCGCAACGAGAGGGCACCACAGGCCTGGAGCACTGTCGGCACATCGAGGGCCGCCACGCCTCCGCCGGGGCGTCCCGAGCCTCCGCGGAAGCCCTTTGAGGCCCCCTATCTACCGCCTGACGACGAGCTCGGCGTCGCCGGCGCGCGAGAGCATCTCGACGGCCGCGCCGTCCTGGCCCTGGGAGGCGCGCAGCGTCATCCGGGAGGAGCGGAGCTGCAGACCGCGCAGCTCGAGCCAGGACAGCCAGCCGGGCAGGCGCGGGCGGTTCAGCGTGAGCTGGTTGTCGGCGGCGTCGGGGGTGAGGCCGAGCATGGCGGCGATCAGCATGAACACGACGCCGGCCGCCCACGCCTGGGGCGAGCAGGCCACGGGGTACTGGGTCGGCCCGTAGCCGTCCACGCGAGGGAAGCCGCAGAAGAGCTCCGGCATGCGCATGTTCTCGAACTGCAGCACGGCCTCGAAGAGCCCGGTGGTGAGCGTGATGAAGGGGTCCACGAGGCCGTAGCGGCGCATCCCGACCGCCGCGATCGCGGTGTCGTGGGGCCACACGGAGCCGTTGTGATAGCTCATCGGGTTGTAGAGACGCTCGCTGCTGGCGAGCGTGCGCACGCCCCAGCCGGTGAACATGTCGTCGGCCATGAGCCGCCGCGCCACGATCTGCGCGCGGCTCTCGCTCACCAGCCGCGTCCACAGCAGGTGGCCCGCGTTGGAGGTGATGACGCGACAAGGCTGCCCGGCGCGGTCGAGCGCGAGCGCGTAGTACGCCTCGTCGGGCAGCCAGAAGTCCGCCTCGAAGCGCTCGCGCAACCGGCGCGCGCGGTCGCGAAGCCCGGGCGCCCGGTCGCGGACGCCGAGCGCATCGGCGAGGTCGGCGGCGGCCTGCAGGGCCGCGTACTGATAGCCCTGGACCTCGGCCAGCGCGATCGGCGACTCGGCCAGGTGCCCCGACGCGTGCATGATCGCGTCGTGCGAGTCCTTCCATCCCTGGTTGACGAGGCCGCGCGGGGAGCGGCGCGCGTAGGTGAGGTAGCCGCCGCCGGCGTCGGCCGCGGTCGTCATCCATTCGAGCACGCGCTCGGCCGTGGGCCACAGCTCACGGGCGAGGGACACGTCGGCCGTCCACCGCCAGTACTCGGACAGTAGGATGAGGAACAGCGGCGTGGCGTCGACGCTGCCGTAGTAGGGGATGAACGGGATCTCGCGACAGGCGGCCATCTCGCCGCGGCGTAGCTCGTGGATGATCTTGCCGGGCTCCTGGTCGGTGAACGCGTCGTCGACGCGGCCCACGTGGCGGGCGAGGAAGCGCAGCGTGCCGGCGGCGATGGCCGGCTCGAACGGCAGCACCTGGATCGCGGTGATGAGGGCGTCGCGCCCGAACGCCGCCACGTACCACGGGATGCCGGCGTAGGGCACGAAGCCGTCGGGCGTCTCCGTGAGGAGCAGATGCAGGTCGCGCCGCGAGCGCTGGACCCACACCTCGAACAGATCATGGTTGCTGCGGACCTCGGCGCCGTTCAGCCGCTCGTTGACGGCGCGCCGGCGGCGCAACGCCTCGCCGTAGCCGGCGATCGGCGCCGGCGGCCGCGGCGCCGTGACCGCCTCGGCGACGAAGGTGAGCTCGGCGCGGCCGGCCGGCGCGAGCCGGAGGCGGTACTCGGCGCCCGTCTCGTCGAGCTGGTCGGGCGCCGGGGAGAAGGCCAGGCGCGTGGTGCGGGTGACGTCGTCCAGCCCGCGGTAGCTCAGCCGCACCGTCGCGCCGTCCACCACGGGAGTGAGGATGCGTCCCCGGTGCTCGCGCGGATGGCCGCGCACCTCGAAGACGTCGACGAAGTCGGCGGCAAAGTGCAGCGTGAGCGTGAGGTCGACCGGCTCCCGGTTGAAGGCCTCGACCAGGAGCTGCTGGTGCAACTGGGTGCCCTGCACGATGAGCCGGCGGGCGATCCGCAGCGAGCGCCCCGGCAGCAGCACCTGCGGCCCGAGCGCGACGTCGGGGTTCGTCAGGTCGATGGCCGCCTGCACCGCGTCCTCGGACACGCCCGCGTTGAGGACCAGCGGCCGGTGGCCGTGCAGGCGCAGCTCGAGCCGGCGCAGGAAGCGCGTGCCGTCCACGTAGAAGCCGAACTCCGTGTGGGGCAGGTTGGGCAGATCGCCGCGGCGGTTGGCGACCAGGAACGCCTCGTCGTGCTTGAGGACGAGCTTGGGGAGGTCGGCAGCGACCTCGGAGGCGAGGATGTAGTACTGCTCGCCGACCAAGACATCGCCGTAGGGCGCCTCCGGCGTCAGCTCCCCGGTGGGACGGTCGCTGCTCATGCGGCGCGGCGCCGGCTGGCGAGCCGGCGGTAGATCCTCTCGTAGTCCTCGGCCATACGGCCGGACGAGAAGCGCTCCTCGACGTGGCGACGGCACTCGGCGCGATCGATCTCGTCGATCCGCTTGACGCACTCCGCCAGCTCGACCAGCGACGAGGCGAGGAAGCCGGTGCGCTCGTGCACGACGATCTCCGGCACGGAGCCGCAGGGCCGCGCGACGACGGGGGTGCCGCACGCCATGGCCTCGATCATCACCAGCCCGAACGGCTCCGGCCAGTCGATCGGGAAGATCAGCGCCTTGGCACCGCCCAGGAAGTCGGCCTTGTCCTCCTCGCCGATCTCGCCCACGAACTCCACGAGCGGGTCGTCGAGCAGCGGCGCCACGACTTGCTCGAAGTACTCGCGGTCGGTGGCGTCGACCTTGGCCGCGATCTTGAGCGGCAGCCCGACGCGCCGGGCGATCTCGACGGCGAGGTCGGCCTGCTTCTCGGGCGCGATCCGCCCCAGGAAGGCGAGATACCCGCGATCCTCCGGCGCGAAGGCGTAGCGCTCCACCGGGAGGCCATGGTACACCGTCCCCGCCCAGTTCACGCCGAGCGCCTCGAGCGGTGCCCGCTGCGCGTCGCTGATGGAGACGAATGGCACCGTGCGGAACTGCCGATAGAGGGGGAGCAGGTGGGGCAGGTCGAGGCGCCCGTGCATGGTGTGCACGGTCGGTGTCGGCGTCAGGCCGTCGAAGGGGAAGGCGAGGTAGTCCACGTGGCAGTGGATCACGTCGAAGTCGCGCGCGTGCGAGAACACCAGGCCCAGCTCCCGGGTGAACTCGGCGCCGAGCACCGCGTGCGTGGTGGGAGCGAAGCGGGTGGCGCGCTCCACGACCGGCACCAGCCTCGCCTGGGTGATCGAATCGCCGCTCGCGAAGAGCGTCACGTCGTGACCGCGGTGGACCAGCTCATCCGTGAGGTAGGACACGATGCGCTCGGTGCCTCCGTAGAGTCTTGGAGGCACCGATTCGAACAACGGTGCAACCTGAGCGATGCGCATCGGAGAAACCGTGGTATGCAATACGACGGCCAGCGAGCCCGGTCGTGAGGGAGACGGCATGATCGCGCAGACCGCCGAGGTTCGAGAGCAGCATCGATTCGACGTCGCCGCGCTGGAAGGTTACTTGCGCGCGCACGTCGCAGGCTTCAGCGGTCCGCTCGAGGTGAGCCAGTTCCGCGGCGGCCAGTCGAATCCCACGTATCACCTACGCGCCGGTGCGCGCGAGTATGTACTGCGGCGCAAGCCGCCGGGCAAACTGTTGCCGTCGGCGCACGCCGTCGACCGGGAGTATCGGGTCATCACCGCGCTGGGCCAAACGTCGGTGCCGGTGCCGCGGACGTTCGTGCTCTGCGAGGACGACGCGGTCATCGGCACCGCGTTCTACGTCATGGACTGCGTGCACGGCCGCGTCTTCCCCGACCCGGCCCTGCCCGGGGCGACGGCCGCGGAGCGGACGGCGATGTACGACTCGATGAACGACGTCCTGGCGCGCCTGCACACAGTCGACGCCGCGGCGGTCGGGCTCGGGGACTTCGGCCGACCGGGCAACTACTTCAGCCGGCAGATCCACCGCTGGACGCAGCAGTACCGCGCCTCGGAGACCGAGCGATTCGAGTCGATGGAGCAGCTGATCGAGTGGCTTCCCGCGCACCTGCCCTCCGACGACACCACCACGCTGGTGCACGGCGACTACCGCCCCGGCAACCTCATCATGCACCCGACCGAGCCCCACGTCGCGGCCGTGCTCGACTGGGAGCTGTCGACGCTCGGCCATCCGCTCGGCGACCTCGCCTACTTCTGCATGCCGTACCGGCTGGGCTCGGAGTGGGACGGATTCCGTGGCAAGGACTTGGCCGCGCTCGGCATCCCGAGCGAGCAGGCCTTCGTGGCCGACTACTGCCGCCGGGTGGGCCGACCGGCCATCCCAGACTGGGACTGGTACATCGTGTTCGCGATGTTCCGGCTCGCCGCCATCGCGCAAGGCATCATGGGGCGCGTCATCGCCGGTACCGCCAACGATCCCCACGCTCGGTCGCGCGGCGAACGGGCCAAGCCGCTGGCCGACGCCGGCTGGAACATCGTCCGCTCGCGCTGACTGATCTCGCGTGCCGGGGTGGCGCCCGGCGGCGCGGCCAGCCGTCGTGCCCCCGGCCGCGCGCATGGCTCGCCTGTACGCCGCTGCTCGTCGGCGCGCGGCGCGCTGCGACCCCCCATCCCCCACAGGGGGTGGCGCAAGAGCTTTCGACCGTCGGCGGCTTGCTCGCCCCACGCCGAACGAGCGCGGCGACCACGGCTCGCCATGATGCGCGGCCAGGGGCACGACGGCTGGCCGCGCCCCCAGGCGCCACCCCGGCACGCGAGATCCTTGGAAGAACTATTTCCGGAAGCTGAGCAGGGCGACCCAGACGAAGAACGCGATCGTTCCCACCAGGAAGATCCCGAACGCAAGCTTCTCGATCCCGCCCATCAGTTGGGCCTCACTTCAGCATCGGCAGGAGGCCGCCAAAGACGTTGTAGAGGATGTCGCCGAGGAGGATGAGGAGGTTGGCGAGGGCGAGGGCGCGGATGAGGCGGATGCCCGTCATCGTGCCAGCCCCGGGCCCAGGCCGCCCCAGAACTTGAACAGGTAGTAGACGCCCCACACCGCGAGCACCGCGTAGACGGCGAGGAGCCAGGCGTTCACGCGGCCGTGGTAGCTGCGGATCTCGCCGCGGGCGAACTGCTCGACCTCAGGGTCGGCGTGCGGGGCCTCCGTCCACTGCGGGTGCGTCGCGTCGTGCTTATCGCTCATGGTCGATGCCCTCGCTGTCGAGGACCTGGTACTTGACCGGCTCGACGTCACGGAAGAGCCCGGCCGCCGCCGCCCACAGGAACAGGCAGAGGGCGGCCAGCCCCATCAGGGTCGCCACGACGAACTGTCCGAGGATGAGGTATTGCAGCTCCTGCATGGTCACCGTCCCTCGCCGAGGATGCCCTTGTAGAACCGCACGACCGCCTTCGGCTGCGTCCCGCCCGCGCCGTTCAGCTCGGCCCGGGCCGCCGGATCGAGCTTCAGCTTCTCGCCCGTCAACGGATCGTTGAAGGCGGAGAACGACAGCACGTAGTAGCTGATGGCCCAGCGCTCGTCGTCCTTCATGGAGTCGGCGAACGAGGGCATCGGCGTGCCGTCGAGGCCCGTCGTCATCGTGCGGTAGATGTCGGTCACCTCGCCGCCGCCCTTGAACTGCCCCTTCGTGAAGTCGGCCGGCCGGATCGGGAACTTCAAGTCGTCGCGCAGCTCCGCCGCCGAGGGGCCGTCGCCCTTGCCGCCGTCGCCGTGGCACTGGAAGCACTTGGCCTGCGTGTAGAGCTGCTTGCCACGGGTGAGCAGCTCCGGTGTGGGCTTCGGCGGGTCCCCGATCGCAATCGGCGGCTCCGGTCGCTCCTCTTTCCAGCGCGACGAGAAGGTCTTGATGTAGGCGATCACCGCGACGCGGTCCTTCTCCGGCAGCTCGTGCCACGTGGGCATCGCGGTCCAGCGGACGCCGCGCGTGAGCGTGCGGTAGAGGTCGCCGTCGGTCGGCAGCGAGCCCGAGGGTGTGGTGCGGAACTTGAAGGAGCCGATCGTGAAGTTGCGCGGGCGCGGGTCGAGGAACGGGGCGGCGGGCCCGTTGCCGTCGCCCTGGGCGCCGTGGCATCCGACGCAGCGGCGCTCGTAGACGGCCTTGCCGCGCTCGACCTGGGCGGGCGTGTTGGGCAGGCTCATCACGCTCGCCGAGACCGTCTGGGGCTCGAAGGCGTCCCGCCAGGCGCCGCGGTTGGTGCCGAGCTTCTGGGTGTAGGCGACCAGTCCTCGCAGCTCCTCGGTGGGCACCAGCACGGTGAGCGTCTTGCCCTTCCAGGCCTCGGGCTTGTCGTACGGCTCCGGGAGGCTGCCGATCTCCAGCACCGGCGTGCCGTCGGTGACGACGCTGAAGGCGAAGCCCTCAGGGCTCGGGTAGAGCGGGATGCGCGGCTCGGCCTTGAAGCTGAACAGCGCCTTGAGCGACGGGTCGTCGGCCAGGGCCGGCTCGCCGTCGCGCTCGACGACCGCCACCCGCGCCCGGCGGTAGAGCCATGAGAAGTCGGGCATCACGGAGTCGGGCACGATCGCCCGCGGCTCCCAGTGGTGCGCGTAGTGCCAGTGGTCGGAGAACTTGAGGCCGACGCGTGAGAGGTCGGGCCCGATCCGGCGCGTGGAGAGCAGGTGCGGCCAGTCGTGCGCGTACTCGCCGACCTCCGCCACGGGCCCCCAGCGCTGGTCCTCGCCGGCCACCGGGCGCACGAACTGGCTGTGGCAGTACCAGCAGCCCTCGCGCTGGTAGACGTTACGCCCGACCTGCTCCAGCGGCGTGTACGGCGACGACTCGTACCACACCCACCGGATCTCACCCAGGTCGTTGCGGACCGCCCGCGTGGCGCGGGTCTCCCGCGACTCCGGGATGGCGATGGGCAGCACCCCTTGCACGAAGATCGCGAGCGAGATGCACAGGAAGCCGGCGCCGAGCGCGTAGGTCTTCATCGCGTCACCGGGGCCGGTGCCAGCGCCGTCTGCATGAAGTTGTAGATCAGCAGCGAGATGCCGATGTCCATCGAGAGCCCCGACAGCGTGCGCACGAACCAGAAGGGTTTCATGGTGACGACGGTGTCGACCCACTCGGCCCGGGCCATCAGCATGTACCCCTGCTGGAGCCCCTGGGCCGACAGCACGAGGCCCATGGTGGAGATCCCGAGCGTGATGAGCCAGAAGCTCCAGTTGCCCAGCTTGAAGCTCCACAGCTCGCGGCCGACGAGGCGCGGCCACACGTGCAGCGAGCCGGCGATGGCCCACACCACGAAGGTCCCGAAGACGGTGAGGTGCGAGTGGGAGATCACGAAGTCGGTGAAGTGGGTGGGCTCCTGCAGCGAGCGCAGCGCCTCCACCGAACCCTGGAAGCAGCCGACGAGGTACATGAGCGAGCCCATGATCAGGAACTTGGCCGGTAGGTTGCGCGAGAAGCCGCCCCAGTGGCCCTTCATCGTCCCGAAGAAGTTCTGCAGTACCGTCCACACCGGGATGATCAGCATCATCGAGGAGACGATCGCGATCGTCTCCGCCCAGTCGGCGATCGGGCTGTACAGGTAGTGGTGGATGCCGACGAACGGGTAGAAGAACGCCAGCGACCAGAAGCCGATCAGCGAGAGCTTGTGGCTGTAGATGGGCGCCCGGACCGCCGCGGGGAGGAAGTAGTAGATGAGGACGTACCCGGCCGGGGTGATCCACAGACCGACGACGTAGTGGATGAACAGGCCGTGCAGGGCGGCGTTGTTGATGCCGGGCACCGTCCAGTAGGGCCCGATGACCAGCAGCAGCAGGTTGATGTCGGTCCACACCAGGGCGCCGATCAGGTACCAGAGGCTCACGTAGAGATCCCGCTGCACCCGGCGGGCGATCGTCATGAGGAGCTGGAGCGAGACCGCCAGCACCGCCACGGTCAGCACGATCACGTTGGGCAGCCAGAGCTCGCCGGCCTCCCAGCCGCGGTTGGTACCGAACACCGTGATGCCGACGAAGGCGACGACCAGGTTGAGGTTCCAGATCCACATCAGCGGGTACGCCCACCGCTCGTTCCACACGCGGACGCCGGCCAGGCGCGGGGTGACGTAGTAGGCGAGGCCGATGAAAAGCGTGGAGAAGGCGCCCCAGATGACGCCGTTGACGTGGACCGGACGGAGGCGCCCGAAGGTCGACCACGCCTGGCCGCCGAAGAACTCCGGATAGTTGAACTTGGTGGAGATGATGACGCCCACGGTGGGCGCCAGCATCAGCCAGAAGAAGCCCCAGAGCAGCCAGCCCTGGATCAGCGTGCGGTCGATCAGCTCGTCGTTGCGGACCATCGCGCGGCCGATCTCGGCGGCGACCCGCCCGTTGGCGGCCTGCGGGTCCGCGTGCGTCAGCACCTGGTCGGGCATCGCACCTCCATGGCTCGCGTGGTCACGATAGTCGAAACTCAGGCGAAACGGATGGAATGACTGGCCTCGAAGCGTCGTCCGCGCGTGTTGGTCAGCGTCACGCGCACCGGGCCCTCGTGCCGCGCGCGCAGGAGGAAGGTGATGAGGGGATTGTCGCTGAGCGCGGCGGTCAGCAGGAAGGTGCTCACCGGCTCGTCGCCGTAGACGACCTCCAGGCGGCTCAGGTGGAACGGCTCCGACTCCGCCACCCAGCGGCCGTCGCGCCAGGCCAGGCCGGTGCGGTTGGGGTGGCGGGTCTTGACCTGGACCTGGATGAGCTCGTCGGCGTGGATCGCGCCGTCGGCCACGAGGCGCGGGATGCGGATCACCGGCTCTCGGATCTCGTCTCCACTCGGCGTCGCCGGCACGCCGCCGGCGCAGCCGCCGCCGCCCGGCGTCACGACGAGCGGCGCGGTGGCGCCGAAGAGCCCGTGGCGTCCGCAGCGGGCCGTGGCCGCGACGGTGGACGAGCCCTCGTCGAAGCGGGCCTGGAAGGCCACCCAGGCGCGGCCGTTGGCGGCGGTGAAGTGGAACGCGCCCTTGGGGGCGACCGGGTCGCGGGGATTGATCACCTCGAGCACGGTCGGGCCGTGGTCCGGCTCCAGCGGGTACGTCGTCTCCACGGTCACCGGCACGCGGCCGCCGTTGGACGTGCTGGCGGGCAGGCGGAGCCGAGGCCGGTGGAGAGTCTCGGCGCCGCCGTCCGCGTGCAGGGGAGGCGGCGCCGTCGTCAGGAGCCCCGCCGCCGCCGCGGCCAGGCGGAGGAACCTCCGCCGGGACACGGAGAGCGACGGCGGAGCGGTGAGGCGAGGCATCGAGGCCGGCGTCTCAGTGGCGGCCGGCGTCCAGCTTGCTGCCCTTGTTCGACCACGTGATGTAGGCCTCGAGCGCCTTCATCGCGTCGGTGTCGGTGCCGAGCGCCACGCCCTCGTTGGGCTTCTCGATGCACCAGTTGATCATGTCCCGCAGCGTCGCGAACTTGTTCATCTGCTCCTGGAACTTCGGAAACTCGTGCGGATGCGTGTCCGAGGCGAACGGATGGCACATGGCGCACGCCATCCCCGTCTTGGACAGCTGCGTGCCCATCTGCTTCTCGGCCGCCTCGTCGCCGTGGAAGAGCGCGTCCCCCAGCTTGACCTGCTCCATGAAGACGTCCTCGAACGCCTTCAGCTGGTCGGCCGTGTGCTTCTCCTTGTGGGCGAGGGCGGCCCCGCCCCCGATGCCGGCCACCATCAGCAGGGCGAGCGTCCCGCCGAGCGCCACTCGCGCGTAGCCTGTCCTCATACCGCCCTCACTTCTCGGGCGCGAAGCCCGGTATGGTGGCTCACTTGTAGGCTCCGTAGAACGGCCACTCGTTGTCGGCGATGCGCGGCCGCAGCACCTGGTTGCCGTTGTCGCCGGTGCCCGAGTCGTGGGCCGCCTCGGCGAAAACGTCCTTGCGCCACATCATGTACTCGTTCTCGACCTTGGCTCCCGCGGTGAGCCGGCCCCAGCCCACGCCGTCGAAGTGGTCGCCGGGATCGACGCGCACCATGGGCCGGGTCAGGACCGGCACGCCCTCCGGCGCGTAGGGCCACGGCCACGAGGTGGCGAGCATGCCGATCGAGCGCATCTTGCCGATCTCGTTGTAGAGCACCTGGTGCGTGTGGCCGTGCACGTTGGTGACGTTGCCGAACGGCTTGAGGATCTCGTGTACTTCGCGCCAGTCCCGCACCCAGAAGTTCCAGGGCGGGTAGTACTCGTAGAGCGGGTTGTGGCTGAATACGATCACCGGCGCATCCTTCTTCCAGCTCGCGAGGTTCTGATCGAGCCACTTGAGCTGGTCCTGGCCGACGCCGGCCCAGGCCCCCGCGACGCTGCCGTCGAGCGCGGACATGTGGCCCATGCGCTGCTTGGGCGTCATCTTCTTGGCCGTCCAGTAGTCGGGGCCGCGGCTGACCGTGTCGAGGCCGATGAAGCGGATGCCCTTGTGGTCGAAGCTCCACGGCGACTTGCCGAAGAGCGCCTCCCACTTCTTGCCCATGTCGAGGTACCAGTCGTGCTCGCCGGGGATGAAGACCTTCCGGATCTTCACCTCCTTGAGGATGTCGTTGCCGAGGTCGAGCTCGACGGGATCGCCGAGCTGGGCGAGGTCGCCGCCGAAGATCATGAAGTCGGCGGCCGGCGACATGGCCTGCACCTCCTTGAAGGCGCGCACGGCCTTGTCGACGAAGCGCGTGTTGACGGTCTTCGGATAGAGGTGGGTGTCGGACACCCAGGCGAAGCTGAAGGTCTGCTGGGCGTGGGCGACGTCGAGGGTGTTGATCAGCGGAAACCAGCCGTACGTGGCCGCTCCCGCCGCCCCCGCCAGGAGGGACCGGTGCAGGAACGTGCGCCGGGTGAGGCCGATCGAGGCCGCCGGCCGCTCACCCGGCCGGTTCAGCTCCCGGTGCATCTCGCTGCGTGTGCGCTGAAGCTCGTCCATCCGCTGTCTCCTTGCATGAAGGCGTGGCGCGCGCGGGGACTACTTCTTGAGCTCGATCGTGACCGAGGCCCCCTCCTTGGGCTTGACCGTGACGGGAATCTCGACGGCGCCGGCGAACTCCTGCCAGGCCACGAGCGTGTAGGAGCCGGGCGGCACGTTGGTCAGGGTGAACGTGCCGTCCTTGGCCGACACCGCGTAGTACGGGTTGTCGGCGACGTAGACCCAGCCGAGCATCCAGCCGTGGGCGTCGCATTCCACGCGCACCATGCCCGGCTTCTTGAGCGGGCGCGTGATGCGCTGGCCCTGGTTGGGCAGCGCGACGTTGAAGACGGTGACCTTGCCGAGGAACCCGTGGGTGTTGTGGAGCACGGGGTCGGAGTTGACGATGTCGAGGTCGCCGGCCGGGATGACCTGCACGTGCGGCGTGAAGTCGCACTTCACGTTGTCGATGGCCGCTGGCTTGGCGGCCTTCTCCCACGCCTTGCCCTTGTCGATCTGCTTGAGATAGACGACTGCCTCCTGGACCGCCTTGTCGGGCCCGAGCAGGATCTGGTCGACCTCGCGCACGCCGCTGCCGCACGCCTCCCTGTCCTTGGTGGGGATGACCTTCTTCTTCGCGGGCGGGTTGCCGGCGAACACGACCTTGCCCTTGATCGTGCCGCCGTCGGTCACGGTGACGGCCTCGTAGGCCGGGGCCGGGACGACGGTGGCGGCGAGCAGGGCCAGCCCCGCGCCCAGCGGGAGCGGCAGTCTCATGAGTCGATCCTCCTTGGCGGCGCGGCCCGCCGGTGGGGCACCGACTCGAACGACGCGTCGAGCTTCTCGTCGGGGGAGTGACAGACGAGGCACGAACGGGTCCCGATCTCGGAGACGAGCGCGTAGCCGGTGCCGTGCTGGCGCCAGATGATGACGTCGTAGCCGCGGTGGTTGAGCATCTTGAACTTCGGCTTCTCGCGCAGGCCCAGACGCTTGTACGCCTCGTCGGGGATGACGAAGAGCGACACGTTGCGGTGGTCGAGCCGGTACTCGAGCGCGGCCGCCGGCACGCTACCCAGGTGGGAGATGCGCGCGCCCAGCAGCGTGAGGTTGGCGCTCTTGAGCTCCGGGAGCGTCACGTTGAAGTCGAGCCGCTGCCGCAGCCACACCTCGGCGCTGTGCGGCGAGCCCTCGGTGAGATCGGGCGGCAACTGCCCGCTCGCGAGCTTCTGGTGCTGCTCGACGGAGGCCTCGGTGAGCTCGGCGAGCATGTCCGAGCGGTACACCATCCGCTGCAGGCCGATCCCGACGGCCGCGCCGAGCCCGAGCAGCAGCACGGCGGCCACCGCCCCGCCGACCCATACGGGCCACCGCGGCCGGCGACGCTCGGGCGTCCCCACGAGGCCGCCGAGCAACCGGTCGACGCTCTCGCGCACGTGCGGCGGGGCGGGGTCGGGCCGCAGCCGTCCGGCGTACCGGTCGCGGAACATCAGCTCCTGCTCGACCAGGCGCCGGCAGGCGACGCAGCCGGCCAGGTGCTCTTCCATCTCGTGCCGCGCCTCGCGCGACAGCTCGGCGTCGACGTACGGAAAGATCTGGGACTTCGCCCGATCACAATTCATGAGCCACCCGCCCTGCCTCGCCGTCCTGACGTCGGGGCTCCACCAGGTACGTGCGGAGGAGGTTCCGTCCTCGATAGAGCCGGGACATGACCGTCCCGATCGGGCGATTGAGCACCGCGGCAATCTCGAGGTACGACAGTCCTTCGATGTCTCGTAACTCCACGACTTCCCTCATGAGCGTCGGCAATCGCCGGATCGCCTCCCGCACCTGCTCGACCGTCTCCTGGCGCAGGAGGATGTCCTCCGGCGCCAACGGGATCGCGTAGAGCGGGCTGTCCAGCGCGGCCGCCATCTGCTCCTCCTCGAGCGGCGCCTCGGCGGGACGCGCCCTCCGACGTCGGTGCCGATCGATGTAGGTGTTCCGGACGATGCCGAACATCCACGCCTTGAACGACAGCGTGCGATCGAACGAGTCGAACCCGCGGAAGGCCCGGATCAGCGCGTCCTGCAGGAGATCCTGGGCGTCCTCGGGAGGGCGGGCCAGCAGCACGGCGTAGTTGTGCAGAGAGTCGAGACAACCCCGCACGTAGGCCTGGAATTCGACGCCTTTGTCCACAGGCACCCTACCGCGCCGGGCGAGACGACCGCGCCCGCCGCTACCTACTCAAGCTACGCAGCGAGAGCCCCGATTATTCCGCGAGGGGGGTGGGAGAGGGCAACGAGCGTGGTGTCGAGGAGCGGGAAGTCCAGGTATCGAGGGACGCCACGGCTCCGCCGGGGCGTCCCGAGCCGCCCGGGGCGAGATGGGGGGCCCGTTCGAGGCCCCCCATCTCGGTCAGCTCAAGCCACCTCGAAGAGACCGGCCGCGCCCATGCCGCCGCCGATGCACATGGTGCAGACGACGTAGCGGGCGCCGCGACGCTTGCCCTCGATGAGCGCGTGCCCGACCATCCGGGCCCCGCTCATCCCGTATGGGTGTCCGATGGAGATCGCGCCGCCGTCGACGTTGAGCTTCTCCATGGGAATGCCGAGCCGGTCGCGGCAGTAGACGACCTGGACGGCGAAGGCCTCGTTGAGCTCCCACAGGTCGATCTGGTTCATGCGCAGGCCGGTCCGCTCGAGCAGCCGCGGCACCGCGAACACGGGGCCGATGCCCATCTCGTCGGGCTCGCAGGCCGCCACCGCGTAACCGCGGAAGATCCCGAGCGGCGTCAGCCCGCGGCGCTCGGCGAGCTTGGCGTCCATGACGACGCAGGCGGAGGCGCCGTCCGAGAGCTGGCTCGCGTTGCCCGCGGTGATGACGCCTTTCTCCCCGGTGACGGGCTTGAGCCCGGCCAGGCCCTCGGCGGTCGTGTCGGGGCGGTTGCCCTCGTCCCTCGTGAGCGTCACCGCCTCCTCGTGCGTCTCGCCGGTGGCCTTGTCCTGGACCACCTTCGTCGTCGGTAGCGGGACGATCTCGCGCTCGAGCCGGCCTTCCTTCTGCGCGGCCGCGGTGCGCTGCTGACTGGCCAGCGCGTACTCGTCCTGCGTCTCGCGGGTGATGTAGTAGCGCTTGGCCACCACCTCGGCCGTCTCGATCATCGACATGTAGATCTCGGGCTTGTGGTCCTCCAGCCACGACTCGCGGAACCGGTGCAGGTTCATGTGCTCGTTCTGCACCAGGCTGATGGACTCGAGACCACCGGCCACCATGACCGGCACCCGGTCGACGATGACCCGGTGGGCGGCCATCGCGATGGCCTGCATGCCCGAGGAGCAGAAGCGGTTGACGCTGACGCCGCCGGTCGTCACGGGCAGCCCCGCCCGGAGCGCGGACTGCCGGGCGATGTTGTGCCCGGTCGCGCCCTCGGGCAGCGCGCACCCGAGGATCACGTCCTCCACCTCGCCGAGGTCGATCCCGGCGCGCTGCACGGCGTGCTGGATGACGTGGCCGCCCAGCACGGCACCGTGGGTGTTGTTGAAGGCGCCTCGGTAGGCCCGGCCGATCGGCGTGCGGGCGGTCGAGACGATGACGGCGTCAGCCATGGATGAATCTCCTCTCCTTCGACTCTACACTGCGCGGCCGCTACACGGCGGCGACGACCATGATCTCAACCAGATACTTCGGGTTCGCCAGCCGTGCCTCGACGGTGGCGCGCGCCGGCGTGTTGCCCGGCGACACCCAGGCGTCCCACACCGCGTTCATCTCGTCGAAGGTGCGGATGTCGGAGAGGTAGATGACGGTCGAGAGCAGGTTGGCCTTGCTGCTGCCGGCCTGCCCGAGCAGGTCGTCGATCTTCTTGAGGACCGCCTCGGTCTGGGCCTTGACCGTCGCGCCCTCGGCGACCTGACCGGCGAGATACACCGTGTTGCCGTGCACGACCGCCCCGCTCATGCGGGGTCCCGCGTTGATCCGCTTTGCGCTCATGGATCTCCTCCGTCGGAGTGTGGCGAAGCGGCCCAATGATCGCACAATTGTCGAGCCGCCGGCCCCGCGGCGGCTCGACGCGCGCTAGCCGCGTGGGGTCAGGCCGAAGGCCTCGGCGAGCAGCTCGTACGAGCGCAGGCGCGTCTCCCACGTCTCGGTGATGGTCACGACGACCACCTCGTCGACGCCGTACTCGGCGGCCAGCGCCTCCAGCCGGGCCCGGCATTGCGCGGGCGTGCCGACAACGCGGCGGCGTCGCGCGTGCTCGACGATCATCCACTCGCGCGGCGAATAGCTGTACGCCTCGGCCTCGGCCACGGAGGGATAGCGACTGCTGCGCCCCGTGTAGAGCCGCACGATGAAGAGGTCGCGGCTCTGGGCCAGGCGCGTCGCCTCCTCCTCGGTCGGCGCGCACACGACGAAGACGGCCACGCTGGCGCGCGGCTCGGCCAGCAGCGGGGAGGGCTTGAAGCCCCTCGCGTAGGCGCGCGTCACCTCGGCGCCGCCGTCGGCGTTGATGAAGTGCGCGAACGAGAAGCCCAGGCCGAAGTGCGCGGCCAGCGCCGCCGACTGGTCGCTCGAGCCGAGCAGCCAGACCTCGGGCGCGCTGGGGCCGGTGGGCATGGCCAGCACGCTGCCGTAGGGATGCTCGGGCGGCAGGTCGCCGTGCAGGAAGCCGAGCACGTCGGCGACCTTGCCGACGAAGTCGTCGACGCCGACGCCGGCCGGTCCGGCCAGCGCGCGGGCGGTGAGCTGGTCGCTGCCGGGCGCGCGCCCGATGCCGAGATCGATCCGCCCCGGGTGCAGGGTCTCGAGGACGCGGAACTGCTCCGCGACCTTGAGCGCGCTGTAGTGCTGCAGCATCACGCCCCCCGAGCCCACCCGGATGCCGGTGGTCGCCGCCGCGACCTGGGGGATCAGGACCTCGGGGCTGGGCCCGGCCAGGGCCGGTGTCGAGTGGTGCTCCGCCAGCCAGTAGCGGTGATAGCCGAGGCGGTCGGCGGCGCGGGCCAGCTCGAGGGTCTCGCGAATGGCTTCGGCGGGCGTCCCGGTGCTGCGGACGGGCGACTGGTCGAGGGCGCTCAGACGAAGCATTGGTATCGGGCCTATGCTATCAAGGAGACATGACGAACGAGGATCTCGCGACGTTCATCGAGCGGCGGCGGCGCTTCGTCGAGGCCATCGGGGACGGCCTGGCCATCATCCCGGCCGCCTCGGAGACCGTGCGCAACCACGACGTGCACCACGCCTTCCGGCAGAACTCCGACTTCTTCTTCCTCACGGGGTTCGACGAGCCGGACGCCGTCGCGGTGTTCAACCCGGCCCACAGCAAGGAGCGGTACGTCCTGTTCGTGCGTCCGCGGGACCGCGAGATGGAGATCTGGACCGGCCACCGGGCCGGCGTGGAGGGCGCGGTCGCCCACCACGGCGCCGACGCCGCGTACCCGCTCGATCAACTCGACGCCAAGCTGCGCGAGTACGCGATCGACCGGTCCACGATCTACTACCGGCTCGGCAACCCGGCCTTCGACACCCGCGTGATCCGCCTGACCGTCGAGCTCCGCGCGGCTCGGGGCCGCGGCTTCTCGACGCCGGTGCGGATCGAGGACCCGGGCCCGATCGTCCACGAGCTGCGCCTGCGGCGCTCGGCGGCCGAGCTGGCGCGGCAGCGTCGCGCCTGCCAGATCAGCCGCGACGCCCACATCGAGGCCATGCGCTACGCACGGCCGGGGATGTACGAGTACCAGGTGCAGGCGGCGGTGGAGTTCGTCTTCCGGTCCGAGGGCTCGCCGCGCGACGCCTACCCGTCCATCGTGGCTTCGGGCCCGAACGCGTGCATCCTGCACTACGTCGAGAACCAGCGGCGCACGGTCGACGGCGACCTGCTCCTGATCGACGCCGGCTGCGAGTATGGCTACCACGCCTCGGACATCACGCGGACGTTCCCGGTGAACGGGCGATTCACGGCTCCGCAGCGCGCGGTCTACGAGGTGGTGCTGCGGTCCCAGCTCGCGGGGATCGCGGCCGCCCGGCCCGGGGTGCCGTACGAGGCGATCCACGACGCCGCCCGCCGCGTCATCGCCGAGGGGCTGGTCGACCTCGGGCTGCTGCCGCGCGGCGTCGCCGACTCGGTGGCGATGCACCACTACCGCGAGTTCTACATGCACGGCACCGGGCACTGGCTCGGCATGGACGTCCACGACGTCGGCGACTACCGGCTGCACCGGCAGTCGCGCGCGCTCGAGCCGGGCATGGTGTTCACCGTCGAGCCGGGGATCTACGTCGATCCCGAGCGGGAGAGCGTCACCTTCCACCTCCGGGAGTACAGCGAGGAGGAGATGTGGGAGCGGCGCCTGCGCCTGGGGATGGCGGTGGCCAAGAAGATCGAGGACGAGGAGAAGGCCAAGGTCAAGACCGTCACCCACCCGATCCCCCGGGAGTTCCGGGGCATCGGGGTGCGCATCGAGGACGACATCCTCGTCACCGCCGGCGGCATCGAGAACCTCACGGAGGGCACGCCCAAGACCGTCGAGGAGGTCGAGCGGACCTGCGCCGAGGCCCCGCGCCTGCCGCGCTGAGCGGGGCTTGCCCGGCGCCCCGAAGCGACGCAAAATCGGGGGACTCGACCGGAGGAGAGGACCAGCCATGAGAGAAGCTGTCGTCGTCGCCAGCTCCCGCACCCCGCTCGCCAAGTCCCAGCGTGGATCCTTCAACATCACCCGGCCCGACGACCTTGCCGGCCACGCGATCCGCGACGTGCTCGGCAAGGCCCCGCAGCTCGACCCCAAGGAGGTCGAGGACGTCATCCTCGGCTGCGGCCAGCCGCACGGCTCTCAGGGGCACAACATCGCGCGGGTCGCGGCCATCCGGGCGGGGCTGCCGGTGACGGTGGCGGGGACGACGGTCAACCGCTTCTGCTCCTCCGGGCTGCAGTCGATCGCGATGGCCGCCCACCTGATCATCAACGAGGGCGTCGAGGCGGCGATCGGCGGCGGCGTCGAGTCGATCACGATGATGCAGCGGGACTCCAGCCCGAACCCGTGGGTGAAGGAGCACTACCCCGGCATCTACATGGTCATGGGCGACACCGCCGAGGTCGTGGCGAAGCGCTACAACGTCAGCCGCCAGGTCCAGGACGAGTACGCGCTCCTGAGCCAGCAGCGCACGGCCCGCGCCCAGCAGGAGGGCTTCTTCAAGGAAGAGCTGGCGCCCATGCAGGTCAAGCGCGCCGTGCTCGATCGGAAGACGGGCGAGAAGGTCGGCGAGGAGGACTACTACGTCGACAAGGACGAGTGCAACCGGGCCGACACGACCCTCGAGGGCCTGCTGGGCCTGCCGCCCCACTTCGACAAGACGAGCGGCAAGGGCACTGTCACCGCCGGCAACTCCTCGCAGCTCTCCGACGGCGCCTCGGCCACGCTGCTGATGTCGCGCGCCCGGGCGGAGGCGCTCGGGATCCGGCCCAAGCTGGTGTTCCGCGGCTTCGCCATCGCCGGCTGCGAGCCCGACGAGATGGGCATCGGCCCGGTCTTCGCGGTGCCGAAGCTGCTCAAGCGGCACGGCCTCAAGGTCGAGGACATCGACGTGTGGGAGCTGAACGAGGCGTTCGCCTCGCAGGTCGTCTACTGCCGCGACCGCCTGGGGCTCGACCCCGCCAAGCTGAACAAGAACGGCGGGTCGATCTCGATCGGGCATCCGTTCGGGATGACCGGCTCGCGCATGGTCGGCACCATCGCCAACGAGATGCTGCGCAGCAAGGCGCGCTACGGCGTCGTGACGATGTGCATCGGCGGCGGCCAGGGCGCCGCGGGGCTGTTCGAGGCGTGTAATTGACCACGCGCGGCGCCGGAGAGAAGCGCGCGGCGAAGTGATCTAGACCGGCGCGAGAGCGCCCGGCTGATTCATCTGGATCGGGGGGAGCCCGGCTCCCCCCGATACCCCCCAGCGTCCAATCGAACGCGTTACCCCCAATCCCGTAGCGCCATCGCCCGTCCTGTTGCGCACGCGACACGGCTAGCTCGTTCCTCCCGTACCCACGCGGCTCATCGGCGCCGCGCAACCCGCTCGCGTGGCAAGCCGGCCCACTAGCCTAGGATCAACAGGATCGCGCCGGAGATGAGCAGCAGGGTGAAGACGATGCGGCGGAAGCGGATGGGGTCGAGGTGGCCGAAGAGGGCGACGCCGGTGGCGACGCCGGCGAGGGCGGGGAGGGCGAAGGCGGCGGAGACGACCGCGATCTCGCGGGTGAGGAGGCCGGCCCACCAGTAGCCGAGCAGGATCGCGCTCTGGTTCACCAGGAAGAAGCCCATCGTGTTGGCCTTCATCGTGCGCGGGCTCCAACCCTGCGTCGTCGCGTACACGATCACGGGTGGCCCCGGCGTGCCGACCGCGCCGCCCAGCACGCCCGAGAGGAAGCCGGCCCCGAGACCCCACCCGCGGCCCGTCAGTCGTCGGGGCATCGCGCCGCGCAGCTCCAGGGCGACGACGATCACCAGCACGAGACCGATCAGCCGGTTCAGCGCGGTGACCGGCAGCGAGGCCAGCACCCACACGCCGAGCGGCGTGCCCGCCAGGGTGCCGAGCAGCAGGTCGACGAGCGCGCGCGGTGTGAGATCGCGCCGGAGCTGGACGACCACCACGATCGAGAAGACGAACGCGTAGATCGTCAGCAGGATGATGGCGGTGACCGGCGACATCAGCCACGGCAGGAACGCCATCGCCACGAGGGCGATGCCGAAACCGGTCAGCCCCATCACGAAGCTGGCGAGGAAGATGACGAGGGCGCCGGCCGCCCAGGCGAGGGTCACCCGAGCATTCTACGATCCACGGCTCGGTGGCGGAGGCCTTGCAGCGACCACCGTCGAGGTGACGCCATGACGACCCTGGGGTACAAGCTCTCGAGCGAGGAATTCGGTCCCCGCGAGCTGGTCCGGTTCGCCAGGATCGCCGAGGAGAGCGGCTTTCAGTTCGCGCTCATCTCGGACCACTTCCATCCGTGGACGGACGCGCAGGGCCAGAGCCCGTTCGTCTGGTCGGTGATCGGCGGCGTGGCCGAGGCGACCTCGCGCCTGATCGTCGGCACCGGCGTGACGTGCCCGACCATCCGCACGCATCCCGCGATCATCGCGCAGGCCGCGGCGACGTCGGCCGTGATGCTGCCCGGGCGCTTCTTCCTGGGTGTCGGCAGCGGAGAGAATCTCAACGAGCACATCGTCGGCGCGCGCTGGCCCGCCGTGGACGTCCGCCGCGCGATGCTGGCCGAGGCGATCGACGTGATCCGTGCGCTCTGGCGCGGTGGGTACCATGACCACTACGGGCGCTACTACACGGTGGAGCGGGCGCGCCTGTACACGCGGCCCGAGTCGCCGCCGCCCATCGTGATCGCCGCCAGCGGCCGGAAGAGCGCCGAGCTGGCCGGCCGACTCGGCGACGGTCTGGTGGCGACGGAGCCCGACCGGGAGCTGGTCAGAGCGTTCGCCGCCGCGGGCGGCGGCGGCAAGCCGTGCTACGCCGAGATCTCGGTGTGCTGGGCCCGAGACGAGGCGAGCGCGCGTCGCACCGCGCACCGGATCTGGCCGCTGGCCGGCTTCCACGGTCCGCTGGTCACCGAGTTGGCGAGCCCCGCCCACTTCGAGGGCGCCGCCAGGATGGTCACCGAGGACGCGATCGCCGAGGCGGTCGTCTGCGGGCCCGATCCGCAGCGGCACCTCGCCCGCATCCGCCAGTACACCGCGGCGGGCTTCGATCACCTGTGCGTGCACCAGATCGGGCCGGATCAGGAGGGATTCCTGCGGTTCTACGCGCGGGAGATCCTGCCGGCGCTCCACGAGCGCCGCGCGGCGGCATAGAGGCACACGGAATGCAGACCCTGGCGAGAGGAGGCCGTGCCATGGCTCGATGCGACGTATGTGGTAACGATTACGACAAGGCGTTCCAGGTCAGCGTCGCCGGGGCGACCCACACCTTCGATTCTTTCGAGTGCGCCATCCATCAGCTGGCGCCGGTGTGCGAGCACTGTGGGTGCAAGGTCGTCGGCCACGGTGTCGAGGCCGCGGGCCGGTTCTTCTGCTGCGCGCACTGCGCGCGCCACGCGGGCGTTCAGTCCATCCGCGACCGTGCAGAAGCCGCCTGAGCCATGCTGCTCCTGCGTCTGCTGACGACGGCCGCGGCGGGGGCCGGCGTCATGTACCTGCTCGACCCCGATCGCGGCGGCCGCCGTCGCGCGCTGGTCCGTGACCGGCTCGTCAGCGTCGCCCACCGGACCGGCGACGCGATGGACGCCACCTCGCGCGACGTCTCGAACCGCGCGCGGGGTGTCGTGGCCGAGCTGCGCAGCCGGCTCGTCAACCTCGAGGTCAGCGACGGCGTGCTGCAGGAGCGCGTGCGGGCGCGCATCGGCTCCGTCGTCGGCCACGCCGGCGCGATCGAGGCGGGCGTCGTCGACGGGCGCGTGACCCTGCGCGGCCCCGTCCTGGCCGACGACGTCGATCGGCTCATCCGGCGGGTGCGCAGCGTGCCCGGCGTTCGGGAGGTCATCAACCAGCTCGACATCCACGACGAGCCGGGGGGCGTGCCCGGTCTGCAGGGACGTCCACGATCCCCGCGCGGTGGGGAGGTCTTCGAGCTGCTGCAGACGCGCTGGTCGCCGACGGCCCGGCTGTTCGCGGGTCTGACGGGCGCGGCCATGGCGCTCTGGGGGCTCCGGCGCCTGGACCTCCCGGGGATCCTGCTGACGGCCGGCGGGGCGGTGCTACTGGTCCGGGGGATCCGCAATCAGCCGCTGACGAACCTCGAGCTAAGAGCGTCCCGAGGTCGCCGCGAGGGTTAGCCCCCGTGCCGCTGGTAGCCCTTGGCCTCCATGCAGCTGTGGAAGGAGCCGCTGCGCTGTCGCTCCTCGACGAAGTACCGGCCGACGTCGACGAGGCCGCCGACGATGAGATCGGGGGTGTGCCCCGCCTCGCGAGCGGAGCGCACGCACTCCATCTCGTCGTACGTGACGTCCTGGATCAACGTGTTGGGCTTCGTCCATTCGGCGCCGGACAGGTCGTATTTGGTGCTGCAGCCGGTGAGCGCTCCGAGCACGAGAAGGGCAAGGGCGAGGCGCATAGTGTCCCTATCCTACTTCAATCACCGCGCAACGCGCCCGCTTCGACGGCAGTGCCGGCCGGCTAGGGCACGCTGTAGTCCGCCGTGACGGAGGCGTTCGCGCCCAGCGTGAGCGTGCACGTGGGACTGCTCCCGCGGAAGGCGCAGTCGCCGCCCCAGCTGAACGTCGTCCCGGCCGTCGGCGTGGCGCGCGTCAGCGTGACCGAGGTCCCCACGAGATACGTGTGGTTGCAGTCGACGCCGCAGTTGATCCCGGCTGGGCTGCTCTTGATGGCCCCCGGGGCGGGGCTGTCGCCTGTCTGGGTGACCGTCAGCCCGAACTCCGGCTTGAACGTCGCCGTCACCGAGCGGTTCGCCGTCATGCGCGCCGTGCAGCCGGCGACGCCCGTGCAGCCCTGGGACCAGCCCGTGAACCGGTGGCCCGGCGCCGCGACGGCCGTCAGCGGCAGGGTCGTCCCGTAGTCGAAGACCAGCGCGCACGGCGTGGTGGCGTCGTCACACGCCACGCCGGGCCCGCTCACGGCGCCCTCGCCCACGACCGTCACCGTCAGCAGCCGCTGCGTCAGCGCGAACGTCGCGGTGACGCTCCGGTTCAGCTCGCCGGCGGTCGGGACTAGACACGCGCCGGTCGCCTGCCCGTCGCAGACGTCACCGGTCCAGCCGAGGAAGACGCTGCCCGTGGCCGGCGTCGGCGTGAGCCTGACGACCGTGCCGGTGTAGACCTGCTGGGCGCAGTCCGCGCCGCAGCTGATCCCGCTGCCCGTCACGGTGCCGGCGCCGTTGCCCGCCTTGGCGACGCTCACGTCGGTGACGGCCCGGAACAGCGCGGTCGTGCTGACGTTGGCGCTCATCGTGAAGGCGCAGGAGGCGTTCGACCGGCCGGAGCACGGTCCACCGGACCAGCGCAGGAACTTGTTGCCGGGCTCGACTACCGCCTGCAGCGAGACCGGCGTGCCGCGCACGACGTCAGAGCCGCAGTCGCCGCCGCCGCCGAAGAGACACGTGCCCGCGGGGCCGGTGAGACTGCCGACGGCGCCCTGGCCGCTGGTTCCGGACGGCGTCGCCACCGCCACGTTCAGCGCGTGCACGGCGACGAAGCTGGCGTTGACGCTCCGTGCGGCCGTCATGTCGAGCGTGCACGATCCGGTGCCGGTGCAGTCGCCCACCCAGCCCGCGAAGGACCAGCCCAGGGAGCCCTGCGGCAGCAGCGTGACGCTCGTCCCGCTCGGGAACGACGCCTCGCAGGCTCCAGCCGAACACGCCACGCCGCCCGGATCGCTGCTCACCGTTCCCTTGCCGCTCACGCGCGTCGTGAGCGCGAACGTCGACCCGGTGAAGTACTGCCGCAGGAAGATCTGGTTCGTGCCGGACTCCAGCGCGTCGAGCCACGCGACGATCGGCCCGCTCGTCGCGGTGAGGTCGAGCGCCGGCTGGTGCGCGTCCAGCGCGGCCTCGCTGATCCCGCCGTCGCGCGAGGAGTGGAAGCCGACGTCCTCCCAGGCCGTGGACCCGTTCCAGCGCCGCACGAAGATCTGCGCCGGGTCCTCGGGCACCGTCAGCGCCGACCAGGTCACGACGGGACGCCCGAGCACGTCGACGGCGACGCGCGGCAGGCTGTTGGACGTGCCGGTCTGCGTGATGCCGCTGCCGCTCGCCGAGGTGCCCAGCGCGGCCCAGGTCGTGCCCGTCCAGCGGCGCACCCAGACGTAGGTGGCGCCGCCGGCGGCGTCCTCCTCCCACGCCAGCACGAGGCGGCCGGTCGCGTCGGCGGCGAGCGAGGGAATGAAGGAGCCGCTCGCGCTGTTGCTGACGCCGCCGGCGCCGCCACGACCGGCCGTGCCGTCCGCCGCCGGCACCGGACGCCCGACCGCGGTCCATTCCGCGCCGTTCCAGCGGGTGACGTAGATGTCGGTGTTGGCGACGGGGATGCCGGCGATCGTCGTGAAGTAGGTGAACGCGACGACCGGCGCGCCGGTGCTGTCGACGGTCAGCGAGGGCGTGTCGACGTCGTGGAGCACCGCCTTGCTGCTGCTGGTGAAGCTCACCGCGTCGCTGGCGCCGCCGCCCTCGAATCCGGAGCCGACGAACTCCCAGGTGGCGCCGGTCCAGCGCCGCACGTAGACCTGCGTGGTGCCGTCGACGATCGCCGGCGTCGGGGAGACGAGGACGACGCCGGTCTCCGCGACCGCGAGGAATGCCACGATCGGATTCCCGTCGTCGCCGACGGCGAGCGAGAACGGCGGCGTGATACCGGGATTCGCGCCCGAGAGACCGCCCGGCGAGTCTGAACCATCGAGCTCGACGAAGGCCGAGCCGTTCCACGCGCGCAGCCGGATCTCCGCGTTGCCGTCGTCGTCGTCGGTGAGCCACGCGACGTAGATCGTGCCGTCGGCCGCGACCTGGACCCGGGGCTCGTACCCCTCGCCGATGCCCGACGGCCCGCTCAGCGTCTGCCACGCCGCGCCCGTCCACCGCTTCACCGTGATCGCGCCCAGGATGGCGTCCGGAGTCGGGTACTCGGTGTAGACGACCACCGGATGTCCGTTCTCGTCGACGGCGACCGCGGTGTCGAAGACCGCCGCGGGGTCGGCCGCCTGGCTCACGCCGGTGCCGCTGGCGGAGCCGCCGAGCTCCTGCCAGAACGCGCTGACGGCGGCCTGGGCGGGAGCGGCGGCGGTGAGGAGAGCAAGGATGACGGCGAGGCACGCGACGCGTGGTCGCAACTGGTCCACGACACCTCCCGGGGTCGGTCGAGAGAGCAACACTTCATCGTAGCAACGGGGGCGGCGAATCCAGGCAAGTCACGGTGGTCGAATCCTGGCGGGGGGCCGGGGTGCCCGCGGCTAAGCTCGACGGCGTCGGGATGACGCGCAACCGGCCTCTCCACATCGCGTTTCCGCGGCCGTCCCTGGGGATCGGCGGCGCCGAGCGCCTCGTGGTGGACGCCGCGCTCGGGCTCGTCGCCCGGGGCCATGCGGTGACGTTCTACGTGGGCGACGGGCCGGAGGGCCAGCTCGACGAGGTCCGCGACGGTCTCCTGCGGGTCGTCTCAGTCGGGCGCCTGCTGCCCAGGCAAGTCGCCCAGCGGCTCCGAGCACCGGCGATGATCGTGCGGGCCGCCTGGGTGGTGCGGGCACTCGCCCGGGCCAGGCCGCGCCCGGACGTGGTGGTCTTCGACCTGGTGCCGCACGTGCTGCCGCTCCTGCGCCGCCTCGTGCGCGTGCCGGTCGTCGTCTACTGCAACTACCCGGATCTCTTGCTGACGCCGCCCCGTCGCGGGCTCTACCGCCTCTATCGGCGGCCGATCGATCGGCTCGAGGCGGCCGGGCTCGAGGCGGCGGACCGCGTCTTCGCCAACAGCCACTTCAGCGCCTCGATCGTGCGCGCCACCTTCCCGCGGCTGCCGCCGGACCGGGTCGAGGTGATGTACGCCGGCGTGGCGGTGCCCGAGACGCCGCCCCCGCCGCCCGGCGGGGAGGCGCTCGTGCTGTCGGTCAACCGCTTCGATCCGGGCAAGAACCTCGAGCTCGCTGTGGACGCCATCGCCGCGCTGCGCGGCCGCCTGACGCCGTCGGCGTTCGCCTCGGTCCGTCTGGTGCTGGCCGGCCACGTGGACCCTCGGCGCACCGAGACGCAGGTCGTGGCGCGCGAGCTGGAGGCCCGGGTGGCGCGACTCGGCCTCGCCTCTCAGGTGTCGCTCGTGCGCTCCCCGTCCGACGCCGAGCGCCGCGCCCTGCTCGCCCGTGCGGCGTGCGTGGTCTACACGCCCGTCGCCGAGCACTTCGGCCTCGTGCCCGTCGAGGCGATGGCCGCCGCCCGGCCCGTGATCGCCGTCAACCACGGCGGCCCCACCGAGACGATCGTCCACGGCAAGACCGGCTGGTTGACCGACCCACGTCCGGATGCCTTCGCCGACGCGATCGCCACCGTGCTCGGTGATCCCGTCGCCGCCCGCCGGATGGGCGAGGCCGGCTGGGCCCACGTCCGCACCAACTTCTCCCGCGCTGCCTTCGGTGAGCGCATGGAGTCGGCCCTCCAGGCCGTCGTGCGCGCCGCGAATCCGCCCGACGCCTGAGCGCGGGGCACACCTCGTCGGGCGTCCCCCGATCTGCCCAGCCGTCGCGGGTGCTCAGCGACGGCCGGGGTATTCGAAGATGCGGACGGCGGGGGACTCGCCCGGCGACTCGTGGACGAGGCGGAGGCGGGTGAGGGGCTCGATGGGGACGGGCGTCTGCTTGGGATCGAGGCCGACGATCGCGCGGCCGGTGTGGCCCTGGCGATTGAGATAGGCGACGGCGGCCTCGTAGGTCTTGAACCGTTGCGACTCGACGATCTCCTTGCCGCGCGTGCCGTCCGGCAACGTCCGCTCGACGTACGTGACGACGTAGGTCGCGTCGTGGGGCTTCGCCGCCGCGCCCCCGTGGACGTAAAGGCGCACGGCGAGCGTGCGGTAGTACTCGGGGTGGAAGAGAACGCGGGCGCCGAAGCTCCCATCGGTGTCCTTGACGAAAAACGTCTCCCAGTATCGCGTGAGGTCCTTGCCGGCCCACGCCGCGAGCGTCTCGAACTTGCCCTGGATCAGTCCCGCGCGCGGCAGGATCGGGACCTCGGCGTGGGCGACGACGTAGCGCGCGCCGACCTCGTCGAGGATCCGCGCCCCCTCCGCCTCGTCGGTCGCCGTGAAGAACCGTCCGGCGAGGTCGGCGCCGGTCTGGGTCGGATTGGCGACCGGCACGCGGCGGCCCACCCGGATGATCTCGTAGCCGTAATCCCACCACGCCATCACGGTGTAGCGCGGTCGCGACGTCTGGCCGGGCTGGTAGCGCGCGTAGTAGTAGTCAGGGTCCGGGAACGGCTCCGGGGTGTTGTGGCGCAGCCACTCCAGCGAGACGCGATACCCGTCGCCCAGCCCCAGGTTGTTGCGCGCCATCGGCCGCGCGATCAGCGCCGAGGGCGCGAAGACGATCACGACTACGGCGAGCACCGCGACGATCCGGCGGGTGATCGGCCACGCGCCCTCCGGCAGGCCGCCGGTGCGGTCGCGCGTGCGACGGGCGTCGGCGCGGGACCGCGCGCGGACCACGTTCGCCGCCCAGCCCCAGGCCAGCGCGGCGCCGCACGCCCAGCCGGTCAGGAGCGCGAGGTTCAGGTTCAGGTAGTAGCCGAACCGGTTCTGGCCGAGCGTGGCCACGTACATCAGCGCGCTCCAGACCACCAGCAGCACCAGTGCCGACCGCGCCGTCCGCGCAGCCTTCCAGGCGAGGTAGCCGAGCGCGGGCAGGCCGACGAAGAACGCCGGGCCGAAGACGGCGAGGGGCATTGCGAACGACAGCGAGCCCGTCATCAGCAGCAGCGGACGCACCTCGCTCACCGCGAAGCCGGTGCGACCCGGCCGGAAGCGCTGCAGGTCGGCCAGGATCCGCGCGGTCAGATCGCGGGCGAGCAGCACGAACAGCAGCACCCCCACGGCGACGACGACGACCGCGCACGCGAGCAGCGCCCCGCGCGGCGCCGACAGCGCGCGCAGCCCGCGTCGGCCCGCCGCCATCGCCACGACGAAGACGAGGGCGCCGGCGACCGCCGTGACCTGGATCGCGTAGCGCCAGAGGTTGCGGTCCTGAAAGCATAGGAGGACCACGAGCGCGATGCCGAGCACCGGCAGCAGCACGGGGAGCACGCGGTCCTCGGCCTCCTGGCGGAGATCGTCCAGGACGTACTGAATCGCACCCCAGGCGCTGAGGACGAAGACGAGGAGGGCGCCGCCGCTCCAGGCCATGAGATAGGTGCTCAGCGCCACGCCCGCGAGCGCGGCGCCGACGAACCGCCCGCGCGACGTCGGCGCGTCGAGCGCGTGCACGCAGGCGAGCACGGTCAGCGCGGTGAGCAGGGCCTCGGCCACGTGGTGGTCCGTGAAGCCCAGGACGGAACGGGCGAGGAACTGGCCGGGCGCGATCGCGAGTAGCCCCGCCGCCAGCAGGCCGGTGGGACGACCGAACAGCCGCTCGCCGATGAGGAACACGGGCAGCGTCGTCAGCGCGCCGAGCGCCGGCGGGACCAGCGCGCCCACCACCTCCACCGTGCGGGGCGACGGCGCGCCGAGTCCGATGAGCCAGGCGAGCGTGCCGACGAAGAGATCGAACAGCAGCGGTACGGCCACCACCGGCGCGTCGGCAGCCAGGTACGGGTCGACGCTCGCGCGGTGCGGGAAGTTGTGCGTCAGGTTCTCGATGAGGCGCATGTGGTACCAGGCGTCGCTGTCCTGGTAGTTCACGCCGGCGGGCGTGAAGACCTCGCGGAGGAGGAATGCCGTGCGCATCAGGAAGGCGACGGCGACGATGGCGACGAGCAACCAGGCGTGGCCCGTCGCGGCCAGGCGCTCACGCATGCGCGAGCAGGATCTCCCGGGCCTCGGCCTCCCAGCCCGCGCGCCACGTCGTCCCGCGCGTCCGCGCCACGTTGGCGCGCAGCCGGTCGAGCGCGGGCGTCTCGGGGAAGTTCGCCAGCAGCGTGACCCACTGCCGCGCGAGCGTCTCGGCGTCGGTGAAGCGCAGGCCCGTGTCGTCGTGGCGGAGCATCTCGTCCAGGCACGGGCCGTAGTCGAGCGCGCACACCGGCAGGCCGGCGCCGTGCAGGTCGGCGATCTTCATCGGCAGGTCGAGCCCCGAGGCCGAGCGATGCAGGCAGAGGCCGAGGTCCGCGGCGCTCAGCACGCGCGGATAGTCGTCGGGCTCGAGCCAGGCCGTCCGCACGTGGACGCGGCGGCCCGGGAGCGCGGCGGCCTGCGCCTCGAAGCCCGCGCGGCGCGCCCCGCGGCCCGTGAGCACCACGAGCACGTCGGGAAAGCGCCGCTGCTCCGCCAGCGCCTCGCACCGCCGCACCGCCTCCAGGAGCAGCGCGAAGTCCTCGTCGCGCGTCCACGAGGTCGGGCTCACGACGATCGCCGGCTCGCGACCGGCCAGGCCGAGCGTGTCCACCAGACGCCGGCGCGCCTCGCGTCGCGCGGCGGGATCGAGCGGGGCGAAGCGCGCGGCCGGCCGGTCGCGCAGGACGGCCACCGGCCGCATGCCCCAGCGGCCGAGCTCGGTCGCGAGCGCGTCGGACACGCAGAGGTGGGCGTCGGCGCGGCGTCCGAGGAGGCCCTCCCACCAGCGGGCGACCGTCACGCCGGGGTGGCGGGCGCCGATCCCCAGCGCGAGCACGGCCCAGGCGAGGTTGTGCCAGTCGACGACGAGTCGTGCGCGCCGCAGCCGGGCCGCCGCGAGGACCACCAAAAGGGTCGGGATGGCCGGCGGATTCTGCACGAGGATCACGTCAGGCTTGCCTAGAACGGCCGCGAACATCCAGACTAACCAGAGTGCCTGGACGACGGCCCTCCACATGGCGGCCGGCAAGAGCAGCCCGCGGGGCAGGGATCGCTCGCGCGCCGGAGGCAGCAGGTGACAGGTGATTCGCGGATGCCCCCGCAGCTCCGCGTGAACGGGGCTGCCGCCGCAAGCGACGACGTCCACGTCGACGTGATGGGCCGCGAGGGCTTCCGCGTGGTACTGCATGCGGGGGCTGCGCCCGAGATCGCCGAGCACCACCGCGGTGACGCGCAGAGCCCGTCGCGAGGCCACGACGCTACGATAGCCGATCGACCCTGCCCGACCGGCGTGTCTCGCCGCGTGCTCATCGCCGTCGGCCCCACCGCCGGCCACGTATACCCGGGGCTCGCCATCGCCGAGGCCTATCGCTCCGCCTACCCCGACGTCGAGGTGCGCTTCGCCGGCGCGCCCGACCCGCTCGCCGCGCGCCTGCTGGGCCAGCGGGGCTACACGCTGGAGACCGTGCGCGCCTCGCAGCTCGTCAACGTGGGCCCGCTCTCCAGGCTCGCCGCCCTCGGTCGCGTCCTGACCGGCGTGGCCCAGGCGCGGCGACTGCTGCGGGCGCGCCCCCCGCGGCTCGTCCTCGGGCTCGGCGGCTACGCCTCCGGCGCGATCGTGCTGGCCGCGCGCACGCTGGGCGCGCGCGTGGCGCTGCACGAGGCGAACGTCCTGCCCGGCCTCGCGAACCGGCTGCTCGCGCCCTTCGCGCACCGGGTCTACCTGGGTTTCGCCGCCGCCGCGCCCGCGTTCGGGCGGCGCGAGGCGGTGGTGATCGGGCATCCCGTGCGTGCCGACGTCGCGGCCCTCGGTACCGAGCGTCGTGCGGCGCCGGGCCCCGAGCGGCTCGTGCGCGTGCTCGTCGTCAGCAGCACGCGCGGCGAGGCGTTCCTGGCCGACCGTGTTCCGACCCTGCTCGCCGCCCTCGAGCGACGGGGCGTCGCCGTCGAGGCGCTGCACCAGTCGGGTCGGCTCTCCGCCGACGCCGTGGCGCACCGGTACCGGCTGGCCGGCGTGAAGGCGACGGTGGCGCCGTACCTCGACGAGATTGCCAGCGCCTACCGCTGGGCCGACCTCGTCGTCGCGCGCTCGGGCGCGGGCACGATCGCCGAGGCCGCCGTCGCCGGCGTGCCCGCGCTCCTCGTGCCGCTCACCGACGCCGCCGGTGATCACCAGGCGGCCAACGCGGCGACGGTCTCGGCCGCCGGGGCCGGGATCGTGGTGCGCGAGGCCGAGTGGGACGGCGAGGAGCTCGCCGGTCGGGTCGCGAGCCTCCTGGAGGCGCCGGCCTGGACCGCCGCGGCCGCGGCGGCGCGCGGGCTCGCCCGGCCCCACGCGGCGGCGCGCCTCGTGGCGGACTGCGAGGCGCTGATGGCGGGCCGCTGGTGATCCACCTGGTCCTGCTGGGCGCCGCGGCCCTGCTGGCGCTCGCGCTCACGCCGGGCGCGCGTGCGCTGGCACGGCGGCTCGAGGTGATCGACGCCCCGGGCGGCCGCAAGATCCACACGGTGTCGGTGCCGCGCGTCGGGGGTGTCGTCCTCGTCGTCGCCATGATGGCGACGCTGGCCGCGGCCGCTGTCACCGGCCACGCCGGCGCCGCCGAGGTGCGCTCGTGGATCCCCGTCCTGCTCGGCGGCCTGCTCGTCTTCGGCGTGGGACTCTGGGACGACGTGCGCCCCGTCGCGGCGTGGGTGAAGCTCGCGGTCCAGCTCGCCGGGGCCGCGGTCACCGTGGCGCTCGGCGTGCGCATCGAGCACGTCACCGTCCTCGGCACGACGGTCGGGCTTGGCGCCCTCGCGCTGCCGCTGACCATCCTGTGGATCGTCGGGCTCACCAACGCCTTCAACGTGATGGACGGTCTCGACGGCCTGGCCACCGGCCTCGCCATCATCGCGGCGGCCACGTGCGCGGTGGTCTCGCTCGCGCGCGACGACGTGCAGGGTGGGATGCTGCTCGTGGTCCTGCTGGGCGCGCTGTGCGGGTTCCTGCCCCACAACTTCAACCCGGCGACGATCTTCCTGGGCGACTCAGGCAGCCTGGTGGTCGGCTACGTGCTGGCGGTGACGGCGATCACGAGCTTCCAGAAGAGCGCCACGGCGCTCGTGGTGATGGGGCCGCTGCTGCTCTTCGCGCTGCCGATCTCGGAGACGCTGCACTCGGTAGTGCGGCGCCTGCGGGGTCACGGGCTTCGCCAGGTGTTCCTCGCCGACCAGCAGCACGTGCACCATCGCCTGCTGGGCCTCGGCCTCTCGCACCGCAAGGCGGTGCTCCTCCTCTACGGTGTGTCGCTCTCCTTCTCGCTCCTGGTGCTGAGCACCCTGCGCGTCCGCTGACGCGCAGCCTGGCTCAGGGCGCCGCGCCGGCCAGCGCGCGGAAGCCGGCGTCGCGCGCGAGCAGCTCGTCCCAGGGGCCGAC